>Ga0070702_100000334_pt1 | contig 16348 bp, 15 predicted proteins | sample KBSK5103metaG_FD_65466 | JGI IMG/M metagenome (GOLD analysis project Ga0070702, IMG submission 65466) | Corn, switchgrass and miscanthus rhizosphere microbial communities from Kellogg Biological Station, Michigan, USA - KBS K5-10-3 metaG | ecosystem: Host-associated > Plants > Roots >... | reverse complement strand
GTCCAAGGTCAAGGACGTCGGGCTCAAGTTCCCGGAGCTGAACACCGACTACTACCAGCAGCACGCAAAGCAGATCTCCGGCATGGGACAGGGCAGCACAACGACCCTCTTCCACGGGACGGAGGTCGCCTCCTGGCAGCGGTCCCAGGTCCAGCAGCACCTCGACAACCATCTTTTCAAGTCCATCCCCTACTCCCTCCGCACCTTTGCAGTTCTCGAGGCCAAGGCCGAAGGGGTCGGGACCTGGTTCCATTCCCTCGTCCGGACAGTGATCAAGTCCCCGCACTTGGGCCGCTGGCGCCTCGCTTTCATCCCCTGGTACATCACCCGCGAGAAGTATCGCCTTCCCGCTCCGAAGGGCTGGAAGCCCCTTCCCGCAACCTACGCCCATGCCAAGAAAGTTGCGGAGACCTCGGCCCGATGGGCAGGACGGCGCATCGAACTGGAACTTGACCAGATGTACTTCTGGGAGCGGGAGTACCAGGACGCTTTGGACAAAGGGACTCTGCACGACTTCCTGTCCAACTACCCCGCCGAGCCGGAAGAGGCGTTCCAATCCTCGACGCCAACACCCTTTTCCGCCCAGGCACTTTTACGCATGTCCGCAGGGGCGTATGTCCCGAAAAAAACCGCGGAATGGGTCGATGGCAGGTTCACCCGCGCGGACGTCGATCCCGACGATCCGACAGTTGCCGACGACCCGCGGGGAATCATCTGGATCTGGGAAGCCCCAAAACGGGTCGCGTCCTACGTCATCGGAGTCGACACCTCGCGCGGGATCGTGAACTGGTCCCGCCACATGCGCACAGAAAACGACCACAAGGTCGACAACGGAGTTTTGTCCGTGTGGCGGATCGGGGAACGCGGCGAGCCCGATGTCCAGGTCGCGGAGTTCGCAGGCCCCATCCCTGGGGAAGACATGGCCGAGATCGGGAACTTCCTCGGGCGCTTGTACCGCGGACGGGAAGAGGACATGTGTACCCAGATCATCGAGACCTGGCCGAGCAGCTCGGGGATTTCCTACCAGGAACGCCTCTACCACGAGTTCGGATACCACAACCTCTGGCGGCGGATCGTCTCCGGCTCGATGCAGTGGGCGCGGGACTTCGGTTGGGAAGCGAACGGGAAAACCCTCCAAGACCTCTGGTCGCGGACCCTGCGCCGGTTCCAGTTCTTCGACGGCAAGCGGGACAAAGACAACGTGTTCGGTGGCCGGATGAAGACCGTGGTCCGCTCTCCGTGGCTGATCGAGGAGATGAGGACCTGCGAAACGGACCCCGAGAAGATGAAGGGGAAGGCCGAGTACGGGTGCCATGACGATCGGGTCCGAGCAGCCCAACTTGCCATCTACGGCGCGCACGACTGGACGACCATGGACTTTTTCGAGGAAGAGGAAGCCAAGACCATGGCCGAGAAACGGTCCGGGAAGCATGGAGATTGGCAGTCCCGCGACTACTCGGTAGAGGACATGCACGAGGCAATTGACGATCTCCTTGCCCAAGTCGCGGACAAGTGAGACTTGGGCAAGGGGGTTAGACTTTAATGCTGGCGAGGCGGTAGTATGCATAAACCGAAAGAAGGAGCCGCGCATGGGAAGTAATCCAGTAGAAAAAGAAAAGGGGTCCATCCGGGTCCAGCTCGAGCTGCCCGCGGAGCTGGTCTCCGAGCTGCAGCGTAGAGCTGATTCCGAGAAGGTGGATCTCGGGCGTCTGTGCGCAGTCATCGTGCAGAAGTTTGCCAAGTACCCAACCAACGACATCCGGGGCTTGTATTTGTCTGACTCAGCCCGGACCGAGATCGAGCTGGCCCTGGGGCAGACCCTACAAACCGTAGAGGAACTCCCCTTCATGATCCGGGATGCAATGACCCTGGCTGTTGCCTTCCCCTTGGAGGATCCGGACCGGGGAACCAAGCGGATGGTCTGCGCCGCGATCCAAGCCGACGTTCACTCCATGCGGATCATCAGCTCCCGGAATTACGAAGGAGTGTCGATGAAGGAGTTCATCGAGAAAGAGTTTCTGGCTCGGGCTTTGGAGAAATTCGTCAATGGCGCTTTCTAACGAACAACCCGATCCGCAAGACGCGCCCAGGGAGTTTGTCAAACACGCGGACATCCGCGATGTGATCGGCCACTTCGTCGGCCGCACGATCGCGGACATCACCCAGTCCGATCTGGGCAATGTGGAGCAGGGGAAGTACCCATTCATCCAGCTGGATTTCACAGACGGATCGCAACTCATCTTTCCGATCGTGGATGGAGAAGAGGGCGGGTTTTGGTTTGACGATCCCCCCGATGGGCAGGACCGTGACCACGATCAGGGTCATGACCGCGACCACGACCAAGGCCAGTCGCAAGGAGGAGAGTGGAATGGCTTTGCGGGCGTATGACTTCTACTGCTCCTCCTGCAACCGATGGGAGATGGAGGTCGCGGACAATTCCGCTCCTCTCACCTCTCTTCCCTGCCCTTTGTGTTTGGGTTTGATGCCCCAGACCTACAAACCAACGCGTCCGCTCCCGCACAACGCGCGCCGGCAGCGCATCCTCATCGGGGTCAATCCGAACGTCAAGGATCCGCACGATCGGTATTGCTACCCGGCCAGGGCCGACGAATCGGCGCTCATGAAGGGATACAAACCCGTTTGGCTCGAGACCATCCACGACCTCGATCGCCACGAGCGGGAAACCAAGCAGACCTTCGGCGACGGGCCGCACCGGACCGGGCGCTGGAACGACATCGCGCATTTCGACAATCCTGATTCCGGAATTCCGTCAACAGAACCTCCGGAGTATGATGACCTCGGGAGCAGCGATGAATTCGACGTAGGCGTGGGGACCATGGGTGGTCTGGCCTTCCCGGATGTGACAGAAGGACACGACAAAACGTAGTTTCGAGCTTCGACCAAACGTAGTTTCAGGCTTCAAGGGGATGTGGGGCGGGAGGGAGTGGAGTGGGAAACTACGGTGCCGTTGCGCAGCAAGCACCCAGCGAAGGCGCCGAGACCGACCTTCTGGCCTGGATCTCCGAGCACGTTTCGAACGGGGAATCCTTCCTCAAAAAGCAGATCGGCTACAACCTCGCGGACCCTGTAGCCAAGCTGCTCATGGAGGATGACCGCGGCGATCCCACCGAGAAAGAACTCTCGGATATCGTGGATAACGAGTTCGGGAGCTTGGGCACGCGCCTGGCGGCTCTCCTTACGGACCTCCGCCCCTTCCTGGAGTTCAAAACACAGAACCAAGCCTTCCAATCCCAAGCCGATACTGCGAACTACCTCATGTACAACTGGTGGTTCAAGGAGTCGGTCGACCAGGTGTTCGTCGATGCAGTGAAGCTTTGTTTGGTTGCTGGCAGCTCATACGTCCATACGGAATGGGACCCTTCCTTGGAGGATTTTGTCCCGACTGCCGTCCATCCGCATGACGTTCTCCCCATGCTTCCGCGGCGGTACCACGACACCTCCACGTGGTTCGGAGCGATCGTGCGGGAAGAGCTTCCCACGTCTGAAGTCAAGCGCCGGTGGCCATCGTTCAAGCACAAGATCATCCCGGATGTGGATGCGTCCACGGGCTCGGACCAGGCGTACGCCTCGAGGGTCAACAGGGCCGCGGACATGAGCCCCTTTGCCCGGTATGCCGAGTTCCTGCGCAAAGCAGTGGCCAATTACCTCTCCGACTCGATGCCGGTGACGTTCCTCTATACGACCTACTTCCACGACCAGAGCCGGAACACAACCGACCGGATTCGCCTCATGGGGCCGTGGCGCCGCGACGAGGCCAACAGCCGCGACATCCCTCTGACCAACTGGTCGTACGAGGTCAAGCCGGGGGAGAAGCTCTACCCCTTCGGCCGCACGATCAAAGCCACACGCCACGTTGTTTTGTACGACGGCCCGAGCCAGTATTGGTACGGGATGATGGGCCTTCTGCCCGTCGACAAGCTGGTCCTGGATGAGTGGCCGGTTCCTCGCGGCTTTCTGGGCAAGTCACCTCTTTGGGCTGCCGTTCCCCTTCAAAGAGCCCTCAACCGTGCTCACCGCGCCATCGACGACCACATGAATCACTTCGTCGAGCCCGACATCGTTGTCGATGGGTCGGTGGGCATGAGTAAGAAGGCCGTCGAACGGATCAACCCACGAAGGGCTGGGGGGCGCTTCATGCGCCGCCCCGGTCCGGGGAAGGGCTTCGAGTTCAACTACCCGGCTCCCCTTCCGGCTGAAATTCTCAACCGGCCGCAGTTTCTGATCGAGCGGATGGGGAATCTCGTAGGGCTCAAAGACATCGACGCGATGATGAAGATGGGCCAGGTCCCATCGGCCGACACTATCGACCAGTTCCTGGCTTCGACCACGTATGCGACCAGGTCCCGCTCCCGGAGCTGCGAAGTCTTCATGCGGAGCTTTGCCAAGAAGATGTTCTTCAACTTCGCGCAGTACTACACGGTCGCGCAGAAGATCGCGATCTGCGGGCCGAAAGGGGTCACCCCCGAGGACTTCGACTTCGATCCCGGTTCGTTCGTCCCGGATCACTTGGGTTCGGATTACGACAAGACTGGGGAATTGCGCGACGAGCTGATCATCCGGAATGACGATGGGATTCCCATCGGGACCATCAAGCGCCCGGAGTTCGAGCGCGTTCGCGAGCTGCAGCGCTACATCGCCTTCACCATCGCCCCAGGGACTCTGCTCGATCAAGCCAACATGGGCGAGAAGATGGCGTACATGCAGTTCTACCGGATGGGGATCATGGATCCGTGGACTCTGTTCGAGAAGTGGAACGTCCCCAATGCGGGGGATCCGCCGAACGGAGAACGCAGCGTGACGGATCGGCTTCAAGCCGCGCTGGCAATGGGAATTACAGGCCAGGTCTCCGCCGCCGGGAGGAAGTCCTCCGGGCAGCAGGTCCCGCAGCAGAGGTCCTCGGGCGCGATTAGTGAGAGTGGATAAAGGAAACGGTCATGGGCAACCCGTCGAACGAGAACTGCGTGAGACTCAGAGAAGTGTTGGAGATGCGCATTATCAATTTAGAGACTCGCTTCGAGGACTACAAGACGTCGCAGGAATCTGCTCTCGTCCTCGCAAAGCAGGAAGCGGACCGCGCAAACGTCCAACTGGCCAAAGAGCTGGTGAATTACAAAGCAAATACCAACGAGTGGCAGAAAACGTTCCGCGATTTTCGGGATTCGACTTCAGAGGACATCCTCCCCCGCGGCGAGACATTGGCGATTTTCAAAGAGCATCGCGGCCTTATCGACAAGCTCACCGAGTCGATCGTGGAGATCCAGAAGTCCATATCCCGCGGCGAGGGCGGCACGGGGGCCACGACCGCGGCCAGGCTGCAGTCGAACTGGTTCATCGGAATCGTGGTGTCCGCTGGGCTTTTTCTCGCTGCGCAGCTAATCCTTCTTCTGTATTTTCTTGCGAACAAGCACTAACGAGTTCTAAGGGGTTTTGGGCGGAGTGGAAGGGGAACCAAAGTCATGGCCATCTACATCGGAGTCACCACGGTCGTTGTTGCGGGAACATCGGGTCCGCTCCTGGGGGATGGGACGAACACGAGCGTTGCCATGCAGAACTCCCCTGGATCGAACTTCACGCAGTTTATTAACCAAGCGGTCCGGCAGGGGTTCGACGTGGGGAGGATTCTCCTATTCGCGCGGAAAGCGAACAGCGGGGATGTGTATATCGGCGGGGTTGGAGTGACCTCCACGACTGGGGTGGCGCTCTCTCCCCGCGAGATGCTTCCCATCGGGACAGGCCAAGTCAACGACATGAACGTCGGAGACCTGGACGTGAACGCGGACACGACCGGGGACAAGGTCTTTTTCATCCTGGAGGTGAAGTGATGAGACGCGCAACCCTCGTTGCGCTTTTGCTTTGTTTGGGGCTTGGACTCCCCGTCCCCATCCAAGGCCAGATCATGTTCGGCCCGGCCCGACGAATCCAAGCGGTGGCGATTACCTTGCCGACGACGTGTACCAGCTCCGCGACTCAGGTGGACATCGTCTACCGGGCTTCGGACGGATTGACGTACTTGTGTACTGCCGCAAATACGTGGACAGCAATCAGCGGAGGTGGCAGCGGCGGAACGAACCTGCTCGCCGATGGGACGATCACCGGGGCAACGTCCCAGGCCCAGGTCTTCACCAACGGGATCACGGGCGCGGTCAACAAGGTGACCCTGACTGCTCCTGCGACCGCGGCCACGATCACCATCACGAACAACAAGACCCTCGCCGTGACCAATACCTTGACCCTGTCCGGGACCGACTCGACGGTCATGACCTTCCCGAGCGTTTCGGCGTCCATCCCTGGGCTGGCGGTGGCGAACACGTTCTCGGCTGATCAGAGCTTCTCAGGACAGGTCTTGGGGAAGGTAGGAAACACTCCTTCCTCTCCCGCCTTCGCCGGAATCGGAGGAACGAACGCGGGACTATGGTTTCGCTCGATCGGAACCACGGACATTTCCAGCGGCGGTGCAGGGATGGTTGATTTTGCCTTTACCCTCGGACTTCTTCTCACTACTGGCGCTCCCACGCTCGCGTGGACTGGATCTTCCACAGTCGGTTCGGGCGGTCGAACGGCAATCTCCGAAGTATCGGCCGGCCGTATCGGTGTCGGCAGTGGTGGCGCTGCGGCAACAGATGGCTGGCTCATCGACGCCGGCCACTGCTTTGTCACCGCCAACCAAACCAATGCCACGACCACAATGTCATCGTCTACGTGCTCGATGACGGTCAAGACTGGGCTTAAATACGTTTTCCGCTGCAACTTCTTCGTCTCGGACTCAGTCGCCGCGGACGGCGCCAAGATCGACTTCAACGGCGGCACTGCCACCGCGACCGACTTCCGTGCCCAGATCACCGCATTCGACTCGGCGCTGAATCTATCCACCCAGGTCTCCGCCCTGGCCACGGCAGCCGCCGCGACCACGTTCACCGGCTCCGGCTCGTTCGAAGTCAATGGTTCCTTCGAGCCGAGCGCGAACGGGACCTTCATCCCACAGTTCGCTCAAAACGCCCACACGACCGGCACGCTCACGCTGTTCAGGGGGTCGCATTGCAGGATCATCGACACCCCTTAGTAGTGCTGTCCCCTCCTAGAGAGGAACTGATGGTTCTAGGGGACAGCAAGACAGTCGTGACGTCGAATACGTGGCCGGGAACTTTGGTCTCGAGCATGGTCCCGCTCAACCCGCAGCTGTATGACATGACGGCGGCGATGACCGCGCTCACGGGAGGAGACCAGAAATTGGCATCGGTCGCGCCGAACATTGCGGGGGCCTTGGCCGCGAACGGTAACCGCGGGAACACAGGGAACTTCACCCGGATCCTCATCGACCTCGGGACGCACGACATGTTGACAGGGTCCGCGACTTTAGACGCGACCTACCACACGGCCTACGTGACCAACTTCCAGACGGTTCTGGACGCACTTCACGCAGCACAGCCAGGAGCGAACATCTACGTCCATCGGGATTGGATGAGCACACAACCGGACCTGCGGATCGACACGATCAACGGGTGGACCGACGAAGCGATTGCATCACGCAACACATTCACCTTTCCCGGTCCAGATCAACGGACGTGGTTCAAGCCGTTTGTGGGAACCATGTCTTTGGACGGCGTTCACTTCTACACGGCAGCTGGCCAGGCAGGTTGCGTGGCCGCGTGGCAAGCGGTTCCAGGATTCTGATTTCTAACCAAGAAAGGACTGAGCACAATGCGACGAATCACTCTCACCCACATCCTCCTGACCCTTCTGGTCCTCGCCGTCTCCGTGGGAACAATGGCCGACGGGACCATCACTGTCCCCGTCAACAATGCTCCAACCCAGTGGAAGATCGCATACGCGGTCGAGAACAACGGCGTCGGGGGCGCAACTCCGGGAGTCACGATCGATGTTCTGTTTCTCAACTCCAGCGGGTCGACAGTTCAGAGTCAGCTCATCGCTTCTACAACGCCCGCGGAACTCAACTCCTATCTCGGCCAGATGGAAACACCAGTCGCAGGAGAGCCTGCAGGAGTGACTCTGGCTGCACGTGCCCAACGGCGCCGGATGAGGATGACCAAGTGGATCGTGGACAACGCGAAACTGACGAATATCACTCCGGAATAGCTTCCTTTTCATAGGAATAATTACGGATAAAACTTGACAACGGGTTTCGGTCGCCGTACCGTTTCCTGAAAGACGTTCTTTTGGCTTGTGTGGAAGGGTGGAAAGCGGTGCCAAGAACTCCAGTCCAAGGTCCTATCGCGAACCGAGGCTCCTCAGAAAACCCCCAGGGCTCTGGATCTTTGCGCTTTACACTCGACGAAGCTCCTCCCCAGTCCGAAGAGCCCCGGTTCAAGCAGTTGGTTTCCATGGCTGGGGATAGAGTCACGATCAACTCCCCGTCCGGGGAGGATGGTCCGGACCAGGACCCTGGCATCGGCGAGATGTCGGCCAATCCCGCGATCCGTGGCATCCAGCGTCTATCCAAAATCGAACAGGAACTTCAGCTTCTCTCCGTCGATGTCCCTGGGGCGTCGGCCGTGGTCGCGGACTTTATCGCGGTCTTGCGGCAGATCATCCCCAAAGGCATCGCGGCGATGCAGTCCGGTCAACCCTTGGGTTTCCCCACTGGCGTGCCGACACAATCGGCGCTCGCTGGCCAACCAGGTATGGGCGGTGCTCCTCCGGCAGGTGTTGGGGTGGGCGGCGTTCCTCCTGGCGTCATGATGGGCGCTGGTGGCATGGGTGGCTAGAAACGACCTCACAAAGGGGATTGGACGAACGAAGTGGGTACGTAAGTACGTAAAAGCATAAACCCATCAAGGAGACGTGAACATGCCGGCAGATCTCAACGCCTATCTCGATTCGCTCTTGGCCGACAACGACGAGCTGTCCGAAGAGGAGAAGACAAACCTCCGCGGCATCTTGGGTAAGTCGCCCAAGGCCGCGACCAAAGCTGTTTCCGCGTCCCTTTTCGCCGAAGAGGCGGAACGGACCAGGGCGCAGCTGCAGGAAGAGCGGCAGCGGTTCATCCAGACCAATCAGCCGATCGTGGACCGGGCGAACGAGATCTTGGAGAAGTATCGTGCCGGCGGATCTGGCAACGGACCAAACCCTCCTACTCCCGCGCCCACTGTGCCGGCGCCGTCCCCTGCCCCTAGTTTTACAGCCCCAAGTTTCGACCCCGAGGCCGTCGTGAAGAAGGTCTTGGAAGTCGTCGACGAGCGGCTCAATGCCTCGGCCGATGCCAATGTCGGCATGATGCGTCACGGGTTCGCTATCGCGGACCACTACCGCTCGACGTTCAACAAGCCCTTGCCCTTCGAAGCCGTAGAGCAGATCGCCATCCAGCGCCATGTCCCTCTTGACCAGGCGTACCAGATTTTCATCAAACCCGAACTGGACAAGATCGAGAAGGAGCGGAGTGACTTGGCGATCCGCGAGGCCGAGGAGCGTGGCGAACGTCGGGCCATGAGCCGCATGCAGGGATCTGGCGGAGCGCACGTGGTTTCCATTTCCGATCGGGCCGACCACCCCATCTTCGCGGAGCGGAAGAACCTGCCCGAGAATTTCCGCAAGCTATCCAAAGAAGAGCAAGAGAACATTTCCATGGCGAATTTTGACAAAGCATTTAACGAATCCGCTGGCTTTACAAAACGATAGCCTCAAAACCGTTTTGGAAGCCGGCTTGACCCTGGAAGGCCAGAACCAAAGCCTTCTCGGCATGTGGGTGTGAGGGAAGGGAGTCGACCATGCCTGAGTATGATCAGATTCAGCTCGCAACAGAGCGGTTCATCATCGAGAACCCGCTCATTCTAGACAACGTATTTCACCGCGATCCCCTGTTCGGCTATTTGAGGGACACCGTCGAAGAGATGTTCACAGGCGGACGTCGCCAGGTGGAATCAGACTTCGAGTACGACGGAGAGACCGCCGCGGCCTACCAGCCCGGTGGGGACTTCAACCTCATGGAGCGCCAGTCCGAGACGGCGTTCGCGCTGCCGATCCAGTTCTACTACTCGAACGTCACCGCGAACCTCGAGGACTTGGAAGTCTTCAACAAGGGGTCGAGAGCAGTTTATAAGTTTCTTGACACCCGTCTTTCCCGCGCGTACCGGACCTTGGGCGAGGTGATCGCGGCTTGTTTGTACCTCAACGGGTCTCGTGCCGGCTACACCAACATCATCACGGGTCTTGCCGAGGCTTTGAACGACGGCCTGACCAACTCGTGGGATGGGCAGACGTACCTGAGCTACGGGGACAAGGTGCGCAACTCGGTGCAGATCGGGACCGCGCTCAACTCCATCCCCTACTCCACGCCCACGACCACCATCACCCTTTACGACCTGGAGACGAGTCACGCACGTGCGTGCCAGGGCGAAGGCGAGGAGACCCCGAACATCGGAGTGACGACCTTCATCGGATTCAGCTCCATCAAATCCCGCTTCCAGCCCCAACAGCGCTTCAACGACACGCAAGACCCGAAGTTGAACTTCAACGCCTTGATGTTCAACAACACGGTCCTCATGCGGTCCAGAGTTGCTCCGGGGTCGTACATCTCGGGAAACCAGACCAACGAACTGACCCGGATCATCAACGCGTTTCTCAAGGAGTCCTCGAACGGAGTCATCACCGCCTACCCCACGATGACGACCGAGACCCTCTTCTGGCTCAACGCCCGTAGGCGTTTCATGCGCCTTCTGGTCTCCGACTCCAAGAAGTTCGGCTTCGGGACCACGGGATGGAAAGCTGCCCAGGGCAACAACAAGATCGCTTGCCAGATCCTCGCCGCGCTCGCGTATTTCGTTCGCAGCCCGCGCCGGTCCGTGCAGGTTTACGGATTCAGAAACTAACGCCCAAACCCTTACGGCATCCGAAAAGGAAATGGAGAACGCGACATGCCTACCAACACAAATGATCAGGCTCTCTGGGTTCAGGGCGGGAACTTCGATTCCGCGAACGAGTCCTCGCTTTCCACGCACACCGGGGAGTTGGGAAAGAAATGCACCGTCAATGGCGTGCGGTATCAGCGCGTCCAGCACGACTCGGGGGCCACTGCCCTTACTCCGGCTGGAGTTGCGGCTGCAGGGCAAGCGGCGTATTGGAAGGTCGGCCAGGAGACCAGTTACATCGTCACCAACGATCCTCGGTTCTCGGCCGGCGGGTACAACGGGCTGGCCGGCATTTACGTCAATGCGGTCACTGCTGGCAATTTCACCTTCGTCTTGAAGAAGCGCCAGGCGTTCCCGGTGGTCGTTACGGGCTCGACCTGGAACATTGGCGATATCGCCCAAGTGGACAACACCTCGAACGTCAACCAGGCAACTCGAATCGCGGCCGGAACTGCGCCTCCGTATCCTGGCGGCACGATCGGAGTCGTTGTCGGCGCTTTGTCTAGCGGCAAGGTCCCAGTGGATATCGATATCCCGGACCTGGCATAAGGAGATCACAATGGCCGAGGCAACGCGCAACGCGCAAGACGAAACACACAATGCGGGGGACCTTTCCCTCTACATCAACCAGAACCTGTCCATTGCGGCTGATCAGGACACGTGGACGCCGCGGCTTCGGGCCATCGTTGCATGGGGAACGAGCAATCCGGCAGCCGTAACCAAGGTGGTCGTCGATACGACAGGGACGATTCCAAAACTTGTCTTCACAGCGGCAGGTGCCCCAGTTGCCAACTTCATGGCTTGGGCTCTCGGTTACCCATAAGTTCACTCTCTAAACTCATGGGGTTCCGTGGCTCATCGAAGGAGGCACCGACCAAGGAAGCGAAAAGGAGATAGGGCATGCCCAACGGTCCGGCAATTGATACCTTTGACGCGATCGTTGGGCATGTCCAGCTCCACTGCGAGTTGGCCGGAGAGCCCCTCGCCCGTCTCTGGGTCGATCATGCCTTCCGCGAGATCAGCGAGATTCGGCAGTGGTCGTGGAAGATCCGGCGCGGCCAGTTCCTCATCCCCGGCACGTACAACACGGGGACTGCTACGTTCACCACTGGCTCGGACTTGGTCGTCGGAGTCGGGACCGGATGGGACTCCTCGCTCGAGGGAAGGCAGATCCGCGCGGGCAATCCCCCTCTCTACACGGTGCGGAAGGTGTTTTCCACAACCCTTCTGCAGATGGACTTGCCCTGGGCGAGCACGAGTCTCTCCGGCTCTGGGTACGAGATCTACCAGTGTTTCTTCACCGCCCCGGCGGACTTTTTCAGCTTCATCTCCATCCTCAACCCCACGGCCGGGTTTCAGATGGGCTGGGGTGTTGAGGCACGGGAGCTGGACCAGAAAGACCCGCAGCGCAAGTCTGCCGGCCTTCCGTACCTGGTCGCGTCCGCGGACTACGCCCAAGACTATCAAGGAGTAGTGAATCAGGTTCTCCAGGCCCACGGGTCCGGCTCTTCCCCCTCGAGCACGGGAGATTACACGGGAGTGAACGACGCGGTGTTCGTGGTGGAGATTACCGGGAGCGGCGATTCTGGGGTGGCCACCTTCAAGTGGAAGAAGGATTCCGGCACTGTGACCACAGGGGTTTTGTCGGATACCGCCCCCGTGGACCTGCAAGATGGAGTTCAGCTTGTCTTCCCTTCCGGATCTGCGTACGTAACCGGGGACGTGTTTGTCGTCCGGTGCGATGCCAGGGCCAATCCCGGCCTTCCCCGGTTCGAGATCTGGCCGCATTGCAGGAACGCGGCCGCGGTCCCTTTCCTTTACGAGTGCCGGGTTCCGGATCTTTCCGAAACGGGCTTCCCGCCCCGCTACATCACAGGCAACGTCATCCTGGAGGGGGCGCTGGCCAAGTGTGCCCGGTGGCCAGGCCGCGGGGAGAATGAAGTCAATCCATATTTCCAGGTCGCCTTGGCCACGGCGCACGAGAACGGATTCGCAGGGAAGCTCACCAAGCTCCAGGATCAAGACGATCAGGTGTACCCGGCGGATGTGACGTACTATTCATCCAAGCCCTTCAGCCCGCAATTCTCGGCGGAATGGCTGCAGCGCAAAGACTTCTAAACGGAAATGCATAAAAGCTTTTTGAAGGAGATGCCCCATGGTAGACAAGAACGTGTTGTACACCGACGCGCAGACCATCGAGGACAAGTACCCACAGACCTACGATGACAGCGCGAACTTCCCTTCTGCCTCGGTCGCAGGCCCGGACATTGTTTATTCGCCGGCAAACGTCCTGGGTGGGGGAGCAATCACCAAAGACGGGATGGTCACTCGGACCTTTGAGGACGGTATCGAGATGAAGCTTCCGGAAGGCGATACGGTCGGGCCGACCGTGGCCTCGAATCCGTTCAAGCCCGGAGGCGGGAATCGGGGATAGAACTAGACCGCAGGATAGGGGCACGGGGTGGGGAGGGCGTGATGCTGCGGCTGAAGGGACTTGTTTTTCTATTCACCGTTCTGGCCGTGTTGGCCTGGACTGCCCCGGTCCAGGCCAGAGGGCGGATCCAGGGTTACGCCCAGAGGGGTAGTCCGAAGCTCATGAACTCGATCCTGGGGACTGGAGTGACAGCTATTCAGTCCTATCCCGGCGCGAACGTCACGTTCTACATCTCAGGGACGCTGACCAAGGCGACGATCTACGGGAGCCAGACCGGGCCTTCGATCGGCAATCCTACCCGCGCGGACTCTACGGCCTACTTCTTCGCGTACCTGGACGACGGGAACTACGACATCCAGATCTCCGGGGCTGGCCTGACCACCCCGTTCATGTGGGCGACGGACTTGCGATTGGTCGGTGGGAGTATCTTTGCCAGTGTTCGGGACTTTGGTGCCAAGTGCGACAACGCGACCAACGACCTGGTCGCAATCCAAGCCGCTGTGGACTCCGGCGGAGGGACGACCAACGTCACGCTGTCGGTTCCCGTGGCCACGTGCATGGTCACGTCCTCGATCCTGGTGCGGTTTGACCGGGTCCGGATCGCGGGGGCGGGGCCTCATGTCAGCCAGTTCCGCTTTGTTCCTTCCAGCAACAACCTTCCTGTGTTCTGGTTCGCCAACGTATCCGGAGAGCAGTTCCAGACCGCGCTCACCGGGGTTGGATTCGCGTCCCTCGACACGACCAATACCAAGATCGCGATCCGGATCGGGGACGTTGGCCAGGTTGTCCTGCAGGACATCGCTATCGGCCCCATCGGCGCCTGGACTGGAGGGAACTCGATTGGGCTCCAACTCCGCGGTCGGGAGGAGGGCATTGTCGACCGGGTGGAGATTGCCGCGGACAGGCCCATTGTCGTGGAGAAGAACGCCAACTCCGGGTCAGGAGTGACCATCGATCTGGATCACTGGCACTTTTCCAACATGAATCTCATCGCCAATGCCAACCCTTGCTTCGAAATCCTGGACGGGGTGTACCTGACGAACTTCCTTCTCGACGGGTACGAGGGGTTCAACCGCGGGACGCACGGGTTTTATTACAACGACACCTCGTCGGTCTTGGTCGGAGCCGTGGCCAACATCAACAACATCCGGTGGGAGCAGGGCACCTCCGCGACCGGATACGCGGTGTTCTTCCACGCGAATACGACATTCCGGAATCTCAATATCAACTCCTGCCAGACGGGCCAGGGGAATCGGGGCTTTCTCGTTCAAGGGGTGACGCATCTTACTGTCATGAATTCGGAGTTCAATGGGACGTCCGGCGAGGCGTTGAATATTGCCGGGGACGAGATGGTCCTTCTCTCGAACAACTTCTGGAACGCCTCGTCCACTTTCACTACGACCGGCATGACCAGGGTCATCGCGTATGGCCTCCTTCCCTCACAACCCGCGCCAGGGCTGGCCGTGGAGTTTTGGATCTCCTCGGCCAATCCCCAGGGTGTCGCCGCGGCACAGGTCAACATGAACGGAGTGCAGCACTACTCCACCACGAACACGATCGCCGCGGCGGCGATTCAGCAGTTCACGGCCATTACGACCGCAACGGCCAGAGGGCATATCTCGGTGGTCTTTTCGGGTTTGGGCGGCGACGGGGGTTGTACGGTGGCCTTGACCCCGAACGGGACGTTCAACGAGTCGAACGCATCTCCCTCCACCTGCTCGGCGGGGAACGTGGCCGGGAAGTTCTCGGTCCTTTTCTCCGGACCTGCGGCGATCAACGTCGTGAACAATCTCCCCAACACGGTGACCTACACGATCACCGCGGACTGGATTCCTTAAGCAGGGTCATTCCTTATGGGTTACGCATATGCCACGCTTGGGGATTTGAAAACCGCCGCGGCCAACCGGCTCGATGACCCGTCCAAGGTGTTCTGGGTTGACGATGAGCTGGGCCGGCTCATCACCGAGGCGTTTCGGGTCTGGCAAGCGATCACCGGGTATTGGAGAGGAGTGGGACAGTTCTCCCCGACAGCTGGCGTTGTGAGCTACGACTTGTCCACCCAAGTCCCGGCCCTCATGGCAAGGACCGTTACGGACCAAGAGGTTCTGTTTGACCTGGAATATGCCCTGCTCGAGCCGAAGGGGAGCCCGTACGCGGGATCGGTCCAACTCACCTCTCCGGATTTGATTTCCGCAATCGAGCGGCGGAGGAATCAGTTCCTCGACCAGACCGGGTGCATCGTCACCGTGAACTCCCCATTCGTGGTGCAGGCTGGGGATGGAGTCGTGGACTTGCCCATGGCTCTGGGCCACGACCAGACCATCGCCATCCGCCGCGGGCAGTGGATCACGACATCGGGCAAGTACTCCAATGTCATGTGGCAGACCAAGCCCAATGCGAACTTCTTCCGGAACTTCCAGAATGTAGGGCTCACCCCCTACGGGTTCGATCCTCTGTCCGCGCTTCCGCAGCAGGTCCAGCTCGTCCCTCCGCCAAACGTACTCGGGAGTTTGGAGTTGTGGACGGTCAACTCCGGGGCCGCACTGACCGGCCTGGGCGTGGCCCTGGGCATCCCGGACAACCTTTCTTGGGCAATCAAGTACGGAGCCATGGCCGATATCCTCTCCCGCCCTGGGCGGGCCTACGAACCCGCTTTGGCCGCGGCATGTGACGAGATGTTCGAGTTGGCGGTGCGGGCATGTGCGTCCATGCCCGCGGTGATCTCGGGGCAGCTCGATGGCCGGCAGGTCTATCCGGACTCGGTCTACGAGCTGGACACTGCGTACGTCGGGTGGCAGGGGAAGAAGGCGGGATTTCCATCCTCACTCGCGACGGTCGGGTGGAACCTTGTGGTCCTGCGCCCGGTCCCGGACGCGAATCCCCACTCGATCACGCTCGACCTGGTTCGGAACGCTCCCATTCCCACCTCGGACGTTTTGCCGATCCAGCTGGGAAGGGAGATCCTCGACGCGATCTTGGACTACGTGGAGTTCGCGGCCGTGGCCAAGCTCGGGTTTCACGAGTTTTCCGC
>Ga0070702_100000329_pt1 | contig 16537 bp, 16 predicted proteins | sample KBSK5103metaG_FD_65466 | JGI IMG/M metagenome (GOLD analysis project Ga0070702, IMG submission 65466) | Corn, switchgrass and miscanthus rhizosphere microbial communities from Kellogg Biological Station, Michigan, USA - KBS K5-10-3 metaG | ecosystem: Host-associated > Plants > Roots >... | reverse complement strand
ACCTTCTATGCGGACCTCGAGCGGGACCAGGCCGAGCGGGCCACCATGTCGATGCTGGTGCCCCCGCAGATGATGAACACCATGGTCTCCTGCGTCAGCGGGGCCGATCGCTCGGTCCCTCGCGCGGGCGAGGACTTCACCGGTGCCTTCTACGCCGACCCCGTCCGCCGCTACATGCTCCCGGTCTTCAGCGACCGGTGCGTCGAGTGGCCGAGCCACCCCTACTCCACCCGGGACTCGCTGCACGAGCATGACATGTGGGCTGTCGAGGGCCTGACCCACCGCTATCCGACCAAGGTGCTGGCCGAGCTGCTGCCCACCTGCCCGCAGTACTGCGGGCACTGCACCCGCATGGACCTCGTCGGCAACTCGACGCCGGTCATCCCCAAGCTCAAGTTCGACCTCAAGCCGGTCGACCGTTATGACGCGATGATCGACTACCTGCGCGCGAACCCCTCGGTGCGTGACGTGGTCGTCTCCGGCGGCGACGTGGCCAACATGCCGTGGAAGAACCTGGAGTCCTTCCTGGACCGGCTGCTCGAGATCGACAACATCCGCGATATCCGCCTGGCCACCAAGGCGCTGATGGGTCTGCCGCAGCACTGGCTGGCCGAGGACGTCGTCGAGGGCGTCGGGCGGGTCGCGACCAAGGCCCGCCGGCGCGGCGTCTCCCTGGCGATCCACACGCACGTCAACAGCGCCCAGTCGCTCACGCCCGCAGTCGCCGCCGCTTCCAGGGCGATGCTGGAGGCCGGCGTCCGCGACGTCCGCAACCAGGGCGTTCTCCTGCGCGGTGTCAACGACTCGGTCGAGCAGCTGCTCGACCTGTGCTTCGCCCTGCAGGACGAGGCCTCGATCACGCCGTACTACTTCTACATGTGCGACATGATCCCGTTCGCCGAGCACTGGCGGCTCTCGCTGGCCGAGGCGCAGCGGCTGCAGCACGACATCATGGGCTACCTGCCGGGCTTCGCCACCCCGCGTGTCGTCTGCGACGTCCCGTTCGTGGGCAAGCGCTGGGTCCACCAGGCCGACTCCTACGACACCGAACGCGGAATGTCGTTCTGGCGCAAGAACTACCGCACCTCGATCGAGGCTGAGGACACCAAGGCGCTGTCACGTGAGTTCGTCTACTACGACCCCATCTACACCCTGCCGCAGGCCGGTCAGGACTGGTGGCGCGAGCAGGGCGGGCTCGACGCAGCGCACACCGCCGCCGAGTCCAGGGCTGCTGCCAGCCGCGCGGCCTCTGTGGCCCAGCTCGTCTAGAACAGCGCCTGTTTGCTCAGCGCAGGCCGTTCCGGAGGCCGATTCTGGGGTCAAGAAGCGGTCTGAGCTGAGCAGACCAGCCTTCACCTCAGCAACAGAGCGAAGGTGAGTGGCGCGGCATACCTGTGGTCAGCGGTTGTTGCGCGGGGGCTCCCCCGGCACGCGGCTGCCGTCGTCGTCGTGGCCGTCGTCGTTGGCGAAAAGCAGGTCAGAGATCTGAAGGTGGACCTGCTCGATGTTGGGAATGTCTGGCAGTTCCACGCCGGCCTTCTCGGTGGCATCGGAGATGATCAGCGTGCCGCAGCCCAGGAGCCGGTCCAGCAGGCCCTTCTCGTAGGCCACGTCGTTGATGCGGAACAGCGGGATGTCACGGCCGGTCCGGGTGATGATGCCGTGACGGGTGATCAGTCGCCGGTTGGTGACGGTGTACGTCGAGGTCATCCAGCGCAGGAAAGGGATCAGCGCCCAGAGAGTCAGCACCGGGACGGCCACCACCGCGGCGACGATAACCGCGAGGGTGCTGTCCGACTGCAGCGTCGCGGCGACGATGACGCCGGCCACCACCAGGGTGAGCACGACGGCAGGCCCGATGAGCGCCTTGACATGCGTGCGGACGCTCAGCACGATGTACTCGCCCTCGGACAGCAGCTTCTTAGAGATCCCCATGCCCGCATCGTGTCAGACGCACTTCGTCATTGCGCAGGTACGGTGAACTCATGCCGATTCCCGACCGCATGCGACAGGTCAACAAGGTCGCGCTGAACAAGGTCACCGGGCCGCTGGCCCAGTGGCTGCCGGGGCTGGGCGTCGTGGTCCACCGCGGACGCAAGACCGGCAGGCCGTACCGGACGCCGGTCAATGTCTTCCCCCGCCCCGCTGGCCGCTACGTCCTTGCGCTGACCTACGGTTCCGACACGGACTGGGTGAAGAACGTGATGGCAGCCGGTGGCTGCGAGCTGGTCACCCGCGGCAAACACATCGAGCTGACTGCGCCTCGGCTGGTCCACGACGAGGATCGAAGCGAGACCCCGGTGGTCGGACGCACGCTCCTCGGCCTGCTGCACGTGTACGACTTCCTGGAGCTGCGTACCGTCCCAGACGCCTGATCAAGGCGTGGGCATGCTGCTCAGATGGGGTGAGGGCGCTCCTCCCAGGGGGTCGAGAGCACCACGGTCGTGCGCGTCGAGACGTTCGCGCCGGACCGCACCCGGGCGAGCAGCTCCTCGAGGTCACCGGGTGTCGACACCCTGGCCTTGAGGATGTAGCTTTCCTCCCCTGCGACCGAGTGGCAGGCCTCGATGTCCCGGATGTCGCGCAGGCGGTCTGCCACGTCGTCGGGGGCTGCCGGGTCCAGCGGCGTCACCGAGATGAAGGCGAGCAGCGGCATCCCCAGTGCGTTGTGGTCGATCACAGCCCGGTAACCCTGGATCACCCCGCGCTCCTCAAGACGGCGCACCCGCTGGTGCACAGCCGAGGTCGAGAGCCCGGTGATCTTGCCGAGCTCGGTGAAGCTCATGCGGCCGTCCTGCGACAACAGCCCGACGATGCGACGATCCAGTTCCTCCATGGCACAAGGTTACTAACTTCTCAGCGCCTGCCCACGACGGCGGGCCGGTAATGGCACGATGACGACATGACCCAGCGCCTGATGCTCCTGGACTCTGCGTCGTTGTACTTCCGCGCGTTCTACGGAGTCCCCGACCAGCGCCGCAGTCCCGACGAGCCGCCGACCAACGCGGTGCGTGGCTTCCTGGACATGGTTGCGACGCTGGTCGGGACGTACCGCCCCACCCACCTCGTGGCCTGCTGGGACAACGACTGGCGACCGGCGTTCCGGGTCGACGCCATCCCCACATACAAGACGCACCGTCTCAGCGAGGGCAGCGAGGTCCAGGAGGAGAGTCCTGAAGACCTCACCCCACAGGTGCCGCTGATCGTGGATGCGTTGCGGGCCTTGGGGATTGCCCGCATCGGCAGTGATGGTTACGAGGCAGACGACGTCATCGGCACCTTGACCCATCGTGCTCGTGGCCGACAGGTGGTCGACGTCGTCACCGGTGACCGTGACCTGTTCCAGCTCGTTGATGACGACGCCGGTGTCAGGGTTCTCTACACCGCGCGCGGTGGCGTGCGGAGTCCCGACGTCATCACCCAGACCTTCCTGCAGGACAAGTACTCCGTCCCCACCGGCCAGGCCTACGCCGACCTGGCGACCCTTCGCGGGGACACCAGTGACGGTCTGCCCGGTGTCGCAGGGATCGGTGAGAAGACCGCGGCCACCCTGATCAACCGGTATGGCGACCTGGCCGGTGTGCGTCGCGCCCTCGCCGAGGGCGACCCGCAGATCAAGGGCGCGCTGCGCATCCGGCTGGAAGCCGCCTCGGCCTATCTGGACGTCGCACCCCTGGTCGTCCAGGTCGCCCTGGACGCCCCGGTCGCCGAGTTCGACGCCTCGCTCCCCCGGCAGGTTGGCGACCTCACCCTGCTCTCGTCACTGGCCTCGGGATACGGCCTGACCAATCCTCTCAACCGGGTGTTGAGCGCCCTCGGCCTAGGCGACAACGACTGAGGCTGCGGCCTCCCGACCCCAGATGTGCTGACATCGAGGCCCCAAGCCCGTGCTCGTCGGCGATGGCCGTGAGGTCTTAGCCGTCCAGCCGACTGAAACCCCACAGTCATCGCCAACACGATGCCACCGTCAGTCGATCCGGTCGGCGGCGACGACGCCTCGCATCACCGCGTCGATGGCGCGTCTCGCGGTCACCGACAAGGTGGGCTCGGGTGCCGCATCGCTGATCTGACCGAGCAGGTCGACCACCTGCTTGCACCGGCGGACGAAGTCGCCGGCGGCAATGTCACTGTCGCGAAGGACCACCTCGAGGCGTTGGCCGCCGGCCCAGCGGTGCATCATCCAGGCCATGCCTGCGTCCGGACAACCGGTCGTCGGCAACATGTGGGCGCGCTCGCTGTCCTCGAGCTGGCTCCACCGACGGACCATGGCCTCGTAAGCCTCGCGGACGTCATCGGTGGGCATCCGCGGCGAGGGGTCACCGTCGTCACGTCGCGGCTCGTGAACCAGCGTGGACACCATCGCCGCCAGGCTCGGCGGGTCGAGGCGCTTCCAGATGCCATGGCGCAGACACTCGGCGGCCAACAGGTCCTTCTCGGTGTAGAGCCGCTTGAGGGTGTCGCCCTGCGATGTGACCGCGGCGCCCCCCGCGGTGAGGTATCCCAGGTCCACCAGGAGCTCGCAGACGCGGTCGAACGTGCGGGCGACAGTGTTGGTCCTGCCCTCAACCGTGCTCGCGACACGGTCGGTCTCACGTCGCAGCCGCCACCAGCGTTCGGCCCAGCGTGCGTGGTTCTCGCGATCAGGGCACGCATGGCAGGGATGCGCCCGCATCTGCCGGCGCAGCTCGTTGATCCGGCCTTCGTCAAGGGAGCCACCAGAGCCGGTATGCCGTGCCGGCGGTGGGTCGTGAGGCACCTTGACCCGCACCGTTGCCGCAAGATCTTTGCGGGACTTGGCATTTCGCGGGTTGAAGTGTTTGGGAACGGTGAGGTTCATGACCGGGTCGACCGGGTTGGGCACGTCCATGACCGTGAGCCGGCGCACCTGGGCGTCGGAGGTCAGGACGGTCGGCGAGGCGCTCTCCTTCTTGCCGCCCCCGTTGCCCTGTATGACGATGGCATAGCCCGAACGTCGACCAGACAAGATCTTGATGACGTCGCCGGGGCGCAGCCGCTCGAGACTGATCGCAGCTTCCGCCCGTCGACTGGCCGACCGGGCCTTGGCGGCATCCTTCTCGACGTCGCGGATCTCGTTGCGCAGCGCGGCATATGCGGTGAAGTCGCCCAGATGGCAGGTCATCGACTCGGCGTAGCCGTCCAGTGCCTCCTCGTTGCGCTTGACGGTCACCGCCATGCCGACGACGGCGCGGTCGGCCTGGAACTGCGCAAACGACGTCTCCAGGATGTCACGAGCCTTCTCACGCCCGAACTGGCCGACGAGGTTGACCGCCATGTTGTAGGTCGGGCGAAAGCTGGACCTCAGCGGGTAGGTGCGAGTCGATGCCAGACCGCCGACCGCCAGTGGGTCCAGGCCCCGGTTGTACAGCACGACCGCGTGGCCCTCGATGTCGATGCCCCGCCGACCAGCACGCCCCGTCAGCTGTGTGTACTCGGCCGGGGTGATGTCGGCGTGCGTCTCACCGTTGAACTTCACCAGCCTCTCCAGGACCACGGACCGCGCCGGCATGTTGATACCCAGTGCCAGGGTCTCGGTGGCGAACACCGCGCGGATGCGCCCCGCGGTGAAAAGCTCCTCCACGATCTCCCGGAAGGTCGGCAGCATCCCGGCGTGGTGGGCTGCGAACCCACGGGTGAGACCCTCGACGAACTCCCAGTAACCCAGCACGGAGAGGTCCTCGTCGGCAAGTCCCTGGATGCGTTCCTCGACCGTGCGACGGATCCGGTCCCCCTCCACCTGCGGTATCAGCCGGATGCCACCCGCGAGCAGCTGGCTGACGGCAGACGTGCAGCCGACACGACTGAAGATGAACGTGATGGCCGGTAACAGCCCGTCGCGGTCGAGGCGCTGGATGACCTCCGAGCGGCTGGGGCCCCCGCCGAAACGGCCCCCACGACGGACTGGTCCGGCACGACCCGTTCCGCGCCCCCGCCCGCCGTCGTGAACACCTGCCCGGTCGCCGCCGCCGTCGTGAACACCTGCCCGGTCACTGCCACGGATCCGGTCCAGCAGCTCGGGATTGACCCGGGTGGGGTCGGAGACGGCTGTGACAGTCGAGGTCTCCTTGCCGGCTGAGGTCCCATCCGCGAAAAGGTCGTACAGGTCCTGCCCGACCATCATGTGTTGCGACAACGGCACGGGTCGGTGCTCCTCGACGATCACCTCGGTGTCGCCGCGAACCTCGCAGAGCCAGGCGCCGAACTCCTCGGCGTTGCTCACCGTCGCCGACAGCGAGACCACCTGCACATCGTCGGGCAGGTGGATGATCACCTCCTCCCAGACCGCTCCGCGGAAGCGGTCAGCGAGGTAGTGCACCTCGTCCATGACCACGAAGCCGAGCCCGCGCAGGGTGCTGGACCCGGCATACATCATGTTGCGAAGCACCTCAGTGGTCATCACGACCACGGGGGCCTCCCCGTTGATCGAGGAGTCGCCGGTGAGCAGACCGACCTTGTCGGCGCCGTGGCGGCGGACGAGGTCGGCGTACTTCTGGTTCGACAGGGCCTTGATCGGCGTGGTGTAGAAGGCTTTCCGCCCGCTGGCCAGCGCGAGGAACACGGCGAACTCCCCCACGATCGTCTTGCCCGCCCCGGTGGGTGCGGCGACCAGCACCCCCTGGCCGGAGGCAACGGCCTGACAGGCCTGCACCTGGAAGTCGTCGAACGGGAAGTCGTAACCCTTGGCGAACGCGTCGATCTGGCGCTGAGCGGGGCCCGTTGAGGTGGCCATGCGATCAGGCTACGGCAGGGGGCTGGCGACGAGGACGTTGAGCGCGCCGGGCACGACCTGGCAGCTCATGGGAAGGGGCGCAAAGCGGTTGGGTCACAGGCGCGCTACAGCGGGCCGGCCCCCTCATCCAGTGCGGTGGCCCCATCGTCGAGCGGTCTGGCCCTCTCATCGAGCGGACTGGCCTCTTCGTCGGCGACGTGGGCCCAATCGGGTTCGCGGCGGGCGCGCCGCCTGTCCAGGAGGATCGCGACCCCGACAGCGGCGTAGAAGAGACCGACCATCGGCATGGCAAGGACGAGCATGGTCCAGGCGTCCGGGGTCGGCGTCATCATCGCCGCGAACAAGAAGATGAGGATGACCGCTACCCGCCAGCCCTTGAGCATGATGCGCCCCGGCAAGACGTGGGCGACGTTGAGGCCCACGAGGAACACCGGCAACAGGAACGCCAGACCGAAGGCCAGAACAAACCGGGTCACGAACGTCAGGTAGAGCGCCGCGTCCGGCAGGTTGGCCGCGCCCCTGGGGGTGAACCCGATCAGGATCGCAATGGCCTTGGGCACCACAGTTGCAGCGACGAGGCATCCCCCGAGGAAGAGGGGCACGGCAGCGCCGATAAACGCCATGCTCGTGCGCTTCTCGCGCTTGTTCAGGCCGGGGACGATGAAGGCCCACACTTGGTAGAGCCAGACCGGGCAGGCCACGATGACGCCGATGAACATGGCCACATGCAGCTGCACGGTGAACGGCTGGGTGATGCCGTTGAAGTTGATGTTGACCAGGCCGCGGCGCTCCCTCGCGATCTCGCGCAGCGGGGCCATGATCAGTTCGAACAGCGGGCTGTACACGAACCAGCCGATCACACTACCGATGGCGATCGCCCCGGCGGCAATGAGGAACCGCCGCCGTAGTTCGCGCAGGTGGTCACCCAGCGACATACGCCCTTCGGGGTCCCGCTTATGCCGCAGTGATGGCATGTGTCAGTGGATCCTCAGACCGAAGGTCGTCGCTGCGGGCTTGGTGGTTCAGGCCGGCGGCTGGTTGTGTGTCTCGCGCTCCGGTGACTTCGCGGTGGGGGCCCAGTTCGGGTCCGGCTTGACGTCATCGTTCGGACGGACCGTCTCGCCCTTGACCGTGTCGGTGCTCGCGGCGCTGGGGGTCTCCTTGCCGTCCTTCTTCATCTCCTCGACCTCTGACTTGAAGATGCGCATCGAACGGCCGAGGCTACGCGCGGCGTCTGGCAGCTTCTTCCAGCCGAAAAGGAGACCAAGCAGCACGACCAGAACAATGAGGTGCTCAGGCTTAAAGAGGTTCATGGGGTAAGCCTTTCGTGGTATCTGCGCGGGGACGCGGTGAGAACTTCAGTCTACGTGGTCGGCCTACGGCGTGAGACGGAATGACGTTGTTGGCGCGCGTGGCGACCGGCATCTCTGGCATGGTCACGCTGCTTGCGTGCTGCGGCCGGAGGGGTGAACACGGCCAGCTCTTCGGCGGAGCCGATCCGCTCGCCCAGCAGCTCCAGCTGGCCCTGCACATCGTCGAGACGACGCTCGGCAGTCGCGAGCTCGGAGCCGAGCTCCTTGGTCTGGCCCCACAGCCCCCAAGTCCGCACGCCGAGGTAGACGCCCGCGAGCACGACTAGCGACACCCAGATCATCACCCACAGCCACATGAGGCTCGACCCTACCCGCTCGCAGGCGTCGACCCGGCTGACCCGGCATACGCCTCGAGGGCCTCGAGTGCTCCCCGGCGAACCTCGCGGGCAAGGCTCTCCGGCTCGAGCACCGTGGCCTGCGAACCCAGCCGCCACATCAGCCGGCGCAACCAGGCGGTGTCTGCGGTCCGCAACGTGATGACCGCTCCCCCGTCCTGGCTCCGCTCGACGCTCTCGGTCGGGTAGTAGTCGCTGACCCACCTGGCCCCGGGTCGAAGCGCAAGACGGACGAGCAGGTCGTCGGCCCGTGGCGTGAACACCCCGGAGTCCAGGTCGCGCGGCTGCGCCGTGGCTGGCGGCGTGCCGTCCCCTTCCAGGAGCGTGAGGGACTCGATCCTGTCCAGGCGGAACAAGCGAACGTCCTCGGCCCGGTGGCACCAGCCCTCGATGTACCAGTGGGCGTCGAAGTTGACCAGACGCATGGGGTCGACGTCGCGCTCCGTGGACTCGTCACGGCCCGGGACCAGATAGCGCAGGTGAATGCGCCGGCGAGCAGCCAATGCCTCCTGAGCCAGGGCCATGGCCTCTCGGCCGGTCCCCTCGTCGATCAGCACCTGGATGCGAGAGCTCCCCGCAGAAGCCGACCCAGTGGCCGCCTCAAGCTTGGCCAGCGCGCGCACGACGGCGTCACGCTCACCGATGCCGGGGACCGCAGCCAGCGCGCGCAGTCCCACGATCAGGGCCAGCGCCTCGTCGACTCCGAGGCGCAGCGGCCGGTTGATCGTGTCGGCGTTGCCCAGGAACACCTTGCCGCTCTCCCACTCGGCCTCGATCAGGTCACCGTGGTAGCCGCCAGGAGTGCCGCACAGGAACAACAACGCCAGATCGGCCTCGATCTGCGCCGCCGTCACGCCGAACTCGCGGGCCGCCTCGTCGATCTCGACGCCCTGGCGGTTCAGCAGCCACGGCACCATCGTCAGCAGTCGCGACAGCCGGTGGGTGGCGGACTCGGTCACTTGTCGGGTCTGCCCTGCCGGTCTCCTGGGACTCATGCGCTGGCCTCTTCGCTGCCGGCCGCGGGACCGAGCGCTCCGGTGAACCTGCGGATGACGGACTCCCTGAGCTCGGAGGGCCCCTCGACCACGACATCTGGACCGAAGGTGCTGATCTCATCGGCAAAAGCCTCGGTGTCGGTGAAGTCGACCTCGACCAGCGACCAGCTGCCGTCGCTGTCCGCGACCGTTCGCGCTTGCCGGCGCAGGCTGTGTCCTGCCCCTACGCGGACCCGCAGGGCGGCCGGCCGTGGGTCGCGCTCGACCACCAGCGTGCTGATCATCGCCTTCGGCTGATGACCCTCGGGCACCTCGTATGCCGCCGGCTTGCCCTCGATGGCGACCTCACCCTCGATCCGGCCCAGCCGGAATACACGCGGTGCGTCTTTGTCGGTGTCGAAGCCGGTGAGGTACCAGCGACCGTGCCAGGAGGCGATCGCCCAGGGCTGGACATGGCGGGTCGCCACCTCTCCCGAGCCTGCGGTCCGGTAGGTGAAGGACACCGGGGTGCGACTGAGCACAGCGTTCTTCACCGCCTCGAAGGCGGGCTCAGCGGTCCGGACCCTGGGCTCGATCCCGATCAGCGATGAGTCGTCGCGTTCCACGCCGGCAGCCTCGAGCTTGCGCAGCGCCTGGGCAGCGGGACCTGCGAGGCTGGCCTGCGCCCACGCCCGACTGGCCAGGCCGAGCACCGCCAGCTCGTCGGAGGCGAAGGAGATCTCCGGCAGGGCGTACTCGCGGCGGTCGATGCGGTACCCGGGCTCGTCATCGAAGAGCACATCCCCCGGCTCGGTAACCAGCGGGATCCCGAGCTCGCGCAGCTCGTCCTTGTCACGCTCGAACATCCGGTCGAAGGCCTCGTCGGAAGCGGCCGTGCCGTACTGGGGCACAGCATCACGGATGCGGGCCTTGGACAGTGGCTGGCGCGTGTAGAGCAGGCAGATCACCAGGTTGAGCAGACGCTCGGTCTTGGTGGACGCGTTCGTCGGGGCGCTCATGGGCTCGACGCTACCGGACCACGCAGCGCCAGGTGAGATGCCCACACCGCTACTGTTCGTGGCGTGATCCGCTGGCGCGAGGCAACCGTCGAACGGGTCCGGGCACAGTGGCCCGGAGCCGTCGAGTACGACGTGGCGCTGAACGGTCCCCGGGGCGCGACAATCCCCGCCCTCGCCTACACCGACCTGGTCGGAGAACCCCGGCCCGGCGACCGGGTGCTGCTCAATGTCAGCGCGCTGGAGCTCGGCCTGGGCACCGGTGGCACGGCCTTGGTCGTGGCCATCCCCGACCGACTGCCGGCCGACCCGGAGCCCGGCCCCGGCCACATCGTGAAGGCACGCTACACGCCGTTGCAGACAGTGGTTCTCGGCGTCGACGAGCAGGAGAGCCCCCACCACGAGGTACTGCGTGCGGCCACCGGGCTAGGTGGGATGCCCGTCATCCTCGCCGACCTGCACTCTGCCGTGACTGCGATCCTGGCGGGACTGCGTGAGACCGATCCCGAGGTTCGGGCGGTCTACGTCATGACCGACGGTGGCGCCCTGCCCATCGCGTTCTCCCGTTCGGTGGCGGGGCTGCGCGAGGCCGGATGGCTCGCCGCGACGGTCACGGTGGGTCAGGCTTTCGGCGGGGACCTTGAGGCGGTTAACGTCCACACGGGTCTGCTGGCCGCGACCCATGTCCTGCACGCGGACGTGGCCATCGTCGCCCAGGGCCCGGGCAACCTGGGCACCGGTTCACCGTGGGGCTACTCGGGGGTGGCTACCGGCGAGGCCGTCAACGCCACTGCTGTGCTCGGTGGACGGGCCGTTGCCTCCCTACGCGTCTCCCAGGCCGACGAGAGAGAGCGTCACCGGGGCGTCTCCCACCACAGCCTGACGGCGTACGGCCGGGTGGCCATGGCGCCGGCGGACCTGCCCGTCCCGTTGCTGGGCGGAAAGCTCGGCGAACGTGTCCTGGAACAGGCGCGAGAGCTCGTCCGCACGAGCGCAGGCAGGCTCCGCTTGCGCGAGGTCGACGTCTCTGGCCTGGTCGACGCTTTGGCCTCGAGCCCGGTGCCGTTGTCGACCATGGGTCGCGGCCTTGCCCAGGACGAGGCCGCCTTCGTGACCGCTGCGGCAGCCGGGCGTTTCGCCGCGACGCTACTTGGCCCAACAAGTGCCGCTGGTACTCGTTGGGGATGACTGTGAGCCTCTGGTCGCCAGAGCGACCTCAGCCTCACAATCATCGCCAACATGCGGGGATCGGCTGGTCAGCGAGCGTCGACCAGGTCCACCACGAAGATGAGGGTCTCGCCGGGCTTGATCGCTGCGCCGGCGCCACGGTCGCCATAGGCCAGGTCCGCAGGGATCGTCAGCTTGCGGCGTCCGCCGACCAACATGCCGACGATGCCTTCGTCCCATCCCTTGATGACCTGACCCACGCCAAGACGGAAGTCCAGCGGCGCCCCCCGGTCCCACGAGGAGTCGAACTCCTCGCCGGTTGAGTGCGCGACGCCGACATAGTGGGCGCTGATGGTGTCGCCGACCTTTGCCGCCACGCCATCGCCTCGCTGAAGGTCCTCGATGACCAGCTCGGTGGGTGCGACGTCGCCAGGGAAGTCGATCTCGGGCTTGGTGGTGCTGGGGTCAAAACCCATGAGGGCTGGGCCTTTCTGTGGGAGGTGGAAGGTCAGTAGACGGCCAGGATGTCGACGACGAACACCATGGTGTCCTTGGCCCCGATCTTCGGGGGGGAACCCTTGGGGCCATACCCGTCGGCCGGGGGGACGACCAGCAGGATGCGGCTGCCGACGGTCTGCCCGACCAGGCCCTTGTCCCAGCCGGGGACGACCTGGCCGACGCCGATCGGAGTGTGGAATGGCTTGCCGCGATCACCAGAAGCGTCGAACTTCTTGCCGTCCTTCCACAACACTCCGGTGTAGTTGATCATGAGTGTCTGTTCGGCCTTGACGACCGGCCCGGCACCCTTGATGAGCGGCTGGACGACCAGCTTCGTCGGCGCGGCGGTCTTGGGGACAATGATCTGCGCCGGCTTGGCACCATCAACCGTGGCGGTCGGGAGCCCAGCCTTGGGCGGGACTGCAGTGCCGGTGGCGGCCGGCAGCGGAGTGACCTCGGAGAGCAGGTCGATGAGGAAGACCACCGTGTCGGTGGCGCCGACGCCGGCCTGGGCGTTGCCCTCGGCGCCGAACGCGTCAACCGGTGGGATCGCCACCAGCACCCGGGAGCCGAGCGGCTGGCCGATCATGCCGGTGAGCAGTCCCTTCAACACCGATTCGGACGAGAGGTCGATGCCAGCCACCTTCTTGCCGAAGCTGGTGTCGATCTGCTTGCCGTCCTTGCCGTTGAAAAGAGCGTAGTTGAATATGACCGGCTTGGCCTTGCTCGTCTTGGCGCCCTTGCCTGCGGTGATGACCTTGATGGTCGTGGCCTTCACGGTCATCGGCTTGGTCTTCAGGACCAGAGTAGGGGCCTTGTCCGTCCCACCCACGGCGACGGCGTCCAGTGCGCTGGCCGGCTGGTCGGTCGCCTTGCTCGAGCCGCAGCCCGCCAGAAAGACCAGAGGGATGACTGCGGCGGACAGAGCTCGTAAACGGGACGGGTGCACGCGAGGACCTTTGATCGTCTGGTGGTGGGTTGAGCCCACCATAACGCCGCGAACTGTGCACGTCCGAAACCACCCCGTCTCGGGTGCTTCGCTCACATCCCTTCGATCAGCCGCTCGACGCGAGCGTCTACGGCGGCGAAGGGGTCCTTGCACAGGACTGTCCGCTGCGCCTGGTCGTTGAGCTTGAGATGAACCCAGTCGACGGTGAAGTCCCGTTTGTGCTCCTGAGCCGCACGGATGAAGTCACCGCGCAGCTTGGCCCGGGTGGTCTGAGGCGGCACGGTCTTGGCCTCGAAGATCTCGGGGTCAGAGCAGACACGGGCGGCGTTGCCATGATTTTGCAAGAGATAGAACAGGCCGCGCTGACGGTTGATGTCGTGGTAGGCCAGGTCGAGCTGGGCGACCCTGGGGCTGGACATGGTCAGGTTGTGTTTAGCCGCGTAGCGGCTGATCAGCTGGTACTTGATGATCCAGTCGATCTCGGTGCCCACCAGTGCCAGGTCCCCGGTGCCGACCGCGGTGAGCGTCCGCTGCCACAGCTCAAGGACGCTCTTGTGGGTCGGGTCGTCCAAGCCTTCACGGTCGACGAACTCCGTGGCCCGTTGGCAGTACTCGCCCTGGATCTCCAGGGCGCTGAGCTCACGACCATTGGCAAGCTTGACCTTGCGGCGACCGGTCATGTCGTGGCTGATCTCGCGGATGGCCCGGATGGGGTTCTCGAGTGTCAGATCGCGCATCACCACCCCGGCCTCGATCATCCGCAGCACCAGGTCGGCCGAACCGACCTTGAGCATCGTGGTTGCCTCGCTCATGTTGGAGTCACCCACGATGACATGCAGCCGACGGTACTTCTCGGCATCCGCGTGCGGCTCGTCTCTGGTGTTGATGATGGGGCGTGATCGGGTGGTGGCGCTGGAGACGCCCTCCCAGATGTGGTCGGCTCGCTGGCTGACGCAGTAGGTGGCCCCCCGCGACGTCGTGATGACCTTGCCGGCGCCGCAGGTGATCTGACGGCTGACCAGGAACGGGATCAGGATGTCGGAGAGCTTCTGGAACTCTCCGGCGCGGCCGACGAGGTAGTTCTCGTGACAGCCATAGGAGTTGCCCGCCGAGTCGGTGTTGTTCTTGAAGACGTAGATCTCGCCTGCGATGCCCTCGTCGGCGATCCGTTGCTGGGCGTCGGCCACAAGCCCCTCGATGATGCGCTCGCCGGCCTTGTCGTGGGTGACCAGCTGCCGGACGTCGTCACATTCGGGCGTGGCGTACTCGGGGTGGCTTCCCACGTCGAGATACAGCCGGGAGCCGTTGGCGAGGAACACGTTGGAGGACCGTCCCCAGGACACGACCTTGCGGAAGAGGTAGCGGGCCACCTCATCGGGGGTGAGGCGTCGCTGCCCGTCAAACGTGCACGTGACGCCGTACTCGTTCTCGATACCGAAGATGCGGCGATCCATGTCCCCACTCTAGGCGTTCAGTGGTGCGTCGAAGCGCTGTACGAGCGGGCGCGAGCCAAGTCAGCGGCTGCAGTGGCCGACTTCGAGAGGACTCTCGCCGGGCGTCGCGACACATCGGCCCAGGAGCTCGCCGAACAGGTCGCGACGGCAGAGCAACAGCTGGCCGCCGTCCAGAAGGGCCCCGCACCGGGCCGACACGTCAGCCGGTCAGATGGGCGAACGACGAAGGTTCAGCAACGAGGAACTCTGAGAGCGTCATCGGGGCTCGGCCGGTGAGGCGCTCAATGGTGTGGCTGGTCACCGATCCCTCGCCGGTGTCGAGCATCAGGTAGGAGCCGATCCAGCCGTCGACGAGCCAGTCAGGATGTCCCGCACGCGACGCCCTGGCCTCGTCAAGGGTCTCGGCGTGGTACGTGATCGCCCGGTGTGTGGCCCTGGTGAGGATGCGCGCGGTCTCGAACAGGTCTATGGCGTGCGGCCCGGAGACGTCGTAGATCTGTCCCTCATGGCCGGGCTCGACCAGCAGCACAGCACCCAGTCGGGCCACGTCTGCGCGCGAGACCCAGGCCACGCGACCGTGTCCGGCCGGAGCCCGGATCACCCCGTCCTTCCCCACGAAGTGGGGCGCGACATCGGCATACAGCGCGTTGCGCATCGAGGTGAGGCTGATCCCGGCATCGCGGATGGCGCGCTCGGTGGCGTTGTGGTCGCGGGCGTAGGGAAACGTGGCGTTGGGTGCGGCACCCATGAAGGACGTGTAGACGATGCGTTCGACACCAGCCAGGCGGGCACCCTCCACTGCCTTGCGATGCACCGAGATCCGGTCGGGATCCTCGTGTGCGGACACCAGGAAGAGTGTGTTCGTGCCCTCAAGCGCCCGGGCCATCGCCTCGGAGTCCTCGTAGGGCGCGACCGCGGTCTGCACACCCGGCAGCTGCGGCACGCGAGCGGGATCACGGACGATCAGCCGCTGTTGCACACCGCGCGACGCGAGCTCAATGGCAACCCGCCGGCCGAGGTCGCCGGTTGCACCCGTGACCGCGATGCTCAAGCCGGACCGGACTCGGGCGGGTCGGTCGAGGGTGACTCGCCGGTCAGCGTGTCGTGACGACCGGGTGTCGGCTCGTCGTCAGCAGGAAGATCCGCAGTCGGGTCCTCGCTGCTCAGAAGGGCGTCGAGCAACGGCCCCACCAGCCGGCGGAACGTGCGCCGGGGCCGGGCCCGGTCGAGGACCGCGACCTCCAGCTGGGCCGCAGCCAGGGTGCGTGAGGGCCCACCTGCGGGGTCCTGCCTCAACAGCTCGACAGCCAGCCCCAGAGCGTCACCGAGGTTCATGCCGGGAGCCCACCGTTGGTGCAGACCCTCGGTGATGTGCTCGCCGGCACCGCCCATCGCGATGAAGCCCTGCTCGTCGGCGACCGAGCCGTCATAGGTCAGGCGGTAGATCTGGTCCTGGTCGGCGTTCTGACCGACCTCGGCCACGACGATCTCGACCTCGTAGGGCTTGGACTCCTGGGTGAAGACCGTGCCCAGCGTCTGGGCGTAGGCGTTGGCCAGCCCTCGTGCGGTCACGTCGCTGCGGTCGTAGGAGTAGCCCCGCAGATCGGCGTAGCGGACACCTGCCACACGCAGGTTCTCGAACTCGTTGTACTTGCCGACAGCGGCGAAGGCGATGCGGTCGTAGATCTCGGACACCTTGTGCAAGGCGCGCGAGGGGTTCTCGGCGACGAACGCGATGCCCCGGTCATAGCCCAGGACCACGACCGACCGACCGCGGGCGATCCCTTTGCGCGCGTAGTCCGCCCTGTCCTTCATGAGCTGCTCGGGTGAGACGTAGAACGGCATGCTCATCGGGCGCCTCCGGGGTTGCCGCGGCGGTCGGCCACGATCTGCTCGACGACTGCGCCCAGCGCGTCGTCATCCAGGAACTGCAGTCCCTCGACGTCCACAACGGCCAGGGTCGGCCAGATCCGCCGGGTGAGGTCGGGGCCGCCCGTGGCCGAGTCGTCGTCGGCCGCGTCAT
>Ga0070702_100000322_pt1 | contig 16627 bp, 19 predicted proteins | sample KBSK5103metaG_FD_65466 | JGI IMG/M metagenome (GOLD analysis project Ga0070702, IMG submission 65466) | Corn, switchgrass and miscanthus rhizosphere microbial communities from Kellogg Biological Station, Michigan, USA - KBS K5-10-3 metaG | ecosystem: Host-associated > Plants > Roots >... | reverse complement strand
CGTCGCCGCCGGCAGGCGCCGCGAGGACTTCGTCGACGTCGAGGACGCGAACGCCTTCTTTGCGCCGCGCTCGATCTCGCTCTCGACCGCGGCGCACATGAGCGCGCGCTTCACCTACGTGAGCCCCGCTGGCAGCCTCGAGAAAGGGGGCCGCACCTACGGCCGCGTCGTCGACGGCGGCTACTTCGAGAACTCCGGCGCCACCACCACGCTCGCGATCCTGCAGACGATCGACCAGCTCGCCGAGACCGACCCGCGCTGGAACCTGGTGGAGCGTTACGTCATCCACATCAGCAACGAGCCGATCGATCCCAGGTACGCGAACGACAGCCTCACCCTCGCGCCGGACAACCCGAACATCCGCCCGCAGGATTTCCTCAACGAAGCGCTGTCGCCCCTCTCGGCGCTGCTGACCACGCGCAACGCCCGCGGCTACTACGCGCGGGAGAGCGCGGCGTGGGCGGTGGGCCATCCCAACTATCTGCACTTCGGCCTCTGCCGCCGCTCGGCGAACGTGCCGCTCGGGTGGGTGCTCTCGCGGGCCACGCGCCAGCGCATGGACGAGCAGCTCGCCAACGGCGCACCCTGCGGCGTCGACGGCACGGAAGCGGTGTTCAACAACCCGGCAAAGCTGGCGCAGATCGATGCGCTCTTTGCCGCGCCTTACCTCAACAACAAGGGGACCGAGGTCATCCCGGTGACCGCCCCCGCACCCGGGAAGTCCAGCCGCTGAAGCCCTGATTGACCCCAAAAACGTCGGGCACCGGCGACAGGGCGGGTTTCGGAAGGCAAAACGTCTCGGTTTTGTTGCCTCGCCGTGAAAGATTGCGCGTCTTTCCCTTCGCGCGCGGTGCTAGCTTCCCATGCATAACGGAGGGAGGCCCCGCATGTACGACACCAGCATTGTCCGAGTCGCGCGCGAGAACCCGTATATCCGACCGCTCGAGAACGCGAGGCGGGTGGCGGGCGGCGACGAGCAGCTCGCGGAAGCACTGCGCACATCCACCGAAGCGCTGTCGAAGTGGCTCTCCGGCGAGGCGACGCCGCCGATGCGCACCTACATGGCCGCGATCCACCTCGTCGGCCGCAGCAGCCTGAAGCGCCGCGCCGCGTAGCGCTGGGGTCGGACCCCGAATTCGGTTTTCGCGTCAGCGAAAAAGAATTCGGGGTCTGACCCCGATTTTCGTAATTTCCTTTCAGGCGCGATTCTTGATTGCGCCTTGCCATGGCGACGCTCACGCATGGCAGCGCGACGCACCCGGAGCGGCATGACGCGATGCGGCGGGTGCGGGCGATCGTAGCCGGCTCCTCCGGCAACCTCGTCGAGTGGTACGACTTCTACGTCTACTCCTTCACCGCGCTCTACTTCGCGGCCGAATTCTTTCCCAAGGGAAACCAGACCACCCAGCTCCTGCAGGCAGCGGGCGTGTTCGCCGCCGGCTTCTTCATGCGCCCGGTCGGGAGCTGGCTCTTCGGCTGGCTCGCCGACAAGCGCGGGCGGCGCTTCTCGATGATGGTCGCCGTGCTCATGATGTGCGGCGGCTCGCTCCTGGTCGCGGTGCTGCCGACCTACAGCCAGGTCGGGCTCCTCGCACCCGCGCTGCTCCTCGTCGCGCGGCTGATCCAGGGCCTCTCGGTCGGCGGCGAATACGGCACGGCGGCGACCTACATGTCCGAAGTCGCCGAGCACGGCCGCCGCGGCTTCTACTCGTCGTTCCAGTACGTGACCCTGATCGGCGGCCAGCTCGTCGCCACGCTGGTGCTCGTCGTCCTGCAGCAGTTCCTGAGCGACGCCGACCTGCGCGCCTGGGGCTGGCGCATCCCGTTCTTCATCGGCGCCATCGCCGCGGTGATCGCCTTCTATCTTCGGCGCTCGCTCGCCGAGACCAGCTCCCGCGGCGCGCGCGAGCACAAGGAAGCGGGGAGCCTCCGCGGCATGCTGCGCTACCCGCGCTCGTTCTTCGTCGTCATGGGATTCACCGCCGCGGGCTCGCTCAGCTTCTACGCCTTCACCACCTACATGCAGAAGTACCTCGTGAACACCGCCGGGTTCGACGCGCGCCACGCGACCGAGATCATGACCGCGGCGCTCTTCTGCTTCATGGTGCTGCAGCCCGCGTTCGGCGCGCTCGCCGACCGCATCGGCCGGCGCACCTCGATGCTCGTCTACTCGGTGCTGCTGATGCTCGTCACCGTTCCGGTCTTCACCGCGCTGGGCAACGTCAGCAACCCGGTACGCGCGTTCGCGCTCATCATGGTGGCGCTCCTCTGCGTGAGCTTCTACACCTCGATCAGCGGCCTCATCAAGGCCGAGCTCTTCCCGATGCACGTGCGCGCGCTCGGGGTGGGGCTCTCCTACGCGCTCGCCAACGCGCTCTTCGGCGGCACCGCCGAATACGCCGCCCTGTGGTTCAAGTCCGTCGGCCACGAGAGCGTGTTCTTCTGGTACGTCGTCGGCATGGCCTGCGTCGCGTTCGTCGCGGTGCTCCTCATGCCCGACACCCGCAGCCGCGGCTATCTCACCGCCGACGAGGCGCGCCACCTCGAGGCCGAGCGGGCCTGAATTCGGGGTCAGAGCCAGAATTCTCTAGCGGCACGGCACCGCCACGTCCGGCTCGTCGGGCTCGCTGCGGTCGATGCAAAGCGGCTCGTGCAACGCACCTGCGTTTTTCTCCCATGCGACGCGCAGGTCGGAAGGTTCGACCGCAACGCTCAATCCCGAGCTCTCCCTCGCCACCGTAAGCTGCACGCGGCCGTCGAAGCGCGGCCCGCCCTGGCCAAAGGGATGGCATCCGTCGGACTGCCATTCGAGCGTGAACGGCGGGTCGGGCACCCGCGCGCCGGCGACGAGCGGGGCCCCGTTCACCCGCACCTCGCTATCCGCTCCGCAGCCCAATGCCGGGCGTGGATCGACCCAGTGGAGCGGCGGCATTGCCTCGAACTCCAGCGCAGGCAGGAGGAGCGCCTTGAGCAGGAGCCTGGACGCGTCCGGCCATATGTCCGAAGCGTCTGCAGCGCCCCCCTTTCCTATCGCGATGACGGCGCTGAACCCGAGTGCTGCAATGACATAGCTTGCGATGCGGATCTTGAGATCCATCGTTCTCCTCCCTTGGCGAACGGTTGCGTAGCCGCGAACCGTAGCAACGAGCCGTTGCAGGCAAGCTTCGAACGCCCGCCTTTTTTGTATCGTCCGTTTCGCCTAGGGTCTGACCCCGATTTTCTATCCCCGCTCCCAGAGCTTGAGCCGCGGGATCCGGCTCGCGGCGAACGCCGCAGCCGCCGCGACCGCGGCGAAGACGAGGAATCCGGTGTGGAAAGCGCTCGTGACCGAGCGGCCGTGCGCCGCCGCCGGCATCATCGCGAACGCCACCGCGCCGAAGAGCGCCGCGCCCGCGGCCCCGCCGGTGGAGCGGGCGAGCGCCATGAGGGCGGTCACCACGCCGAGCCTTTCGCGCCCCGCCACCGTCTGCATCGTCACCTGCGTGGTCGGCATGACGCAGCCGAAGCCCACGCCGGTGATGAACGCGAAGCACCCGATCAGCGCCGCGTCGGCCGGCACGAGCGCGAGCGCACAGAGCGCCGCGCTCGAAAGCGAGAGGCCGAAGATCGGGATCCAGTGCGGCCGGCCGGTGCGCGCGAGGACGCGGCTCGAGCTCAGCGAGCCGATCACCATGCCCGCGGTCACCGGCAGGAGGAGGAGCCCCGAGGCCTGCGCCGACATCTCGTGACCGAGCTGCAGGTACACCGGGAGGAAGAACACCACCGAGAAAAGGCAGGACGCGAAGAGCGCGACGACCACTGCCGAGAGGAGCACCGTGCGCTCGCGCAGGAGCTCCACCGGCAGGAACGGCGCCGGGTGCAGGCGCTCCTGCCGCCACAAGAGCCCCAGCGCCACCGCGCCCGTCGTGAGGAGCGCAAGGCTCGGCGCCGAGGCCCACGCGAATCGATGGCCGCCCGACGTGAGCCAGAAGAGCGTGCTGAGCGCGCCCACCGCGAACAGCACGTGCCCCGGAAGGTCCGCCCCTCGCGCAGCGGGCGGATGCTTCTCCCCCTTCGGCAGCCGCGCGAGGCGCCACGCCGCCAACGCGGCGATCGGCAGGTTGGCGAAGAAGAGCCAGCGCCAGCTCGCGTTCGACACGACCAGGCCGCCCACCACCGGGCCGGTGACGCTCGCGGCGGTGAAGACGAGCGCGAAGTAGCCCTGGAAGCGCGCCCGCTCGCGCGGCGGCACCAGCTCCGCGATGAGCGCCTGCGACAGCGTCATCAGCCCGCCGCCGCCCAGCCCCTGCAGGATGCGCGCGGCGACGAGCTGCGGCAGCGACTGCGCGAGCCCGCACGCAGCCGAGCCGAGCGTGAACACCCCGAGCGCCACGAGCAGCACGTCGCGCCGGCCCCTGCGATCGCCGAGCCGCCCGTACACCGGCACGATCGTCGCGGACGCGAGCAGGTACCCCACCGCGATCCACGACGTGTCGCGCAGGCCGCCGAGCGACGCTGCGATCGCCGGCGTCGCCGTCGCGAGCAGCGTCTGGTCGACCGCCGCCATGAACATCGGCATGAACACCGCGCCGAAGAGGTTCAGGAACTCGGCGCGCGAGACGGTTTCGGAATTCTTCATTTACCGGTAGACCGCAGCCGGCGGCAAGAGTTGAAGCGTCGAAGTATCCGGTAATTGGGCACACCGCTGTGGTGTGAATACGCACAGACACTCCCGGCCCGCCGCCGGCACAGTCTTGGGCCATCGACGCCATGAACGGCATTCCCTCCGAGGCAGGGCGCTCGCCGGACATCGGAATCCGGCCCGGCGCGGAGCCATTGACGCTCGCCTGGGCCGACGGCCGCGAACGGCAGCAGGTGATCAGCCTCGCCGCCAGCGAGGGGCGCCAGACGATGAGTCTGCGCACCATGCCGCGCGCCAAGCTCGTCGTGCTGCGCCGGCCGCAGGGGGGATTCGCCGGATGGGCGGGCATGGATGCGGACTCCGATCCGAAGTGCCCCGAAGTGTTCTCTCAATACGTGTATCGCGAGTACCGCGGCCGCGGGCTCGGGGCACTGCTCGAGCACGTCGGGTGGGCGTATCTCGACGGCCGCGGATGCAGGAAGGCCTACATGCGCATGGAACCGGACTGCAACGGGGAGCTTTTCAAGCGCGGGCGGGCGTCAGGTTACCGCCGGCACGTCTTTGTCGCCATCGACGTTCGAACGGCGCTCGCGGCCAGCATCGCGGCACGCGGACCGCTCGATATCGACGCCCTGCCAATGCGAGTCCTGTGATGAACCATCGAGGAGGAACTGTGTTCTATCAGATCGGAAAGGGGTTGTCGCGCGTGCGAGTGCGGGAAGCGTTGCGCATGATGGGGTTGGACGCGGACGCTTGGACGTGGATGTACAACGCGCGCTCGGGGGTTCTTCGGGTCTTTTAGGTTCTTCGACGGCGCCTAGTGCCGGGGCACCGCCTCGTGGGCGACGAACGCCATGACGGCGAGGAAGCCGGCCAGCGCCAGGTATTGAAACGCATACTCGCGCCTCACCGAAGGCGCGACCCTGTAGTACGTCGATTCTGCGATCGAGCGCTCCTGAAACGCCTTCCACAGCTGCGGCAGGGCAAGCACCGCGACCAGGACCAGCATCGGGCTCGGAATCCAGAAGAACAGCGCCACCAGGATCGGTACGCCGAAGAACCACAGGCGGGGCGAAACCACCGAGACGATGCGCCCGCCGTCCAGAGGCGAAAGCGGGATCAGGTTGAAGAGGTTGAGGACGAAGCCCGCATAGGCAAGCGCCATCAGCAGGTTGTTTCCCCATTCGCGGGCGAGGATGTAGCACGCGAACGCGGCCGCGCTGCCGAGCATCGGGCCGGCGATGCCGACGAACGCCTCGGTCTCCGCGTCCATCGGCTGCTCCTTGAGCTCGATCCACGCCCCGACGAAGGGAATGAACGTGGGCAGCCCGACGTCGAGCTCGCGTTTCCTCGCGGCTAGAAAGTGGCCCATCTCATGAACGAAGATCAGTCCGACGAATCCCGCCGCGTAGCGCCAGCCGTACACCAGCGCGTAGGCGAAGACCGAGAGCACCATCGAGCCGCCGGACAGCAGGAACTTGCCGAACTTGCCGGCGAAGAGAAGCGCCGCAAGGGTGCTCACGCGTCCACTCCGCGGGCCTGCATGGCGCTCCGGTAGGCAGCGGCAACCTCTTTCGATTTGCGCTCGTCCGGCTGGTGTTGCCCCATCAGCGAGCGGTACGCCGCGCGGATTTCCTCGATGCTCGCATCCGCGGGCACCTGCAGCGTGCGGTGCCACTCGGGCGCATCGGAGGCCGGCTTGTCGCCGAGGAGCTTGGCGACCACCCAGTAGCCGAGGAACAGGCCGAAGGCCACCACCAGAGCTTCTACGCCGGACATGGCTTCTCCTCCGCCAGCCGGCGGCGCGATTCCTTCAGCAGCGCGCCGCGCTCCGAGCCTTCGTCCTCGGCATCGATCTGCTCGTCGAGCCGCGCGATGAGCTCGCCGCGCGTTGCGTCCCACTCCTCCGGGCGCTGGAGCTGCCGCGCCGCGAGCGCGAGATCGGCGTCGAGCGGCATCTCGACCGAAACCCGCCTCACCACGTTGACGGCGAACGGCGGGCACGCGACGAGCTCGAAGGCGAGGCTGCCGAGCTGCCTGGCGCTGAGGCCGAGCTCCTTCCGCTTCATCGCGAGCCACAGCAGCGCGCCGGCGATGCCGGCGTAGAGCAGCGCCACCGCCAGGAGCAACACCCAGTCCCCCAGGAACGAAAAGAGCCCCAGAGGCAGGAGCACGAACAGCGCGCAGGCCATCGCCCACACGAGCGGCGCGACCGGCCGGAAGAGCTTCCTTCGCGCCTCCCACGTGTCCGGCGCGTCGGTGGCGCCCGGGCGCAAGTGCCACAGCAGGCGGAATCCGGGCCGGTGTGGAAGGAAGGGCGACGGCAGGTAGAGCTCCCGGCCCCGGAGGGTGACATGGCTGGAGCCGAAGCGAAGCCGCCACCCGCCGCGCCGCGGCGTGATCACGCCTTCGTTGATGTGAAGAAGCAGCGCCGAGTCGTAAAGGTAGAGGCCGAGCGCGAGCAGCATGAGGGCAACCTCGGCCTGCTGCAGGATCACGTGTTCGTGTTCTTGCGCTTGAACAGCGCTCCAATCCCGGCGAGCGCGGCGACGACCAGCCCCGCCAGCAGCTTCTTCGCGGCGAGGAGGAACGCGACCAGCGCACCCCAGAAGCCTTTCTTGGCCGCCACCGCGGCGGCGCCGCCGACGATCAGCGCGCCGAGACCGTACGCCGCGACCTTGTCCCCGGACTTGAACTCGGAATAGCGCTCGCCGGGAACGTAGGCGAAGTCCTTGAGCGCGACCTTGAAGCGCAGCACGTCCGCCTCCAGGCTGTCCGGGTCGGAAACCAGGATCGCCCGCATCACGCCAGTGCGCCCAAGCAGGCGGCTCGAGTAATTCACGACGTAATGCCCGCGCGCGGTGCGCAGCCGCATGCCCCACTCGAGCCTGCGCGTGTCGGAATCGTAGAACGGCGCCACCTGCCACCCCTCGGTGTAGATCGCTTCCATGCCGAGGCGCTTGCGCTCCTCGTTCTCGGGGCCGTCCGAGCGCTTCAGCGTGGCGAGCAGCTGGTCGGGGTCGATCTTCTCGTCGTCCTTCACGTAGCCCGAGGCGTCGAACGCGAACACCGCGAACCAGTCGAGCGACTTCGGCGCGTAAAGATAGTGCCCGTCGCGAGGCGGGTTGCCGGTGAGCTCGAGGAAGCGGCTGGTGTTCCCCTCGTCGAGGAACACGTAGCCCTGCGGAACCGTGATGGTCGCCTTGTCGCCGATCCGGCCTTCGATCGGCCCGTTCTGCCAGGCGAGCTTCCTGATCTCGGCTTCCCGGTCGCCCTGCGCCCACGCCAGGAGCGGCCACATCAGCAGAACGATCAACGCGCGTCGCATGAGGTCCCGCTACTTCGACTGTGCTTCGGGTCCCGCGCGGAACGACATGAACAGCATGACCGCGCCGACGAGCGCCATGCCGCCGGCGACCATCGGCGTGGCCTCGCCGAAGAAGCCGAGGATCCTGAACTGCATGCCGAACATCGGAAGAACGAAGGCTCCCACCCCTAGAACCAGCAGAAAGATCGCGGTGTTGCGCATTGTTTTGCTCCCTTCAGAGGCGGCTATCTTGCCGCGGCGGAATCATATCTCCCGGGTACAAAAGCCCCTGCGCAGTAGTGCCTCGGGGCCGCGCGCAAGTGGGCCTCGCTGCCGAATCCGTCACTGGCGCGAGGCCAAGGCCTTATCTCCTGGTCCGAGCCTGAGAATTTTTGGTCCGCAGCGCAAACCGCCGCCGACCTGGCGTGCCAGAGCGCCGGCATTGCGGCAGTATGCGCAACCGATGGAGCCTCGCCAGCCCTGAGCCCCGCGCTCGCCCCCTTCGCCGTCCGCAGCTTCCGCTTCCAGTGGCCGGCGGACCTGGCGACCTCGATCGGCTTCGAGATGGAGGCGCTGATCCTCGGCTGGTACATCCTCACCGCGACCGGCTCGGTCGAGTGGCTCGTCGCCTTCGGCGCGCTGCAGTGGGCCGGCGCCGTGTTCGCGCCGTTTCTCGGCATGGCAGGCGACCGCATCGGCCTGCGGCGGCTCCTCTGCACCACGCGCGGCGGCTACGCGCTGCTCGCGGCGATCCTCACCGTCCTGATACTCACCGGGCTGCTCGAGCCCTGGCACGTGTTCGTCATCTACGGCATCGCCGGGCTCGCGCGCCCGTCCGACCAGGCGATCCGGAACGTGCTTATCGGCCACATCATGCGGCCGGAAGTCCTGATGGGCGCGATCGGCCTCTCGCGCACCACCGCCGACATGGCGAAGGTCGCCGGCGCCCTGGCCGGCGCGGGCGGCGTCGCCCTGATCGGCATGGGTCCGGCGTACCTGATCGTCACCGCGCTCTACGCTTCGGCATTCCTGCTTTCCCTCGGCGTAGCGCGCCCCCCGATCCACGCGGCGCACGCCAGCGCGCACGACGTGATCGGCGGCCTGAAAGAAGCCGCGCACTACATCTGGGCCAAGCCCGATATCCTGGCCGCCTTCAGCATCACCTTTCTCGTCAACCTGCTCGCGTACCCGTTCGTCCTCGGCCTGCTGCCCTATGCGGCGAAGGAGGTCTACGACGTCGGCCAGTCGGGCCTCGGGTATCTCGCCGCCGCCTTTGCCGTCGGCGCGCTGGCCGGGTCGCTCGCCATCAGCACGAGCTCCCTGCCGCTCCCCGCCGGGCGCGTCATGCTCTGGAGCAGCGCCGTCTGGTTCGTCGCGATCGCGCTCTTCGGCCAGACCCGCTCGCTGCCTTTCGGCCTTGCGCTTCTCTTCGTCGCGGGCTTCGTGCAAAGCCTCTGCCTCGTTCCGGTCGCGGTGGTGATGCTGCGCGGCGCAGCCGAGCACATGCGCGGCCGCGTGATGGGCATGCGCGTGCTCGCAGTCTGGGGATTGCCGCTCGGCCTTCTCGCGAGCGGGCCGGTCATCGACGGCCTCGGCTACACCGCGTGCACGGTCATCTACGCGAGCATCGGCCTCGCCGCAACGTTCGCCATCGGCCACCGCTTCTCTTTCGCGCGCTGAGCAGCTCCTCGGGCGCCAGCGATTCCAGACCCAGCTCGCGGTACTAGGCCGCCTCTCGTGCCGCGGCGCCGGGCCGCGCCACTTTCGCGTACGGGCTGAGCGGCAGCCACGACGCGAACTGGCGGATCATGCCCGGCATCCCGCTCATGCGGATCTTCTTCTGGCGCACCGCCTCCGCGAACGCGAGGTCGCCGAGCCACACCTTGGTCATCGCGGCCAGGTCGGCGTCGACATAGAGCTCGACCTCGAAGCCCGGGTCGGTGACGCACACGTCGACCCCCGAGCGCTCGAGCAGCAGCCAGAATTTCCGGATGCCGCGATAGGACGCCGGCGCGCCGATGAAGTTGAAGTACACGACCAGGCGGCGCGCGGGCAGGCGCTCGGTTTCGACGCGGCGGCGAATGTTCCAGATCAGCACGCCCGCGTTCAGATTGTCCGGCTGCACGCGGTTCGTCCAGCGCTGGCCCCAGTTGCCCAGTCCCTTGATCAGCTCGCGGAACTCCTCGCCCGATTCGGTCAGGCGGTATTCGCGTCCGGGCCCTTTGGCGGCCGGCGCGCTCGTGATCACCCCCGCCCTCTCCAGCTCGCGCAATCGCTTCGCCAGCAGGGTGCGCGAGATGAGCGGGATGAAGCGATGGATCTCGTTGAAGCGATGGCTGCCTGCCAGCAGCTCGCGCAGGATCATCGGCGTCCAGCGCTCGGCGAAGACCTCGCACGCCACTGCGACGGGACAGAACTGGCCGTAGCCGCTCTTCATGAGAGCTACGGTAAACCGCGCCGGACACCGAGGCAAGTCCATTTTCTGGACTGGATGGCCAAAGCCGGAAAGCGCAAAGTGCGGGCGTTCCGAAGTCACCGGAGAGGGAAGATGAAACGAGCTTTGCTGGCCATAGGCGTATTCGTCGCCGCAGCCGCCGTCGGCGGGTTTGGCAACCCCGCATTCTCACAGCAGGCGACATCCGCCGCGCCCTATCCGTCCAGGCCGGTCAAGATCGTGATCCCGCTCGGCCCCGGCAGCTCGGTCGAGATCGTCACTCGCCTGGTCACGCAGAAGCTCACCGCCGCCCTGGGCCGGCCGTTCGTCATCGAGTCCATGCCGGGCGCCTCTTCGCAGATCGGCATCGAGCACGTGGCGAAGTCGCCGCCGGACGGCTACACCCTGCTTTGCACGAACGACAATATCGTGAGCCTGCCCAGCCTGAAGAAAAACGTCGGCTTCGACATCCATCGCGATTTCGTGCCGATCGCTCAGGTAGCCGGATTCCCGATGGTCCTGATCGAGCATCCTTCGGTGCCTGCGAAGAACGTCGCGGAGCTGGTTTCGCTGGCGAAGGCGCAGCCGGGCAAGCTCGACTACACGTCGGGCGGGGTCGGCAGCATCCAGCACATCGCGATGGAATTGTTTGAACAGGCGACCGGCACGCGGATGAACCACATCCCCTATAAGGGCGCGCCGCAAGCCATGATGGATGTCGTGGCCGGGCAAGCACCGGTCGCCTTTTCGCCGTCGCCGATCGTCGTCGCACATGTCAAGGCCGGACGCCTGCGCGCCCTTGCCATAGGGAGCAACCAGCGCTTGCCTGCACTGGCGGAGGTGCCCACGCTCGCAGAGCAGAAGGTGCCTCTGCGCATCGTCCCCTGGGCCGGCCTCTTCGCGCCCGCGGGGACGCCGGCGGAGATCGTCGCGCGTCTCAACCAGGAAGTCGTCAAGGCGCTCAAGTCTCCCGACGTCCGGGATGCGGCCGCAGGATTCGGCTTCGAGCTGAACGGCGGTACGCCGCAACAATTTGCGGCGGCCGTCGACGCCGACCTGGCGCGGGTCTCCAGGGTCATCCGCGACGCGGGCATCAAGCCCGAATAGTCAGTCGGCAGAGCACACTGCGATCGATTTCGCGTCGGGCGCGCGCGGGAGCTTGCGCTCCCAGTCCTCGATCTTCGAGGCATCGTAGGGAAAATAGCCGCGCACCGCGACGACGCCCGGAATCATGTCCTCCGGCCTGAGGCCGAGCGCCTTCAGGTCCTTGCCGCAGACGAAGATCGTTCCGCCGCTCCGGCGCGCTCTCGCGAGGACGTCGTACCCGTCGGGCGCGGCGCCTACGCCCATCAGGCGCCGCACCTGCGCCCCGGTGGCCAGGATACGGTAGCGCGGCGAATCGTGCGGCGTGCGCTGCGTCTCCGCGTCGGCCATCGCCTGGTCCAGGGTAAAGCCGTCGCCGGCGATGAAGAGGTTCTGCCCGAGCGGCGCGCCGGCGAGCGCGGTGGAAAGCCCGAGTGCCAGGGCTAGCGCCGAAGAAACCATAGGATGAGCGACAGCACGACCGAGATCACGAGGCAGGTCACGATCGGAAAATAGAACCCGCCGCCCTCGCCCTCGATGCGGATGTCTCCCGGCAGCTTCCCGAGGCCGAGCTTGGAGATCCATGGCCAGGCCAGCCCGGCCGCGACGATGACAAGGCCAAGAATGATGAGCGTGCGCTGCACGCCGCTATCTTAATAAAACAAGAACAATCGGGGTCAGACCCCGATTCTCCCCAAGCGACGTAAGATCGACGACATGCATCAGGCATGGCGCGCAGCAGCGCTCGTCGGATCGCTCCTCGTCGGCGCCGCGGCGCTGGCGCAGGACTACCCGGCGAAGCCGCTGCGCTTCATCGTTCCGTTCCCGCCCGGCGGCGGCAACGACACGGTGGCGCGCGCCATCGCACAGCAGATGGCACCGGCGCTCGGCCAGCCGGTGGTGATCGACAACCGGCCGGGCGCGGGCGGCAGCGTCGGCGCCGAGCTCGCGGCAAAGGCGCCCGCCGACGGCTATACCCTCTTTCTCGCGGGCGTCGGCAGCCACGTAGTCAACCCGAACCTGCACGCGAAGCTCGCGTACGATCCGGTGCGGGACTTCGCGCCGATCACGCTCGTCGCCTCGGCGCCCTCGGTGCTCGTCGTGAATCCCGGCGTCCCGGCGCGCACCATCGCCGAGTTCACCGCCTATGCGCGTGCCCATCCTGGCACGCTCAACTACGCCTCGAACGGCAACGGCAGCGCCGCGCAGCTCGCCGCGGCGATGTACGAGTCGATGGCCGGCGTGCGCATGGTGCACGTGCCATACAAGGGCATCGCGCAGGCGCTCACCGACCTCCTGAGCGGCGAAGTGCAGCTCATGTTCGGCACCGTGGTCGCGCTCGTGCCGCACATCCAGGCGGCGAAGCTCCGCGCGCTCGCGGTCACGAGCGTCAAGCGCTCGGCTCTCCTGCCCGAGGTTCCGACGCTCGCGGAATCCGGCTTGCCCGACTACCAGGCCGGCTCCTGGTACGGCGTGATGGCCCCCGCCGGCACGCCTCGGCCGATCATCGAGCGGCTGCACGCGACGATCGTCAAAGCGCTGCGGCAGCCCGACGTGATGCAGCGCCTCGCGGCAGAGGGCGCGGAGGCGATCGGCAGCACGCCCGAAGAATTTGCCGCGCACCTCAAGACCGAGCTCGCGCGCGTCGCCGCCGTCGTGCGCGCCGCCGGAATCAAGATCGAGTAGCGTGGACAACCGCTATACGCGCGGGCTCGCCGAATTCGCCTCAGGCCTGACCTACGAGGCGATCCCGCCCGAGGTGCGCGAGCGTTTGAAGCTCCTCATCCTCGACGCGCTCGGCTGCGCGCTCTACGGTGCGCAGCTCGAGTGGTGCCACCTGCTCCGCTCCACCCTATCAAGTCTCGATGACACGAAAACTTGCGGCGTATGGGGCACGCGCGAGCGGCTTTCCGCTCCGCACGCCGCGCTCGCGAACGGCACGCAGGTGCAGGGCTTCGAGCTCGACGACGTGCACCGCGCGGGCGTGCTGCACGTCGGCGCCGTGGTCCTGCCCGCGCTCATCGCCATTGCCGAGCTTAAGCACAATCTGTCCGGCAAGGAATTTCTGGCGGCGGCGGCCGCCGGCTACGAGACCGGCCCGCGCGTCGGCCTCTGCATGGGACCCGAGCACATCGGCCAGGGCTGGCACTCGGGCGCCACCGTCGGAGTCTTCGCCGCCGCGGCCGCGGCTGCCCGGGGCTTGAACTTGAATCCGGAAAAAACCATCCACGCTCTGGGGATCGCCGGGACCCAATCCGCTGGGCTGATGGCCGCCCAGTACGGCGCGATGGTGAAGCGCATGCACGCCGGCCGCTCGTCGCAAAGCGGCCTCTACGGCGCGCTCCTCGCCGAGCGCGGCTTCACCGGAATCGAGGACGTCTTCGAGAGCGAATACGGCGGCTTCTGCACCACCTTCTCGCGCTCGACCGACCGCTTCGAGCTCGCCCAGCTCACCGCCGGGCTTGGCAGCACCTGGCAGGCCATGGGCGTCGCGCTCAAGTTCTACGCCTGCGTCGGCAGCAACCACACCACCCTGGATTCGATCCGAGATCTTCAGTCGGAACACAAATTCGGTGCGGAAGATGTGGAGGAAATCGTGGTCCACGGCTCGCAGGTCACCGCCGACCACGTCGGCTGGAAGTACGAGCCCCGCGGCCTCACCGCCGCCCAGCTCAACCTCCCCTTCTGCGTCGCCACCTACCTCCTCGAAGGCGATTGCTTCGTCGATCAGTTCGACGCCGCCGCCGTCACCGATTCCCGCCGCATCGCCCTCGCGGAGCGCGTCTCGGTGCACGCCGATCCCGCAATCACCGCGCTCGGCGCGAAGCACCGCCACAGCGTCCGCGTCGAAGTCCGCCTCAGCAACGGCACCCGCCTCTCCCGCAGCGCCGACGCCCCGCGCGGCAGCGACGAGAACTTTGCCAGCCCGGCCGACATCGTTGCGAAATTCGAAAAGCTCGCCGTGCACGCGCTGCCCGAGAAGCGCATCGGCGAGCTGCGCGACGCCGTGCTCGGCTTGGAGGACCTTCAGGACGCCGCCCGCCTTGCGACCTTGATGTCGCAATAACGTCTTTTCCGAACGTCCAGGTTCCGGCAACCCCTCAGGGACTCGGCGTGCCGGGTCTCTGCTCAGGCCGGGACCGGGGCAGCCGGGCGCTGAAAACCGTGCCTGCGCCATCCGATTCCGCTCCGATGGTGCCTCCGTGCATCAGCACGATTTCCCGCGCGATGTAGAGACCGAGGCCCAGATTGGAGGAGATGTTGTCATCTTTCGTCTCGATCTGCACGAGCGGGTTGAATATCACCTGCAGCTGATCGACCGGAATGGCGCGTCCGCGATTCCTGACCTGCACGGTGATCCGATCCGGTTCGCCATGCGCCGCAAGCGTGATCGGCTCGCGATTCGCCCCGTGCTGCGCCGCATTTTCGAGGAGGTTCGTGAAGACCTGGTGAAGGCGCGCCGCGTCGAACATCCCGTCCAGGTCCCCCGAGGTTTCAAGGTGGAAAACGCGTTCCGGATACGCAGCGCGAATATCGTCGAATACGACCCCGCAGATCTCTTCCATGCTCGACGGTTCAGGCGATATCGGGATCGAGCGGCCGAGGCGGGTTCGCGTGTATTCGAGCAGTTCCGTGATCATGACGGTCATCCTCGCGGCGGAGCGGTTGATTCGCACGGCAGCCTCGAGGGGCTTGCCCGGTGGAAGCAGCCCCGGACTGGCAAGATAGAGGCCCGAGTTCGAGATCGTGCTCAGCGGGCTGCGCAGGTCATGGCCGAGGATCGCGAGAAACGTATCCCGGGAATGCGATACCGAATCGGAATAGTTGGCGATGGACTCTGCGAGCGCCTGGTCGATGGACTCGTTGAAGCGCGTCATCTCGTAAAACGCGCTCTCGCCGTCGCCTTCGCGCTTGAGCCACAGACGCAGCACGCTCGCTCTCAACGCCCTGAATTCGGCGGCAAGCTGACGCAAATCGAAACCCGCCAGATGACGCAGGGCACCGTGGGTCATGGCCGCCGTCTGGATGCCCGGCGCGATCGGCACGAAGCCCTTGGATTTATACGCCTGCTCAAGCTGCGTCTGGTTGGACGCGATGTCCTCGGCAATGGCGCGCAGAATCTGCGTTGCGTGATCGCGCAGCGCGAGCGAGGTCATGACCTGGCCGGATGGAAGAAGCGATCTGGCAAACTCCTCCCACTCGGCGGTGATCTCCTCGATGTTTTCTACGATGAAATCGGAGAGTTTCATCAGGAGATTGTGGACGCGCACGCACGGGGGAGTCTGTTCGACACCGTACAATTGCGACTTCCCGCCGCGCCGATGGTTCGAAAAGCTCGCCTTGCTGTCAAAACCCTGATTCCCGCTGCCGCGGTTTTTCGAACTGATCGGCGCGGATGCGCTCCAACGGGGATGAAGCTGGGCATGATCGGGCTGGGCCGCATGGGCGGCGACATGGTCCGGCGCCTGACGCAAGGCGGCCACGAATGCGTGGTCTACGACATGCGCCAGGAGGCCGTCCGGAATCTCGTTCACCAGGGCGCCTCCGGGGCGTCCTCGCCCGAAGATCTCGTGGCCCGGCTGGGCCGCCCGCGGATCGTCTGGCTGATGGTGCCTGCCGCCGCGGTCGATCAGGCCCTGGCGAAGCTCACGCCGATCCTCGAATCCGGCGACATCGTGGTCGACGGCGGAAACTCCTACTACCGCGACGATATCCGGCGCAGCGCCGAGCTGAAGCGGCGCGGGATCCATCACGTGGACGTGGGGACGAGCGGCGGCGTCGCGGGCTTCGAGCGCGGCTACTGCCTGATGATCGGCGGCGAAAAAGAGGTGGTGCAGCATCTCGCTCCGATCTTTGCCGCGCTCGCCCCCGGCGCCGATGCGGCCCCGCCCACGCCCGGCCGCGGCAAGAGGGCGAGCACCGCGGAGCAGGGCTATCTGCACTGCGGCCCGCAAGGGGCGGGACACTTCGTCAAGATGGTCCACAACGGCATCGAATACGGGCTCATGGCGGCCTATGCCGAAGGGCTGAACATCCTGCGCCACGCCGATGCCGGCATGCGCAGCCGCGAGGCGGATGCCGAGACGACGCCGCTGCGCAACCCCGAGTATTACCGCTACCAGCTCGACCTCCCGGAGATCGTGGAGCTCTGGCGCCGCGGCAGCGTGATCGGCTCGTGGCT
>Ga0070702_100000321_pt1 | contig 16641 bp, 24 predicted proteins | sample KBSK5103metaG_FD_65466 | JGI IMG/M metagenome (GOLD analysis project Ga0070702, IMG submission 65466) | Corn, switchgrass and miscanthus rhizosphere microbial communities from Kellogg Biological Station, Michigan, USA - KBS K5-10-3 metaG | ecosystem: Host-associated > Plants > Roots >... | reverse complement strand
TGACCTGCCAGCAGCTTGGGGTCAAGGCAGGAACGAAAGAGGCCGAGCAGGCGCTTAGAGAAATATTCTTTGAGGGCTACACGGCAAAGCAGTGGGGCAAGCCACTAGCCGAAGTGCCACAGAGCGTAATCAAGCGGATACCCATCCGGCACAATTGGGATGACCGCTATTTTAGTGATGAGTATCAGGGCATGCCGGTCGAGGGTTATACCGCAATGGTTGAGGCGATGCTGGACGGTGTGCCGGTTGAAGTGGAGAAGCCGTATAGACACGGCGACAATCAGCGGGCATTTCGGATGATTTACACCGGGCCATTGGATGAGTATTTTGATTACAACCTGGGCCGCTTGGACTATCGCGGCCTGAGATTTGAGCATGAGCGAGTAGAAGAGCAGAGTTACCAGGGCTGCGCAACGATGAATTATACGGATGCCGAAGTACCTTACACGCGCATCCTTGAGCATAAATATTTTTACCCGGCCAATGAGAAGCACACGATTATTACCCGCGAATATCCTGAGCGCTACGATGGCGGCAACGAACCTTATTACCCGATTGAGGATGCGGCCAATCGAGCGCTTTACAACCAGTACCGCGCAATGGCCGATGCGCTCTCGTGGCTGCACGTTGGGGGCCGAATGGCAGAATACCGCTACTACGACATGCACCAGACGATAGCGAGTGCGCTCGCTCTGTGTAAAAAACTATGCGGCTGAATTTGGGCGCAGGGGAACAGAAAATTGATGGGTGGCGAACGGTCGATGTGGGTCGGGCCGACGTGCATCATAACCTGGCTGTGTTTCCCTGGCCGTTTGATACCGCTTCAGCCGAAAGCCTGCTTGCCAGTCATGTACTTGAGCACTTCGACAAGCAGACCGGGGCCGATTTTCTGGCAGAGTGTTGCCGGATACTCAAGCCGGGTGGCTGGCTGCGGCTGGCCGTGCCGGACCTGGATTTATTTATTGATTGCGTCAACGACGAAAGTTACGAGCGGTTGAACGGTTACGAACACACTGACTTGAATAAACTCATGGGTGGGGGCGACGGTGAGCCCAATCCATTCATGCGACATCATTACGCCTATACGGCAGAGAGTTTAGAGACAGCGATGAGACGCGCAGGCTTCAGGCATGTGATACGGGCTAACTTTTGCAAGTTAGACAATCCGGCTTATATGGCAATCTCGCTTTACATGCAAGGGTACAAATGAAAATCGCTTGCTCGTCTAACGAGCGTTACTTGCCCCGCATCCGGCCTTACCTGGAGAGCCTGAACGCCAATAGCCAATGCGGTGGCGTGCTGGTGACGGTGGATTGTGACGCGCCGGCAGAGTATCGAGTTGGGCTTGACCGGATTGAGTTTGTTCGCTTCGACCGTGAGCTGATGAGCATCCCGGCGCCGCTCGACCATTTGCAAAACGGAGATTTTCTCAAGGTTGTCTCGGGCGATGATAACGAAGTAATTATATTTACCGATGGCGATGTGATTATACAGCGGCCATTCACGCCCAACGAACTGAGCCTGCTGCATGGCTGGCCTGCTGGCAAAGTCGGCCTGGTGTGGAATGCAGGTCAGTATGACACGCTATTTACCGAAGCGCCCAGGCTTGGGCCACGCCGATATATTCAGCCCGAAGAAGCCGACCAGTGGGAGAAAATCACTTGTTATAACTTTGGGGTTATCGTCGCCAGGCGTTTGACCTGGCGCACACTCAACGCCCAATATATTAAGGTCTGGCCCTGGGTAGATGAGTTATTCAGCCACTACGCAAAGCAACAATGGGGGCTGTGCTATGCGCTGACCACTGATGGGATTGGGCCGCGCCTGCTGCCGCACACCTTCCACATGCACGGCTGCTATCCACTGCCGGCAGGTGGTGAACTTAGGCCCGATGGCGCATATTACACCGGGCAGAAAGTTTTATTTAGGCATCACTTATGAAAATTTTAGTCACAGGCGGCGCAGGGTTTATCGGTTCGCATACCGTCGATTTACTCATCGCGCGCGGGCATGAGGTGATGGTTATTGATGACCTATCGAGTGGGCACCCAGAGAACATAAACCCGGCTGCCGAGTTTCACTTGACGGATATTTTATATATGCGGGAATGGGTGATGCACTTCAAGCCCGCCGCAATCATTCACCTGGCCGCCCAGCCCTCGCTGCGCAAGAGCATTGACGACCCCGTAGAAGATGCGACGGTAAACATTCTGGGCACGCTGGCGGTGATTGGGGCGGCTAAGGCGGTCGGCGCTTACGTAGTGATGGCGTCAACCAGTGCGGTCTACGACTCAAACGGCAAGCCACCGCACCGGGAAACCGACTGGGTTGCGCCCAACCTGCCCTATGGGATCGCCAAAGCTGCCGCTGAGGCGTATCTGCTCAACTCGGGCTTGAGTTGTGCGGTGCTGCGCTATGGCAACGTTTACGGTCCACGTCAACGCAAAGTAGGCGAGAACCAACTGGTTCCGCATTGCCTTGGGTATCTCTTGCGCGGTGAGCCGTTCATCATCAACGGCGACGGCTTCAAGACGCGAGATTTTGTGTACGCGGGCGACATCGCCCGCGCGAATGTGCTGGCGGCCGAGCAGCGAATACCGGGCGTCTACAACTGCGGTACTGGAAACGAAACACATGTTGGGATGATTTGCAACGAACTCGCCCGACTGACCGAATCGCTTCCAGTGTTTCAGCATGGCCCAGAGAAGCCGGGAGAAGCAAGGCACGTCAGGCTCGACTCATCAAAAGCCGCGTCATGGTGGAAGGCAGAAACAAGCATCACCGAGGGGCTGCGCCGAACGGTCGCGCATGAACTCCAACAGAGAGACGCAATAGCGGGCCAGGCGGCCGGAGGCATCAATGACGGCTAGAGCAGGACTATCGGACCTCATTCAACAACTGCGCGGCATGACCAACGCTGGCACCGCCGATTACTCCGTTGGTACAGCCAGCTTTTGGGACGGTGACCAGATGCAGGTCATTCTCGACCGGCACCGGATTGACGTATACCAGGAGCTGCTTGAGGTGCATCCTGAGCGCAAGGGCGGCGGGACAATCCATTTCAAGGAATACCGCAGCCAGTACCGCAACTTTGAGCAGACCACTGGCGGTACGGCTATCTTTGTCGTCGAAGATGTGACCGGGGCCGACAGCGGCACAGCCAACTGGTCAGCCGATTACGCTCGCGGCATTGTGACTTTTGCGGCCAATCAAGGCGGCACGGCTTACCTGCTGACGGGCCGAGCCTACGACTTGAACGCGGCCGCCGCCGATGTGTGGCGCATGAAGGCGAGCGCCTTCGCGGAACAGTTTGATTTCTCGACTGACAACCACAGCGTCAGCCGCAGCCAGAAAATAAAGAATGCGCTGGAGATGGCGCAGTATTACGAGGGGCTGTCGGGGGTGAACGGCGCGAATACGGTCACGATGTACCGCAGCGACGTGCCGTCTGATTACGTCAGGCCAAGCAATAGGTATCCACAGTGACCGCCCTTTCTGCTGCCGACCTCGCCTCAATGCGAGATGACCTTGAGTTGCTGCTGCCTGACACCTGCGTCATTCAGACGCTCACCAACGTTCAGAACAGCGAAGGCGGTTTTACCGAAACCTGGGCGGCCTCGGGCACAGTGGCGTGCCGCTTGGATAATCTGAGCGGGCAAATCTCAAACGTGGGCGATGCGCTTCAGGTGTTCTCGGGGTTTAGGCTGACTGTGCCCTGGGATACCAGCATTGCCGAACTCGTCAATCGAGTTGTGCATGGTGGCTATGACTATAACGTTATCTCGGTGGACTATGACAAATCCTGGCCCATCAGCCTGCGGGCGCATTTGGAGCGGGTGTAATGGCTGAACAAGTTATCGCTGGCACAGGGCTGCGGGTCAGGATAAACCTTGACCGGCTGGAAGAACTCAAGAAAGAGTTACGCCCGCGCGCGAAACGGATTATCAAGAGCGGGGCCTTTGATGTTCAGGGTAAAGCGCAGGTCAATGCACCCGTTGACACCGGGGCTCTCAAGAATAGCATCGAGGCGGTTGAGGTGGAAATTTACACTTGGTGGGTAATTGTCGGCGTGGAGTATGGGGCGTTCGTCGAGCTAGGCACCAGCCGGATGGCCGCCCAGCCTTATCTCACGCCAGCCGTTAGCGAAGCGATGCCGGTCTACAAATCTCAGTGGGTGGAGTTGTTTGCATGAGCCTAGCTAACGCCTTACCCGCTGCGCTGTACTCGAAACTCACCGGCACTTCAGGGCTGACCGCGCTGCTGGCCGGCACAACGTCGGTTTACAACATTCAGGCGCCGGACGATGCCAGTTTAGATTATGTCGTGTTCAACATTCAGGCCGGTGGCGACGACAACGAATCGGCCCACCGGACTAAAGATTTACTGGTGTTTATTCGGGGCTACTCGTCAGTCAATGCCTCAATGGCCGGGAGCATCGACGCCCAGATTGACGCGGCGCTGCACATGAAGCCGCTGACTATTTCGGGCTGGGCGAACTTTTGGATTTCACGCGAGCGAGATTTCGCAAACGTAGAGATTGACGCATCGAATTTCAAAACGTGGATGGCCGGGGCGTACTACCGCATCCGAGCCGAGAAGACATAAGGAGATAAGCAATGCCAGAATTTTCAGGAAGCGCTGTAGTTCTATCTTGGATTTGGAGCGGTGGCACAGTGACCTTGCAAGGCGACTATCGCAAGTGCTCAATCAAACCATCGGTGCAAACGATTGTCGGCACGGCGGGCAGCGATCCCCGCGAGGTGAAATACCCGGCGGTCAAGGATGCGAGCATCGATATCGAACTCGTAGCCCAGGCCAGCGGGACGGCTGTGCTCGCTGCGCTGGCCGAGGGTGTACAAGGAACTGTCATTGTTGGGCCAGAGGGTACAGCAACCAACAAGCCCAAGACAACTATGAGCGCTATTAGCGGCGGTGTGGCCCAGGAGTATGTCTACAATGACATCTCGGTACTGACCGCCTCATTCATGGGTGACGGCACAACATACACTCAAGGGAACTACTAAGAAAGGCCGGAGTAAATGCCTGATGTAACGTTGAGCGATGGGCGAGAGATAACCTTTGACCTGCATAAAATATCGCGCCGACAGTATTCCGAATTGGTCAGCGGCAAGCTCACCAATGACCAAGATGATGCGCTGGTCGGCGCGACGTGCGGGCTAACGCCTGAGCAAGTCAGTGGTTTGCCTTTTCCGGACTGGCGCAGATTGGCCCAGGCGTTTTTCAAGAAAGCGCGGGAGCCGCTGGCTGACCCAAACTCAGTAAGCGCACCTTCCTAGCGTTGTACGTGGGTCACCCGCTGCCGGACGAGTGGCTCCGCTGGGAACTTGCGCGAGTGTTTGGTTGGACGTTGGAGTACGTTGACTCTATGTCCATCGCGGATTTGCACGAGTACTTACAAATCCGGGATGGGGAGATAAAGGCGCGTCGATAATGGCAGAGAAAATTGCATCGCTATACGCCGAGATTGGCGCAGATACCAGCGGCCTAGAAAACGGCTTGGATAAAGTTGCAAAGGGCGTTGGCGGCGCTAAATTTTCCTTCACCGAATTAAGCAGTGCCATTGGCCTGGCCAAGCAAGGCGCTGAAATCGCTGGGCAAATATTCAACGCCACCGCAGGCGAGGCAATCAATTATGCCTCCGAGGTACGCGGCCTCGCGCAAGCGTTTGGATTATCAGCAGAGGAATCATCGAAATTATTACAGGTAGCCGACGACGTAAAGGTATCAACAGGCACGCTTCAAGCCGCATTCCGCGAGATGGCAAAAAATGGGATTGCGCCCAGTATTGATAGCATTAAGAGACTCGCGACTCAATATCAGGAAATAGACGACCCCGCCCAACGGGCGAAGTTTGCGTTGGAAAATTTTGGGCGGGCGGGCTTGGAGATGACTCCGATTTTGCTTCAGAGTGCCCAGGCTATTGACCAGATGACGGAGAGTGCCGAGCGGTCCGGTTTGGTATTAAGTGGGGCAGCTCTTGACTCGGCCCGCAACTACGAGATCCAGATGGATGGTGTTCAAGATTCATTAAAGGGATTGCAAGTCACCGTTGGAAATGAGGTTCTACCAACGCTGTCCAACTTTTTAGAAGAAGAAAATAAGCGCCTGGCGCTGTTGGGTCAAATGAAATCTGCCATAGACGCCGGTGTGATGAGCTGGGGAGAATACGCACTCGTCGGGTTCAGGGTTCAAGCTGGACTACAAACATCGGACGAAGCGCTGGCAATGGTTAATGACCGCCTGGGCATAACAAGCGCAGCCACAGATATAGCATCTATAGCAACCGATAATTATGCCGTTGAAATGCACAACGCCAAACTAGCTGCGGATGAATTGTCGCAAACCGAGATAGATGCAAATTTAGCCAAGCAAGCTACCGTCTACTCCGAGGCTACTCAGGCATTAGGTGAATTTAATATAGGCGAAGCAACCCGCCTAAGCATCGAGACTCAAATCGGACTTATCAACGGCACGATTACCCAACAAGACCTTGAGCGCAAAGAAGCGATTGGGTTCCTGACCAAGCAACTAGAGTTAGGCAACATTACTCAGGCGCAGTACCTTGATTCGCTCGCTAGGTTGGCGTCAGGCGCTGCTACGGCGGCCGGAGTTGTGCGCGACCTGGGCAACGCCATCAACGGCCTGCCCTCATCGAAAGATATTCGCATCAATGTGGCGGCCCAGCAGGGCGAAGCCGGTCTAGGCGGTGATGCGCCAGTGGTTATCAAGCCAGGGCAAGAAACCCGACCAACGCACGGTGGTTTTGCGACTGGCGGCTCGTTCATCGTGCCCGGTACGGGCAGCGGTGACCGCCCGTACACGGTCAATCTCGCACCCGGCGAGCGCGTAGACGTAACTCCGCGCGGGGGCGGGGGCGGCGGCGACAAGCCTATCATCGGTCAGGTCATTGTCCGAGACGAAACCGACATACACATATTAGCGCGGGAAGTGGCCGCAATCCTCGCGGGGTAATATGGCTCACGTTCTAAATATCGTCGAAGATGGCGGCGGGACAATCACGCTTAATAGCGCCAGCAAGCGCCTTATCTCTTACACGCCCCGCGCGCCCCAGGCCTCACCTGAAGCACTCACGGCGATGATATTCGCCAACGACCAGAGCATGACCGTGACCGAGAGCGCCGTGGTCGAGATAAGCGGCGCAAACCCGGCAGCCATTCAGACAGCGTATCGAGCGCTCGAAACCAGCCTGGGCGTCAACGCCTATAAGCGCCAGGTTACCAATACCGGCAGCCGCGTTTTTGTCGTGCATCAACCGGACGGCGGCGGCACAGCCTATCGCAGCGAGATACTGGCGGCTCAGATGCAGCCCCAAGATGATTCACTTAACTATGGGCGCTGGTTCACGAACTACAAAGTCAATGTCAACATCGCTTGGACCCGGCGTTTCTATTGGGAAGACAACACCGAGCGACAGATACCGCTGAGCAACGCCAACGGCACAGCCGACACGAGCGGGCTGCAAATCTTCAATTGCAATGATGGCATCGGCACAACGCCGAACACACGGCAGAACTACGTAGAGATGGCCGCCAGCGGCGTGCTGGGCGTGCTGCCTTGCCCGCCCCGGCTTGAATACACTCACACATTTGCGACCAATGCGGGCAGGCGTGTCTACACCGCGCACGGCGCACAGGGTACAGTGTTCTCCCACATCATTGAGGCTGAGGCGTTCACGCTGGGCGGGATATGCACAGCGGGGGCGGTCGCCACGGCCTCGGGCGGCACAGCGGTTACCGTGACCAATGTACCCAACACTTCGGGCACGGCGCTCTTTACCGGCACACTGAGCACGGCCCAAGTGGCGACAATCCCAAATGCCTGGATTAGGTTATTGCTTCGATTTTCGACCCCGCCCAATAATTCAACAATTCGGCTGCGGGCCAGCCTGCAAGACTCGGTCACAACTGCGATTGTAGCCCGCTCAGATTGGACGACACTCAACAGCAGTGATAGCCTGCAAAGTTTAGCAACGCTCCTGTTCTCGCCCACCAACCAGGGCATTACCACTTACGGGGCTATCAAGCTCGTGATTGAGGGCAAAGACAGCGCGGGCACGGGAGATTTTGTATTGGATTTTGTCGAGCTGGCGGTCATTGGTTACGGCTCATCGTTTCGTTATCTCAAGCCTATCGACGAGACGCTGGTGAGTATCCCGGCTTCAACCGGGGTTATCACCGACAACATGATTGACGGTGGGTTATATGTCGAGAGTCGCCAGCGTGTGTATGTCGGCTACGGTGGCCCAATTATGCTTACGCCCGGCGTACTCCAGCGTCTATACATCCTGCACGATGGCACGGATGCAACCGCCGCCATTACTCGCACAATGACGCTCAAAGCATTTCATCGCCCGCGCATTATCACGCTATGAACGTGACGCCTGAGCTAACCCTGGAACTTACCGACCGCACGCTCTCGCGGGTCATTGACCTGAGCGCGTTTAGCGTCTCGATTGAAACCTACGGAGCCTCAACGGACGGCGGATTTAAGAACGCTCGAATCAGAGTCGAAGGGCCGGAGCTGGCTCTTCAAAATCTGCTAATCTACCTGCGTGGCGGGGTTAAGATATTCGCCGCCGACGATGAGCCGGTCTGGCTGGGCTGTCTATGGAGCGTCATTGTCTATTCGAGCAAGATAAAGTACGGCTTAACCCTGGATGGGATGGCGAATAAAATCAATCTCATCTATTTACAACAGACCATCAATCAGCAATTCTCGGGGGCAGGCACTCAAGCCGAGACGGGTTTTACATCCAACTCAACCTCAATCTCGGAGTATGGCACATTTGAAAAACGGATTAGAGCGGGCAATCTCTCATCTGTGGCGGCTTCGGCTGAACTCGCTAAGAATTTGGCGAACCTCGCCAACCCAATCAGCGTTGGTACTACGGTAGACCGGGGCAGCAAAAAAGCTTATGCAATTTTGAATTGCAAGGGTTGGATTGAAACCATGAGCCTGCGTTACTACACCAACGACACCGGCAATAGCGCGGGCTTTGAGCGCAATGATACGGTAACCAGTGAGGTCCTTCAGTTGTTAGGGTTTGGGCAGGCCGCCAAGACCTCTGTTGCGTTCACGGCCAGTGATTTTATTGAGGACACCTCCGCCGGGATGCTACTGGGGACCGCCCCGCCATTCAATTACTTTTTCGTTGAGGGCAGCGCAAGCAATAATAAAGCCTGGCAGGTGGTCACATCGACTGAGCCGGGGCGCAAGGTGACGGTAACCCCGACGAACGTCGCCACTGAAGCGGCCGGGGCAAGCGTGGTCATTAAGCATGTTGGTCAAAAAATATTCCAGACGTTTCAGCTATCAACTAACAACCCCTTCTATGTTGCGGCGGTGGATATTCGCCTTCAAAAAAATGGCGTGCCAGGCGACAATGTCATCGTGAGTTTGTATACGGTTACTGGCGGCACACCGGATACGCTTCTGGCAACGGGGACGATCACGCCCGCCGAGATACCCACTTACATGAGCTGGGTAACGGCAGTGATGGGCACTCAGGCACAGGTGTCTTTTGGTTCGGTGTACGGGATACAAATCTCAAGGGGCACAGTCGGCACAGATTCGTTCTTGGTGGGTGTTGATACGGGCCTGAACTACGCAGCCGGAACAATGACGCTCTATACCAATTCGACCCTCGGCTGGGTCAGCCGTCCCACCAATGCCGATTTGATTTTTCGAGTGTCGGGGGTTGTCGAAACCACAACCCAAATATCGAGTGTGGTGAGCAGCGTCGGGGAATTTATAACCGGAACAATCATCGATGATACTTCTGGGCTGCGCACCCTGCCTTACCGCGACGGCACGGAGACGGGGCGCCAGATTATCTATGACCTGGCGCGAGCAGGCACGACAGCCAACAAGCGATTGTTGACTAAAATCAACTCGGCACGACAGCTAGTCGTCTATCAAGAACCAACATCCGGCTCGGCTGATGATTTCATTTTGGGCGAGGACGGGAAACTATATGGCATCGATTACACCTCGCCCAAACCGGCACACAAGTTACCCTATGGGCAATGGGCCGTCATTCACGCTCTGGAATTGGCCCAGGTTCCTACTACCAGAGTCTTTATTGACGAAGTTGAGTACAACGTAAAAAATAACGAATTGCGGATTGTGCGCACCCGCGACCGAGGTAACGAGCTCGAGATAACGGAGTTGCAGTAATGGCAATTAACATCGAGGAAGTTCTAAAAGAAATAAAAGCCCCGGTGCTCGGTTGGGTCAACGACGCAGTTTCTAATGTCGTGCTAAACGGGGTGCAGATTGGCGTACCGTCCAATGTAGCTTACGTCGACCGGGGGCAAACATTTTCCCAACCGCAGACATTCGCGGCCGGGCTGGTTTCCTATAGCGCTAGCGTGGACGTAGATGCTGCACGACAAGCGATTTACAACCTGCACGAAGCCAACCCCTCGGGCAATGACACTGTCGGCTTTGCGGTTGGCAATTGGGCAATCGGCCAGATGAAAAGCGGAAACACTAAGAACTTCAATGCGGTTGTTGGCGCACTTGATTATGCGTTCCACTACGGTTCAGGGACAGTGGGTTCACTGGCGGGCGTTATCGCCTCGCCGCGAGTATTGGGTACTGGTGTAGCCCAGACGGTTGCCGGTGGTTTTTTTGGCGTTCAGATTAGCGCTGCCGGCCGCATTGATTATGGCATCGGCGTTTTAGCTCAAGCGCCCGTCAAGTCTGCTGGTACTATCACAACATCAGCCGGCATCCACATCGAGAACCAGGGCCTGAGCGGAATTACGACTTCTTACGGCCTGCGCCTGAATGCTCAGTCGGGCTCCACCAACCCATTCGCCATCTACAGCGAAGGCGGTATCTCGTATCACGCCGGCAACTTCGGCATCGGCGACAACTCACCTGACAGCGGCCTTGAGATTGGGGCAATGTCGGGGGCTGGGTACGTCACTCTCAATGAAATTACTGCGCCGAGTTCACCGGCTAGTAATAAGCTCGCACTCTACTCTGTAGACGTTGACGGGTTTACCAAACTCGCCGCAAAGGACAGCGCTGGAACCGTTTCGCTGCTGGGCGCAATTGCCCGCAAGAATTCCACCGGGTCTACCTACTCCCGGCGCAGGCTGAATTTTATTGAGGGAACCAATGTCACCCTGACTCTATCCGATGACAGCACAGATGACGAGATAGATTTGACGATTGCGGCAGCCAGTGGTGGTGGCGGCGGGACTTACGAGTACGTGCTTATCGTGGACGAAAAATCATCAGGCACGGCAGGCGGTACATTTACGAGCGGGGCATGGCGCACACGAGATTTAAATACCGAAAAGTCGGATACCGGGAGCGTCGCCAGTGTCGCCAGTAACCAAATCACGTTAGCCGCCGGCACTTATCGGGCTTATATTCGCTGCCCTATTTTTAACTGCGGGCGAAACCTAACTCGATTACAGAATATTACTGACACAGCCACGACGCTTACCGGCAGCTCGGAACTAGGCGGGTCGGCCTCATCATCGGAATCCACCATTACCGGCAGGTTCACTATTGCGGCAACAAAAACCTTCGAAGTTCAACATCAGTGCGATACAACGTCAACTACCTACGGGTTTGGAGTCAACTCCAGTCTCGGTACGGAAACCTATACACGGGCGTTATTCGTCAAGGAGCCATAAATGGATTTAGACCTAGCCATCTGGCAATTCAACCCAGCCGCACAATACACACTCAACGCCGCAAAGACCGCAATCGCTGAATGGCGTGGGCCTGGGTCACAGCCAACTCAGACTCAACTAGACCAGGCCTGGGCCGATTACCAAGACGAGTCGACTCGTCGCCTGCCGAGCGGGAACCTGCCAGCCAACGCAACACCGGACGAGCAGGTAACGGAAATTCCTTTGAGCAGAAAGGTTGTCACGCTCAACGTAACGCCAGTCATAATTTTATCGGAGCCAATGGCAAAACTTCGGGTGTGGGATATTGAGGCGCGGATTATGGCAATCACCTCAACGGGCCTGGTGAAGACCTGGCACGCCGAATTGACAATCAAGCGCCTCAATGGTGGTGCAATTGACGTGGGTTCACCAACCGTACTGGCGCTCAGGGCGGATACAGGAACATCTGGGCTGACGATGACCGCCGGCGCAGGCAGTGGCGCAACCGCGAATAACTTAGTTGTCACTGTTGCTGGAGTAGCCACCTGGATGATGAGGGGTAAGTTGCTGAGATACGCACCCTAAACAGAGGAAACGATGCCTAACAAAAACAAAGCACACAACACCTTACAAAAGTCGTCGCCGCTAACTTCTGACCCCGAGCAGGCCGCAGCCAAAGCCCGCGCTGAACGTCGGGCAAAATGCGAAGCAAGAATCAAGGCGATACTAATAGAAGATGGTTGCTCGCTGAATGTGATTCAGGTGTGGCACAACGGACAGCCAGGGCCGCTATCCATTGAAGTTACCGCAAATCAAGTGACTCCCCCCGTGCCCGAAGCGCCACTAACAAATCCCTAAGCGGGACTCGCAAACCAGCGCAGCACCGCCCAGGCAATGGCCGACACGACCACACAATCAAACATCAGGTTTGACATAAACAAATGCTTGATGATATCGTTTCGGCCATCGCCAAAGATGGCGACCGCGATAGACACAAGACAGGCCACTGAACACAGCAGGCACACCACAGCGAACGGGGAACCGCTTCGCAAGCTAAACACAGAAACTATTGCCACGGCCAGCAGCATAACTATCAGAAACCACCCACGTGGGAAAAGATAATACTTTAGGGCGGGCCAGAACAGAGTAGCCCAGGGCAAATTATCCCAACGGAATAATCGCTCACGGTCGCTTCCAATAATCGTCTCGTCGTGCCCTTCAGGGAAATGCCCAAGATTATCTAGCGATGTGTCTTGCATTGCGTTGGCTGCGAACATTACGGCCCTCAGCGCGATAGCCGGTTCGGCAATAATCACGCGAGCCGATGAAGCGAAACTAATCTCCGCTCCGTGCTTGTTTAGAAACTCACGACCATCTGAACTGAACGCCGTTTTACCAATCAGGCAATCGCATTCAGGCAAGCCAATCTCTGCCAACCGACACGATGGGCAATCACTGAACAGCAGAGCGCCATCGAGGAGCGCGTTGAACTGGTTGAAGTTTTCGGCTGATGACTTGGCGGGGAGGATTGCCAGCGAGGCATAAACCAGAACAACCCCAACACCGACTACAGAGATATTAAAAAGACGGCCATTAACTACAAGAGCCAGAACCCCAACTAACACGGCTGGGAACCAAAAGGCTGAAGGCTTACTTGTGCCCACCAATAATCCGAAGGCAACACAAAGCGCGAACGCCGGAATTGATTTGCTCTCGACAAACCACACCAGAGTTATCAAGCAGAGGGCGGCGTACACCATCATGCCGCCCTCTTGGTAGAACGACTTCCAGTAAACTATATAATCACCCGATGACAGAATGAGCGTGACCGGGATTGCGATAGCAGCGTACACGAGTGGGCTATACCCGGCCCGACTCGCCCACAGCCACAGCAGCCCAAGCGTCAGCGGCACAATGCCCCAGTACGCCAGCGCCATGTAGTTCATATCTAAAACTTTTGGTGAACTGAAGAGGCGATTGATGAGCCCACCCAGGATAAACATCAACTCACTCGAAGATGGGTCGGTCGGCGCTGATGTGTTGTCCATCCTCCAGAACTGTATCCAGTAGTTATCGAATCTTCGCTGGCTCAAAGCCGCGTTGCCAGTGGGCCAGTTAGGTGAAATGTCCAGCGGCTCGCTGGCGACCACCGTCATCGAGCGCGTGAAATCTCCGTTATCTGCCAGCCCTGCATCGCGCAGGCAATACAGCATCAACAGCGACCAGCCCACCAGCGCAGCGAAGATTAGACCCATCTTGTTTTTCATGCTCCTATTTTACTCTCGCCTGAATTATCCGCCTTCCGCGCCGCTTCGGCGTCATTCGTCTTTTGCTCTTGGGCAATGAGGCGCTCGAGCATCGTTTCTAGCTCGTTGCGTCGCTTGATTAACTCCACATCTGCATCAAAGGCGCGTAACCATTCGACGCGCTGCTCATCTTTCGCTTTAGCGAGTTCTGCCCGCAGCCGTTCGAGTTCAGCGGCATCGGCTCGCACTCTCGCAATCAGCGCCGGGGCGACCATTTCATTCATCTCGGTGAGCGTGAGTTCGCCGGAGTGTTCCCAAACTTCTATGTCCTTGTCGTCTGCGGGGGTCACGGGTTGGTCGGTCATTTCCCTGTCCTTCCTAATCTGTATCGGGCACAAAGATAATCGGGTTGCCGCCCCAGTCTAATCCCATCCATCCCGACTTGCGTTCGCCGCCTGTGCCAGCGTGTTTGAATTCATCGGGGAACGCATCAGCGTGCCAGGGGTCAAGGCTGCGCTCCCAACTGAACACCTTTCCGCCCCAATCGTGAGTGGGCTTGTTGTTTGCGTCGATGCGTTCGTTGCTTTGATATTTGTCGGTCACTTCGCATTCCTTTCGTCCGTCACGACCTGCGCCACGGCGGCGGGGTCGAGTGTTCTGATGTGTGCGGCGTATACCTGCCCATCGTGTAGGGCGGGTGGCTCGGGGGCATCGCCCATCTTTATTTTTCCAGCGCTCCACCCAGGGGTATGAGTATCACAGTAGGCCGCCAGTTCGTCTTGCATCGCCTTCGCTCCGGCGAGTGCGCCAGCGGCGAAGGCGGCGTCAAGGTTGGCGACGATGATTTGCCACGCAAGGCTCTGGCTTATAACGATAGCGCCTGCCTTGAATAGCATCTCTCGCAAAGTATCGGGCGTGCCGTCGGCTTTTGCTCGTTCTGTTTTGTTCACTTCGTCACTCCTCGGCCTGCTGGCCGTTTCTAGTTATCTCAACACCCCAGCTACCGTCAGCGCCATCAACACCGCCACGTCGCAGAACACGAACGCGGCCAACCGATAGAACAGGCGCAGCCAGGGACGTGGGTCGTGCGGCTCGGGTATTTTCACAGCGATGATTGACGATAGAATGATTACGCTGATGTACATAACGGCTTTCTCCACGGTCATCCCCTGTACACCCCTCTCGTCGTTTCCATCGTTTCAGGCATTTCCGTCGTTTCCGTCGTTTCCACTTGCGGCATTCCGGTCGAGATGACGGGCGGAGCCATTCTCGGGCAGGGGGACAAAACAAGGTCGCCGGTCATCATGCGCCGGAAGAAGGCCCGGTAACTACCCACCCACACCGTCACCTTGTACGGGCGCCCACCGTCTGTATAGCGTGTCTCGACCTTCGCATAACCTTTGGCCTTCAACTGATTGACCATGTGAGTCCATAGGCGCTGCGCGTTGTCTTTGAAGTAAGGGCGCATCCGTTCAAGCGACATCGTGCCTAGCGTCGAGCCTAACCAGCCCAGGTCAAGGTAACCCTTCAGCCACAGGTTCTCCGTCTTGGTATCAGTCCGAATGATGGGCGAAGAAAATTCGGCGGCGAACACTGAAGCGCTCTCGGCAATCTGGGCGCTGGCCTTTGCTTCCCTCACCCGCCAGAACGAGAAGCCGATGAACAGCACCGATATACTCACTCCCCCACTCAGCGCCCCCACCAGGATGACGAACAGGAAGGCCAGGTGAACCGCTGGCGCGATGACCGGCCATGAGCAGGCAACCATCCCGCCCAGGAGGGCGAAGGCGAAGGCGAGGAAGGCGTAGTATTTCATGCGGGCTTCCGTTCTCCCCAAACAATGCGCCACACGTCGAGGGCGCAGCGCTCCCAGATGCGGCGCGGTGGGCGCACTACCGGCAGCAGACCCAACGCCCGGCGCTTATCCTTGTCTCTCGGCTTCGCTCCGGCCAACAATCGTGCCACGTCTGCATGAGTCAGACACGGCTTACAACCGCGTTCTTTTGCCCACTCGTTGAGCGCCTGAGTCATCTGGCGTAGAGAGGGTTTTTCGTCGCCTACGTGGGGTAAATCGTTGATGACCTTTCGCCACTGTACAACTCGTGTACAGCGCCTTCTGTTTCGATTGAGCCTCATACTTTTGACTCCGGGGGATTGCCGTTAGACTTGGCACTCTGCTCCCCAGCCCACATCGCCACCGCCTCAGCCGTAGTCTTGGCCCCGTAGGTAATGCGGATGTTGAGCATGTGATGATTGATTACCGCCGGTCTGACTTTCAACAGCTCGGCTACGTCGCCTTGTGTCATTCCCTTAGCGATATGCTTCATCACCTCATCCTGGCGCGGCGTGAGTCTGCCTATCCGGATGAAGTGGTTACGGCTGATAACGCGCTTGGGCTTGCGCCGCTTGGCCGGGGAGTCGGGTAGTTGTGCTGCGAGATGGTTGATGCTCATGGCGTATCACACTCCACTCGGTCACGCTCCCCAGGCACAACCGTTACGCTGCCTCTCTTGCACCAAAGCAAGTTCCGCTCTATCCGGGTCGGCGTCACCTGTGGCCCACTCGTCGCCCTCGGCGTGCTCGTCGCGGTCGCGGTTCGCGTGGCCGTTGGCGTTGCGGTCGCACACACCACACTCAGCGAATGGCTCCACATCCAGCCGCCCTCGACCCTCAGCCAGTCATCGCCGTTCAGATGCACCGGCCCTTCGAGCACAGCAAAC
>Ga0070702_100000319_pt1 | contig 16677 bp, 15 predicted proteins | sample KBSK5103metaG_FD_65466 | JGI IMG/M metagenome (GOLD analysis project Ga0070702, IMG submission 65466) | Corn, switchgrass and miscanthus rhizosphere microbial communities from Kellogg Biological Station, Michigan, USA - KBS K5-10-3 metaG | ecosystem: Host-associated > Plants > Roots >... | reverse complement strand
GATCGCCCGAGAGGATCCCGAGGGCGCCCTCACCGACGAGGAGCTGGTCAGCATCGGGAACCTGCTGCTTATTGCCGGCCACGAGACGACCGCGAACATGCTGGCCCTGGGCACCCTGGCCCTGCTGGAGCACCCGGCGCAGCTGGCGGCCCTGCGCGCGGACCCCTCGATGATCGACCGGGCCGTCGAGGAGCTGCTGCGCTACCTGACCATCGCGCAGTTCGGCCTGGTCAGAATTGCCACGGAGGACATCGAGATCGACGGTCAGTGCATCCGGGCCGGTCAGCCGGTCGTGGCCTCGCTGGCGGCCGCCAACCGTGACCCGCAGCACTTCCCGGACCCAGATGCGCTGGACCTGAGCAGGCAGTACTCCCCACACCTGGCGTTCGGCCACGGAGTGCACCAGTGCCTGGGTCAACAGCTGGCACGGGTGGAGATGAAAGCGGGTTTCACCGCGCTCCTGGGCCGTTTCCCCTCGCTGCGTCTGGCTGTGCCCCTCGAGCAGGTACGCATGCGTGATGACATGTTCATCTACGGGGTCCACGAGCTGCCGGTCACCTGGGATGGGGAACAAGAATGAGGATTGTCGTCGATGTCGAACGTTGCCGCGGTGCCGGGCTGTGCGCCCTGACCGCACCCGAGGTCTTCGACCAGGACGAGGAGGACGGGACGGTGGTTGTGCTCGACGATGAGCCACCCCCAGAGCTTCACCAGGCCGTGCGCATGGCAGCCCAGCTGTGCCCCAACGCTGTTATCCGGCTGGTGGAGATCTGATCCCCCGGGGGCGTTCTTTCGCGTTGACCAACACGTCGTAACAATCCTCCGGTGGGTCCCTGTTTGGGATGAATAGCGGGTGTACGTTCAGATATCGTTGAACAAGACACCACCCTCGGAGGATCCCCCATGTCGACGGACACGTCTCCACGTCAGGCAGCGTCAAGAATGGCGCCCAGGTCCATGCTGGTCTGGGGGCTCGTCGCAGCTGTCGGGGCGGCCTGTTGGGCAGTGTTGGCCCTGTCCCGGGGTGAGGAGGTCTCGGCGCTGTGGATCCTGTTCGCCGCGCTTTCTTCGTACGCCATCGCCTATCGGTTCTACTCGCGCTTCATCGCCTACAAGGTGCTCGGTGTCGATAACACCCGGGCCACGCCGGCCGAACGCCTCCAGAACGGCGCCGACTTTGACGTGACCGACCGGCGGGTGCTCTTTGGGCATCACTTCGCGGCGATCGCCGGTGCTGGTCCGCTCGTCGGTCCCGTCCTGGCCGCGCAGATGGGTTATCTGCCCGGCACCATCTGGATCATCGTCGGCGTCATCTTCGCCGGCGCGGTCCAGGACATGATGGTGCTGTTCTTCTCAATGCGCCGTGACGGCAAGAGCCTCGGGCAGATGATCCGCGAAGAGATCGGCACCGTCGGCGGTGTCGCCGCGCTCATCGCGGTCTTCTCGATCATGATCATCCTCCTGGCGGTGCTCGCTCTCGTCGTGGTCAACGCGCTGGCACTGTCGCCCTGGGGCGTCTTCTCGATCGGCCTCACCATCCCGATCGCGCTGTTCATGGGCTTCTACCTGCGCTACCTGAGGCCCGGCCGCATCATGGAGGTCACAGCGATCGGTGTCGCTCTGCTGCTTCTGGCGATCGTCGGCGGTGGCTATGTCGAACAGATGGGTCTGACCGACGCGCTGACGCTTTCCCCGAACACGCTGGTCCTCGCTCTGGTCCTTTACGGTTTCGTGGCCTCGATCCTTCCCGTGTGGATGCTGCTGGCTCCCCGCGACTACCTGTCCACATTCATGAAGGTCGGCGTCATCGTGCTCCTCGCGATCGGCCTGGTCATCGCCAGACCCGTGCTGCAGAGCCAGGCGGTCACGGACTTCGCGCTCAACGGGAATGGCCCGGTCTTCTCCGGCAAGCTCTTCCCGTTCGTGTTCATCACCATCGCCTGCGGCGCCCTGTCCGGGTTCCATGCACTCATCGCCTCGGGCACCACCCCGAAGATGGTCGCCAAGGAGAGCCAGGTCCGGATGATCGGGTACGGCGGCATGCTGATGGAGTCCTTCGTCGCGATCAGCGCCCTGATCGCCGCCTCCGTCATCGACCAGGGGCTCTACTTCGCGATCAACAGCCCCGCCGGCGCCACGGGCGGCAACCCCGTGGCCGCCGCGGAGTTCATCCGCACCCTCGGCTTCACGATCAACCCGGCCGACCTCACAGCGGCAGCGCAGGCAGTCCAGGAGAACACCCTGATCTCGCGCACCGGTGGCGCGCCGACCCTCGCCTTCGGGATCTCGCTGATCTTCACGAAGGCGTTCGGAGGAGGCCTCGCGGCGTTCTGGTACCACTTCGCGATCATGTTCGAGGCGTTGTTCATCCTCACAGCCGTCGACGCCGGGACCCGCGTCGGCCGCTTCATGCTGCAGGACACGCTCGGCAACGTCTGGCCCAGGTACGCCGACATCTCGTGGAAACCAGCCTCGTGGTCAGCCAGCGCCGCCGTCGTCGGGGCGTGGGGGTACATGCTGTACGTCGGTGTGAACGACCCACTTGGCGGCATCAACCAGCTGTTCCCGCTGTTCGGCATCGCCAACCAGCTGCTCGCGGCGATCGCGCTTGCCCTGTGCGTGACTTTGCTGCTCAAGCATGGCAAGGCCAGGTATGTCTGGGTTCCCGGCATCGCCCTGGCCTGGGACCTCATCGTCACGATGACCGCAAGCTGGCAGAAGGTGTTCTCCGGCGACCCGAAGATCGGCTTCTTCCAGCAGCGGTCGGTCTTCTCGGCGGCATTTGACCAAGGCAAGGTGCTTCCCCCCGCCAAGAGCATCGACCAGATGCAGCAGGTCATCACGAACTCGACAGTGAACGGCGTCCTCTCTGCGGTCTTCGCATTGCTCACCCTCACAGTGGTCGCGAGCGCCATCCCCATCTGGATCAAGGCATTGAAGAGCGGCGGGCTCTCGACCACCGAGATCCCACACCAGCCCTCGCACCTGGTCGCGCCCTCCGACTTCTTCGCCACCACGGAGGAGAAGCAGGCCGTCCGCGAGTACGAGGCCACCCAGCGGGAGCTGGCAGGTTCCGGAGGACGGCGATGAAGACCGCCCTCCTGCGGGCCGGACGCGGGATCCGCTGGTACGTCAAGCAGCTGACGGGCGAGGCCAAATGGGACGAGTACCTCGACCGCTGCCGCAGGCAAGGAGCCGAACCGATGTCGCGCCGGGACTTCGAAAGGCACCGGGCAGAGCACCAGGAGAACAACCCGCAGGCCCGCTGTTGCTGACTTGGGCTGCAACGCTCGCAGGGTCGTGACCACGGCTGCCCCCACAACCGACGGCTCATCAACGTAGGTGGATCGAGGCTAGGATCGCTCGCGTGAGGGAACAGGTGGACGGGAGTGCCCAGGGGCCTTCCGTCAGTGACCGCGTATGGACCCCGCCCAACGTCCTGTCCATGCTGCGACTTGTCGGCGTTCCCCTCTTCCTGTGGCTGATCCTGAGGCACCACGACGGCTGGGCAGTGGTGGTGCTGACGCTCTCGGGCGTGAGCGACTACCTCGACGGCAAGATTGCCCGGCATTACAACCTGGTCTCGCACGTGGGCCAGCTGTTGGATCCCCTCGCCGACCGGCTCTACATCCTGACCACCCTGTTCGGCCTGGCCTGGCGTGACATCATCCCCTGGTGGCTGGTCGCAATCCTGGTCAGTCGAGAGGTCTTCGGGACGGGCCTGCTCTTGGTCGTGCGTCATTACGGATACCGTGCGCTGCCCGTGCATTTCATCGGCAAGGCGGCTACGTTCAACCTTCTCTGGGCCTTCCCGCTCATCCTCCTGGGGCAGGGCGACAGCATGCTCTCCGCCGTGGCGCTGCCGATCGGCTGGGCGTTCGCGTGGTGGGGCACTGCGCTCTACTGGGTTGCCGGAGTCATGTATGCCGTGCAGACCCGGGACGTCGTGCGCGCCGCCAAGGCGGCCAGCACGTGAGCGCAGGACAGGCGGGCCGGCCCGACGCGTCCATGACCCTGATCACCGAGATGATGCAGCGTCCGCTCGACCCGGGCTACGCGGCAGCGGCCGAGAGCCGACAGAGGTCCGGCCTCGCTCCGGCAACCGGGCACCGAAGCCCCCTGCTGGTGCTGGTCGCTGTTCTGATCGGTGCCCTGCTGACGACATCGGCAATGGCGCTGCGAGTTCCGGCAACGGGTGCCAACACGATCAAGAGCGATCTCGTGCGCCGGATCGAAGCCAGCCGTGCCCATGCTGACGGCCAGACCAGGCTCATCGCCCAGCTGCAGCTTGAGATCAACGCGGCGCAGGCTGCGGCGTTCGGCCAACAGAGCCAGACCGGGCTCGCCGCTGAGCTCTCCAGGCTCGAGCTCGCGGCCGGAACCGTGCCCGTGACCGGCCCGGGACTCGTGCTCACCGTCGACGACGCTCCCAGCAGGGTGGACCGCAACAACCCCGACGTCGGCGCCCAAACCTCCAAGGAGTTCGACAGCGGCAAGGTCTATGACAGGGACCTGCATGCCATCGTGAACGGACTGTGGGAAGCCGGTGCAGAGGCGATCTCGATCAACGGTCACAGGCTCACGGCTCGGTCCGCCATCCGTGCCGCCGGCGAGGCGATCCTGGTGGACTTCCGGCCTCTGACCCGGCCCTACGTCATCACAGCGATCGGCGAGCCCGGCAGCGTGAGTGTGGAGTTCGCAGACAATGACGGCGGCAGTCATCTGCATCTGCTCGCGAACTACAACATTCGCGGCGACATCCAGGAACGCGACTCGGTCAGTGTCCCGGGGGAGCCCACCCTCTCCCTGCAGAAGGCCCAGCCGGTGCCGTCAGCGGTGACGAAGAGCGCTCCTGCGACCCTGCGCGCGCCGCCGTGACCACCCCCGCGACCACCCCCGCCAGAACATCAGCCCCGCAAACGACGGAGAGCACCGTGATTCCCGCACTTGGACTGCTCGTCGGCCTGGCCGTCGGCCTCTTCCTGCACCCCGCGGTGCCCCTTGCCTTGCAGCCCTATCTGCCGATCGCCGTGATCGCCGCTCTGGACACGGTGTTCGGCGGGGTGCGCGCCGTCCTCGACGGCATCTTCAACGACAAGGTGTTCGTGGTCTCATTCCTGTCCAACGTGGTCGTAGCCGCGTTCATCGTCTTCCTCGGGGACCAGCTCGGTGTGGGTTCGCAGCTCTCGACCGGAGTCGTCGTCGTCCTCGGCATCAGGATCTTCTCGAACGTGGCCTCCATCCGCAGACACCTGTTCCGGGCATGAGCCAGATCCCACCAGCGAAGGCGACCGGCGGCGCCGGCGACCCGTCCCCCTGGCATCGGTTGAGGTTGATGGCACGCCCGCGGGCCACCAAGGCCAACGTGTTCGCGGCACTGCTGACCATCATTCTCGGCTTCGCCATGGCAACCCAGGTCCGTCAGAACCAGGTGCTGGGCCTGGAGTCGCTGCGCCAGGGCGAGCTCGTCACCATTCTGGACAATGCGACCCTGCAGTCCTCGCGGCTGGAGCAGAGCGCACGCGAGCTTCAGGCCACCCGTGACGAGCTGGTCACTGACAGCACAGGAGGCGCTGCCGCACTCGCGGCGGCACAGAAGCGACTCGACGCCCTGGGAATCCTTGCGGGCACCGCTCGCGCACACGGCCCCGGCATCCGGATGACCATCGTCGACCCCGCTGGCAAGGTGGACGCGCCCCTTCTGCTGAACGCCATCGAGGAGCTGCGCGATGCGGGAGCCGAGGCCATTCAGGTCGGCGACGTCCGGGTGGTTGCCAGCTCGTACTTCCTTTCGAGCGGTTCCGGTATCGAGATCGACGGCACCAAGGTCACCCGGCCCTACACCATCCTGGCGATCGGTGACCCTCAGACGATGTCCTCAGCGATGGAGATCCCCGGTGGGCTCTCCGAGACCGTCCGGGGACTCCCTGCGACCATCACGATCACCCAGCAGAACGAGCTGGCGGTGGGCGCGTTGCACACGCTGCGGACGCCTCGTTACGCTCGTTTGGTAGCGCCGCCGGTTTCTGCCGCGCCATAGCTGTTCTCAGCAGGTTCATCTTCGAGCAAGGAGCGGCATGAGCGAGTTGGAGTACCCCCAGGACCTTCGTTACACCCCAGAGCACGAGTGGGTCCGCGCAGAGCCTGACGGCGTCGTCCGCGTCGGCATCACTGCCTTCGCGCAGGACGCGCTCGGCGATGTCGTCTACGTCAGCCTGCCTACCGTGGGCGTCTCGGTGAGCGCCGGCGACCCATGCGGAGAGGTCGAGTCGACCAAGTCGGTCAGCGACCTGTACGCGCCCCTTTCAGGGCAGATCGTGGCTGTCAACGAGGCGCTGGACTCGGCGCCCGAGCTGGTCAACTCCGACCCCTATGGTCTGGGATGGATGTATGACGTGAAGCTCACCGACAAGGGGGCAGCGGAGTCTCTGCTGGACCTCGAGGCATACCGCGCACTGCTGGGCTGACCACCACCGACCTGACGCGACCGGTCCGGTTCCGGGACTGTCAGGCACAGGTCGGTTTGCAGGCCTGGGCGTCAACCTCGATCACTGATCTAGGGTTGAGGTCTCTCCTGGGGCCGAAGCCACAACTCGAAGCCACAACGAAAGCAGGTGTGCAGGTCATGACGGACAACGAGCGCGAGCAGGCACGTGGGCAAGTGGGCGACCCCACCACCATGCGTCTGCCGGGCATCGGAGCCCCGGTTGAGGCTGTGCCCGATGCCGACGCGAGCCTGTCGGCCCAGAACCAGGCCACGGTGGAGGCACTACGGCCCGGCACGGCGCTGCTGGTGGTTCTTCGCGGCCCGAACACCGGCGCCAGATTCCTGCTTGACTCAGACGAGGTCAGTTCGGGACGTCACCCCGACAGCGACATCTTCCTGGACGACGTCACGGTGTCCCGCAAGCACGCCACTTTCCGTCACGTGGGTGGCGACTTCATCGTTCGCGACGTCGGCTCCCTGAACGGCACCTACGTCAACCGTGCGCGGATCGACGAAGCTACCCTCAAGAACGGCGACGAGGTCCAGATCGGCAAGTTCCGGCTTGTGTTCTACGCCGGTGCCGCCACGTGAGCTCACGCACAGAACACTGCGCGTGAGCCCGTCAGCCAACTCCCGGACGATCGGGGCGGTGCTGGCTGCCCTCGCGCCCGAGTTCCCTGACGTCACCATCTCCAAGATCCGGTTCTTGGAGGCTGAGGGACTGCTCACCCCCGAGCGCACGGGTTCGGGCTACCGCAGGTACTCGCCCGAAGATTTCGAACGGCTTCGTTACATCTTGACGGCCCAGCGTGATCGCTTCTGGCCGTTGAAGGTCATCCGTGAGGCCCTGGACAAGCTCGAGCGTGGGCTGGCCCCGGCACCCGGCGACGTGGCGCCCTCACGTCCTCAGGTCCCGGCTGGCAAGATCGACCCCGACCTGCCCCCGGCCTCCGAGCTGGGCCGCCGGGGCAAGCTCCGACTGACCGACCAGGAGCTTCGCGAAGCGGCCGGTCTGGACCAGCCCACCTTCGAGGCCCTGTCGACATTCGGTCTGCTGCGCCCGGACACCGGTGGGCACTACGGTGACGCGGCACTTGCGGTGGCGCGCGCTGCTGGCGCCCTGGCGGCATACGGCATCGAGCCCCGTCACCTGCGTCCGTTCCGGACCGCCGCCGACCGCGAGATCGGGCTGGTAGAGCAGGTCGTCTCCCCGATGCGGGGTCGCAAGTCGGCCAATGGCGGCACGGTCCGGCTTGATCCGACCCCACAGATTCTGGCCGAATGCATCGCTTTGCACACGGCACTGGTCAGGGCAGGGCTCGCGGCCGAATAAGCGAGTACCGTTGACGGTGTGAGAGAACTCGACGTTCTGGGCGTTCGCGTCGAAATGCCCACCAACCAGCCGATCGTCCTGCTGCGTGAGCGTGGCGGTGAGCGCTACCTTCCCATCTGGATCGGCGCGGCTGAGGCAACGGCGATCGCCTACGCCCAGCAGGGGGTCGTGCCGCCGCGCCCGATGACCCACGACCTGCTCAAGGACGTCATCGAGGCCCTCGGGCACGAGCTGGTCGAGGTGCGGATCGTCGCCCTCAAGGACAGTGTCTTCCACGCAGCCTTGGTCTTCGACGGCGCTGTTGAGGTCAGCGCCCGGTCCTCCGACGCCATTGCGCTGGCGCTGCGCACGGGCACCACGATCCTGGTTGAGGACGGTCTCCTGGACGAGGCCGGTGTGGCGATCGCGCACGAGGAAGACGACGAGGTGGAGCGCTTTCGTGAGTTCCTGGACCACGTGTCGGCCGAGGACTTCGAAGGCCCGGGCGAGGCCGGTGAGACCGAGGTCTGGCCCTCACAAGACTAACCCTGTAGTTGAGGTAGAGACTAAGTTCCGGTAGTTGCGACACGCCAAACTGGTTCTGCAGCGGTGATTGACGCTGCCTAACGTTCGCCGTAACGTCAGAGCAAACAACGACGCTGTAGTTACAGGGAGGCAAGCGTGTACTCCACCGGAGATGCGCGGCACGACCCCGGTTCCGTGCCGGTTGCCGCCCAGGGGTTGTTATTCACGGACGACCTGCCCGATCTGCGTGAGGACACCGGCTATCGCGGTCCCACCGCCTGCAGCGCCGCCGGGATCACCTACCGACAGCTGGACTACTGGGCCCGCACCGGCCTGGTCGCGCCCTCCGTTCGCGGGGCCACCGGCTCGGGGACCCAGCGTCTTTACGGCTTCAAGGACATCCTGGTCCTCAAAGTGGTCAAGCGACTGCTGGATACCGGTGTGTCGCTGCAACAGATCCGGGTCGCGATCAGCCATCTTCGCGAGCGTGGCGTCGAGGACCTCGCACGGATCACGTTGATGAGCGATGGTGCCAGCGTCTACGAGTGCACCTCGGATGATGAGGTCATCGACCTGGTCCAGGGTGGCCAGGGCGTCTTCGGTATCGCGTTGGGTCGTGTCTGGCGCGAGGTCGAGGGAGAGCTCGCATCCCTTCCCAGCGAGCGCACCGAGGACGAGGCCGTTACCGCCCACCCTGGCGACGAGCTCACCTCCCGCCGCCAGGCCCGGCTGATCAGCTGAGCCCGTTCCAGCGCGCCGACTGTTCCTGCGCGCTGACTGTTCCAGCGCTCTGACTGGACCCGGCAGAGAAGGCCGGGCGCCCTCCTTGCCAGGGACACCTCGTGGCGATGTCGGCAGGGTGACCAGTGTTAGGGTGGCGTCGCCGATTACCCCGTGCGGGAGAGTCCCCGTGCCGTGATCTCCCTGTGAGGGGAGCACATGGTGACGGGGCGCCGAAGGGGCAAACCTCCCCGGAACCTCTCAGGCGCCAGGACTGCACGGTCAGGCAACTTGAAGCCACCTTCGGGCGACAGGTGGGGAGGCCGTAACCGCTCGGCACAGACGTGCCGCCCGCGTGAGGAGCCTCAGTGACCATCGATTCCACCCCTGCCGTCGAGCCCGACTTCATTGCCAGGCATATCGGTCCCGACCACGACGACGTCGCGACCATGCTCAAGGCCGTGGGCCAGCCCAGCCTGGAGGCGATGCTCGACACGGCCATTCCTATGGCCATCCGGAACGAGCAGGCCCTGCGCCTTGAGGCGGCGCCCACCGAGGAAGCCGTCATCGACGAGCTGCGCACCCTGGCCGCTCGCAACAAGGTGCTGACGCAGATGATCGGCCTCGGTTACTACGGCACCGTCACCCCCCCCGTCGTCAGGCGCAACGTGTTGGAGAGCCCAGCCTGGTACACCGCCTACACGCCTTACCAGCCGGAGATCTCCCAGGGCCGGCTCGAGGCCCTGATCAACTTCCAGACGGTCATCGCCGACCTCACCGGCCTGCAGACCGCCGGTGCCTCGCTGCTGGATGAGAGCACCGCGGCGGCGGAGGCCATGACGCTGATGCGGCGTGCCAGCAAAGCTGACGCAGGCGCTGTTCTAGTCCTTGACCAGCAGGTGTTCCCCCAGTCGATCGCCGTTATCCAGACCCGTGCCAAGCCCGTCGGTCTCGGCGTCGTCGTGGCCGACCTGAGCGCTGTCACCACTGCCGAGGCGTTGAGCGCCGCGGCCGGGGGCAAGCCCGTCTTCGGTGTGATCGTGCAGTACCCCGGTGCCGACGGCGAGCTGCGTGACTGGTCGGCCCTGGCCACCGCCGCCCATGAGGTCGGCGCTCTGGTCACCGCCGCGGCGGACCTGCTGGCCCTGACCCTGGCCACGCCCCCGGGGGAGTGGGGCGCCGACGTCGCCGTCGGAAGCAGCCAGCGTTTCGGTGTGCCCATGGGCTTCGGCGGACCGCACGCAGGGTTCATGTCGGTTCGCGCCGGGCTCGAGCGCACGATGCCTGGCCGCCTCGTGGGTGTCAGCATCGACGCTGACGGCCACCCGGCATACCGCCTGGCACTGCAGACCCGCGAGCAGCACATCCGCCGCGAGAAGGCCACCTCCAACATCTGCACCGCTCAGGTGCTGCTGGCCGTCATGGCCTCCATGTATGCCGTGTACCACGGCCCTGCGGGCCTGGCCCGGGTCGCCCGCCGGGTGCATGGCCACGCCACCGCGTTGGCCGAAGGTCTACGCGCCGGCGGCATCGATGTCGAGACCGGGCACTTCTTCGACACCGTCACGGCTCGTGTGCAGGGCCGGGCAACTGAGGTCGTCGCCCAGGCGGCTGCTCGTGGGGTGAACCTGTGGCAGGTCGATGCCGACCGCGTCTCGGTGAGCACCGACGAGACCACCGACCTGGAGGACCTGTCCTGCGTGTGGGCCGCGTTCGGTGTGTCGGGGCTGTCGGCTGTCGCTGCCGTCGAGATCCCCACCTGGCCCTCGGCGCTGGTCCGTTCGTCCGAGTACCTCGCGCAACCGGTGTTCCACAAGTACCACAGCGAGACGGCGATGCTGCGCTACCTGCGACGGCTCTCCGACCGGGACTACGGCCTCGACCGGGGCATGATCCCGCTCGGGTCCTGCACGATGAAGCTGAACGCCACCACCGAGATGGAGCCGGTGTCCTGGCCGGAGTTCGCAGACCTGCACCCGTTCGCCCCGCCGGCCCAGACCGAGGGGATCCGCTCGGTGATCAAGGACCTCGAGGCGTGGCTGTGCGAGATCACGGGTTACGACGCCGTCACCCTCCAGCCCAACGCCGGCTCGCAGGGCGAGCTGACCGGGCTGCTGGCCATCCACGCCTACCACGAGGCGCGAGGCGACTCGGCTCGCAACATCTGCCTGATCCCGGCTTCGGCGCACGGCACCAACGCGGCCAGCGCCGTCATGGCGGGTCTGAAGGTTGTCGTCGTCAAGACCGACACCGAGAGCGGCGAGGTCGATATGGAAGACCTGCGGGCCAAGGTAGCCGCGCACCGGGAGAGTCTGGCGGCGATCATGGTCACATACCCCTCGACACACGGTGTCTTCGAGGACACGATCAGCGAGCTGTGCGAGCTGGTGCACGACGCCGGTGGCCAGGTCTACATCGACGGAGCCAACCTCAACGCGCTGGTCGGGGTCGCGCAACCGGGCAGGTTCGGCGGCGATGTGTCACACCTCAACCTGCACAAGACGTTCTGCATCCCGCACGGGGGTGGCGGCCCGGGGGTCGGCCCGGTCGGTGTGCGCAGCCACCTGGCGCCGTACCTTCCGAACCATCCGCTGGCACCGGAAGCCGGCCCCGAGACGGGAGTGGGCCCGGTCTCGGGCGCACCCTATGGTTCGGCAGGCATCCTGCCGATCTCGTGGGCCTATGTCCGGCTCATGGGCGGCGCCGGCCTGACCCGCGCGACGCAGGTGGCCGTCCTGTCGGCCAACTACATCGCCGCAAGGCTGCGTGAGCACTACCCGGTGCTCTACTCCGGGCACGAGGGGATCGTGGCCCACGAGTGCATCCTGGACCTGCGCGAGCTCACTCATCGCACGGGGGTGTCGGTCAACGACGTCGCCAAGCGCCTCATCGACTATGGCTTCCACGCACCGACGATGTCGTTCCCCGTATCCGGCACGCTGATGGTGGAGCCGACCGAGAGCGAGGATCTCATCGAGATCGACCGCTTCTGCGATGCCATGATCGCCATCCGTGGCGAGATCGAGCAGGTTGCCCGCGGCGAGGTCTCGGCCGAGGACAGCGTGCTGCACCATGCCCCGCACACGGCGGCCTCGCTGGTCGAGGAGTGGGACCACCCCTACGACCGCAAGCTGGCCGCTTTTCCGGCCGGGGTGGACAGGCTCTCGAAGTACTGGCCCCCGGTGCGTCGTCTCAACGAGACGTTCGGGGACCGCCATCTCCTCTGCGTCTGCCCGCCGCCGGAGGCTTTCGAAGAGGGCTGAGGTTCCGGCTGACAGCCGGTATGGCGTCGCCGCCGTCCCTATCCGGGTGGCGGCGTCGTCTCGGTCGATGAGGCGAGCGCCCTGGCCCTGTCAGGACTCACGGTTGCGAGAGCCAGACCTCCGGCCGCGTGCTTCCCGTCTCCCTCCTGCCCGACGTTTCGCTGTTCGCTCATCGACAGGCCACAGGACTCGAGGAATGCGGAAACCTGTTCCCTCGCCGGCGGGGTGCTCTCGATACCGAACGTCCATGGCTCGCCTGTCGCTTTGAGCGCGGCTCTTGCGAAGCGCATGTAGAGCGATCGCGACTCAACGGTGTCGGTCGTCAGGTAGTCGAATGCGACGACACTGCCGGCCGCGGTGCCGGCAATCGTGCGCAGAGTGCTCTCGACTGCCTCCCTGTTGAGGTACATCGTCACTCCCTCCCAAAGGAAGAAGCTCGGTCTGTCCGGCTCGAAGCCCGCCTTCACGAGCTTCTCGAACCAGTCCTTCCTCATGAGATCGGCGGCCACGAATGTCACCCGGGACGTGTCCACTCCGGCCGTCCCCAGCATTTCGCGCTTGAGCGTTTGCGTCCTGGGAGTGTCGACCTCGAAGCATCGGACCCGCGTTCCCACCGGCAGTCGGTAGGAGCGGGTGTCGTTGCCCGCACCGAGGACGACGAGCTGGTCGACGTCTGCGATGTGTCGTTCCAGTGCCGCATCGAGGAAGGTTGTCCGCGCAACCGGCTCGTGCGCGAAGGGGGGATCTCCTTCGTGCTCATACGGATAGCGGTAGATTTTCGGCACGTAGCCGGTCAGCCGGTGCGCCAGCAGCGTGGGGCCCGTGGTGAGGCGCAGGCCCAGAGAAGGGACATTGGGCAGCAACATCATCAGCCGCTCGCAAGGCGCGTCGAGCCTGGTGCCCAGCTGATGCTGCATCCAGCGGGTATAGAGCGATGCCAGCGCTGTCTCTGATACTCCCGACCTGCGGCTGACCAGGATTGACCTGACGGCGAAGTCCACGTATCCGACAAGGGCTACTGGGCTCAGGACGAGCTGGATCGTCCGAAAGATAGTCGGTGCGACGATGTTGCCCACGTTGCGCCAGCCCTCCCGTCTCATATAGCGGCAACGATAAAACCGGCTCAAGCGGAGGTCACCCCCGAGTCGACGCTGATGCGTGAACCAGCACGCTCCTTGAGCACCTGCAGCCGTTGGGGGATGCGCTGGCGCAGCTCGGTGACGTGGCTGACGATGCCGACAGCCCGGCCCCCTTCCCTCAGGGTGTCAAGGACGGCCATCACCTGTTCGAGGCTGTCCTCGTCAAGCGAGCCGAAGCCTTCATCCACGAACAGTGTCTGCAGGTCAAGACCGCCGGCCTCGGCCCGGACGGCGTCACCCAGTCCAAGCGCCAGCGCGAGGGAGGCCATGAAGGCCTCACCCCCTGACAGTGAGGACGTCTCGCGCGGGCGGCCGGTCCAGGCGTCCCGGACCAGCAGCCCGAGGCCGCTGCGAGCCCCCTTGGCCGCACGGGCGTCGGTGTACTCCAAGCTATAGCGGCCGTCGCTCATCGTCCCGAGGCGTTCGTTGGCAAGGGTCGCGATCTCGGCCAACCGGGAGGCCAAGACGTAGGAGGACAGCCGCATCCGCAGCGCGTTGTCGGCGCTGTTGCCGGCCACGCAGTCGGCGAGCTCCTGAACCAGTCGGGCTTCGCCCTCGGCTGGGCCGAGGCCGGCCAGTGCCTGGTGCACGGTGCCGGAAAGCGAACGCAGGTCTCGCTGGGCTTGCTCCAACAGGGTGTGCCGCCGACCCGCGGTGGTCAGCGCCCTCGCCGCCTCGGATTGTGCGGCGGCCAGCGCGTCCGCGTCTGGGGTGGGCAGGCTGAGTGCAGCCGTCACATCAGGCTGGGCCAACAAGGCGGTCGCTTGCGCCCGCTGCTCTTCTGTGGCCCGCAGCTGCGCGGTCAGCTCGGCGACCCTCGCGGGCGGCAGCGCGGCAGCCTTGGCGTGTTTGATGGTCTCGAAGCGATGGTCCTGCAGGGCCGTGGACAGTCTGAGGTGCGCGGCGCGGGCGCTGGCCTCATGGGTGACCAGCTCGTCGATCCCGGTGGCGAGCGAACGAAGATCAACCAGTGTCTGGCGGTGCCGGGCGGTCACTTCGGTGACCGCTGTCATCTCGATGTCCGTTGTGTGACAGGGACATACCTGGCTATGGCTGCCGAGCAGTTTCGTGACCTCGGCGGCAGCGCTCTGGGACTGCGCGCGGGTCGAGTCCGCCAGTGCCAGAGACGATGCCTTGGAGACGACCGCCGACTCGACGAGGCCGCGCAGCCGCTCCACGTCCTGGGCCAGAGCCAGCATCTGTGCCTCAGCCTCAGGCAGGGTAGACGCCGCCGCCCGGGCGGCGGCGATGGCGGCAGTGCTCGCTGTCAGGGCCTCGGGGACATCTGTTGCCACCGCCGTCGGCTCTGCTGCGGCGAGCTCCAGGACCCGGGCGTCCCGGCGGGCCAGCTCGGCGGAGACCGCGGACCTGAGCACACTGAGCGCCTCGTTGGCGCGCGTCTGGTCGTCCTCCGCCGACCGAACGTCCTGCGGACTGACGACATCGGTCGCCCTCGCCGGCATCGGATGGGAGCACGAGCCGCAGACGGGGCAGGGGTCGCCGGTCGCGAGGCCGTTGGCGAGCTCTGCCGCCATCCCGGTCAGTCGCCGCTCCCGTAGGTCAAGCAACCGCTCACGTGCGTCCAGCAACAGTCCGTTTGCCGAGTCTGCCTGTTGTCGAAGGGTTTTGAGCTTGCCGGCTGACTGCTCCTGGTCGCCGAGAAGCTGTTGGATCCTGGTCAGGACTTTGTGCCGCGCTTCGAGCACGGGAAGCTTCGCCAGAGCCGCGCGGCCAGCGTCGCGTGCCTGCTCGGCGGCTGCCCGGAGCCCTTCGGTCTGGGTGCGCTGGTGCGCTGACGTCACAGCCTTCTGACCATCGGCCATGGCCGCCTGACTGTGCCGCGCCGACTCATCGGCCAGCGTCTCTGCCCGACGAGCCTGGACGACGACCTGCTGCAACGCGTCGCTGTGCCCGGCCAGCTGATCGACCAACGAGCGCACGAACCCGGCGTCGGGGTCGGCGCCAACGATGGGAGCAAGCGGCTCTTGCAGGTCGGCGAGACCGGTCGCTGCGGTGTTGCGCACCACGTCGGCGCTCTCGACGGCCGCTATGAAGCCGCTGACGGCGCCGGCGCGCTCGGCGAGCTCAACGGCGTGCAAGGCGTTCTGGTAGCTGTCCTGTTGATCGTCCAGGGCGGCAAGGCGAGCTCGGGCCTCGGCTGCCGTCTGCTGATGCCGGATGACCGTGGAACCGTGGTGCACGGCAGACTCGGCCTGGTCGGCTGACGCTCGGGCGACCTCGACACCAGCCAAGGCGGTGCTGGCGCGCAGGTCGATGGCGGCAGCCAGTCCGCTGAGCACGGCGCCGACCTCCTGAGGGGTCACCTCCGGCCAGGCCGGCGCGACGATGTCGTCGCCTTCGTCCAGCCGCGTCATCACATCGTCCACCCGCAGAAGAGCGGTCGAGAGCCTGTCACGGGCGGTCCCAGCAGCGGTGGCCGTCTGGCGACGACGCTCGGCAAGCCACGTCTCGACATCGGTGAACCGCTGGGTGTCGAAGAGCTTCTCCAGCACTGAACGTCGCTGCTCCGGACTGGCTCGCAGAAAGGCCGCAAAATCACCCTGGGGGAGCAGGACGACCTTGATGAACTGCTCCAGGCCCATGCCCAGGACGTCCTTGAGCAGCATCGCGACCTCGTCGTTTCGCGTGCCACGGACCACCCAGGCCGACCCCAGCAGCTCCTCCAGGACCACCTTGGCCGGAACGGTGGTCTCACCGGTGCCGCGCCTCTTGGCGCGGGAGAACTCCGGTGAACGGCAGACGCGCAGGCGGCGACCGGCGGCCGTGAAATCCAGAGTCACCTCGGGGACGACACCCTCGGCGGCATGGTCGCTGCGCAGGCTGGCCCGCGCACCGGCCCGGGCGCCGGGGACGGCGGCATACAGGGCGAAGCAGATGGCATCGAGGATGCTCGTCTTGCCGGCGCCGGTGGGGCCGTGGATGAGGAACAGACCAGAAGATGCGAGCGCGTCGAGATCGACCTGCTCTGAACCGGCGAAGGGGCCGAAGGCGGTGACTGCCAGGTGATGCAGCCTCACGCGGCGCCAGGCCTCGACCTGGTATCGCACGTGCCGGTGGCGCGCCCCTCGTCCTCGAGCTCTCCACGGACGAGCCGGGAGGACTCGAAGGCGGTGGCCAACAGTGCCCGTTCGGGCCGTGAGGCCTCGTTGCCGGCACGAACGTGGGCCAGGAAGTCGCAGCAAAGGTCGAGCTCGCCCCGCTGGCGCACTG
>Ga0070702_100000306_pt1 | contig 16882 bp, 10 predicted proteins | sample KBSK5103metaG_FD_65466 | JGI IMG/M metagenome (GOLD analysis project Ga0070702, IMG submission 65466) | Corn, switchgrass and miscanthus rhizosphere microbial communities from Kellogg Biological Station, Michigan, USA - KBS K5-10-3 metaG | ecosystem: Host-associated > Plants > Roots >... | reverse complement strand
ATATGATGAACTCCAGGACGCCATCGGGCCCCTGGCACGCTACCTTCCCGTCCGTTGTGAGGTCGAAGACAAACTGCGCTTCACCGATCTCCTGGCGGGGACGACAACCGCGATGGAGACTGCCGCCAAGTGGCAGGAGTGTTTCGTCTGGGATCTGGTCGGGGCAGAGCCAGAAAACGACGGCGCGCCACCTTTCATGCCTCTCTGCTTGGACTTTGCCGACCAAGCAGAAGCACGCGAGACGGCCGGAGTGACGTTCTCGATCCGGCGCGAATACGAATGCCTCGATCAGTTTCACGCCAAACTCGCCTGCCGTCGCCACGGCGATGCCCTCTGCGTCGAACTGCATTATGATTCCGCCCTCTTGAGCGTGGCTGACGCTGAACGGTTCATCGAACAGTTCCGCACGTTGCTCGCGAGCGTCTCACAGAATCCGAAGGCAGGCGTATTGGAGTTGGAGATTATTGGCGAATCGGAGCGCCACCGCCTGCTGGTAGAATTTAACGACACGCGGGCGGACTTTGGGACGAGCCGGACGTTACCCGAGCTCTTTGAGGCGCAGGTCGCGCGCACGCCCGCAGCGGTCGCAGCCGTGTTTGAAGACCACCAGGTAACCTATGTTGAGCTCAACAAACGCGCCAACCAACTCGCCCGCTACCTGACGGAGCTCGGTGTGGCGCCGGATGTTCCGGTGGGCCTTTGCCTTGAGCGCTCCATCGAGATGCTCGTCGGTCTGCTGGGCGTGCTCAAGGCGGGTGGGGCTTACGTGCCGCTCGATCCGGAGTACCCGCGCGAGCGCCTTGCTTTCATGACCGACGACGCAGCCTTCCCCGTCTTGCTCACGCAGCAGGGCCTCCTGTCGCGCCAGGACGACGACTGGGGCCTTCTGTCACGGCTGCACGAGCGAGGCGCGCGGGTTTTTTGCCTCGACTCGCAGTGGGACGAGGTCGCGGATCTGAGTCAGGAGAACCCCTCAATAGGAGTAGCGCCGGACAACCTCGCCTACGTCATCTACACCTCCGGTTCAACGGGACGGCCGAAGGGCGCGATGAATACGCAGGGGGCCATCTTCAACCGGCTGTGCTGGATGCAAGACGAGTATGGCTTGACGCCAGCCGATCGCATCATGCAGAAGACGCCCTTCAGCTTTGACGTTTCGGTGTGGGAGTTCTTCTGGCCATTGATGCAGGGAGCGTCTTTGGTGGTAGCCCGTCCTGGTGGCCATCGCGATAGCGCCTACCTGGTGGAACTGATCAAACAAGAAGAAATCACGACGCTGCACTTCGTGCCGCCAATGCTGGAGGCCTTCTTAACTGCCGAAGATGTGGAGCAATGCCGCAGTCTGCGACGAGTGATCTGTAGCGGGGAGGCTCTCTCGCGGGAATTGCAGGAGCGCTTTTTCGGGCGCCTAGCTCAAGTGGAGCTGAACAACTTGTATGGACCGACAGAAGCGGCGGTAGACGTCACCTATTGGGCTTGTGATGCAAGTAGTCCACACAACACGGTGCCGATCGGGCGCCCGATCGCCAACACGCAAATCTATCTATTGGACCAGCATCAGCGATTGGCGCCGTTGGGAGTGGCTGGCGAGTTGTACATCGGGGGCGTGCAGTTAGCGCGCGGTTATCACCAACGACCGGATCTAACCGCAGAGCGTTTCGTGCCCGATCCATTTAGCGGTGAGATGGGAGCGCGACTGTACCGGACTGGCGACCTGGCGCGATACCTGTCAGACGGAAGCATTGAGTATCTGGGGCGGCTCGATTTTCAGGTGAAGCTGCGCGGCTTTCGCGTTGAACCTGGCGAGATCGAGGCGACGCTTGCCGCCCACCCGGAGGTGCGCGAGGTGGTAGTTACCATGCGTGAAGATCGGCCCGGCGACCGGCGCCTGGTAGCCTACGTGGTAGCCGAGCGCGGGAGCAAACCCGCCGCCGAAACGTTGCGCCGCTTCGCTGGGGAGAAGTTGCCGGAGTTCATGATCCCGTCGGCCTTCGTAGTGCTCGAAGCGTTGCCACTCGCGCCCAACGGCAAGCTGGATCGTCGCGCTCTCCCTCCTCCGGCCGACGACACCGGCCGCGCGCAAGCTTTCGTTGCCCCACGCGACAACCTGGAAGCCGAACTAGCGCAGTTGTGGGAGGAAATACTAAACGTCAGCAGCGTCGGCGTGACCGACAACTTCTTCGGGCTAGGAGGCCACTCGGTATTGGCACTGCGTCTGGTCGGTCAGATACACAAACGCTTCGGGAGGGAGGTCCCGCTGGCGGCCGTGATTCAGGCCGCCACGATTGAAAACCTCGCGCGCATGCTCCGCGAAGAGCCGCGAGTGCTGCCGTGGGATCCGCTCGTCACTATTCAGCCCGAAGGGACGAAGACGCCTTTCTTTGCGGTCCACTCCATCGGCGGCCAGGTCTTCTGCTACGTCGCGCTGGCGGGACACCTCGGAAAAGAGCAGCCTTTCTACGGGCTGCAAGCCCCGAGGTTGGAGAACGTCGGCGACACTCAAGTCTCCATCGAGGACATGGCTGCGCACTACGTGAGCGCCATGCGCGACGCACATCCAACTGGCCCTTACCAGTTAGGCGGCTATTCCTTCGGTGTCATGGTAGCCTTCGAGATGGCGCGCCAACTGCGGGCCCAGGATCAGGAAGTTTCCGTGCTCGCACTGCTCGACTCGCCCTCGCCCCTGGAACTGCACAAACTTCCCCCCTACGAAGATGACGACGCGTTCATGTTTGCCTTGACCGGCAAGGTCGCGGCCCACGAACGCGGACGCAATATCGACATGACTCGTCAAGAGTTTGAAGGCCTGGACTATGAGGAGATGCTCACCCGTTTTCTCAAGCGCATGAAGGACGAGGATCTGTACCCGCCCGAGTACGACATAGAATTCCTACGCAATTTCATGCGGGGCTACAAGACCCGGCAGAAGGCCGTGCGGTTCTATCACCCCGAAACCTACCCCGGGCGCATCACGCTGTTTCGCGCCAAAGAAACTGATCCGTGGCTGGTCGAGCACCTCAAGAAGGCGGGCATGAACATGACGGATCCGACGCTGGGTTGGGGGGCGTTGAGCACCGAGCCCGTGGAGGTTCATGTGATTCCCGGCAACCACGACCGCATGTGCTACGAGCCTCACGTCAGGGTGCTCGCCAAACGCCTGAGACAGACTATTGAAAGGACGAGTAACGGCGGCCAGGGCCGGGGGCTGGGCTGGGCTGAGAAATTCCTGCGCAGGGGCTAGAGGCGTTAGCCTCGCCCTTCGTTGCCATTCAACCGGCCCGAAACTCTGCCCAGGCGTCATCTTTCGACGCCAACTCGGTCAGCCGCACTCGCGCAAACGCGTGACTGCCAGACAGTGGAGAACGAACAATCATGAAACTCTTATCATTCCTGTTGCGCTATTCGAAAGGCATCCTCGCACTCGCGATCATCGCAGGCATCATTGCTGGTGTAAGCAGCATGGGATTGTTGGCCGTCATCGGCGCGAGACTCAAGGGCGGGGCTTCGAGTTCGACTCTGATCTGGACCTTCGTCGCCCTTTGCTGCGTCTATCCCCTGGCCCGCGCCGCCTCTGAAATGCTGTTGTCGACGCTTGTCCAGAAGGCCGTCCTCGATCTGCGCATGAAACTCAGCCGCCAGATCATGGGCGCGCCGCTGCGGCATCTGGAAACGGTCGGCCCGCCGCGTTTGCTCGCGGCGCTCACGGAAGACGTGCAAAGCATCACGAGCGGCGTCTTCTTCCTCCCGACTATTTGCATCAACGGTGTCACCGTCCTCGGCTGTTTGGTCTATCTCGGTTGGCTCTCGCCCCTGGTCCTATTGATGATGCTGGGCGTGCTCGTGGTCGGCACGCTCATATATCGGCTGCCGATGAAGGTCGCCACCAAGTATCTGGTACGAGCGCGCCAACAGACCGACCTGCTCTACGGTCACTTCCGCGCGCTCACGCAGGGGACGAAGGAACTAAAAATCCACGCACCGCGCCGCTCCGACTTCTTCTCACGGCAGTTACAGGAGACGGCCGTCTCGCTGCGCAAGGACAACCTGCGGTCGCAACGCATCTTCTCCGTTGCGGGCATCTGGGGCCAGCTTATCTTCTATATAACGCTCGGTTTCATGATCTTCGGCGTGCCCCTAATTCAGAGGGTCGACACGCCACTGCTAATGACCTATGCGCTGACGATCCTTTTCATGGCGGGGCCGCTCACCGCCACGATCACGATGGTGCCAGTCCTCAATCGCACGGCAGTATCGCTCAAGAAGATCGAGGACCTCGGGCTGTCGCTGGTGGGCCAGAGCACCGAAGAGGGCGTGACCGGCGTGCCGGCGGCCCCGCCCGTGTGGCAGAGCTTGCAGTTGATTGAGGTGACCCACGTCTATCATCGCGAGCGTGAGAACAGCAACTTCACCCTGGGCCCGATGAATCTGACTTTCCACCCCGGCGAGATCGTCTTCCTGGTCGGCGGCAACGGCAGCGGCAAGACCACCTTCGCAAAGCTCCTGACCGGTCTCTATCTGCCCGAGCACGGCCACCTGCGCCTCGACAATGTGCCCGTTACGCAACGCAGCCGGGAGCAGTTCCGGCAGTTGTTCTCAGTCGTCTTTTCCGACTTCTTCCTCTTCGAGACAATGCTCGGCCTCGGCGACATCGACGTGGACAGTCGGGCGCGCCAATACATCGAGCTGCTTCAGTTGCAACACAAAGTCGAAGTTAAAGACGGTAAGCTCTCAACCCTCGACCTCTCTCAGGGACAGCGCAAGCGCCTCGCGCTGCTGACCGCCTACCTCGAAGATCGCACCTTCTACGTTTTCGACGAGTGGGCGGCGGATCAGGACCCGTTTTTCAAAGAGATCTTCTACCTGCAACTCCTGCCCGAGTTGAAGGCGAGGGGTAAGACCGTGCTCGTCATCAGTCACGACGACCGCTACTACCACCTCGGCGATCGCGTCATCAGGCTGGAGAATGGCCAACTCGAATATGACAAGCGAAAGGATGACTCGCCGCACGTCTTCGACAGCTTGAGCGTGCCGTCGACCGACATCGTCAACGCTTAGAAGGCTGAGATACCGCCGCTCGTAAGAGAGCGGACAGTGAAGGAGAAAGAGCATGCACGAAGGACCAGAGCCACTGATCCGATTGGAGAATGTGAAGAAGGTTTTTGTCACCGACGAGGTGGAGACCCATGCGCTATCCAATATCCACATGGAGATTAAGCATGGCGAGTATGTCGCGGTTGGTGGACCATCGGGGTGCGGCAAATCGACGCTGCTCTCTATTTTGGGCTTGCTAGACTCGCCTACCGAGGGCGACTACCGACTCAACGGTGTTTCAGTCGCCAATCTATCGCGGGCGGAGCGGGCACGCATACGCAACCGCGAAGTTGGCTTTATCTTTCAGAGTTTCAACCTCATTGGCGATCTGACGGTCTACAAAAATGTAGAGTTGCCTTTGACCTATCGCGGCCTGAGCAGTGTGGAGCGTAATAAGTTGGTGCTGGAGGCGCTGGAAAAAGTTGAAATGGCGCACCGCGCGAAACATTTGCCAAGCCAGTTATCCGGCGGGCAACAGCAGCGCGTGGCGGCGGCACGTGCGCTGGCCGGGAACCCATTGATCCTACTGGCTGATGAGCCGACGGGTAACCTTGATTCCAAGAACGGTGAGGCCGTGATGAACCTGCTCGGCGACCTGCACCGCGATGGAGCGACCATCTGCATGGTGACACACGATCCGCGCTTTGTGCGCCATGCTGAGCGAGCCATAAATCTGTTCGACGGGCAGATCTTTGACGAAGAGGCCTTGCAGGCAAATGCGGAGGTGGCGTGATGCAGAATCTACTACAGGATATTCGCTACGGCCTGCGCACGCTGTGGAGGACTCCGGGCGTGACTTTTGCGGCGGTGTTGGCATTGGCCTTGGGCATCGGCGCAAACACAGCGATTTTCAGTTTGGTGAATGCCCTGGTGTTGCGCCCGCTGCCCTACGAACAACCGGAACAACTCGTACTTGTCGCCTATGCGCTGGCCGAAGCTGCTCCCGCCAACTTTCTCGACTGGCGCAGGCAGAACCAAGTTTTTGAAGAGCTGGCAGCCGGAAACTCCTGGAGCGCAAATCTGAACAGCGGCGATTTCCCGGAACGCCTTGATGGCTTCCAGGTTTCGTCCAGCCTGTTTTCCATACTCAGGAAGCAACCAATGCTGGGCCGCACCTTCACGCTCGAAGAGGAACAGTCGGGCAAGGACAATGTCATCATTCTTAGTCATGGATTATGGCAGCGTCGTTTCAATTCCGATCAGCAAATCATCGGCAAAACGCTCATGATCAATGCTAAGAGCTACACCGTGATCGGCATCATGCCCCCTGATTTCCAGTTCTATCGGCCCACGGAAGTCTGGTCGCCGCTAGCCTTTTCACCGGAGGAGTCAAACCGGCGGACGGCAGGCAACCTGGTGGTGCTCGGGCGCCTCAAGCCCGGCGTTACGATGGCGCAGGCGCAAGAAAACATGACCATCATCGCGCGCCAGCTCGAACAGCAATATCCAGCGACGAACGCCGGCACGAGCGTCAGACTCGTTACCCTCCACGAGAATCTTGTTGGCCCAGTCTGGCTGGCGTTATTGATCTTGCTGGGTGCGGTCGTCTTCGTACTTCTGATCGCCTGCGCCAACATCGCCAATCTACTGTTGGCACGCGCCGTGGCGCGGCAAAAAGAGATCGCGACCCGGGCTGCAATGGGCGCGGGTCGGTTGCGCCTGATTCAGCAATTGCTGACGGAGAGTGTTCTGCTGGCCTTGTTGGGAGGCACGTTCGGGCTGGTGATCGCCTGGTTGGGTATCCAGTTTCTCGCCGCCAACATCCCGCCGAGCAGTACTCTTACGGTCATTATTGGGGCGCGCGGTATTAGTCTTGATCGATGGATGCTCGCCTTCACCCTCCTGATCTCGCTAGTGACCGGTATTATCTTTGGGTTAGCGCCGGCGCTGCAACTCTCTAAGCCCGACTTGAACGAAACGCTTAAGGAGAGTGGCCGTGGGGCGAGCGGAAGTTTTCGTGGTCGCCGCCTGCGCAATCTGCTGGTTGTCTCAGAAGTGGCCCTGTCGTTAGTGCTCTTGATCGGCGCTGGGTTGATGATCAAAAGCTTTCTGGGTTTGCTGCGCCTCAATCCGGGCTTCGATCCGCATAACGTGCTGACTATGGAAGTGTCGCCCCTGCAATCGACGTATGTGGACGACCAACAGATTAGGTCCTTCTACCAGCAGACACTGGAACGCATCAAGAATCTGCCCGGTGTGATGGATGTTGGCATGACCTCGCATTTACCACTCAGCGGAAACAACAGAGTCAGGAATGTCGATATTGAGGGGAGGGCACCGACTCAGGCGGGGCAGCCTGCTCCGATCGCTAACTACCGCATCACGAGTTCCGGCTTCTTTCGGGCGCTGAGTATTCCGCTCGTGAAAGGCCGATCCTTCAGCGAACAAGACATAGCCGGAAGTTCAGGCGTGGCAATCATCAACGAAACGATGGCTAAACGGTATTGGCCCAATGATGACCCGCTCGGGAAGCGGGTGAGGCGCAAGGTCCCAGGGGCGGCCAACCCGTTGCCGTGGTTACAGGTCGTGGGAGTGGTAAGAGACATCCGACACACATCCTTGCAGGCCGGCCCCAGCCCCGAACTCTACGTGCCTTACCAACAGGAGACTTCTCGCGATATGGTTTTGGTTGTCCGCACCAGTTCAGACACGCTGGGTCTGGTTCCTGCCGTGCGAAGTCAAGTCACAAACGTGGATAAAGATCAGCCTCTCTTTAACATAAAGACGATGGATCAGGTCGTCGAGGAATCAATGAACCTCAGCCGCTTCTCCATGTACTTGCTCTCCGCTTTCTCGATTGTGGCCTTAATCCTGGCGGCGGTTGGCATCTACAGCGTGATGTCATACTCCGTCATCCAACGGCAGAACGAAATCGGTATTCGGATCGCCTTGGGTGCGCAAGACCCGGATGTCATCAAGATGATCGTGAAGCAGGGCATGGTCTTGGCGCTGATAGGTGTCGGTATCGGATTAATGGCAGCCTTCGGGATGATGCGGCTGATCGCCAGTCTGCTCTACGGGGTCGGCGCCAGCGATTTGCTGACGTTTGGGGGAACCGCCCTACTCTTGAGTTCGGTAGCCCTCGTTGCTAGCTATTTTCCGGCAGTCAGAGCAACAAAGGTCGATCCGATCATCGCCTTACGATACGATTAGATTAGTTTAACGAGAACCAAAATGAACCGAACCCGGTCGCCGGCCTGGACCGTCCTGCGACCAGAGCCTGTATAACCCCGCACACTATCGGGAGACGAACATGACTCAAGATGAAAGAGAAGACAACAAGATCTACAAGGTGGTTATGAACCATGAAGAGCAATACTCGATCTGGCCCGCCGACCGGGAAAACGCGCTCGGCTGGAACGACGTGGGCAAGTCCGGTTCAAAAGAGGAATGCCTGGCTTACATCAAGGAGGTCTGGACGGACATGCGCCCGCTCAGCCTGCGCAAGCAGATGGAAGAGTCGAAGTTGTCTTCGTGACCTTGAAGCCCTGGGTTGCTCTGTGTCTCACGAGTAACCCCCGTCACTGAGGCGCGCGGATTACACACCTTTGTGCTGAGGTCATCTGTTGATAATGAAAAGCGTGCCATTGTCAGTTCCGTGGCTCACCTGCCCCAAACCCAATCCCCGGGCGAGGCTGCGGCTCTTTTGCTTCCCTTACGCCGGAGGCTCATCCTCGGCTTTTCGCCAATGGCAGGACGGGCTGCCGTTGGATGTAGAAATCTGCCCGGTGCTACCCCCGGGGCGTGGCGGGCGTTTGCGAGAAGCTCCCTTCACTCGTGTCGGACCTCTGGTGGCAGAATGTGCCCAAGCACTCATGCCGTTCTTCGACAAACCGTTCGCTTTCTTCGGCCACAGTATGGGCGCGATTGTGGCCTTCGAACTGGCCCGCTGGTTACGCAGGATGGGCCACTCCCAACCAGCCATCCTGTTCGTCTCGGGGCGTCGCGCGCCGCAGGTCCCCGACACGATCTCGCACACCTACAATCTGCCCGATGCGGATTTTATTGCGGAGTTGCGCCGCCTCAATGGGACGCCTAAAGAAGTGCTGGAGCATCCCGAAATAATGGCTCTGCTGTTGCCTTTACTGCGCGCTGACTTCGAGCTGATTCAAACTTACAACTACGCGCCTGAGCCGGCGCTCGCTTGTCCCATCGCGGCCTTCGGCGGGTTAGGGGATGAAGTAGGTAGCGGCGCATGCCTCGAAGCATGGCGCGAGCAGACCACTGGCCGCTTCTCACTTCACATGCTTCCCGGCGATCACTTCTTTCTCCACACCGCTCGCCCGCTCCTGCTGGAGACGATGGCCCGGAGACTGAATGAAAGTCTGGAAAGTACAGTTTAGCTCGTCTGGCGCAGCGACCGTCCGCGAGTAAGATGCGAGCAAGCGCTTCACCTACAGCCCTGACAAATCCTAATGACGATGAGGAGAATTCCGCAATAATGACAAAACAGATCCCCAAATTGATTCCACCGTATGGTGGCACGTTGGTGCAATTGCTCGTCCCGACCGAAGAATTGGAAGAAGTGAAGGCTCATGCCGGCTACTTGCCGACGCTACAACTAACCCAGCGTTCGGTCTGCGACCTGGAGTTGCTGGCGTGCGGCGGCTTCTCGCCGCTGGATCGTTTTATGGGCCACGAGGATTATCAATCGGTTTTGGGGCGGATGCGGCTGGCCGACGGCCACCTTTTCCCGATTCCTATCACTCTACCGATCAAGCCCGGCGCCGAAATTCGACTGGATCAGGATGTAACGCTGCGTGATGCCAAGAACGAAATCCTGGCCGTAATGAGGATCGAGGAGATCTATGAATGGGACGCGTCAGAAGAGTCGCGACAGATCTTCGGCACGACAGACATGCGCCATCCGCTCGTCGCAGAGATGCAAAAGTGGGAGCGCCTTTACGCGTCGGGACGCTTGCGCGTCCTGCAACTGCCACGACACTATGACTTCTGTGAGTTGCGACTGACTCCGGAGCAAACGCGCACGCGACTCGAAGCGTTGGGGACTGACAAGGTTGTGGCGTTCCAGACGCGCAATCCGCTGCACCGGGCCCACGAAGAGATGACCAAACGGGCAGTACGCAAGAATGACGGTGTCCTCATGTTGCATCCAGTCGTCGGCCTGACCAAGAGTGGTGACATCGACCACTTCAGCCGCGTGCGAACCTACAAGGCACTGGCGGAGCGTTATTACGAAACTGGCCACATTCTGCTTGCCCTGTTGCCCCTCGCGATGCGCATGGCCGGGCCGCGCGAAGCGCTGTGGCACGCCTTGATCCGTCGCAATTTTGGAGCCAACTACCTGATCATCGGCCGAGATCACGCCAGCCCCGGCAAAGACTCAACCGGTCAGCCGTTCTACGAGCCTTATGCCGCGCAGGAAATAGTCCAGCAGGCTGTTGCGGAGTTGGGTGTCGGCGTTATCCCGTTCCAGGAACTCGTGTACCTGCCTGGCGAACAGCGTTACGAAGAGTCCTATACTCTTTCGCCTGACGTACCCACGGTCTCCATCTCCGGCACGCAAGTGCGTGATGACTATCTGGATAAAGGCCGAAGGCTGCCGGAGTGGTTTACCCGGCCGGAAGTCGCGGACATTTTGTCGGATAGTTATCCCCCGCGTTATCGCCAGGGCATCTGCGTCTGGTTTACCGGCCTCAGCGGGGCTGGCAAGTCAACCACCGCCGAAATCTTGACGATCATGCTCTTAGAACACGGCCGCCAAGTAACGCTGCTTGACGGTGACGTAGTTCGGACTAACCTCTCCAAGGGGCTAGGCTTCAGCCGGGAGGATCGCGACATCAACATTCGGCGCATCGGTTTCGTCGCCGCGGAGATCGTACGACACGGGGGTATAGCTTTGTGCGCTGCGGTCAGCCCCTACCGGGCGACGCGCAACGACGTGCGCGGTTTGGTCGGTAACGAACGCTTCATCGAGGTCTTCGTAGACACGCCGCTCGAAGTGTGTGAAAGCCGTGATGTGAAAGGGATGTATGCGCAGGCGCGGCGCGGTGAGATTAAGGACTTCACTGGCATTGACGACGCCTACGAGCCGCCGCAGCACGCGGAAATCACACTCGACACAGTCTCTTCCTCACCGGAGGCGAACGCCCGCAAAATCCTGGATCTACTGATCGAGCAGGGGTTCGTGCGCGTCCTCGAGCCGGCCGTGAACATCATGACGGCCGCTACCCCCGAACGTGTGGCGATGATGTCGTGAACGAAGTGCTGGATGGACCAAACAGCCTGGCTTTTCGACAAGCAAAACATAAACTGACCAGCGCGATGGCCGTACTCTCGAGGTGTCTTGCCGGCGATTGAGTTGCTTACCTTACTTGGACAGGGTCAGAACCACCACGCGGTAGCGGGTGGGTACGCCGTAGGCATCGTCGATCGCTGCGTGGCACCCACCCGCTACCGCGTGGTGGTTCTGACCCTGTCCAAGTCACGGTTTTAAGTTTGCGGTCCAGTTCAGTGCAACCGTAATCGGTTCAGACTTGTTTTCGCCGTGCGTGTTCGCGATGAGAAACTTTTGCCCGTCAGGAGTGACTGCGAATTGTGCCTGAGAGCCGGTGTAGTTAGGAACACGCAACTCGAACAGAGGCTTCGGCGGACCAGCCTCGAAGCTCGCGCCCTCACCCTTGATGTCCACGGCCATCATTTTCCTGTCCGCTGCCACATAGAACAATTCCTTACCGTCCTGCCTCCACGCTATGTGGTAACCACCACTAGTCGAAACCTGCCACTTGCCGCCTGAGGAAGGGAACGTCTCCACATAGATCTCGGGTACGCCGGATTCGTCGGAGACGTATGCTAACCATTTTCCGTCAGGTGAGAACCTTGCGCCTCGTTCGCTAGCCTCAGTATTTGCGAACGGAAACGCCTTTTGATCTCCAGACACCGGCAACACCCATACATCGATCTTTGTTTTGGGATCGTTTATGACATAGGCGATGTATCGCCCGTCGTGTGACCAGTCTACGGGGTACGCGTTGAAGTCAGACTTTAGTAGCAATTCTTCTTTGCCCGCTCCCTTCGCCGACCTTTGATAGAGATTTCGCGGGCCTCCTCGGTCCGAGCCATAGACGATGTGGCTGCCGTCAGGCGACCAGACCGGAAATAAATCTTGTGCCGGGTCGAACGTAAACCGGGTTGAGTTGCCGCTCGCCAAATCAAGCAGCCAAACGTCGCGATTGCCTTGTGAGTCGGAACCGTCGACCGCGACTCGTTTTCCGTCAGGAGATAGTGACGGGCGAATATAGTTAGCCGGCGGACCCACTAAGCCGAGCTCTTTGCCGGTGCGATCGATCCAGGTTAGTTGCGTCTTCCCACCGGTTGCAGCGCTAAAAACCAGTATGCCGGTTTGTGAAACTGAGAAGTAAGTTTGAAATGTACTCAAGTCAAACCCGACTTGTTCAGCAACGGGAAATGCGTCGCCGCTGAGTTGAAGTTTATTGAGATCAAAGACCTGGCCCATCAACGTGGCTTCGTGGCGGAACAGCAGATAACCCGGCGCTGCGTACATTGCAATCGAGCTGGAAATATTAAGCAAACGCCGCGTGTCTTTGCCGTCTAGCGTCGTAATCCAAATTCCCTGACTTTGTGGTCCACCGAGCACCGAGTACAAGAAGTGGCGGCCATCGGGCAGGAAAAACGGCCAACGATGAGAAGCTTCCTGTCGCGATGGTTCAAGCTTCGTCAAAGCGGAAGCAGGACCACCGGTTTCTGAAACCTGGTAAAGCGGTTCATTCGGTGTTGGCCCAAAGACAATCACGCCGGTGCTGCTCCAGGAGCCGCCACGAGGAATTGCCGCATTGCACAAGGTTTGAACTGTTCCACCACTAAGTTCGATCTTCTTCAGCTTGCCACTAGCAAAGAATCCGATGAAGCGACTGTCAGGAGACCAAAACGGATAGATAGCGTCTTCGGTCCCGGACAATGGTTGTGCGATAGGCGAATCGAGAGGTCGAACCCACAGAGAGGCTTTACCCGTTGCATCTGAAGCGACGAAGGCCAGGTGAAATCCGTCCGGCGAAATAGCGAATGGACCAAAACTCGCCTTCTCTGGTGGATTAATAAAGAAACGAACAGTGTGCGATTCTGTTTGCGGATGGCGAAAGTACGGAAGGACGAAAGCAACAACCAGTGCAACAGCAGCAATAATTGCGATAGCCGCGATCGATCCAAAGATTATCTGGCGTAGCGTGACGCGTGAGGGTGTGCCGGCAGATATTGGGGCGGTGTCCGCAGATATGGCGACTGTGGTCCCTGAAGTGGGTATGGCATCGAGAGCGAACGCTAAATCACGGGCCGAGTGAAAACGCGCTTCAGGATTTTTTTCCAGACAGTGATGGATCAGCCGTTCCAAGTCTTGCGAAACAATCTTGTTTGCGTGGGCGAGGTCCGGCGGATCTTCCTTCAGGATCGCGCTCATTGTTTCCGCGACTGACTCACGGTAAAACGGGCTTTGCCCGGCAAGCATTTCGTAGAGAACTGAGCCCAGAGAAAAGATGTCTGAACGAGGATCGACATCAAGGCCTTTTAACTGCTCGGGCGACATGTACGATACCGTCCCCATCACGGAGCCGGGATCGGTTTCGACGCGCCGTGTGACAATATTTGACTGCGTCTGAGTGAAGTCGGGTTGAGTCAGTTTCGCGAGGCCAAAGTCCAGAATCTTCACACGCTCGTCGTTGGTGACGAAGATGTTGTCGGGTTTGAGATCGCGATGAATGATTCCCTTAGCGTGCGCAGCGGCAAGGCCGTGGGCAATCTGAAGGGCATAGTCGAGCGCGCGTCGTTGCGACAACGGGGTGCCGTCGATGCGTTTGGTTAACGTCTCGCCCTCGAGCAGCTCAGAGACGACGTAGGGTGTATCGTCGTGCCGGCCGATGTCATAAATCGAAAGGATGTTTGGATGGTTAAGGGCGCTGGCGGCGCGTGCCTCCTGCTCGAAACGTCTTAACCGATCCGGATCGTCGGCGTAAGCGGTCGGCACGATCTTGATCGCGACCTGGCGTCCCAATCTTTCGTCGTGAGCGCGATACACTTCGCCCATACCGCCCGCACCCAGGGAGGAAACGATTTCATATGGACCAAGCTTTGTTCCGCTGGCAAGGCTCACAGCAGCTCTGGCGATTGGAAGGCCGACGAGTACTCGACCAACGAGAATCTATTCCTAAACCAGCAAAAGTCAAGACCTTATGGCGCCTAAGACTGTCTCACACGCTCATTCCTCCGCGAGTCCGGCGCCGACGCGAAAGGTGTGACCATCAGGGTGTCGAATGTGGCACTCACGTACGTTCCATGGCATATCCGTCGGAGGAAACGGCGCAACGATGCCGAGCTTCAACGCGTGCTCGTAAAACGCATCGACTTCAGCCGGCGATTCTAACCACCAGCTCATCCATGTGCTTCCGGCTTGATTGTCCCACGGCGCCGCCGGCATTGGACCACCGCGCGCTCCCTGGCAATTCTGGCAGAGAAAGATTTCAGCGTCTCCGGAAATGATGGCGCCGAAAGTCGGTGGATCGCCGAAGTCCCAATGCTTTTGCCAACCCAACTTTTCAAACCAGGCAAAGCTCTCCGGAAGATTTGTAACATTCAGTATCGGGGTAACACCCACGACCTTCATCTTATGACCTCCATGATGGACTTTGCCTCATAGATTCTTGACTCCTATCGTTGACCAGGTCGCTACCGCTCCCTGTACTGACCCGATCCAAGCGTGGAGTTCGACTTTGCGGCCAAGCCTCCGCGATGACAAGTCCTTAGAGTATATCTAACCAGCCACCACCCGGCGCTACACAGTTGATAAACAAACACCTGGATGGCGCATACGAAAAAGAGTCAAGTTTAAGAAACAAAAGTCACGAATAAGATTTACAAGTAGACTATCGAAATAGACCACGTCATTAAAGCGGAGAGCACAATATGAGCAAACCAGTTCGTATCCTCGGCATCGCCGGCAGTCTCCGGCGTGATTCCTATAACCGCGCCACGTTGCGAGCCGCGATGGAACTCGCACCTGAAGGCGCTTCAATCGAAACTTTCGAGCTCGATGACATCCCCGCTTTCAATCAGGACGACGAGCAGAACCCGCCCGCCAAAGTCGTGGAACTGAAGCAACGGATACGCGAGGTCGATGCCATTCTCTTCGTGACGCCGGAATACAACTACTCCGTGCCCGGCGTGCTGAAGAATGCGATTGACTGGGCGTCGAGACCGTACGGCGACAGCGCGTGGAATGGAAAGCCTGCGGCAATTATGGGCGCCTCGGTCGGAGCGATCGGGACGGCGCGGGCTCAGTACCACCTGCGGCAGATGATGGTGTTTCTCAACATGTTTCCGGTCAACCAACCGGAAGTAATGATCGGCAATGCCTCTGAACGGTTCGATGCGCAGGGGAATCTGACGGATGAAGCGGCGAAAGGGTTCATTCGTCAGTTGCTACAGAATCTGGTGGACTGGTCCAGGCGCATCGGCTAGCGTTTCAGTGAGGAGATCAATTTGGCCCAACCAATGCCTGCCATCTTCTTCGGGCACGGCAACCCGATGAACGCGCTACAGCGTAACGCATGGACCAGCGCGTGGGCGGCGATCGGCAACAGTCTTCCGAGGCCGAAGTCGATTGTCTGCGTGTCGGCGCACTGGTATTTGTCTGCGACCCTCGTGACGGCGCAGGAGCGACCGCGCACGATTCACGACTTCGGTGGCTTCCCGCGCGAGCTTTATGAGATCCAGTATCCGGCGCCTGGCGACCCGGAGCTTGCGAATCGCGTAAGAGAATTGCTTGGGCCGGTGTCTGTCGAATTAGATACGCGGTGGGGGTTGGACCATGGGACCTGGTCCGTGCTTTATCACGTCTTTCCTGAAGCCGATGTTCCCGTTATACAACTCAGTATCGACGACACGCAGCCGGCGGAGTTTCACTACAAACTCGCAAAGCGACTCTCCAGTTTGCGCGACGAAGGAGTGCTCATCATGGGCAGCGGGAACCTCGTACACAACCTGCACGCATATGCATGGGGTCGTCAACAGGTCCAGCCGCTCGAGTGGGCGGTGCGCTTTGAAGAACGAGCTCGCGAATTATTACTGGCGGGCGAACACGATCCGCTCATTGCCTACGAGACGTTAGGACGTGACGCGACCTTGTCGATTCCCACACCTGACCACTATTTGCCGCCCCTCTACGTGATCACTCAAATGAGGGAAGGGGAGCAGATCAGTTTCCCGGTCGAAGGCTTCGACGGCGGCTCCGTCTCGATGCTCTCGGTTCAAGTTGGCTGAGGTTTGCACTGAGAAAGCAGTCTTAGCCTGCGAAGCAGGCGGGAGCATAAAGCCTGGGGCGCAAGCCGGCTTTACCTCAAAAGCTGGACATCGGTCTTGGATACTTGGATACAGTCAGTACCGTCCGCGGTAGCGGATGGGTACGTCGTAGACATTCCGTATACCCTGATCGTTTACCCATCCGCTACCGCGGACGGTACTGACTGTATCCAAGTACAGGTTATTTGCGCTTGATGGGATACTTTTTGAAAATTTTCGCGACGCCTTTATTGATCGGCTTGGAAACTATCTTGGCATCTGCTTGCAGATCAGCGCTGGGAGCTCGTTGCAGCACCTCCGTTATCGTTCCGCGAAAAACAACCCGGTCACTTTTGCGATCGAACAAATCGATCACTAACGTGCCGGTCGTCACGTCCCACATGTTCATAGTTGCGCTACCCACCATTCCGCTATATGCGGGATTGACGACGTGGTAGAAGGGAACGTTCTGGACCTGGAGATT
>Ga0070702_100000287_pt1 | contig 17273 bp, 15 predicted proteins | sample KBSK5103metaG_FD_65466 | JGI IMG/M metagenome (GOLD analysis project Ga0070702, IMG submission 65466) | Corn, switchgrass and miscanthus rhizosphere microbial communities from Kellogg Biological Station, Michigan, USA - KBS K5-10-3 metaG | ecosystem: Host-associated > Plants > Roots >... | reverse complement strand
CAAGCTCGCCTCCAAGAACAAGGATGCAGAGACGAAGGATGTTGATCTCGCGGGAGAACTCCAAGGAGCTCTCGCACGAAGGGATTTTCTTCTCTTCAGGAATATCATACGACCCAAGTTATTGAGAGCATGGTGGCAGGTCGATGTCTCGCATCATCTCATCCAGTTCTGGGAAGACTTCAAAGCGGGACTTCGTCCGTCTTTGATTTTGCAGGCTCCTCCTCAACATGGGAAGACGGAGCAGATCATTGATTTCATCGCATGGTGCGCAGGGAATGATCCATCGCTGAGAACGATCTTCGGGTCTTATAGCGATGACTTAGGATCTCGTGTCAATATCACTCTTCAAAGAATCTTCGACTCCGAGAACTATGCATCAGTCTTCGCGAACACGAAGCTCAGCGATGCAGGTACGCCGGGAAAATGGCTTCGGAACTCTTCGCTCTTGGAGTACGTCGGTCATGAGGGATCTTTTCGTAACACGACCGTCATGGGTCAGATCAACGGACAGGGACTTGATCTCGGCTTCATCGACGATCCCATCAAAGGTCGCGCGGAAGCGCAGAGTAAAGCAGTACGCGAGAAGACATGGTCATGGTTCACGGACGACTTCTTCGGGAGATTCTCTGAACGAGCCGGCTTCATCATGATCATGACGCGGTGGCATCTGGACGATCCCGTCGGGAGATGGATAGAGCACTTCCCAAATACGAAGGTCCTGAAGTATCCTGCCATTGCGATTGAAGATGATGATCACCGAAGAGCGGGAGAGCCTCTGTTCCCGGAGTTAAAATCTTTAGAGTTCTTAGAACAGAGGAAGCAGGTTCTCACTCAGGCGTCGTGGGAGAGCATCTATCAGCAGAGTCCCATCGTAGCGGGAGGAGAGCTCTTCCCCGTGGAGCAATTCAAGATCGTTCCCGCATTTGATAGACATAAGATCAAGCGATCTGTTCGGTACGTTGACAAAGCCGGAACTCAGGACGGAGGCGCATACACGGCGGCTGCACTGGTTCATCTCATGATGGATGGGACGACTGTCGTCGAGGACATGTTGCGAGGTCAGTGGTCCGCGCTCGAAAGAGAACAACGTCTTCTTCAGGCAGCGGAGATAGATAAACTCACGTGTCCCAGATATTCAATCTGGTTTGAGCAGGAACCAGGAAGTGGCGGCAAGGAATCAGCAGAGAGCTCTGTTCGTAGATTCCACGGATATCAAGTCTTCACGGACAAGGTCACCGGATCGAAGGAAGTTCGCGCAGAACCGTATGCCGCTCAAGTCCAAGCCGGAAATGTCTATCTCAAATCCGCGGAGTGGAACAGGGAGTTCATCGATGAACACGAACAGTTCCCTGCAGGGAAGTACAAGGACCAAGTGGATTCTACAGCCGGAGCATTCAACAAGCTCGCATCCGCGGCATCTTCATACGACAGAACATTGAGTTGGGTCGGATGACAACGGAAGAGGACGCTCGTCAGGATCACGTGATCGAGCTCGTCGAGCTCATCAATGCTGCACTCTCCGGAGAGGAAATCGCAGAGATTCATACTTCCTTGGCGATCGCAGTCGCATGTCAGATCATCACGCTCGCTCCTCACGATGTGAAGGAGAGACTCGATCTCGGTCGTCAGTTTTCCAAGCAACTCGCGGACTTCATCATGCGAGAGGACATCGTTGATTGGATACGATCACAGACGACGCTCCTCAGTGAAATCAGTATCAGGGATCACTGATGCCATTCAAGAAAGTTTCCAAGAACGAGTATCGCTCTCCGTCCGGGAGGAAGTTCACGAAGAAGCAAGTCGCACTCTATCACGCGACGAGCGGATTCAAGAAGAAGCCGAGAGCGAAGCGATGATGACGGACGAGGAGATCAGGGACGCTCAGGACGTCATCCGTCAAAGGATGTCTGATCCGAAGAGAATTACCCATGGGCGCAGAGATCTGAGCGGAGACATAAGTTGCTTCCTATTGGGAGACACCCGTATTGATCGCGACATGCTCGTCAAACGAATAGAAGACGAACTGCAAAGGACCGCGCCATGACGCTCCAGGTCATCAATGGACCGACCATCTCAAGGGGTCAGTCACTCTCTGACGCAGTCGACTGCGGCGAAGGTCAGCTGGTCAGGATCACCATGCCACCGGAATGGACCGATGCTCCCCTCACGTTTCAGTTTTCCACCGATGGCGTCTTCTTCAATGACATGTTCGGTCTCGATGGCTATGAAGTCACGATCCCGGAAGTCGTTCCCGGGTCGGGAGTCATCATCCCAGCCGACGTTGGCCGGGCAATCGTCCACATAAAATTTAGATCCGGAACCCGCGGTGATCCGGTCGAGCAAGAAGCCGAGCGGAACTTTGCCATCACCGTGATGATGGAAGAGCTCGAACTGGTGGATCCTGATCTACCGGAGGCTCGCCGTTGATCGAGAGACTCACCATCATGATCGCGTGGCTTCTTCCAAGGAAGCTCGTGTATTGGTGCGCCATCCGGCTCGGGTCGGAGGCGACGGTGCGCGATGACATCTATCGCTACGAGGGTGACGTACCAGACATGACCTTCATCGACGCGCTTCAGCGCTGGTGCAAAACCAGCAAGCAGGATTGCTGATGTTCCATTTCAGCGACACCTTCCATAACTTCTTGAGCGGACTCGGCGTCGTCGGCCGCGACAAGATGACGGCGCATTCTTATATCTCGCCGATATGGAACCGCCAGCAACTGGAAGCCGCGTTCAAGTCTGACTGGATTGCCAGGAAAGCGATCTCAATCCCGGCTCAGGATGCAACCCGCCAGTGGCGATCGTGGCAGGCCAAGCAAGATCAAATCGAAAAGATCGAGGAGACCGAAAAGCGCCTCGGGCTCCAGCTGAAGCTGCAGATGGCGCTCACGAAGGCGCGGCTGTACGGTGGCGCGTGCTTGATGATAGGTGTCGACGGGAACCTTGCATCTGAGCTCATTCCAGAAGAAGTTCCGTTGGACGGCTTCAAGTTCATTCATGTGCTGGCACCGCATCAGTTGACCGTCGAAGAGCTCGAGAAAGATTTACTCTCTCCATACTATGGCCAGCCGAAGTTCTATAACATTGATAACACCACGAGGATTCATCCCTCCAGGATGGTTCGTCTCACCGGATTGGACACTCCAGATCCTATGACCAATCAGGGTTGGGGCGACCCGATGATGAACGTCATCAGTGATAGCGTGAACTCGGCCGGAGCGGTGATGTCTTCCATTGCCACCATGATCCAGGAGGCCAAGCTCGACGTCATCAAGATTCCAGGCATGACGGAGATCATGGCCACCGAGCAGGGGACCAACCGGCTCATCAAGAGGTTCTCCGAGGCCAACGTCGCAAAGTCCGTGATCAACGCCATCGTCATCGACGGCGAAGAAACCTGGGAACGTATTGGCACCAACTTCGCAGGGATGCCGGAGGTCCTCCAGATGTACCTTCAAATAGCTGCGGGTGCCGCAGACATCCCAGTGACGAGATTCCTGGGACAGTCACCGGCGGGGCTCAACTCAACCGGAGAGGGCGATCTACAGAACTACTACGATAAAGTCAAGTCAGACCAAGAGTTAAGATTGTCTCCGGCGCTCGAGAAGCTGGATCAGTCGTTGATCAAGAGTGCTCTGGGGAAACTGGATCCAAACATCTTCTACGAGTGGAACTCACTCTGGCAGATGGACGCGGTCCAGAGTGCAGACATCGCAAAGAAAAAGGCCGAGGCTTCCAAGATAGACGTCGACGCAGGATTGGTGCCGGTGGAAGCTCTGGCCAAGGGTCGCTGCAACCAGCTCATCGAGGATGGAACGTATCCCGGGTTGGAAGCTGCGATAGAGACGGCCTTGCTCAATCAAGAGCTTGGCCAACCGTCTGAAAGAGGAGAGATAGCTAATGCGGAAAGCGGTCAGCAAGAGGGTGACGAAGAAGCCGATGGTGAAAACGGCGAAGAGAAAACCAACGGCCAAGGCAACGGTAAAGCTGCCGAAGCCAACGGCGCGGGGGCGTCGCGGTGACAGAGCCTCGACCCTCGGTCGCGCCCACTCCGTCGCCTAGGCGAAGGGATCCGAGTCGTAGTGCAGGATTGCGCCGCACCGGACGAAGCATCGTCAACTCCAGGGTGGCCACCCTGCATCGCAGCCTTCGGGTACTGATCCAGGAAGAGGATGTGCCGGGACTCAGGCTCTTCGAGCAGCCTGACATCGCGCTCCCCTTCCTGGAGGACCCGGCCTCTCGGTTGATACGCACCGATAGAATGCTTCGTGAAGTGGTATCGTCCTCTATAGAAATACCATTGGATGACTTGATCACCGTCGCGGTGCTGCGTGGCGTGGCGCTCGGCTCTAATGAGATCAAGGCATCGGCAGAAATAAACACTTCACGGCTGGCTAGAATTCTTTCAGAAGCCGTGAACATCGAGGTCAAGGGCATCAGCTCAGAAACCCAGCGAAGAATTCTGCGTGCCGTGTCGAAGGCTCTCATGACCGAGGCTCGCACAGAAACCCTGATGCTGGTGGTGCGTCAGACGCTGGAGGAAATAACTAGAAGAAGACTTCTCATGATGATCAGCACGGAGATCGTTCGGGCTGTCAACCAAGGCAAGCTCGCGGCCTACAAGGCAGCCGGGATCAAGAAGGTGGGAATCTATCCGGAATGGAACCCCCGTCCTATTGTACCGACCTTTCGAATTCCGGATGCCATGGTGAACATACTCACAGCGGGAGACGATGAAGTCTGCGAGGACTGCGAAGATATCGCAGGTGATGGACCTTACAATATCGAGGAGGCCAATGATTTAATCCCGGCCCACTTGAATTGCCGCTGTGCATTTGTGCCCGCTGACGATGAGCGCTATGCTGAGATCATTGAACGTCAAGAGCGTCAGCGTGAGGAAGAGGACGATAACTGAACCCAAGTGGAGAAGACCAATGGCTGCTAAAGGAATCTTAGCATTGATTATCCCAATGGATCAGGGCGCGCATCCTGATCAAGGTCTGCCGGGCTCACAGCCTCGGCCCGACAATACGTTGCCCGGTGGACAAGGTGGACGACCGGACAATACGTTGCCCGGCGATCTTCCGATCCCGTCGCATCCGATCTACTATCCACTGCCACCCGGTGCGCCGGTCTATCCCGATCAAGGTCTGCCGGGCGATCAACCGCACCCTGATCAAGGACTCCCCGGATCGCAGCCTCGCCCCGATCAGGGACTTCCTGGCGACCAGCCGAAGCCATCGCATCCGATCGTGCTGCCGCCGGACAGCGGTGGATGGGAACCCGTTTACATCTGGGGACCGAGTGATCCACGTCCAGGGACGGGACTCCCCGGTTCGCAGCCCCATCCTGATCAAGGGCTGCCACCCATTCCAGAGCCGCCTGCCGATGCGAAGATCAAGTGGCATGCGATGTGGACTCCCATGACGGGATGGATCAGCTTCGCCACTGTGGTTCCTGGTGGGGCCAACCCGGTGCCGACACCGAGCAAGCGCAAGTAACTCAAGGCCTGGACTGGGGCGGCGCGGTAAAATGCGTCGCCCGCTTTTTAACAAGGGGAAGAACCAATGCCACGCACTTTCACCGTGATAGACGGTTTCAAGGACGAAGAGCTCAAGAGCGAGTATGTCGCAGGAATGTCATATACCGCCCGCGACGAGGACGAGCTTCTGCTCGGGTTCATTGATCAATGGATCGAAGAGGGCAAAGTCAGGGAAGGCGGTCCTGCCGCGCAAGTGTCCGGCACCGCGGAGGTCAGTGACAAATGACCGTCCGCGAGCTTATTATGGAATTGCGCAAAATCGGCAACCACAACGCGCTCGTGTTTCTCGACAGCGGTGGGCCAAAAGACATCAAGGCTATTGAGGCGCAGGAACATGGTGAAGGTCGTATCGACATCGTGTATCTGCGCAGCTACAAAGAGCATGACGGCTCAACCGTCCTGAGTTCGTCGCGCAAGATCGTCTGGCAGACAAAACTTTCCGAACACGAAGAACCATAGGAGGCTGACTTGGCCGTCACACATCCAACCGCTGTGCGCACCGCGCTCGCGGACTTCGTTGTCGATCAACTCGACGTGAACACTCCACCCGGCAAGCTGATCATGCAGACTGCAGCGGCCGCGACAGTCGCGACGCTGACGTTTGCCAACCCGGCATTTGGTGCCGCTGCGTCAGGCACTGCCACGGCAAACGCGATCGTCGCGGATACCAATGCCGTCGGCGGAACGATTGCGAAGGCAGAGCTTCGGCAAGGCAACGCCACCCCTATCATCTTATGCAGTGTCACGGCAACGGGTGGCGGCGGTGACATCCAACTCAATTCGGTGGTGATCTCAGCAGGCCAGCAAGTGTCTCTCACTTCGCTGACCTACTCAGCTCCAGCGTAAGCTCCCGGCATTAGAGGCCTTCCCCCCTCTACCCCCGCCGGTTGGGAAGTGCGGCGACGTTGTTGACTCCTCTCGGCGTCGTCGCATGACCCTCTTCAAAGGAATAACACTATGATACGCGCACGTTCTGAAGCGATTACCTTCAATAGAGATGATCTGGAAAAGGTCGCCCGTCACATGGCCCAGTCCCAGATTGCCGGCTCCAGCTTCATTGGGAAGTTCGGCGAACAGACGGCGCGCTGGCTGCCCGACGGCGGCGTCGAGGTGACTACGACCTACGTCCACGGCAGCTATGAAGACCTCCCTCAGCTTGCCGAGGAGTCACAGCCAGCGCAGATCACCGGCAAGCGCAAGCGTTGATGGATCGCAAGGTCGTCCCATGCGGTTCGTGTCATTTGTGCTGCAAGATGATGACCATCCTGTATCCTGAAAGAGGCGACAACGTCTCGAGCTATGACACTGCAAAATGGTACAGGGATGGTTTGGATAAACCTCCCATTACGATCCTAGACAGATTGCCGAACGGCGATTGTTCATATCTCGGTGAAAGCGGCTGTACTATTCACGATCGCGCGCCGGTCATGTGTCGGGTATACGATTGTCGTGAAGTGTTCAAACATAGCGATCGAGCCGGTCGCAAGCTTGCCGTCAAGCGAGGCCATGTACCCAAGGCGATCTTTGATCGTGGCAGGGAGTTACTGAAATAGATGGCACTGCCCGTCACCATCACTGGTTTGGCGACGACGCTTGCGCCAGTCGGGCCGTTCAAGACATCCGCCTTGGCTCCGGGGATTGTTACGGGTCCACAAGGGAGTGGCTCCGCATTCGATAGTTTCGGACTGACGGGTCAACCTTATGTAGCGCAGACGTTCACAACGATAGCGGCTATGACCGTTATCGGCGTTCAGGCGGCGATTAAGATTGGTGGGGGCGCTCCAGCAGATGGTTTCTATCTAGAGATCAAGGCGGTTGATGGTAATGGCTACCCTACTGGTGCGGCACTTGGCACTAGTCAAACTATTCCGGTTGCATCAGTCAACGCGACGACATTCACCAAGCTCTCGTTCACCTTTTCAAATATCAATCTGAATGCAGCCACTAAGTATGCTGTCGTTGTCTGCCGCAGTGGGGCGTTGAGCGGCACAACATATTACAGTCTATGCGCACAGAGTGGGGCATACGCCAATGGCTCCGGTCTGTTTTGGAACGGTACGACCTGGAACCAGGCCAATCAATTTTATATCAACGTAGCCAGTACGACGGCCGACACTTTCTACTTCTTCGGTCGCGACGGCACCACTGCGACGACGCTGCAAGCGTACAAGGCGACCGATCCTGCGGGATCAACGCCGCTTATCGATACGCTTTCCGGCACGGCTTCAGGAAGGCAAGTTGGTACTAGCGCGACGTACACGCAGTTATCGCAGTCGTTTACAACGGTCGGAGCATTCAACTTAAAATCTGTTGGCGTCTCGCTGGCGAAGATCGGCTCGCCGGCCGATAATATTTTAGCAGACGTCTATGCAGCAAGTGGTGGTTTGCCCACAGGCAGCAGTCTTGGTCAGGCGACGGCTTTGGCTGCATCAAGCGTTGCAGCGTCTCAAACTGAATATACTCTGACTTGGGTTACTCCCGTCGCACTCAGTGCGGCTACACAGTATTGCATCGTGCTGTCGCGCAGCGGCGCAGTCAACAGCTCAAATAATATTGCATGGGGTGGGCAGTCGGGGTCCAGCTCCTATTCAGGCGGATTCTTTGGCAACTACAACGGCAGTGTTTGGTCAGCCGATGTTTTCATTCTTGAATCGACGTTAAAAGTTTATGATGTTATTCCGACAGCGTGGTCGAGCATCGCCACCAAGACCGGCTTCACGACAGCGATCCTGAATTTGCAGGGTTACCAAGTCGGTAGCACCATCCACTTGCTGGTGAACGACGGCACCGCATCAACGCTATTCGCAACTAAGTACGTTTCGTTCGATGCCTCGACCGACACGTTCCTCGCCACCATAGAGACGGTGTCGGCGGCGGTTGCCGTCACCGGACAAATTGCCGGAGCCGGAGCCGGTGCTTCGCTTGTCGTTCGCGGCAATGGTGAGGTGGTTGCGTTCTACAGCGGTGTGCAGGCCAAGGTATCAGGCACGTTTCGTGCGCACGTTTATTATCGGCGTCGTACTGCCGTCAACACTTGGTCGACTGAGACGATGGTCGATCCGAACACGGCGGTTGATAACAACGCGCCTACCGCATGTTTGGGCGCATCTGACAGAGTACACTTTTCGTGGAACAACCAAACCGGCGTTGCCTATCGGACCTTGTCTGCGGCTAACGCACTAAACACCGCAGCATCCTCACTCGCGATGTCTGGGCCGGGAGACGCTGTCAGCTACGACAGGGCTGGCACGACCAAGGTCGTCGTCACCAGCAATGACACTAGTCAAAGCGCGATGCGGTTTGACAGTGCCGATAACCCGACTGTTTCTTTTGCTTCTGCGTTAGCAACAAACACTACGACCCCACACCGTATCGGCGTCGATCCTCTCACGCTCGATGTCACCATTGTTTACCGTAGCTCAGTAGACAGCGACCTCTACGCGATCAAGTCAACCAATGACGGCGCGAATTGGAGCGCTCCGGTGTCGTTCTTTGTTGGCACCGTCGCTGCTTCTGATGCGAACCTATCGAAAAGTTCGACTGGCTCGCTCTACTCGCGCGGCGGCTCGGATGTTGTCGGCTATGTCGTCAACGACAACGGGACTTGGAAGTACAACGAGTCTGTGGTCCGCGCTCCGGCAACGGCGGATGCGTGGAACGTCAACGACAAAAGCACAAATACAGTTCTGTCGAATGGCGACAAGACGGCAAATAATCCCAGCACCACTGCCGCTGTTCGTTCAACAACAAAACGATTAAATGGTGCCGCTGGAAAATATTATGCGGAGATTCAAGCTGTAACTAAGTTCTCTGATGCTGCATGCAACGTAGGTATCAAGGATGCATCTGCCGCTGTAGTTGGTACACCGTTTGCGGCTCGCATTAACGGTTTTGGCGACATTTATATCGGTAGCACTTACTCGGGCATTACCACTACTGCTCCTGTCAATGGTGGAATTATTAGTTTGGCGTGGGACACTGGGGCAGAATTGTTCTGGGTTCGCACCACTGATAACTGGAACGGCAATGTCGCCAATGACCCTGCAACCGGCGTTGGCGGTATCGATTTCTCGTCTGCCGCCGCAGTTGACCATGCGCTGTGGTCGCAAAGCGGCACGTTCACTATTCGCACAAGGGCTGTTGAGTTAACCCAAGTTGCGCCATCCGGCTTCTTGTCATGGATGGGCGAAACGCTGACCGTTGCGAACAACGGTGCGTTGGACGCTGCTACGTCCTCAGTTTCCGGTTCCGGTATCGTAGCCAGTGCTGGCACCGGCACGCTCAACGCGCAGAGCGCCACGACTGTCGGCTCCGGCATTGCGGCATCGGTTGGCACTGGCGCGCTGGTTGGGCAGCCAAGTACTCTCGTCGGCACCGGCATCGCAAGCTGGAACGCGACCGGCGTGCTCAGTGCAAGCGTCGCAAGCGCGAGTGGTGCAGGCCTCGTTCAGTCGCCGCCTGTCACCGGCACTGGCGTTCTGACAACGAGCGTCGCTGCACTTGCTTCGAGCGGCACATCGTCATCGGTAGGTACGGCCGCGACTGTACCGGCAACAGATATCACCATCGCCGGTGGCTTTGCTGGCAACTCAAACTTCGGCGATATCGCGCATCCAAAGGCTGGTCAGGGCTTTGTTGCTACTGCGAAGTTCGTTAAGAAAATCCGTCTTTTGGGAATGTCTGTCGGCGCTGGATTTGTTCCGACTGACGGGGTGCTGATCAAGATCTATGCCGTCGATGGCAATCATGCGCCAGTGGCGCAAGTCGGTTTGGCATCAGACATTATCCCCGGTCCGTCGCTGCGCATCAGCTCTTCGTCGCCGGTAGATTTCATATTCTCAACGCCGGTTCAGGTTGCTGTCGGCACTGAGTATATGTTCGTGCTGGAGCGGACTGGAGCGCTCAGTTCAAGTCGATACAGCTTCAATATCGTCAACGAAGGCTACGGTGGCACCGCGCTCTGCGTTCAGCAATTCGACGGCGCGGCATGGGTGCCGATACTCAGCGGCGGCTACGATCTTTACAGCATTATCACTACGGCTGACGCGGTCGGTCTGGAAGCGCAGAAGACCGTCGTTGCTGGTGCTGGTGTTTCTGGCTCGGTGGGGTACGGCTCGGGTTATCCCACTCGAAACGTCACTATCACCGGATCAGCTTCGGGCGACGTAGATATCGGTGCGACATACGCGCAGAAAGTTTCGCAGGGCTTTATCGCTGTCGGCGACACGATCACCAGCGTTGCGCTGAAGGGTCTGCACTACTCACCACCGAAACCGACCGACAGCATACTGATTAAGATATTCAGTGTTGATGCCAGTCACAACCCGCTGGCACAAATAGGTGTGTCGTCAAACGCCATCGCTGCAAGCTCGCTGCCGCTTTCTGCTGCGCCGACCACGTTTACGTTTACGCCGCCGGTCCCGGTCACCAATGGCGCAGAGTATGCGTTTGTCATCGAGCGAACCGGCGCAATCAACGACGCTGGTGAGGTCTATTACTTTGCTTCAACGAACGAGGGTTATGGCGGCCCGACGCTCTGTTTACGAGTCTGGGATGGCTCGATCTGGGATGCCTACGGCAATACGTATGAGGTTGATAGCACTGTCTCGCTGACGCCGGGCGGATATGGTCCGGTGGCGCAGATCGCAGTTCTCGCTGGTGTTGGTCTCGCTGCTTGGCCGCCGATTACTGGCACTGGCGCATTTAGTACCGGCGTCGCGGCTATCGCTTCAAGCGGCACTGTAGCTTCGACCGGCACCGCGATCTTGACTTCGTCGGTATCGGCTGTCGTCGGTATCTCTGCGCTCGCGCCTGTCACCGGCACCGGCACACTGGCTTCACAAAGCGCGACCGCAGTCGGCATAGGTGTTTCGTCATCACGTTCGACGTTCGGTGCTCTACCATCGTCGGTTGCTACGCTATCCGGTATCGGTATCGGAACTGCGAATGGAACCGGCACGCTGTCGGTTCTGACACTGTCTACACTTGTTGGCGTCGGTGTTTCGCGTTCGGTCAGTACGTTCGGTGCGCTTGCACCATTAGCTGCAGTGACGGCCGGAGCAGGGCTTTCGCGCTCGGTCAGCACTTCAGCTTCGCTGTCTGTCTCGGCTGCAGCCATCGGGTCCGTTGGCATCAGCCAGACGACCGGCACCGGCACGCTCGCATGCTCCGTTGCGACGCTTGTCGGTGTTGGACTTAACACTGCTACAGGCACAGGTGCGCTGACTTCGTTTGCGACGCTGAGTGGCTTTGGCGTCGCACGCTGGGTCAGCACCGGAATACTCAATGCGTCGATCGCGACCGCGGTCGGCACCGGGATCACGCAGTGGATTGCTACCGGAACGCTCAATAGTAATCTTTCTACGCTCGCGGGCGCGGGTGCATCGTCGTCAACGCAAACAGCATCGGCGCTGCAAGCTTCACTTGCTTCGCTTTCAGGCTTCCAAGGCGTAGTCATCGTCAGCGGCACCGGCACGTTGCCGTCGCAGAGTGCGGTCGCAGTCGGTGCTGCAGTATCGAGATCACTGGGCACGGGTGCGCTGCTTGACGCAACAGCCGCTCTGGCTGGCGCAGGTCTGTCGGGAACACAGGGAGCCTCCCTCCTCGCACCGACAGCCTGCGTCATCACTGCTTCTGGCAAGAGTATCTCTTCTGGCACGGCGACGCTGAGTGCAGGAACCTCAGCAGCGTTTGGCGTGGGCGGCATCGCTGCAGCCCCGACCGGGACAGGTATACTTCTATCGGGTGCTTCTTCCGTCACCGGCGTCGGCAGTGCAGCACTCACCGCGTCTGGAATTCTAAACGCGCAGAGTGCCACAGTATCCGGCTCCGGCACCGCGACGTGGATTGCTTCAGGTGTTCTTGCCTCCTCCGTCAGCGTTGCTGCTGGAGCGGGTCTTGCTCGGTGGTCAGGCCTCGGCGTCCTGACTTCTGTAGCAGCGACTACGGTCAGCCTCGGGGCCTCGTCCTCCGCAGGCTCGGCGTCCCTCCTCTCCGCTCGTGCAAGCGTGTTCGGGGCGGAGGGCGTAGTTGTCATTCAAGGTGCTGGCGCGCTTCAGGCGCAATCCAGAGTGATTGCAGGCGTTGGCGCTGCGCGTCATACAGGTTCCGGCGCTCTATTTTCTCAGGATCATGCGGCTTCAGGTATCGGTCTTGGAAAATCTTTCGGCACTGGCTTACTGAGCACAAACAGATCTGTTCTCGACGCCGTCGCGATCGTTCAGGCAACGGGCTCTGGTCTACTCGCAGCCAAGCGGTCGCTGATGGCAGGCTTCGCATCACTGACTGCCTATGGCAGCGGTGATCTAGTATCGATCAGCGCTATCATTTCAGGAAATGACTTCGTCAGTGGTCTCGGCACACTGCCGTCATCATCTTTCACGATGGTTGGTGAAGGGCTTGTCAACTATCCGGCAATGCCGGAACCAGATCCGTTGCCGGGTTCGTATCCTGGAACGACAACATGGGGATACGCAGGGACGGCAGGATGGGTCAATCCAGGCACCCGAGGATGGGTCAATCCTGGAACAGCTGAGTGGAGGAAGAGGGCTGCATGAGCAGCGCGAGCAGTAAATCAAAGGCGCGGATGCGAGGCTTCACGGCGATACCGGGTCCGTCCGGTGCGCCGCCGACACCTCCTGCAGATCCGCTGGCATGGCTCGTCAATCGTCTTCAAGAAGACGAAAACGGCCAGCCTTTGATGGAAGGTATCTTCTCGAACTACAACGACGACATCGTAATGGAGGCCGATCCGAATACGCTGCTCGGCCGCTATGATCCAGTGCGTGGCCCGGTGCAACGTCTCGAAATAGGAGACGGGCTTCGCGTCGAGAACGGCGTGATCATCGGCGAAGGCGGCGGCGAAAAGGGAGATCCAGGACCGCCGGGGCCTGTCGGGCCTCCGGGTCCAACTGGTCCGGCTGGTGCTTCATCGTCGATGTGGCTGTATCGTTTCGACAGCAACACTCAGGCGCAGGATCCAGGTGCAGGGCGACTTCGCTTCAACAGCAACGTGATGGCGAGTGTCACGAGAGTCTATTTTGATAGGTTGACACAGGACGGACTAGATCCATCTGCGGTGTTTACGATGGCGCAGTTCGATGATGACTTTATTATCCAAGAACGTGGTGCGTCCTTTCACAATACCAACTGGAGACTGACGGGCAAGGCGATCGACCGCACTGACTGGTTCGAGGTTCCGGTGCAGTTCGTGTCGCAGGCAGGCTCTAACTTTAATAACAACATGGAGATCACTGTCCTCCTGCGAACACGAGGGCAGGTCGGTCCGGTCGGTCCGCAGGGACCGCAGGGTGACATCGGTCCGATGGGACCACAGGGGCCTCAGGGCTTCACGGGTGCGGTTGGACCAACGGGTCCGGTCGGCGGACAAGGACCGAAGGGCGACAAAGGCGACAAGGGAGATCAAGGCATCGTTGGTCCAGTCGGGCCAACAGGACCACAAGGTATTCAAGGCAATACCGGCGCAACAGGTGCGAAGGGAGATAAGGGAGATCAAGGTGATATCGGTCCGCGGGGCGACACGGGTGCGCAAGGACCGCAAGGTATTCAAGGTGAAAAGGGCGATCCTGGAAGTCTCGGCGCCGATGAAGCACCGAATGATGGGCAGACCTACGGTCGCAAGAACGAAGCATGGTCACTGATCGAAGCTAGCGGCGCTCGTGTCTCGATTAGCGACACGCCGCCGAATAGTCCTAAGGTCGGCGACATGTGGTTCGAGAGTGACTCGGGTTATATGTTCGTGTTCTACGACGATGGCACGTCAACTCAGTGGGTCGTCTCGACGCCAGTGGCGGGCATGGGTCCGCAAGGTGTGCAAGGTATTCAGGGTCCGCAGGGCAACACGGGACCGCAAGGAATTCAGGGTATCGAAGGTCCTGTTGGTCCGACGGGACCGCAGGGCATTCAGGGATTGAAAGGTGATCAAGGCATCAAAGGTGATCAGGGTATCCCCGGTGCAGTCACAGTGTCGGTCAGTGACACAGCGCCAGCAAGCCCCATTGATAATCAACTCTGGTGGAAGTCCGACGCGGGCTTGATGTATCTGCGCTATCGAGATGCAGATAGTGCGCAATGGGTGCTCTCATCTCCGCAGCCTGTGGCTGGTCCGCAAGGGCCTCCTGGTCTGTGGACACAGCTGACGCAAGCTCAGTACAACGCGCTGTCACCGCCGAACCCGAATGCACTCTATGTGATCATTGGATGAGTACGCTTAACTACGCAGATAAGATTGCGCTCGGAGGACAGTACGCCAGCGCAGTCTACGCCGGATCGGTGAAGGTATGGCCGTTGCTTGTGCCGACGGATATCGTCGGCTGCGTGATCTGGCTCGATGCATCGAAGCTGACGATGGCGGACGGTGCTGCAGTGTCGGCGTGGCCGAACCTCGGCAGTGGACCACAGCCGACGATCTTTGGATCACCAGCACCCGTGCTGCGAAAAGGTGCCAATGGATTGAACGGTCTACCGGTGGTGAGGATCACCGCAACGCAGGGGCGGGTTCGCTTCACGGGCACGGGTGTCGATAAGGATTACACGCTAATCTATGTCGGCAGGAAGTGGAGTCTACGCGCCGGTCGCGTAGTCACGGCCTCTATACTCGCTGCGAATACGCCGAACATCCTGTGGGGATTCTGGAGTGATCGCTTCGAGTGTGCTTACGTCGAAGGGTGGATGACGCCGGATACAGTGGTGACTGCGACCACGCAGTGGAGATTGTATTCTGGGGACACGACTGCAACAGGCACTGCGAGACTGTTTTCGAATGGTGTGCAGATACGCAGTCATCCAACGCCGCCAGCAGCTAAGGGGCTCAACGGAACACTTAATATCTGCGGACATGACAACACCAGCACAGAGGATGCCGATTGCGAGATCGCCGAACTGGTGCTGTATAACCGCAAGCTCTCGGACGCCGAGCGGCAACAGGTCGAGAGCTATCTGCGCACCAAGTGGAATGCAATCTCGCTGTTTAAGCCGACCGACCTCGGGTCGAACCTCGTCAGCTGGTTCGACGCTGCCAACGCTTCTTCGATTATGCTCAGTGGCAGTGGCGTCCTCGCGTGGACCAGCAGCGGCGGATCAGTCGCGATGGGGCTTCAGCAGATCACAGATGCGTACCGGCCAAGATACTCCGCCACCGATAAAGTGGTGAGCTTCGCGGAAGGTCAGGTTTTCAGTGTATCTAACTCGCCAGCGAGCTTCGACGCTATCTGGGTCGGCAAGCCACTCTCTTCAGCGACTGCCAATTGGCGAACGCTGCTACGCGGCGGTGCGAGTGGTGGCCACAACGTGATCATCGAACCTTCCACCTCGAGATTCGGTACGTACTACGCAGGCTATGCTCAGGCTGGAGTGGCGATCCAGTCTCCGACCAATATGACTTCCAACAATACTCCTGCACCGTATGTCGCCAGCGCGTCCGCAACGCACTCGCCGCCCTACGAGCCGTTCTATTCGTTCGACAATAACGCCGCCACGTACTCGCACAGCGCGAATCCGTTATCGACTGTCGCGTACTGGATTCAGATCGACCTTGGTTCTCCGAGACGTGTTGTGCAATATGTTTACCAGCCGCGCCCCGATGGCGCGACCGCCGTTCCCTATCAACAGTGGTATAGTTGGTCGCTTGCCGGATCGAACGACGCCGCGAACTGGACGACAGTCGATATCGTCCCAAGCGTTCCTGACTTTGCCTACAGCGAGCGGCGAGCCTACATCTGCGACATAGTCGCGACCTTCCGCTACTGGAGATGGACTGTCACGGTCGGCACCGGCTACGACCCTGCCTACGCTGCAGCGGCAGCACTCGAACTCTATGACGGTCTGACCTGGGACGGGGTGCGTGGCATCGGATGTGTGCGCAGTGCTGACGCGATGTCACCAATAATGTCGCGCGACGGTGGGCCGATGGTTGGATGCAACGGCACCGCATATCCAGCAGGCGGTGCGGCTCTTGCTTCGTTCGGTGGATTCTATGGACCGCCGCCGTCGCAGGCTTGGGGTGAAGTCAACGAGATCATCTTCTTGCCGTACAATCTCGAAGGTGCTCGACAGATGGTCGAGGGATATCTTGCTTGGAAGTGGGGGTTACAGTCGTTGCTTCCTGCCAGTCATCCACACAAATTGGTGGCACCATAATGGGAATTAACTTTCCATCGTCACCGACGGTCGGTCAGGCTTATCCGTCACCGTCAATTCCAGGCCTGCCTCAGTACATCTGGGACGGGACGGCGTGGAACAGCGGTGCGGTGTTCGAGACCTACGATAAGATCGCCGATAACAATCTGTTTTTGAATAGCGGCATGGAGGTTAGTCAGGAGTTCGGCGGCACGGCGATGGCGAAGGCTGCCGGATGGTCGTACACGCAGGATCAGTGGAACCTGTATCAGACAGGCAGTGGCACTTTTATTTTTGAGGGACAGAAGCCGCCGGGGACGATGCCGGTTCGCGGATTTAGAACTTGTTTACGATTGACCTGTGGCTCGGTCTACACGATGGCCGGTGCCGGTGATCTGGTTTCGTTGGCGCAACCTATCGAAGGCAACCGTTGGGCCAAGCTCGCTTACGGCACTGTCAGTGCATTGCCGGTGACAATCAACTTCTGGGTCAACGCCACTGTCGTCGGGAACATGACAGTTGGCATTCGCAATGGCGCTGGGGATCGCTGTTACGTCACTTCCGTCACTATCAATGCTGCTGCGACGTGGGAG
>Ga0070702_100000282_pt1 | contig 17359 bp, 15 predicted proteins | sample KBSK5103metaG_FD_65466 | JGI IMG/M metagenome (GOLD analysis project Ga0070702, IMG submission 65466) | Corn, switchgrass and miscanthus rhizosphere microbial communities from Kellogg Biological Station, Michigan, USA - KBS K5-10-3 metaG | ecosystem: Host-associated > Plants > Roots >... | reverse complement strand
CCGCGAGGAGTGGCAGCCGGGCAGCGGATGTTCTCTACTCGTCCTCCTCGTCCCAGATCCGGATCTTCCTGGCCTTCGGGGGCCGCGAGGGCCCGGCCACCCGAGGGTCAGCCGGCGTCGTGGACGTTGGGCGCTCGATGCGCTCGATGCGCTCGATGTGCTCACGCCTGGCGCCGTTGAGGACCAGCGCGAAGCCGACGGGGGCGGCGAGCCACCACTGCAGCGCGTAGGCCAGGTGCGGCCCCTCACCGGTGTCGGGTTTCTCGAGCCTCTCTGGTCGCACGATCTGTTCGCCGTGTAGCCCAGCCTCACCAGGCGACCTCGCCTCGGCACTCAGGATCAGGTACGCACCATACAGCGGTGTGCCCGTCTGTGCCCCGGCCTCGGCGAGGTTGATCGAGGCCAGCTGGCCGGTCCGGCGCGGCCGTCCAAGGCTTGGTTCGCCCACCCGCAACCAGCCCGTCACCGTGATCTCGCCGGCGGGGGTGGCCGGCACAGCGGAGGGGTCGGTTGCGCTCTTGCCGTTGGGAATCCATCCTCGATCGACCAGCAGCGCGCCTCCACCGGACAGTTGCAGCGGAACCACCACCTCGTAGCCGAACACACCGTTGTTGGGACGGTTACGAACGAGCATGAGGCTCTGGGCGGCATACCGTCCGGTGGCGGTGACCGGCCTCCACTCCTCGGCTCGAGGCAAGGTGTCGTCGGGTCCGGGCATTGCCCTGGACAGCGGAACCGGGCTGGCGAAGTAGTGGCTGTTGATCCGTTGTGCCCTTGCCGCCTTGTCCTCATGCCGATGCCACTGCCACCGGCCCAGGAACACACAGGCGACGGCGAAGATCGCGGCGACCGCCAACGCAGTGAGCCAACGACGTGACATCACCACTCTCATCACATGACGACGGTACCCGTCCTGGCCCTGCAGGGATGAACGTGCGGGGGAACGTGCAGACATGACCTTGGACCTGAAACGTGGGACAGGAACGTTGCGGCACGAAAGTGGGAGATGTGAGGAGATGCCATCCGTCTTACCCTTGGTGGATGAGGAGCCCCGTGATCGCGTCCGTGCCGCGCTCAGGCATGCCCGACACCTTCGGCCGGTTCGCCACGGACCTGAGGGTCTCGGTCACCGACCGTTGCAACCTTCGCTGCACGTACTGCATGCCGGCCGAAGGCCTGCCATGGATGCCCCGGGCCGAGATGCTCACCGACGAGGAGATGCTGCGGATCATCGCGGTCTTCATCGGGCTCGGTGTGCGGCAGGTGCGACTCACTGGGGGTGAGCCGCTGCTGCGCCGATCGCTGGTCGACCTCGTGGCCGGCATTGCCGCGCTGAAGCCGCGGCCGCTGATCGCGATGACCACCAACGGAGTTGGTCTCGACCGGCTTGCCGCCCCACTGGCCGGAGCGGGTCTGGACCGGGTCAACGTCAGCCTGGACACCATCGACCAGCAGGAGTTCTTCAACCTCACCCGGCGAGACCGGCTCGCGGATGTCGAGACAGGCCTGAAGGCCGCGGCCTCGGTGGGGCTGACCCCGGTCAAGGTCAACGCCGTGGCGATGCGTGGCATCAACGACCACAGCGCTGCTGACGTGCTGCAGTGGTGTCTGGACCGCGGCTACCAGCTGCGGTTCATCGAGCAGATGCCGCTCGACGCCCAGCACGCCTGGCAGCGCGACGAGATGGTCACCGCGGCCGAGATCCGCCAGCAGCTGTCCACCCGGTTCACGCTGACGGCGCTGCCGGACGAGGCCCGCGGCAGTGCGCCCGCCGAGCTCTTCCTCGTGGATGGTGGGCCATCGACGGTCGGGATCATCGCCAGTGTCTCGGCCCCGTTCTGCGCGGCCTGTGACCGGGTCCGGCTGACCTCGGACGGCCAGGTCCGCAACTGCCTGTTCGCCAAGGGCGAGGTGGACCTGCGCGGTCCGTTGCGCGACGGCGCCGGCGATGCCGAGCTGGCGGGCCTGATTCAGGGCGAGATGTGGCGCAAGGCTCGTGGCCACGGCATCGGCCGGCCGGACTTCGTCCAGCCAGAGCGTCCGATGTCGGCCATCGGCGGTTGATGTCCGGGTGGCGGCTCACCTGCTGACGTCGGCCCACGAGGTCGGGCCGCCGCTCTCCTCAGGTCTCGTCGGCGATCTCTGACACCGCGACGGTGTCCTTCAGAAACCCCCGGACCGACAGGAAGTACGAAAGCGACTCGCGGTGGTCCTCGCAGGCCAGCCAGGTCTTGAGCCGGTCGGGCGTGTGCAGCTTCGGGTTGTTCCACAACAGGCCATACGCCGCGTCGGCACGGCAGCCTTTGGCGCTGCAGACCGTGCGGCCCACGGGGTGGGTCGCGTCCAGGTTCATCGGGGTGGCTCCTCATCGGGTCTGCGGGGTGAAATCTGTGGGGGCCTGTGGTCGGGCGTGACCGGCGCCAGCGGCGTGGGCTGCGGGGACCTCACGGCGTTTGCCATCACGACGGCAATATAGGGGAGGACTACGGCGCCGGCGACAAGGGCCCAACCTACTACTGTCCAGTGGAGCACCGCGAGCGCGACGACGGCGAGAATGAAGCACGCGGTGCGTATGCCCATGGACACCAGATAGCGACGCATCCGCTGAGCCTGGTCATCCTCCAGCGACGCAGGCAGGCTGGTGACGGAAAACACCTGCTCGGAGCGACGAGAAGCGCGCTTTCTCACATCCTGACGATATGCCCATCGGCGCTCCGCCGTGGGCGCATGCGGCGTACTCGCGGGTAGTCGGCTACCCTCCCGTGTGCCCGCCCGACACAGCGAGGCCCGCTCGCTGTAGGTGTGCTGGCAGATGTGCTCCAAGATGTGTCTGAAGATCCGCTCGAAGATTGCCCGAAAATGTGCCGGACCCGGACGGGGACCCGGACCCTGGTGGAGGAACTGATGGCTGACCCTCGCAACGTGCTCATCACAGGAGGCAACCGAGGAATCGGGCTCTCGATCGCCAGGGCTTTCGTGCAGGCCGGCGACAACGTCGTGATCACCCACCGCTCCGGTGAGCCTCCCGAGGGACTGCAGGGCGTCATCTGCGAGGTGACCGACAGCGAGTCGGTGGATGCAGCGTTCGCCGCTGCCGAGGACAAGCTCGGGGGACCGGTCGAGGTGCTGGTGGCCAATGCCGGAATCACCCGCGACGGACTGCTGATGCGCATGAGCGACGAAGACTTCTCCTCGGTGATCGACACCAACCTCGCTGGTGCCTTCCGCTGCGCGCGTCGCGCCAGCAAGGGGATGATCAAGCTTCGCAAGGGGCGAATCGTGTTCATCTCCAGCGTGGTTGGGCTCTATGGCTCGGCGGGCCAGGCCAACTATGCTGCCAGCAAGTCGGCCCTGGTCGGGCTGGCGCGGTCGATCTCGCGCGAGCTGGGCGGTCGGGGCATCACCGCCAACGTCGTTGCCCCTGGCTTCATTGACACGGACATGACTGCCGAGCTGCCCGAGGAACGCAGGAAGGCCTACCTCGCGGGCATCCCTGCGGGCCGCTTCGCCTCCCCCGACGAGGTCGCTGCAGCCGTAAGGTTCATCGCGTCGAACGACGCGGCATACATCACTGGCGCCGTCATCCCGGTTGACGGCGGCCTTGGCATGGGTCACTGACCCCGAGCCAGCTGACATCACGGAAGGACTGCGCATGTCGTTGTTGCAAGGCAAGAAGCTGCTGGTCACTGGGGTCCTCATGGACTCCTCGATCGCTTTTCACGTGGCCAAGCTGGCCCAGGAGCAGGGCGCCGAGGTCGTGCTGACCTCGTTCGGTCGTGCCATGAGGATCACCCAGGCCGTCGCCAGGCGGCTGCCGACGACGCCGGCGGTCATCGAGCTCGACGTGACCAACCAGGAGCACCTCGACTCGCTGGCCGGGCGCCTCGGCGAGCACGTCGACCACCTCGACGGCGTCCTGCACTCGATCGGCTTCGCCCCGCGGGGTGCCTTCAACTTCCTCGAGGCCTCGTGGGAGGACGTCGCGACCGCGCTGCAGGCGTCGGCATACTCTCTCAAGGCCCTCTCGGTGGCGGCGCTTCCGTTGATGTCCGACGGGGGCAGCGTGGTCGGTCTGACGTTCGACGCGCAGTTCGCCTGGCCGGTCTATGACTGGATGGGCGTGGCCAAGGCCGCGTTCGAGTCCACCAGCCGCTACTGCGCACGCGACCTCGGCCCCAAGGGTGTGCGCGTCAACCTCGTAGCGGCCGGCCCCATCCGCACGACCGCCGCCAGGTCAGTTCCCGGGTTTGAGACCTTCGAGGAGTCCTGGGACGCCAAGGCCCCCCTGGGCTGGGACGTCGATGACGCGGTCCCTGCGGCGAAGGCATGTGTGGCGCTGCTCTCAGACTGGTTCCCGGCGACCACCGCCGAGATCATCCACGTCGACGGTGGCTTCCACGCGATGGGCTAGCAGCCGCACTGGAGGAGGACCTTGCACGACAGCGAGCACGGGAGGCGAGGCATGAGCACTGTTCCACCTGTGACCGTCACCGAGGTCAGGGTGCTGGAGGGTCCCAACCTGTACTTCCCCCGACCTGCGATCAAGGTCATCGCCGAGTGCCCGGGCTACCTGAGCGCCGACGAGAGGACGCTGCGCGATATCAGCAAGCGGCTCGGGATGCGTGGCTTGCGTCCGGGGGTTCCCGACTCTGAGCAGCGTCAACGAGCGGTCATGCGGCTGGTGAGGCAGGTGGTGCGTCGGATCGCAGCCGCGTCGGGCACGACCAAGCTGGGCGTCCGCGTTCGCACCGGTGGGTCGCGTGACGAGGTGGTCGTGGCGTTCCCGTGGCGTCGGCGGAGACGCGGGCTGGCGCTCGGCGAGTCGCTGGGTCCGACGCTCAATGGGCTGATCGATCCAGATGAAGCCGTCCACGAGGGCGCGTTCAGCGCGGCGGTCGCGGCAGTCGTCCAAGCCGGGAAGGGCCCGCAGCCCACGGTGATCAAGCCGAAGATCCCCGTCGCGTCGGTGACCGGCACCAACGGCAAGACGACAACCGTGCGCCTTCTCGGACACATGGGTATGACGGCTGGCCTGGTCACCGCGTGGAGCTCCACGGACGGTGTGGTCGCCCAGGGTGAGGTGGTCGAGCCGGGTGACTACTCGGGCCCGGCGGGTGGCCGTATGGTTCTGGCCACACCGGGGGTCCAGCTCGGCATTCTCGAGACGGCGCGTGGCGGTCTGCTGCTGAAGGGCATGGGCATCTCGGTCAACGACGTCAGCGTCGTCACGAATGTCTCCGCCGACCACCTCGGGGTCCAGGGCATCGACACCGTTGACCAGCTCGCCGAGGTCAAGGCGATCGTCACCAAGATCACCAAAGCGACCGGATGGGTGGTCCTCAACGGCGACGATCCCCGCGTGTGGGCGATGCGCGCCGGCATCAAGGCCCGGCCATGGGTGTTCAGCCTCGACCCCGACTCACCGGCCTTGCGGGAGTCCTTCAACCTCGGCGGGCGCGGCATCACTGTGCTCGACGGCGACGTGGTCGTGCTTGGCTCCGATGGCGGCACCGACCATCTCGCCCCGATCCTGGACGTGCCGGTGACCTTGTCGGGCCTCTCGGAGCACAACATCGCCAACGCCCTCGCCGCCACCGCAGCTGCGCTGGGCCTGGGGCTCCCGCGGGAGGCGGTCGTGGAGGGGTTGCGCACGTTCGCGCCGGACCCACGTCACAACCCCGGCCGGATGAACGTGTACTCGCTGCCGCTGGCTGCTGGCGGCACGACGACGGTGATACTCGATCTCGCGCACAACGAGGCCGGTCTGGAGGCACTGCTGCGGGTCGCGGAAGGGCTGCGGCCCGGCGGGTCTGCCGTCCATCTGGGCCTGGGCACGGCCGGCGACCGGACGGACGACATCCTGCAGGGTCTCGGTGAGCTGGCCGGCCGCCGCGCCGACCGGGTGTCGGCCGTACACAAGGCGCACTACCTGCGTGGCCGCGAGATGGCGGACCTCGAGGCGCAGCTGCGGATCGGCCTGTCGCGAGTCGGGGTGGCCGAGATCGACTCGTATCCCTCGGAGCTTGAGGGGTTGCAGGCTCTGGTCACGACGGCCGAGGCGGGCGACGTGCTCGCGGTCATGGTGCATGCCGACCGCGTCCGGCTCGACGAGTGGCTCATGGAGAACGGCGCCACTGTCGACTCAGCCAAGGACATCCGCAAGAAGGTCATCGCATCTCGTGGCGAGCACGAGGCCGAGTCCGCAATCGCTGATCTGTGGGCCAATCCCGATGATCAGGCGCGCGTTGCTGCCGCACATGCGCTGGCCGACACCGGCCCGGGCGATCCGCGGCTGATCTTCGAGCTGGCCGGCGCGTACGACAGCGCGGGCGACAAGCATCAGGCGATTGCGTTGTACGACAGGGCACTTGGGGCCGGACTGCGAGAGCCGCACCGTCATCGGGCGCTGCTCCGGCAGGCGTCGAGCTACCGCAACGTCGGGGACCTCATCACGGCACGCCTCATCCTGGATGGGCTCTCGGAGCAGCGACCCGGCAGTGCTGCCGTTGCCGCCTTCCGGGCACTGACGATGCTCGACCAGGGCGAGGCTCCGGCCGCCGTGGCAGATCTGATCAAGGTCCTTCTCTCCCGCTCCGGCGACGCCGACGACGAGGCCTGCCGCGCGGCCCTCCACCGCTCCGTCGCGCAGATCCCTTGACACACTGACCTTGACCCCTAACGCATCGGCCCGTTGGCGATGACTGTGAGATTGTGGTCGCCAACGCAGCCGAAACGTCACAGTCATCGCCAACATCACACTGTTGGGGCCTAGCGGCTTCCGGGTCAGAGGTCGGCTGAGGCGGCCGCTTCGTCGCCGGAGACCCGGGCGGCGTCGTGCAGTTCCTGCGGGTCCATGTCGGGGTCCCCGACGGCCTCACCGCTGCGTGAACCCGCCTGGGCTTGGCTTGTGAAGCCCTCGAGCTCGGCGATGACGGTTGCGTGCTTGTCAACGCAGAGGACGACGAGGTCGCCAGGGTTGGCACGAGCCATGCAGTGACGTACGGCAGCCACCTCGTCCAGCACGACCTCAACCTGGCGACAGCGCGCCGAGCCCTGCGCCATGCGGGCCCGCACCCCCTCTGCCACGAGCTCTGCCGTGACGCCGGCCTTACGCCCGCGGAGCCGGTCGTCCTCGCGAACCACGACGACGTCGAAGTGGTCGGCCGCGACGGCCCCCAGCTCACGGATGTCATCATCGCGGCGGTCACCAGCGGCCCCGATCATGCCGATCCGCGAGGGCTTGCCGAGGTCGGAGTGACCTGCCTTCTGGGCAGAGTAGGACTCGACGAAGTGACCGAGCATGCGCATGCCAGGAGGGTTGTGGCAGTAGTCGACCAGGACGTCGATGTTGTTGATGTCGAGCAGGTTCATCCGTCCGGGGGATAGGTAGTAGGAGGTCGTGAAGGTCCGAAGGCCCTGGCGGATGTCATGCAGGGGAGCACCGGCCGCGAAAGCAGCGCCTGCGGCGGCCATGGCGTTGGCGACGTTCATGGTGGCGGCACCGCCGAACGTCGAAGGCAAGAGGTGGGTCCAGGCCAGCTGCATGCTGCGCCGGCCGTGCCGGATGACGATCATGTCGCCCTTGTCCGTGGGCTCGAGCACCACGGCACGCCCACCGCGGCGGCAACGCTCCTCGATGAAGTCGCGCACCTTGGTGCCCGGCGGTTGCAACGAGAACCAGATGACATTGCCCGAACAACGGCGGCGCATGGCACGGACCAGCTCGTCGTCAGCGTTCAGAACCGCGAAGCCATCACGCGGAACGGCTTCAACGACAACGGCTTTGACGCTAGCGAGCTGCTCGAGGGTGTCGATCCCACGCATCCCGAGGTGATCCGGAGCGATGTTGGTCACGACTGCGACGTCGTTGCGGTCATAGCCCAGTCCCTCGCGCAGGATGCCTCCCCGAGCGACCTCCATGACTGCGAAGTCGACGCGGGGGTTCTGTAGCACCATCCGGGCCGACTTCGGACCGGAGGCGTCGGCCTTGATGACGAGACGTTCGTCGATGAGGACGCCGTCGGTGGAGGTCATTCCGACCTTACGGCCCAGGCCCTTGAAGATGTGGGCGATCATGCGGGCGGTCGTGGTCTTGCCGTTGGTGCCGGTCACCGCGACGATCGGGACGCGGGAGGGAGCACCCGGCGGGAACAGCAGGTCGACCACGGGCTTTGCGATGAACTGGGGCTCGCCGACGGTCGGGTGGGTGTGCATCCGGAAGCCCGGGGCCGCGTTGACCTCGCAGATGGCGCCGCCGGTCTCGCGCACCGGGGAGGCGATGTCGGGGCAGATGAAGTCGATCCCCGCCACATCGAGGCCGATCATGCGCGCGGCTTCTTCGGCGATCTCTACGTTGTCCGGGTGTGCGTCGAACGTGCGGTCGATCGAGATGCCGCCCGTTGACATGTTGCCGGTCAGGGCGAGCTTGACCATGGCGCCGCTGGGAGGGACGCCGTCGAGCTCAAACCCTTGCGTCGCAAGCAGGTCGATCGCCGCAGCATCCACCCTGATCCTGGTCAGGACCTTTTCGTGTCCGACCCCCCGACGGGGGTCGGAGTTGGTGGTCTCGATGAGCGTGGCAACGGTGTGCTCGCCGTCCCCGATCACATGGGCGGGCACCCGTTCGGCGATCGCCTGCATCCTGCCACCGACGATCAGGCACCGGTAGTCGCGGCCAACCAGGAGCGACTCCACGATGCAGACGCCTCGACGGGACTCACCCTCGGCCACAACCCAGGCGGTACGCACGGCCTCAGCGTCCGGGAGATCCAGACAGACGCCGCGGCCATGGTTGCCGTCCAGTGGCTTGACCACGCACGGGTAGCCGATCCGGTTGGCGGCAGACACCGCGGCATCGGCGCTGTGGACCACCTCGCTGCGGGGGACAGGCAGGCCGGCCGAGGCCAGCAGCTTGGTGGTCAGGCCCTTGTCGCCGGCGATGTCGACGGCCAGCGCACCGGTCATCGATGTCATCGTGGCGCGGATCCGCTTGGCGTGCACTCCCTGACCGAGCTGGATGAGCGAGTGCTCGTTCAGGCGGATCCACGGGATGTCACGCGAGACCGCCTCCTCAAGGATGGCTGAGGTCGAGGGGCCGAACGCCATGCGCTCGGCCCGGCCCAGGAACAGGTCGAGCTCGGCCTCGAAGTCGAAGTCCGGCTCGGGCTGAACCAGATGGTTGACCAGCCGAACCGCCAGCCGCCCTGCCTCCAGGCCGACGCGCTCGTCGACGTAGCCGTAGATGACGTTGTAGACCCCGCGCCTGCCCTTGACCTGGCGGGTCTTGCCCCGGCGCAGGTCATGGCCGGCTTCCTTCTGCACCTGGAGCGAGACGTGCTCGGCCACATGCCCCAGCCAGGTGCCCTCGCGCAGGCGCTCCACGAAGCCTCCGGCGACACCGCGGGAGCAGCCATGCCCCGCCAGCTGGGGCAGGTACGTGAGGAGCTGGTCAGTGAGGCCGTCGAGGGTGTTGGTGGGGTAGTCCTCGAGGCTGCCCAGGTCGACGACCAGGTGGATGGCCTGCTCGTAGGACCAGATGTTTGGCCCGCGGTACACCCGCGACTCAAGGATGGCCAGGTCCGGTGCTGCCGGTCCGGCTGGGGTGGGGCGTGTGGTGGCCAAGTCCTGCTCCTCAGTTGGTTTGCACGTTGCTACGCGGTGGTTCGAGCTGGACGGCCTAGCCGGTGTCGGCGGGCTCCTCGGAGGCGGCCTTGATGCGCAGATCAGGACGCTTCTCCACAAAACCGATCAGCTGTGCGGTGTGCAGGTCGAACGTGGTCCCCGTGGGAAGTGAGTGGACCACAGCCCCTGAGATCAGCAGGGGGGCGTGCCGACGGGCCTCGGCGATATTGCTGACGGCCGTGCGAGCATCGACGATGAAGACGGCGCCAGTGCCCAGGACCGTCAGGTTGCGGCCGTCGCGGATCTCGGCGGCGGTGTCTTCGTCGATGCCCATGCCGAGCAGGTTCGGGGAACCGGCCACCATCGACATCAGCCGGCCGTAGCGGGCGCGTTGGTCGAAGTGCTGGTCGACGATGACGTCCGGCAGCAGGCCCAGCCCAGACGTGAGCTGACCGGTGCGCTGGCGGGGGGTCACACCATCAGCACCCAGGGAGATCATGAACCGGCTCATGATCGAGGCGCCGGCCGACGTACCGGCCACGACTGCGCCGCGCGCGTGCGCTCGGGAGACGGCGTCCGCGAGCGGCGTGCCGACGAGCCGCTGGCTCAGCTTCAGCTGGTTGCCGCCCGTCATGAAGACCCCGGTGGCGTGCTCAATGGCCTGCACCAGTGCCTCGGAGCCGGCATCGCGACGTGAGGCCGGGTCGACGGCAACGACCTGCGCTGCACCGAGCCGACCGAAGACGCCGGCGTACGTCTCCAACGCCTCCTGGGCCAAGGACGATGCCGTGGGGATGACCACGATCCGTGCCTTGCGCCCACCGGCAAGCCGAACGAAACGCCGCAAGACCGTTGCGCGACCCGCCTTGTCCTCTGCCCCGCCGATGACGAGAAGGGAGGTGTGGACGGATTGAGCCATGACGACAGCCTAGGAGTCAGCGAGCGGGGAGGTGACGAGCGCGTGTCGGCGTGTCGTCGGCCTGGTCGGCCTCGTCGGCATCCTCGATCTCCTCGCGGGTGATCCCCAGCAGATACAGCACGGCGTCCAGATAGGGAACGTTGACGGACGTGTGGGCCTGTTCGCGCACGATGGGCTTGGCGTTGAACGCGACTCCGAGACCGGCCGCGGCCAGCATGTCCAGGTCGTTGGCGCCGTCGCCGATCGCCACCGTGCGTGACAGCGGCAGGTTCTCCTCTGCAGCGAAACGGCGCAGAGCCTCGGCCTTGCCCTGGCGGTCGACGATCTCGCCGACCAGCGCGCCGGTGAGGAGACCGTCTTTGACGTCCAGGCGGTTGGCATGGACGTGGTCGATCTCGAGCTCTGCCGCGAGCGGGCCGACCACCTCGATGAAACCGCCGGAGACGACAGCCACGGTGAACCCGAGCCGCTTCAGAGTCCGCACCAGGGTGCGCGCACCGGGGGTGAGCCGTATGGCGGCGCGCACCTCGTCCAGGACGCCCACCGGGAGCCCCGCGAGGGTGGCCACCCGGGCGCGCAGGCTCTCGGCGAAGTCGAGGTCGCCACGCATGGCTGCGGCGGTCACCTCGGCGACCTCGGCCTTGGTGCCGGCACGCGTGGCCAAGAGGTCGATCACCTCGTCCTGGATCAACGTGGAGTCCACATCCATGACGACCAGCCGGCGGCCACGGCGAGCCAGCCCGGCGGGAGAGACCGCGATGTCGACCCCGCGCACGGCAGCCTCGAGCGCGAGCTCGACGCGCAGGACCGCCACGTCGGCACCTGAGATGTCGAGCTCGACCGTGGTGACCGGATATCGCGACAACCGCCGGATCCGGTCGATGTTGGCGCCGTGTGCGGCGATACGGGCGGCGACTGCCGCAACCGCGCTCGCCAGCAGCGGTGCACCGATGACGACCACGGCGGCTCGCCCCCCGCGGCGCGGCGCGTTGTCGCCGCTGCCGGACTCGAGGGTGACCTGCAGACCCAGCGAGGTGGCAACGCTGACGACCACCTCGCCCAGACGGCTGTCGTGAGGTCCGGCGGAGAGCAGCAGCGCCAGGGTCAGGTGCCCGCGCACGACGACCTGTTCGAGGTCGAGGACCTCGGCCCCCACATCGGCGATGGCTTCGAACAGCGTGCTCGTGACGCCTGGCCGGTCGTCGCCCGAGACAGTGACCAGCAGGGTGTGAGTTGGGGTATCGGGCACGTCGCAAGGTTATAGGCGCGTCGGTGGCGCCTGTGGATGGGGCCTTGTCGGTGTCCGTGGCCGTGCCAGCGGGCGTCCGGGTCAGGAGCGGTCGGTCTGGTCCCGCCAGGCGACCAGGTCTCGCAACGGGCCGAGATCGTAGGTGGGTCCTGCGAGGCCGACGGTGAACAGACGCGTGCCCACGGCATACAGGCCCTCGGCGCTGGCTGCGGGGTCCTTGGCCGAAACGGCCGCGGAGCGTTCGATCTCCAGGGGGTCCCGTCCCACCTTGGTGCACCACTCGTCGAGCACGCGGTGCTTGTGCGCGATCTGGTCGGCGTCGCCGAAGCCGTGCCAGATGTCGGCATGCTCCGCCACGATCCGCAGGGTCTTGCGCTCGCCGCCACCACCGATCAGCACGGGGATGTGCCTTGTGGGGGGTGGGTTGAGCTTTGCCCAGCGGCTCTTGGTCAGGGGCAGGTCCCGGGCGAGGGCGTCGAGGCGTTCGCCGGCGGTCCCGAACTCGTAGCCGTAGTCGTCGTAGTCCCTTTGGAACCAGCCGGAGCCGATGCCCAGGATCAGCCGCCCGTCGCTGATGTGGTCCACCGTGCGTGCCATGTCCGCGAGCAGCTGGGGGTTGCGGTAGGAGTTGCACGTGACCAGGGCACCGATCTGCACCCGCTCGGTTGCCTCTGCCCACGCGGCCAGCATCGTCCAGCACTCGAAGTGCTTGCCGTTCGGGTCGCCAAAGAGTGGAAAGAAGTGATCCCAGTTGAAAACGGCGTCCGCTCCCAGCTCTTCGGCCTGGGCGCAGGCGCGCCGGATCTCGCTGTACTCCGCGTGCTGGGGTTGCAGCTGGACCGCAACTCTCACAGGACGAGGGTTGGGCGTGTTCATGATCGGACCTCCTGTCTCTTGCCGACCACCGTGATGCCGGAGTCGGTCACACTGAAGCCGCGCTCCAGGTCGTGCGCGCGGTCGACGCCGATGCTCGCCCCAGGGGGGACCACGACGAACTTGTCGATGATCGCTCGGTTGATCGTGGCATTGCGGCCCACCTGGACGAAGTCGAGCAGGACGCTGTCCGAGACCTTCGCGTAGCTGTGGATATGGACCCCGGGGGAGAGCACCGAGCCGGTCACCTGGGCGCCGCTGATCACGACCCCCGGTGAGACCGCGGAGTTGAGCGCGCTGCCGACCCGGCCCTTTGACCCGTGGACGAACTTGGCCGGCGGATAGTTGCCGTGGTCGGTGTAGATCGGCCAGTCGTAGTTGTAGAGGTTGAACACCGGATGGAAGTCGACGAGCTCCATCTGCGCCTCGTAGTAGGAGTCGATCGTGCCGACGTCGCGCCAGTAGCCGTGGTCGCGGTCGGTTGAACCGGGGATCGGGTTGTCCTTCATGTCGTAGACGTAGGCCTCGCCGCGGCTGACGAAGTCAGGGACGATGTCGCCACCCATGTCTCGCCTGCTCCCCTCACGTTCTGCGTCACGGGTGACGGCGTCGACCAGGGCGTCGGCGTTGAACACATAGACACCCATCGAGACGAGAACCTCTTGCGGAGAGTCCGCCAGACCGGTTGTCTCCTTGGGTTTCTCAAGGAACGCGCTGATCTTCGGAGGGTTCGCGGCGTCGACCTCGATGACGCCGAACTGGTCGGCCAACGAGATCGGCTGACGTATGGCGCCGAGCGTCACCCCGGCACCGTTGTGGATGTGCTGGTCGACCATGTGGCTGAAGTCCATGCGATAGACGTGGTCTGCGCCGGCCACCACGACGATGTCGGGCGACTGGTCGTGGACGAGGTTCAGGCTCTGGTAGATCGCGTCGGCGCTGCCCTGGAACCAGCTCTTGTCGATGCGCTGCTGGGCCGGCACCGGTGTCACGTAGTTGCCGAGCATGGTCGACATCCGCCAGGTCTTGGTGATGTGGCGGTCCAGGCTGTGCGACTTGTACTGGGTGAGCACGACGATCTTGAGATACCCGGAGTTCACCACGTTGCTGAGGGCGAAGTCGATCAGCCGGTAGATGCCGCCGAACGGCACCGCTGGTTTGGCCCGGTCCGCGGTCAGGGGCATCAGACGCTTGCCCTCACCGCCTGCCAGGACGATTGCCAGAACGTTGGGGTGGTAGGTCCGCTTCGTCATGGGCCGACCCTATTGCGGGGACGGGTTTGGCGGCGACCCCCCTGGGGGCGCTAGCGTGCACGACGTGAGAGTCGACATCCTGAGCAGGGAGTACCCACCCCAGATCTATGGTGGCGCGGGCGTCCACGTCGCCGAGCTGGTGAGCGCACTGCGCGCCCGGGGCGACATCGATGCCCGGGTCCGCTGCTTCGGCGGGCCGCGTGACGAGGTGGGCACCACCGGGTATGCCGACCTGGCACCGCTCTCGTCCGCGAACGCGGCCATCCAGGCCCTGGGTGTCGACCTGGCCATGGCGGCCGACTGTGTCGGTGCGGATCTGGTCCACTCCCATACCTGGTACGCCAACATGGGCGGACATCTGGCGTCGCTGCTGGCCGGCGTGCCCCACGTCGTCTCCGCCCACAGCCTGGAGCCGATGCGACCCTGGAAGGCCGAGCAGCTCGGCGGTGGCTATGCGGTCTCGTCCTGGGCCGAGCGGACGGCGTACGAGGGAGCAGCGGCGGTTATCGCGGTCAGCGCGGGGATGCGGCAGGACGTTCTGAGCGCCTATCCCTCGGTCGACCCGGCCAAGGTCCATGTCGTGCACAACGGCATCGACTCGCAGCTCTGGCAACGGGACTCAAGTGCCGAGGCGCTCGAGGTGGTGCGCAGGCACGGCGTCGACCCCAACCGCCCCTCGGTTGTCTTCGTGGGCAGGATCACTCGCCAGAAGGGGCTTCCCTACCTGTTGCGGGCCGCGGCCCAGCTGCCCCCGGATGTCCAGCTCGTCCTGTGTGCAGGTGCCCCGGACACCCCGGAGATCAACGCCGAGGTCGGAGCGCTGATCGCCGAGCTGCGCAAGGGTCGCGACGGCGTGGTGTGGATCGCCGAGATGGCGGCGAAGGCCGAGATCATCGCATTGCTCAGCGCCGCAACGGTTTTCGCGTGCCCGTCGGTCTACGAACCGCTCGGCATCGTCAACCTCGAGGCGATGGCGTGCGAGGTTGCCGTCGTCGCGACGGCGACGGGTGGCATCCCCGAGGTCGTCGTCGATGGTGAGACCGGCTGGCTGGTGCCGATCGAGCAGGTGGCCGACGGCAGCGGGATACCGGTGGACCCCGACCGTTTCGTCTCGGACCTTGCCGGGGCGCTGAACCAGGCCCTCAGCGACCCCGAGCGTGCCCGCCGCCTCGGGCAGGCCGGGCGCCGGCGTGCTGTCGAGAGCTTCTCCTGGTCCTCGATCGGCGACCAGACCATCGAGGTCTACGGGTCGGTTCTGCGCTGACCGTGCAGTCACTTGCCGCGGCGCCGCTAGGAGCCGCCGCGGACAGGGAGCAGGCCGGCCATGGACAACGCGGCCACGGTGGCAGCCGCCGCCATCGCTGTGTCGGCGAGGGCGTCGAGGTCGGTCAGCAGGATGCGGCGTTGTTCGGCGACCGCGCTGGTCAGCACCTGTGACTGTGCCGGGGCGCTCAGGCCGAGCTCGGTTGCCACCCCGACCAGTGCGGCCATCGTGATGATGCTGGTGGCTCGCCGTGGCAGCCCGTCCGGCAGACCCCATCGGCAGCTGCTGCGTTCGTCCGCCATGGAACGCAACGGGCTGCCCGCCCATGGCGTGGCATCGAGCGCCTCGATGGCGCCCGTGCACGCCGCGAGGTCACGCCGAAACCCCAGCTCGATCTCGCCGAGGGACAACCCTTCCAGGGTGTGTGCCGGAACGGGGTCGCAGTCGTATGCCGTCCACGTCACCTGGGTGCCCTGGTCGTCATCGGGGCCGAAGAGCTCGAGCGCCGGGACCAGGGCTCCGCCGAGCCCGGGCACGTAGACGCACTCGCCCGCCTCGGTGGCCGCGGCGACCAGCTCGGCGGGACCACGCGGCATACCGGTGAGCTTGCCGGGGCGGGGCAGCGCCACGAGGACTGCCCGCTCACCCAGGTCACGCCACAGGGACAGGCGGTCCGTGGCGCCGACGACCTGGTCGAGGTCAGGATGCGCCCGGTCCACGGCCTCCTCGAGGGGCAGCTGCCCGGCATACGCGGCCGTCGCCCACAGGCAGAGGCGCACGGACACGGGAAGAACGGACATCGAATCATCGTAGGTGTCGTGAGTCGCGCTCGGGAGCCAGTGGCCTAGGGTCAGGGATCATGAGCGACGTCCTCGAGTTCGCCGGCGTCAGCGTGGTCCGTGGTGGCACCACGCTGCTCCACGACATCACCTGGGAGGTCGAGGAGGGCCAGCGTTGGGTCATTCTGGGGCCGAACGGAGCCGGCAAGACCACCCTCTTGCAGCTGGCTGCCGGCCGGATCCACCCCACGACGGGTGTCGCAGGGGTTCTGGGCGAGGTCCTGGGCGCGGTCGACGTCTTCGAGCTGCGTCCGCGAATCGGCTTGTGCAGCGCGGCAGTCGCCGAGAGGCTGCCCGCCGGTGAGCTGGTCCGCGACGTTGTCGTCACCGCCTCCTACGGCATAGTGGGGCGCTGGCGCGAGAGCTACGAGACGCTGGACCATGCGCGCGCCGCCGAACTGCTCGAGGCCCTTGGTGTGGCACACCTCAGCGACCGCAGGTTCGGCACCCTCAGTGAGGGCGAGGGCAAGCGGGTGCAGATCGCCCGGGCGCTGATGACCGACCCCGAGCTGATGTTGCTCGACGAGCCGGCGGCTGGTCTCGACCTCGGCGGCCGGGAGGACCTGGTGGCGCGTCTGGGCGCACTGGCTGCCGATGTCGACGCGCCCGCGCTGGTCCTCGTGACCCATCACGTGGAGGAGATCCCGCCCTCGTTCACCGACGCGCTGCTGATGCGAGAAGGCCGTATCGTCGCCGCCGGACCGGTCGAGATCACGCTGACCGACGCGAACCTGTCCGAGACGTTCGGCCTGCCGTTGGCCGTCGAGCGTCACGGTGGGCGATGGTCCGCACGGGCTGCGGTGACGGTCGGCCCCGGCACGCTGGTGCCACCTGCGTAGCCCCTGCACCGGCAGCCCGCCTGGGTCAGGTTCTGAGAATTCTCAGAAGTGTCAGCAGTAACAGCACCAACACCGATGCATCACCGCGATGAGCAGTACGGTAAGAGTCAACTGAGCACTGGAGGGGAACGAGATGTCGTGGTTCAGCGACCATGGGTGGCTGGCGTGGGTGGGTCTGGCACTTGTCCTGGGGGCGGTCGAGGCGGCCACTGTCGACTTCGTCTTCCTGATGCTGGCCGGTGGCTCACTGGCGGGGGCGCTCGCCGCGGCGGCCGGTCTCGGGTTCCCGGTGCAGGTGGTTGCGGCGGTCTGTGTGGCGGCCGCTCTGCTCCTGACGGTGCGTCCCATCGCCCAGCGTCGTTTCACTGTGCCGGAGGGCCACGGCGGCATCGGTGCCAGCGCTCAGGTCGGTCGCTCCGCGGTGGTTCTGCAGACCGTCACCGATCACGACGGGCGAGTCAAGCTTGGCGGCGAGACCTGGTCGGCGCGCACGGCGCCGGAC
>Ga0070702_100000278_pt1 | contig 17447 bp, 17 predicted proteins | sample KBSK5103metaG_FD_65466 | JGI IMG/M metagenome (GOLD analysis project Ga0070702, IMG submission 65466) | Corn, switchgrass and miscanthus rhizosphere microbial communities from Kellogg Biological Station, Michigan, USA - KBS K5-10-3 metaG | ecosystem: Host-associated > Plants > Roots >... | reverse complement strand
CGAAGTGCACGTCCTCGACCCCGTCAAGGATCCCCTGGACCACCTTCAGACCAGACGGTGTCCCCGACGGGAGGTCGATCTGCGTCACGTCCCCGGTCACGACCATCTTGGACCCGAACCCCAGCCGGGTCAGGAACATCTTCATCTGCTCCGGCGAGGTGTTCTGTGCCTCGTCCAGGATGATGAAAGCGTCGTTGAGGGTGCGGCCCCGCATATAGCCCAGCGGAGCCACCTCGATGGTGCCGGCAGCCAGCAGTCGCGGGATGGACTCGGGGTCGACCATGTCGTGCAACGCGTCGTACAGCGGCCGCAGGTAGGGGTCGATCTTGTCGTTGAGCGTGCCCGGCAGGAAGCCGAGCCGTTCGCCGGCCTCGACCGCCGGCCGGGTCAGGATGATCCGGCTGACCTGCTTGTTCTGCAGTGCGGCGACCGCCTTGGCCATGGCCAGGTAGGTCTTGCCGGTGCCTGCAGGTCCGATGGCGAACACGATGGTGAACTTGTCGATCGCGTCCACATAGTGCTTCTGGTTCAAGGTCTTGGGACGGATGGTCCGGCCGCGGTTGGACACGATGTTCATCGTGAGCACGTCCGCGGGACGCTCCTTGGTCTGCGCGCGCAGCATCGAGACCGAACGCTCGACCGCATCGCGGTTCAGGGGCTGGCCGTTGGCCAGGATGAACAGCAGCTCGTCGACGGCACGCTCGAACAGCGCCACCTCGGCTGCCGCACCCGAGACGTGGAACTCGTTGCCGCGCACCAGCAGGTCCAGATGGGGGAAGGCGCGCTCCATCGTCCGCAGCAGCTCGTCTCCTGGCCCAAGCAGGGTCACCATGGACAGCTCGGGCGGAAGGACGATGGTATGCGTGGGCAGCTCACCTTCTTCGGTCATGTCGAGCCCATTCTACGTGGGTTCTCAGCCCGGCGGCCACGTCATGGCCCGGCCCCCGAGCACGTGCACATGGGCGTGGAACACGCTCTGTTGCGCGAGGGCGCCGGTGTTGAACACGCTGCGGTACCCAGCCTTGAGGCCCTCCTGGGCCGCGACAGCCCCGACCGCCTCGATCAGGTCCGCCAGCCCCTGCGGCGAGGATGCACCCAGTGCCACGACATCCGGCTGGTGCTCCTTGGGAACCACCAACACGTGGGTCGGGGCCTGCGCCTCGATGTCGCGAAACGCCAGCGTCGTCGCCGTCTCGTGGACGACGTCTGCCGGGATCTCACGGGCGACGATCTTGCAGAACAGGCAGTCGCTCGGGGCCGAAGTGTGGTCGGTGCTCATGAAACGAGCGTACGGCGCGTCAACCCTGCAATGGACCCGCGCGTCTTACCAGCGTGAGAATGTTAACCGTGGCTGAACCTGAGGTGAGCGGCCCTGCTGCCAGGGGGTGGGAGGCAGATACGGCCCTCACCGACCTGTATGCCGCCCACTGGGCCGCCCTCGTGCGCCTTTCGTGGCTGCTGGTCGGTGACCAGCAGGTGGCCGAGGAGACGGTGCAGGACGCTTTCGTGGCCATGCACTCCCGCTGGTCTCAGCTCCGCAACCGGGATCTGGCGCTGGCCTACCTGCGTCGCAGCGTGGTCAACGGCTCACGTTCGGTCCTGCGTCATCGCCGGGTCGAAGACCGCTATCTGGTCGCCGAGACCAGCACCCTGAGCGCACGCGGTCTGACCGTCCAGCCCAGCGCCGAGTCCCGCGCTGCCGAGATTGCGACCGGTGAGCGGCTGGTTGCCGCCTTGGGTCGCCTGCCGCGACGACAGCGTGAGGTGCTGACCCTGCGCTACTACCTCGACCTCAGCGAGGCCCAGATCGCCAATGCCCTGAGCATCTCGGCAGGCTCTGTCAAAGCTCATGCTCACCGTGGCCTGGCCGCATTGCGATCCGATGTGGAGGGCACATCATGACCGACGACTTCGAGCGCCGACTGCGTGAGAACCTGCACCGGCGCGCCGAACGAATTAGCCCACGAGAACGACGATCGGAGATCTTGGCCATGGCCCACGACAAAACACAGGTCGCCGAGCCCCAACGACGCTGGCTGGTCCCGGTCGCCGCTGCGGCGACCGTGGCCCTGATAGGCGGCGTCACGGTGTGGGGAGTCTCCAACAGGGGCGGCAGCCCGCAGACCAGTTCCGCTGTGCCATCTACGTCAGTCACGTCGACGGCGTCGCCCACGGTCTCGAACCCGAAAGCCACGGGTGCCACCACCTCGGTGACGGTGCCGGCGTACTTCGTCGGCACCACCTCCGGCACCGGCGACCGGTTCGGCCTCTACCGAGAGTTCGTGAAGACGGTCGTCCCCGCCGATGCCACGAAGGCGCAGAAGGCCATGGCTGCCCTCGCCGTGGCAATGAACGCCCAGCAGCTCAACACAGGCGGGGCATACCTACAGCCGTGGTCCGGAACATCGGTCCGGGATCTCACGGTGACGCCGAGCCTGATCACCGTCACCCTCAGTGCCCCAGGGGCGAAGGGAGATCTGAGCGACGAGCAGGCCAGGCTCGCAGTGCAGGGGCTCGTCTGGACCGCTCAGGGCGCAGTTGGCCAGGGGATGATTCCGGTGAAGTTCGCGGTGGCCGGCGGCTCCAAGATGCTGTTGGGGACTTACCCCACGGCCCGGACCTACAACCGTCCGGCAAAGGACCTCCAGTACCAGGTCCTTGCACCGATCTGGGTCACCTCCCCTGATCGCGACCAGGTGTTCTCTGCGGGTGCGCCGGTGGTGGCCAAGGGCGAGTCCTGCGCCTTCGAGGGCACCACGCAGTGGCAGCTGAAGAAGGGCGGCGCGGCCATCAAGTCAGGATTCACCACTGCCTCAAGCGGGTGCCCGACGCGAGGCACCTGGGAGGTGAAGCTGGGGGCTCTCGCCGCCGGCGACTACATCTTCCGGATGTACGAGGTCAGCATGGAGGACGGCAAGGGCGTGGTCGCCGAGACATCAAAGCCCTTCACCGTCAGGTGAGCTCAGCGCCAGCGACCGGCGGCACTGACCACCGCGAGTGCGGCCGGACCGGCGCTCGATGAACGCAGGACGTTGGCCCCCAACCGCACCGCCACCGCACCGGCGGCGACGAACGCGCTCAGCTCTTCGGGAGCGACCCCGCCCTCTGGACCCACGATGAGCAGGACCTCCCCGGATGGCGGCAGCCCGAGCCCGGCCAGCGGCAGCTGTGCCTCCTCGTGCAGGACGAGTGCAAGTGTCGCCTCCTGGATCCGCTGGATGACCGCGCCGAGGTCCGCCGGCTCGCCCACCTCCGGGACGCGAGCACGCCGCGACTGTTTGGCCGCGGCCAGGACGACCGACTCCCACTTGCGCCGGGACCTGGCCGCTCGCTCTCCGCGCCAGATCACGACACTGCGCGCAGCCTGCCAGGGGACGACCTCGTCGACCCCGAGCTCGGTGGCCGCTTCGATGGCCTGCTCGTCGCGATCACCCTTGGCCAGTGCCTGGACGAGCACAAAACGTGGGTCCGGTTGTGCTTCCTGCATGACGGTCTGCAGACGCAGAGACAGCTCGCCCGCTCCGACGCTCTCGACGACGGCGTCGACGCGATGCCCGACACCGTCCGTCAGCAGGACCTGCTCCCCGACCGCCATCCGCTTCACCGTCGCGCCATGGCGTCCCTCGGGACCGTCCAGAACGACCAACGACCCCTGCGTGGCCCCGACCAGCTGACCCGCAGACACGAAGAAGATGGGAGCGGTCACGCCCGTTGACCTCCCTGACCCACTTTGACCTGACCTACTGGACCTGCTTGACCTGACCTACTGGACCTGCCTGCCTGGACCCACCTACCCAGACCTGCTCGACCCGACCTATTTGACGCGCCCGACCTATTTGACGCGCCTGACCTACTTGACGCGCCTGACCTACTTGCCCAGGAACGCGTCCCGCAGCTTGCCGAACAGACCCTGCGATGCCGGGGTCAGCCGACCCTCCGGACGTTCCTCGCCGCGCAGGACCGCGAACCGGCGCAACAGGTCCTCCTGCTCGACGCTGAGCTTGGTCGGCGTCTGGATACTGGCGTGGACGAGCACATCTCCACGCCCTGTTCCCCGCAGGTGGGTGACGCCTTTGCCCTTGAGCGTCATCACGTCGCCAGGCTGCGTGCCTGGCTTGATGTCGAGGTCCGTGGTCCCGTCGAAGGTCTCGAGCTTGATGGTCGTGCCCAGGGCGGCCGCGGTCATCGGGAGCTCGACGGAGCAGTGCAGGTCATCGCCGCGACGCTGGAAGGTCTCGTGGGGGGTGACCACCACCTCGACATACAGGTCACCGGCTGGGCCTGCACCCGAACCGACCTCGCCCTCGCCCGGGAGCTGGATCCGGGTGCCGGTGTCGACGCCGGCCGGGACGCGGAGCGTGAGGCTGCGGCGGGTGCGCACGCGACCCTCGCCGGAACACTCGAAGCAGGGGCTGGCGATGACGGCGCCGTAACCCTGGCAGGCAACGCACGGGCGGGAGGTCATCACCTGGCCGAGGAAGGACCGCTGGACCTGCTGAATCTCGCCTCTGCCTCTGCAGACGTCGCAGGTCCGGGTCCCGGTGCCCGGCTGCGATCCCTCGCCATGACAGGTGCCGCAGACCACTGCGGTGTCCACCGTCACCTCTCGTTCGGCGCCGAAGACGGCCTGGGCGAGGTCGATGTCCACCCTGATCAGGGCGTCCTGGCCGCGACGCCTGCGCGACCGCGGCCCACGTGCTGCGCCGCCGGCCGCCTGGCCGAAGAAGGCATCCATGACGTCGCTGAACGAGAAGCCCTGGCCGAAGCCGCCGGCCTCGCCGCCGTAGGGGTCCGAACCGGCGTCGTAGGCCCGGCGCTTCTCGACGTCGGACAGCACGTCATACGCCTGGGAGACCTTCTTGAACTGGGACTCGGCCTCGGCGTCAGCATTGACATCGGGGTGCAGCTTGCGTGCCATGCGGCGATATGCGCGCTTGATGTCCTCGGCGCTTGCATCGCGGCCGACGCCAAGATCCTGGTAGTAGTTGTTCAACGATTCTCCTTGCGCCAGTTGGTGGTCGAGTTGCCCGAGGGCTATGAGGCCAGAATCTCGGAGACGTAACGGGCAACCGCACGCACCGACGCCATGGTCGTTGGATAGTCCATGCGGGTCGGGCCGAGGACCCCGAGCCCAGCCACGACATCGCTGCCGGTCCCGTAGCCGGTGCTGACCACGGAGGTCGCACTCAGCCCGACGTGCGGGTTCTCGTGCCCGATGCGGACCGCCACGACTTCGCCTTCGTTGCTCAGGGTGGCCAGGAGGTTGAGCAGCACGACGTGCTCCTCGAGCGCCTCGAGCACCGGCCCGATGGTGAGGGGGAAGTCGGTGTTGAAGCGGATGAGGTTGGACGTTCCCGCCAGCACCACTCGCTCCTCCCGCTCCTCGACCAGGGCGTTGTCCAGGGAGCGGACGACCGCACCGACGAGATCACGGTCGGACAGCGCGAAGCTTTCGGGCAGGGACTGAAGCCGTGAGGCCGCGTCGGTGAGCTGATGCCCACTGGCCTCGGCGTTGAGCCGCGACCGCAGGTCGGCGATGAACTGCTCGCCGTCGGCGCCCAACAGCTCACGAGAGGACTCGATCACCCGCTGTTCGACCCGGCCGGTGTTGAGGATGAGCACGACCATGAGGCGGTTGGCGCCCATCGGCAGCACTTCGAAATGACGCACCGAGGAGCGGGTCAGCGAGGGGTACTGCATGACCGCCACCTGATGGGTCAGGGAGGCCAGCAGACGGACGGTGCGATCCACGACGTCGTCGAGGTCCACCGCTCCCTGGAGAAACGTGGAGATGGCCGTGCGTTCTGCGACGCTCAGGGGTTTCAGCTCGCTGAGCCGGTCGACGAACAACCGGTAGCCGGCGTCGGTGGGAACCCGGCCCGCACTCGTGTGGGGAGCCGAGATCAGGCCCTCCTCTTCAAGCGCTGCCATGTCGTTGCGCACGGTGGCCGCCGAGACGCCGAGATGGTGGCGCTCGAGCAGTGCCTTGGAGCCGACCGGCTCGGAAGTCTGGACGTAGTCCTGGACGATGGCGCGCAGCACCGCCAGCTTGCGTTCGTCGATCATCGGCCCACCTCCCGTCTCGATTGACGACTCTTGATTGACGACTCGTTGAACGAGCCGGACCTAGCCATGGTCAGGTCAACGCGGCAACGTCCCGCGAAATGTCCCACGGCGTGTTGGCACTCCAGTATTTCGAGTGCCAAGTCTACGATGCCCCGGTGAATGATCGTTACGGCGCGGACGTCCTCTCCGGTGACTGGCGCGCCCCCAAGGGCGGACGGGCCCGCGCGGTGGAGGCCGAGTCCGGGCTGGTGGTCGAGGACGTCGAGACCGGCTGGTGCGGCGCGGTCGTCAGGGTCGAGAAGGCCGGGGGGATGCAGGTCGTCCACCTCGAGGACCGTCGCGGACGTAGCAGGGGTTTTCCGCTGGGACCTGGCTTTCTGCTGGACGGCGCACCGGTCATCCTGACGGCACCGACCTCGGCCGCGCACGCAGCCGCACAGGCTGCCAGGGCAGCCATGTCACGGACCGCCAGCGGTTCCACGGCCGTCGAGGGCGTACGGGCCAGGGTCGCGTCCGGATCTCGCATCTTCGTGGAGGGCAGGCACGACGCCGAGCTGGTCGAGAAGGTCTGGGGCGACGATCTGAGGATCGAGGGAGTGGTCGTCGAGATGCTCGACGGTGTCGACGACCTTGCTGCGGTGATATCTGACTTCCAGCCGGCTCCGGGCCGGCGCCTCGGCGTCCTCGTGGACCACCTCGTCCCGGGCACCAAGGAGACCAGACTGGTTGAGCAGGCACGGGCACTGAGCCGCTATGCGCCATACGTCAGGATCCTGGGACACCCGTACGTCGACGTGTGGCAGTCCGTGCGACCCGAGCGTCTGGGCCTGCAGCGCTGGCCGGTCATCCCCCGCGGGCAGTCCTGGAAGCACGGCATCGTCGCCGAGCTGGGGTGGGCGCACGAGACCCAGACCGACATCGCCCACGCCTGGAAGCGCATCCTGGCGACCGTACGCACCTATGCCGACCTCGAGCCGACCCTGCTGGCCAGCGTCGAAGAGCTGATTGACTTCGTCGCGACGCAGGAGTGACGAACAACAGCTCAGCGTCGCGACGCAGGAGTGACGAACGGGTGGGTGCAGGACACGGTGGGCCTCGCCGGAGGGTTGAGCCCGGAGGTCGACGGCTGGATCGCGCAGCTGACATCGTGCCAGCGCGACCCGTCGGCGCCGGAGTGCACCTGAGGGAGCAGTTCAGCTGCTGGCCTGACCTGCCAGGGCTCAGGGTCGACCCTGACGCGACCCTGAAACTGACCCTGACCTTCGCCCGTTCGCGACACGGACACGGCCGGTGATGCCAACATGGATACAGGCGCAACTCGACATCTCGACATAGGGAAAGCCATGACCGAATACCCCCAGGACGACCTACCCCCGCAACCCCGGCAGCCCTCGTACGGCCAGCAGCCGGCCGAGCCGATGCAGCCGTCCTACCAGGCGGTGCCGATGGCCCCTGCGGACCAGCGCACCTGGGCCATCGCGAGCCATCTATCGCCGTTCCTCGGCCTCCTGGCCGGCGGCCTGATGTTCCTGGGCCCGCTGATCATGTACCTCGTCTTCAAGGACCGTGGCCAGTTCGTCCGACACCACGCGGCGGAGACCCTGAACTTCCAGCTGACCATGTGGATCGGGCTGATCATCTCGGTCCCGCTGATCCTGGTCTTCCTCATCGGATTCGTCCTCATGGGCGCAATACTCCTGCTCATGCTGGTGTGCCACATCCTCGGTGCCGTGGCGGCCAGCGAGGGGCGCGAGTACCACTACCCGTTCACGATTCGCTTCGTGAGCTAGACACCCAGCAGTCGGCGCACGACGGTGTCGGCGAGCAGGCGGCCGCGCCGGGTCAGGACGACCCGGCGCGGCCGCAGCGCTGAAGGGCCGTCGACCAGCCCATCCGCAATCAGACCGGCGACCGCCGAGCTGCCCTCGGGGCGCAGGACCTCGATCGGCAGTCCGTCCACCAGCCGCACCCCCAGGAGCACTCGCTCGTCGTAGCGCTGCTCATCCGTGAGCAGCTCGCGACCCGCTGCCGGCGAAAGCCCATCGCCCAGTCGAGTGGCAAAAGCGTTGGGGTGCTTGACGTTCCACCACCGGACGCCCCCAACGTGGCTGTGCGCCCCCGGTCCCACACCCCACCAGTCACCGTCGGTCCAGTAGCCCTCGTTGTGTCGGCACCGGTCGGCCCCGCTACGCGCCCAGTTGCTCACTTCGTACCACCCGAAACCCGCTGAGCTCAGGGTCTGGTCGGCGAGCTCATACTTGGCGGCCTCGTCGTCGTCCTCGGGCGCCGGCACCTGACCACGCCGAACCTGGGCGCCCAGCTTGGTGCCTTCTTCGACGACCAGGGCGTAGGCCGAGACATGGTCCGGCTCGAGGTCGATGGCGGCCTCCAGGCTGGCGCGCCAGTCCAGGAGCGACTCCCCCGGCGTGCCATAGATCAGGTCGACACTGACCTTGAGCCCGGCTGCCTTGGCGGCCTCGACCGTCCTGGCCACGTTGGCAGGGTCGTGCGTGCGCTCCAGCGTCGCCAGCACGTGTGGCACGGCTGACTGCATGCCGACGCTGACCCGGTTGAACCCGCCGGCAGCAAGCGTTCGCAACGACTGTGGCGTGACCGAGTCCGGGTTGGCCTCGGTGGTCACCTCAGCGCCGTCAGCCAGACCAAACCGCGCCCGTATGCCGTCCAGCACCCTCACCAGGTCGCTCGCCGCCAGCACGGTCGGGGTGCCACCGCCGAAGAACACCGTCTGGACCACGGGTGCGCGGGAGCCCAGCACCCGCGAGGCGAGCTCGAGCTCGAGCAGCGCGACGTCGGCGTAGGTCCCGACGCTGGCACCGTCAACGCCGAGCTCGGTCAGCGTGTAGGTGTTGAAGTCGCAGTAGCCGCAGCGCACTGTGCAGAACGGGACATGGACGTAGATGCCAAAAGGCCCGGAGCCCAACGCTTTCAGCGCTTGGGCAGGAAGCTCTCCGGACGGCGGGGCAGGTTCGCCCTCGGGCAAGGCGCTCGGCATACGTCCATCCTCGCAGGGGAACCGCGGCCGGGCGCACCAGCCGTCGCCCACAGTCTCCTCGCAAAATTTCCCAAATTCTTTGGGCCAACCACTTGCGATCCGCCGGATCCGGGTCCAAAATTTTTCTACGCCCCCGGAAACGGGAGCGGGATCGGATGGACATCGAGACTCTTGACCAGTGGGTTCGCCCGCTGGAACCGCCGGGTGATGCGTGCGGTGAGAGCCAACGAGCCACCGTGAGATTGCCGACCTTCACCGTCGGTGGTCAAACGTAGGTCCCGGAGACTCATACGCTCCGGGACCTACACCATGATAGGCCTTGTTTTGCCCCGACCAGACGCGCGGCGCTGCTGCCGCCATCGCCCAGGCGGCGATCCGGCACTAGGGCCGTCGCAGCTCGAGGTCATAGACGGGACGGCCCAACGCCAGCGCCTTCTGCTCAAACCGGGTCATGACCCGACCCTCGAACCGCGGCGCGAAACCTGGTTCCGGGCCGAAGGATGTGGGGTCACCTGACGCCTGCTGCGACGTCGGCCCACCGCCATACGGGTTGGTAAACGAACCACACGCGGCGAGGACGTCGCACATCTGCCTGGCGTAGTCCTCCCAGTCAGTCGCGAGCCGCAGGGTTCCTCCCCGGGTGAGCCGGGACGCGGCGAGCTCGGCGAAACCCGGGTTCACCAACCGCCGCTTGTGGTGACGCAGCTTGTGCCATGGGTCGGCGAAGAACACCCAGATCTCCTCGACGCTCTCAGCCATCAACATGTGCTCGAGCACCTGTACGGCGTCGGCCTGCACCAGCCGAACGTTGGTCAGGTTGTGGCGAACGACCTTGGCCAGGGTCGCACCCAGACCTGGGCGATAGACCTCGACGGCGAGGAAGTTCGTGCCCGGACTTGCCTGGGCGCCGTGGATGACGGCGTCGCCGGTGCCCGAGCCGATCTCGACGACCAGCGGAGCGACCCTGCCGAAGTCCCGCATCGCGTCAAGGGTGAAACCCGGTGCCACCGACATGGATGCCTGCAGCCTGGGCACGTCGATCAGCAACCTCTGGTGGTGCTTGTCCCAGGATCGCTGCATCCTCGGACGGAGCCGGTTGTCGCGCCGGACGAAGGAGACCGTCGTGCGCTGAAATGGCTCAGCCAGCTGGGCCTGCGTGCTCTCCATCTCTGTCGAAAGCTCTGTCGCAAGCTACTTCTTGGTCCGGCCCCCACCGGACGCGGCGTCGTTGGACAACGCGGCGATGAAGGCCTCCTGGGGCACCTCGACCCGGCCGACCATCTTCATCCGCTTCTTGCCCACCTTCTGCTTCTCGAGAAGCTTGCGCTTGCGGGTGATGTCACCGCCGTAGCACTTGGCAAGGACGTCCTTGCGGATCGCGCGGATGGTCTCGCGAGCGATGATCCGGGCACCGATCGCCGCCTGGATCGGGACCTCGAACTGCTGACGTGGGATCAGCTCACGCAGCTTGGACGCCATCATCAGGCCGTAGGCGTACGCCTTGTCCTTGTGCACGATCGAGCTGAAGGCATCGACAGTCTCACCCTGAAGGAGGATGTCGACCTTGACCAGGTCGGCCGTCTGGTCCCCGTCGGCTTCGTAGTCAAGAGAGGCGTATCCGCGGGTCTTGGACTTCAGCTGGTCGAAGAAGTCGAACACGATCTCGGCCAGCGGGAGCGTGTAGCGCATCTCGACGCGATCCTCGGAGAGGTAGTCCATCCCGCGCAGGGTGCCCCGCCGCGTCTGGCACAGCTCCATGACTGAGCCGATGAACTCGCTGGGCGCCAGGATTGTGGCCCGCACGACCGGCTCGCTGACCTGCCCGACCTTGCCCCCTGGGAACTCGCTGGGGTTGGTCACCGTGATGACCTTGCCGTCGTCGAGCGCCACCTCGTAGACCACGTTGGGCAGCGTCGAGATCAGGTCGAGGTCGAACTCGCGCTCGAGGCGCTCCCGCACGATCTCCAGGTGCAACATGCCCAGGAATCCCACCCGGAAGCCGAAGCCGAGCGCGACCGAGGTCTCGGGCTCGTAGACGAGGGCGGCATCGTTGAGCTTGAGCCGGTCCAGGGCATCGCGCAGGGCGGGGTAGTCCGAGCCGTCGATGGGGTAGAGACCGGAGAACACCATGGGCTTGGGGTCGCTGTAGCCACCGAGATCCTGGCTCGCCGGCTTCGATGCGTTGGTCACCGTATCGCCGACTCGCGACTGCCGCACGTCCTTCACCCCGGTGATGAGGTATCCGACCTCACCCACGCCCAGCCCGTTGCAGACCTCTGGTTCCGGGGAGATGACACCGATCTCGAGAAGCTCGTGCGTCGCCTTGGTCGACATCATCAGGATCCGCTCGCGCGGGTTGAGGTTGCCATCGACGACGCGCACGTAGGTCACCACCCCGCGGTAGGTGTCATAGATCGAGTCGAAGATCATCGCCCTGGCAGGCGCGTCGGGGTCGCCGACGGGGGCCGGAACGTCGCGGACGATCTGGTCCAGCAACGGCTCGACCCCCCGCCCTGTCTTGCCCGACACCAGGAGGCAGTCCTTGGGCTCGCAGCCGATCAGGCCGGCGAGCTCCTCGGCATACTTCTCGACCTGGGCTGCGGGAAGGTCGATCTTGTTCAGGACGGGGATGATCGTGAGGTCGTTCTCCATCGCCAGATAGAGGTTCGCCAACGTCTGGGCCTCGATGCCCTGGGCCGCGTCCACCAGCAGGACCGCGCCCTCGCAGGCAGCCAGGGAACGCGATACCTCGTAGGTGAAGTCCACATGGCCCGGGGTGTCGATCATGTTGAGGCAGTAGGTGGTTCCACCGACGTCCCACGGCATCCGCACGGCCTGGGACTTGATGGTGATGCCACGCTCGCGCTCGATGTCCATGCGGTCGAGGTACTGCGCGCGCATGGCGCGGGGGTCCACCACCCCGGTGATCTGCAGCATCCGGTCGGCCAGGGTCGACTTGCCGTGGTCGATGTGGGCGATGATGCAGAAGTTCCGGATGAGGTCCGGGGGCGTGGCGTGCGGCTGAAGGGCGTTACGGGCCATGGGTGACACGTGCGGCCCACCTTAAGATTCTCGACGACTCGGGGACGGCCATGGACGCGGGCCTTCCCCCATCCTCCCACGACCCTGGCCTGCGCCTGGACAGACCTCCGGGCGGGACAGCACACCAGACAGAGCCACGATGACCAGCGTCAGAGCCAGGGGAAAAGCCATGGCATGGCGAATGCCGACGTGTCGACTCATCGCTGCGATGATCGCCGGTCCGAGAAGGAAGGCGCCGTAGCCGAACGAGACCACGACCGCCAGCATCCTTCCCCCGCCGGCGTGGCCCGCGACTGCGTAGACCTGCGGAGCGATCATGCCGACGCCGAGACCGACCAGAGACCACCCCAGCAGCAAGACCGGCAGCGGCTGGCCCAGGATCGTCACGAGGTAGCCGGCAGACGCCGCCAGCCCACCGAAGCGCACGACGTTGGCGCGACCAAATGCGGCGACCGCCCGGTCCCCGAACACCCTGATCAGGACCATGAAAGAGCTGACCGCCACCAGACCCAGAGCCCCCGTTGACGCTTTGACCCCGGCCACGTCGGTGACGTGGAGGGAGGACCAGTCGACGGCGGTGCCCTCGGCCAGCCCGAAGCTGAAGGCCATCGCCCCGAGCAACAGCGCGAACGCCGGGACGCGGCGCCCCGCGGTGGATCGCTGCGCGGTGCTGGCATGACCCGTGGACGGCACCCAGCGTGAGACAGCCACGCAGGCACCAACGGAGACCGCGCTGAGGGCGGTGAGCGCTGGAGTGACCACCCGGGCGTCGTCACCAACCAGCCGGGCGATGACCACCACGGCCGCTGCTGCGGCCAGGTTTCCGATGCTGAAGCTTGCGTGCAGCCTGCTCATGACTGGCTTTGCCCGAGCCTGTTCGACCTCGACACCGAGGGCGTTCATCGAGACGTCCATCGCTCCGTTGCCCAGCCCCACCAGCACCGCGGCCCCCGCGGCGAGCGGCAGAGTCGGGGCGAACCCCAGGGACGCGACCCCCGCGATGAGCAGTGCGCACGCGGGCAGCGCCACGTTCCTGGCGCCATGGCTGTCGGCCAGCCGCCCACCAATCTGCATGGACACCACCGCCGCTGCCGCCAACGAGACCAGAATCGCAGCGAGACCGCCCACATCGACTCCCAGCCGCAAGCGCATGGCCGGCAGCGTCGCACCGATGCCCCCCACGAGGAGGCCGTTCACCGCGAACAGGGCTGCCACCGCCAACAGCGGCTTTGCTCCACGAACGTGCCTGACGACAGCATCATCGCCCGGGTCGGTGACATCGACGCTCATGGCTTCGAGGCTACGGTGTGGGGTATGGCAAGGCAGGCGCTGGCATCACGGGTGGCACGGATCATGGGGCGCGTTCTCGGGCGTACCGGTCGCCGAAAGGGTGCGCCGTCACCTGGGCAGCCGCGACTCGCGGCATACCCAGGTGACTTCACGGGGATCCCCAAGATCAGCTACGAACCCAACCCGGGAAACGGCAAGGTGGCCGACCCCGGCGAGATCGTCTGGGCCTGGGTGCCTTTCGAGGAGGACCACAGTCAGGGCAAGGACCGCCCCGTGCTGGTGATCGGCCGCGACGGACCCTTGCTGCTGGCCCTGCCACTGACCAGCAAGGACCACGAACGCGACGCCGTCCAGGAGGCCGCCGCCGGTCGCCACTGGGCGGATATCGGGTCCGGCACCTGGGACCACCTCGGCCGCGCCAGTGAGGTCCGGGTCGACCGCATCCTGCGCCTTGACCCAGCTGGAGTGCGCCGCCAGGGAGCGGTCCTGGATGAAGGCCGCTTCAGCCAGGTGGCCGCCGCGGTGCGTGCCGCGCGCTGAGCGCCCCTGACAACGTCGAAGGCCGGCTCTCCCGAGGGAGACCGGCCTTCGCCTTGCGTGGAGCTGAGGGGAATCGAACCCCTGACCCCCTCCATGCCATGGAGGTGCGCTACCAGCTGCGCCACAGCCCCGCACGACTGATCGTGTGGTGCCCCCGTGGTGGGGACCGGGTGAGTTTATCGGGCACCCCCCGTGATTCACCTAATCGGAAGTTCACAGGGGATGCGGCCCGGCGTTCCATGCCGCGATCCGCCATCCGGCCGCATATTCGTGGAGCTCGGCCCAGTGGCAGTTGCGCAGCCCGGCAATGGACTGCCAGGCGAGGCTCTGGTCCAGGCCGACCAGCGAGGCGACGATGGCGCGTCCGGAGACGCCGTGCGTGGCGATAACAGCGCAGCCCCCTGGCGCCACCTCCGCCAGCAGCTCGTCGACCGCGGCCCTGGTGCGCTCGGCGACCTGGCCCAGACTCTCACCGTCAACGCCACGTTGAATGTCTTCACCCGCCTTGAGCGCCGCCTGCTCCTCGGGGTACTGCTCAGCCACGTCACCGGCGGTCATGCCCTGCCACAGCCCGGCGTGGATCTCGCGCAACCGGTCGTCGTACCGCACCTGCAGGCCCAGGCGCGACGCGAGCACACGCGCCGTGTCTGCGGCGCGCTGAAGGTCGCTACTGACGATCACCGACGGGCTGTATGGCGCGAGCACGGCAGCGGCGCTCAGGGCCTGCTCCCGTCCCCTGTCGGACAAAGGGGTGTCGAGCTGGCCCTGCCAGATGCCGCTGGCGTTGTGGTCGGTCTCGCCATGGCGCCAGATGATCAGGGTCCGGCCGTCCTTGGTGGCAAGCACCTCAGGCGGTGAGGTCGATGGCCGGACAGTCCTTCCACAGCCGCTCGAGCTGGTAGTAGTCCCGTTCCTCCTCGTGCTGGACGTGCACGACGATGTCGGAGAAGTCGATCAGGACCCAACGGCCGTCACGCTCACCTTCGCGGCGCACCGGTTTGACGCCCAGCTCGCGAAGCCTGTCCTCGACGCCTTCGACGATCGCGCTGACCTGTCGGTCGTTGGGAGCCGACGCCAGCACGAAGATGTCGGTGAGGGCGAGCTGTTCACTGACGTCAATGGCGACGACCTTGCTGGCCAGCTTGTCCTCGGCAGCTGCAGCGGCAGCCTTGGCGAGGTCAATGGCGATTTGCGTGGCGGCCACGCGGTCCTCCTGGTGGTTGGTCCTGCAGGTCATGGATTGTGCTGGTAGTAGTCGTGCTCAGCAGCTGTCAGCCGGTCTGTAGGCCGTTCTGCCCGATAGAGCTCATGCTTGGCGATGTACTGAACGACGCCGTCAGGCACGAGGTACCAGACCGGTTGGCCTGTCACGACGCGAGCGCGACAGTCGGTGGAGCTGATGGCCATCGCAGGGATCTCCTGCAGGGTGACGCGGTCCTCGGGCAGTCCATAGTCGCTCAGCACATGCCCGGGCCGGGTCACCCCGATGAAGTGGGCAAGGTCCCAGAGCTCGTCGATGTCCTTCCACGAAAGGATCTGGGCCAACGCGTCAGCGCCGGTGATGAAGAACAGCTCAGAGCCGGGATGCTGGGCGCGCAGGTCACGCAGGGTGTCAATGGTGTGGGTGGGCCCGGCCCGGTCGATGTCGACGCGGCTGACGTTGAAAACCGGGTTGGAGGCTGTGGCGATCACCGTCATCAGGTAACGGTGCTCGGCCGGTGAGACCGTGCCCGCGTCCTTCTGCCATGGTTGACCGGTCGGCACGAACAGGACCTCATCAAGGTCGAAGAGCGCCCGGACCTCGCTGGCGGCCACGAGGTGACCATGATGGATGGGATCGAAGGTCCCACCCATAACGCCAATGCGCCTGGTCAGTGGTTCGCGCCGTGGTCGGTTGCCCCGTGCGCGCCCCGTGACCCGTGCGCGCCCCGTGACCCGTGCGCGTCCCGGTGCGGGGGGGCCGTGCTCACCGTGGCCGAGGTGTCGTACCGGGCCGCTGTGTTGCGGAACGACCACAGCACCCCCAGGAGCAGCATGAAACCTGCGAAGGCGGTGAGACCGAAAGCCCATGCCGGCCCCGGCAGCGTGAACCCGCCGGTCTCAGCGGTGGCGAGATCGGTGGCGGTGGACATGAACAACATGGGCACAGCGTAGCCCTCACACCGAGCCCGCGATCAAGGACGGATCTGACCATCGCCCTCGACGACCCACTTCGTCGTGGTCAGCTCTGCCAGACCCATCGGCCCGCGGGCGTGCAGCTTCTGGGTGGAGATGCCGATCTCGGCGCCGAACCCGAACTCCCCGCCGTCGGTGAACCGCGTCGAGGCGTTGACCATGACGGCCGCCGCATCCACCTCGGCGGTCCAGCGACGGGCAGCCGCGCGGTCCTCGGTGACGATGGCCTCGGTGTGGCCCGTGCCATAGCGCTGGACGTGCGCCAGCGCCTCGTCCAGCGAGTCGACGATCCGCGCGCTGATGTCCAGCGAGAGGTACTCCAAGGCGAAGTCCTCGTCCGTGGCCAGGCTGTATGCCGCGCCGGCCGCCTGCGCGAACGGCTCCACCTCGGCGTCACCGTGGACGGTGACACCAGCAGCACCCAGCTGCGCCAACACCTTGGGCAGGAAGGTCGCGGCGATGCTGCGATGCACCAACAGGGACTCGGCGGCGTTGCAGACGCTCACCCGGTGGGTCTTGGAGTTGACCGCGATGGCCAGCGCCTTGTCGAGGTCTGCGGCGGCGTCGACGTACACGTGGCAGTTGCCGACACCCGTCTCGATGACAGGCACTGTCGACTCACGCACAACCGTCTGGATCAGGTCTGCGCCGCCTCGTGGGATGAGCACGTCCACCAGGCCCCGTGCCGTCATCAGCGCCCGGACGGCGTCACGCCCGCCCTCGTCCAGAAGCGAGATGGCATCGGCCGGCAGACTCTGGGCCTCCAGCGCTGAACGCAGCACCGCCACGAGGGCACGGTTGGTCGCTGCCGCTGCCGAGCCTCCGCGCAGCACGACCGCGTTGCCGCTCTTGAGGGCCAGGCCGGCAGCGTCGACCGTCACGTTCGGTCGGGCCTCGTAGATCATGGCGACAACACCCATCGGCACCCGCAGCTCTCGGATCTGCAGCCCGTTGGCCAGCGTCGACCCGCGCACGACCTCGCCGACGGGGTCGGGCAGCCGGGCGATGTCCCGCAGCGCCTCGGCCACCGCCTTGACCCGGGCTTCGTCCAGCCGCAGCCGGTCGAGCAGGCCCTCCCCCAGACCCTCGGCCCGACCGCGCGCGATGTCCCTGTCGTTGGCGGCGATGATCTCGCCCGATGCCGCGTCCAGGGCGTCGGCCATGACCTGCAGGGCAGCGTCCTTGTCGGCACGCGACAGCAGCCCCAGACGGCGCGAGGCCACGCGGGCGGCGAGGGCCAGGTCTGCGACCTGCGCGGTGATCTCAGGATCAATCGATTCAGCCATGGGGCCAGCGTAGGCCGCGCACTGAGATGCGCCGG
>Ga0070702_100000262_pt1 | contig 17949 bp, 20 predicted proteins | sample KBSK5103metaG_FD_65466 | JGI IMG/M metagenome (GOLD analysis project Ga0070702, IMG submission 65466) | Corn, switchgrass and miscanthus rhizosphere microbial communities from Kellogg Biological Station, Michigan, USA - KBS K5-10-3 metaG | ecosystem: Host-associated > Plants > Roots >... | reverse complement strand
CCGGCGGCAACTACGCCCGTGATGAAGCTGCTCCTTTCCGCGGGCTACGGCGTCCGATCGTGAGGACCGCCGCCCCACGCAAGCCCGAGTTCGCGGCCGCCGCGGTCCTGCTGCTCTCTGTCGTCGTGGTCCTGACCGCGCATGGCCACGAGTCCGAGAACAGTCGGCAAGGCCGTTCGCCCCGTCTGCCGCTTGGCAACGGGCTTTATGCCCTCGATAGCTGATCGAGTCCGGACCGCTCGGGTCACGCCCGGCCCGGGCAACGCGCCCGACTCCGTGCTTGCTACGCTCGCCCTGTTGGACGCTTCTAACAAACCTTCTCACAAACCGGTCGGGCCTCAGGGGCTGTTATCGGAGCCAGACCAGGAGCCGGAAACACCGAACTTGCAGGTAAAAAGCAGTCCCCCCGCCGGAGTAGCTCAGTCGGTTAGAGCAGCGGAATCATAAGCTGCACTCGTGCCTCCGAGATATCCGTTTAGCAGGCTTCGCTCGAGCGCCCCGGGCGGCACCAACTGCCGCGACTCATCGGAGAACGTTCCGTCGACGAGCATGAACGCCATGCGCGCGGGCGTCGCGGCGCGGTTCTCCCCGGCATGGTCCCCGCCCCGCTGGATGACGACATCGCCCGCGTGAAGCAGCGTGGCGCTTCCGTCGTCGAGCACGAGATGGACCTCGCCCTCGAGCACGATCCCGTAGTCGATCGACGCGGTGCGGTGCATGGGCGACGCCGATCGCGGCGCGAGATCGACGATGCGGACGATCGTGCCGTCGCCGTCCGGCGGCGTGATCAGCGGTCGGTCCGTGGGCTCACGAGGCTCGGTTCGCCTGACCGGCGCAGGCATCGCTGTCGTGTTCCAGAGCTCGTGGAACGTCGCGTCCGGAAGGCTGTGCGACCTCGGAGCGGGCCATCGGAGATGACGACGGAGCGCCCGCGCTCGTCGTGGGCGGTGACCACGCGCCGCGGGGCCGTCCCGGGCGGCGACGGCGGACCGGCGTCGCGGCGCCAGGTCAGCGCACGGGCACCGCCGTGTGCCCGCCCACATCGATCGCCGGCGCCGTGAGCTGCAGACGGTCGCCGACCCCGCCCTTGCATCCCCACGGCCTTTCCGCAACAGCCGCCATGCGTTTCGACACTCGCGTCATCTTCGTCGCGCAGCTGACGGGCGCCCGGTACGCGGCCCTCGGTGTGCGTGAGGAAGCGTTCGAGGCGCTCCCGACGGTCGTCGAGGTTGGCATCGACGAGGCGACGCATGCGGCCATCGGCGGTCTTCCGCTGGGCAACGGCATCCTCGGGGTCCTGATCGCCGAGCCTCATCCACTGCGCCTGCATGACGTCGGCCAGCACCCGCAGTCCTACGGCTTTGCGCTCAACCATCCGCCGATGCACAGCTTCCTCGGCGTGCCGATCCGCATCCGTGGGGAGGCGTACGGGAACCTCTATCGGTCGAGACGCAGGCGCTCGAACGCAGCGTCGAGGCCTCCGAGCTCGAGCGCCGCCGCTGGGCGCGCGGGCTGCACGACGACAGCCTGCAAGAGCTCGCAGCGCTGAAGCTGCGCCTCGGGGCGCTGGCACGCGTCAAGCCGGCGGACGTGCCCGACGCCGTCGCTCAGGCGATCGAGCACGTCGACGCGAGCATCCGGGCGATACGCAGCCTTATCACCGACATGCGCCCGGCCTCGCTCGACCAACTTGGTGTCGGCCCCGCGTTGGAAGCGCTGGCGGAACGCTGGTCAACGCTGACCGGGATCGACACCAACCTCGACGTCGATCTCCGGTTCGACACCGGCGACGAGCCGACCCGACTCACGCCACTGATCGAGACGACCATCTACCGCGTCGTCCAGGAGGCGTTGACCAACGTCGCCAAGCACGCCGGCGCGCAGCGCGTCAGCGTCACCGTCGTCGAGCGCGACGGCGCCGTCGAGATCGCGGTGACCGACGACGGGAGCGGGTTCTCCGGTGAGGGGCCGACCGACGGCCTCGGGCTCATTGGCCTGCGCGAGCGTGCCCGGCTCGCGGGCGGGCGGCACGACATCGAGTCAAGGCCCGGGGAGGGCACGACGGTCCATGCGTGGATCCCGGCGTCGAGGCTCGACCCAGCCCCGGCTGCACAGGCGGGCAGCGGCTGACGGCGACCCCGACGGCACCGGGCGCTGGTCCGCCGCTCTTCGAACGCCCGCGGTGTCCGTGTGACCGGACGCCGCCGACTCTCGCGATGGCGTGCTCCACGGCCCAGCGGGCGATCTCCGGGCGCCTGTGCAGGCCGGTCTTCTGGCGCATGCTCGTGAGGTGGTTCTGCACGGTGCGGGGGCTGATGTACAACTGTTGGCCGATTTCCTTGTCGGTCAGTCCGTCGGCCACGAGGCGCACAACCTCGAGCTCGCGCGGTGCCAGCAGGGGCCGCACGATCAGGTCTCCGCCCGGGCTACCGCCGGCGTAACCGCGCAGCACATGCCCGGCGAGCGCCGGCGTGATGACCGAGCCACCTCCGTGGGTCGTGATGACTGCCTGGCGCAACTCCTCGCCGGTCGTCCCCTTGGACAGGTAGCCGGCGGCACCGGCGCTGACCGTGGCGAGCACGGTCTCGGCGCGTTCGTCGGCGCTCATCACCAGCGCTCGAATCTCCGGCAGCTCGGTCCGCAGACGCTCGAGCACGCCCGCGCCGCCGAGGCCCGGCATGCCGAGGTCGAGGATCATGACGTCGGGGCTGAGCTCGTGTGCGAGCGTCATGGCCATCACGCCGTCATCGGCCGCACCGACGACGTCTATGCCGGCGTCTTGAACGAGCGCGCGGATGACGCCCTCACGTACGATCGGATGGTCCTCGGCGACAAGCACGCGGATCTTCATCTGCTCATCTCCCGCGCGTCTGGCCGCTGCGCCCGCGCGGACGGCGACGGGGGCGGCGGATGTCCGCCTGAAGCGACCCGGAATTGCCGGGGCAACAGAGGCGGTGTTGGCACGGCTACCGGACTCGACGCGGTCGCGCGCATCGACACGTTGTGGCACGTTGACGGTGGAGCGCATGATGCGCCTCCTTCTCGTGGGTTCCTGGGTTGCTCCGAGCGCCGACACCGGGGCGGTCCGGCCTGGCGGCGACGGCGTGGATCCGTGAGATCCGACGGGCGTCTGTGCGCAGCACCGCCCGGCGACGTGGGGTGCCCGCGGTCTAGGTCGTCGTGGCCGTGCGACCGTGAGCGGCCTCGACCGCCCGCGCATGCGCGGCGGGCGAGTCATGCGGCGCGACGTATCCGTTCGGCACGCCGAAGCGTGCGACCGCAACCGCTGCGTAGAGCGGGTGTGCGGTGAGGGCCAAGACGGCGATGGACATCAGCGAGCCTGACTCGCGCACTGAGCGCGGTGATGAGGCGGCGGTCAGGAGACGCGGAAGGAGTGGTGTGCGTCCGGATTCGCTTCCGGCGATGGGACCGTGACCACCGTCACTACTCTTATCGGCCGGATCCGCGAGACGCTTGACCGGGAGAGGCTGCAGTCGAGGCCGCCAACTCATCTCGGCCCGTCAGCCGCGTGATCCGGACGACGACCGCAGCTTCGCGTGGGGGTACGCGGTGGCGCGATCCTGGAACGAGAGGATCCTGGGGTTCTGCACGACACCGTCACGGATCTCGATCGCCCGCCGGATCGTCGGGTCCGTGTCCCAGCCCTCCGCCCCGGCCATCACGGCCGGCAGGAACGGGACCAGGGCCTCGCTGATCTCCCACGTCGCGGAGTTCCATAGGTACGAGGGACTGTGGTCGACCGCGTAGTAGCGCACGCCCGGGGCCACGCTGAGCATCGGGTCGGCGAACGACGTCGGCCGCGCCCACTCGAACCCCATGCCCGCGTCGCAGGACACGTCGATGAAGAGGCTGCCGGGGGCGAAGAGGCCGAGCTCGTCGGCGGTCACGAACATGAGCGGCCGGTCGGTGTCCTGCAGGATGCAGTTGACGACAATGTCGTTGCCCGCGAGGAACTCGGCGACCGAGCCGCGACCGGGGCCGCCGAGCGTCAGCGTCCGGCCAGGGCGCTCCGGGTCACGGTCGTAGTGGACGAGCCGCGCCGGCGCCATCGGCGAGGCCACCGCCGGGACGCTGCGGTGCGTCAGGACCGTCACGTCGTGCACGCCGAGCGCGAACAGGGCGCCCACCGCGCCGCGGGCGGTCGCGCCGAAGCTGATCACCGCCGCGCGCAGGCGCCGGCCGTAGGCCCCCGTCGTGCCCACCAGCCCCAGCGCGTGGAGTACGGAGCCATACCCCGCCAGCTCGTTGTTCTTGTGAAAGACGTGGAGGCTGAAGTTCCCGTCCTCGGTCCAGTGGTTCATCGCCTCCCACGCGATCAGCGTGAGACGGCGTTCGATCGCGATGCCGGTCATCGCCTCGTCCTGGACGCAATGCGGCCATCCCCACACGACCTTCCCGCGAGGCAGGGCGGCCAGGTCTTCCGGCAGCGGCTTGGGAAGCACGATCACGTCGCAGTCCTCGAACAGCTCCGAGCGGGAGCGCAGGCCGCCGACGTCGGGCGCGAGCTGCGCGTCGGAGACGCCGAAGCGCCGGCCATACCCCCGCTCCAGGAAGATCCGGCGGCGGAGGTCGCCGTCGATCCGCCCCAGGTGCCGGGGATCGATCGGCAGCCGGTGCTCGTCGCGCTTGCGCGACGTCCCGACGACACCCAGGCTCAGCAGCGGCATACGTGCTCCCGTCCGATCGCGACCGATTGTCCCGCACGCGGCGGCGTCGCCGGCGACAGGGGGCCCGTCGCAGGCCGCCTGCGCGTTATTCCACGGATGGTCTCGCGGTGCTTGACGGGCGGGGTTGAGCGGGACACCCGCACACCGCACTTCCGAAGGGTTACTCCATGCACCGCGACCTGATCATCGGCTTCAACGGCTCCCCGTGCGGGCGGGACACGCCCGCCCTCGCGCCGTCTCGCGCGCGCGAGCGGGGCTCGCCCGACCGTCGTGACGGTGTACTGCGCCGCGCGTAGAGCGCCGACGTCGTACCTACGGCGAGCACGGCAACTCGCTCCCCCACGCCGAGGCGCTGCTCGAGGAAGCGCGCGAGGCCCTGACCGACATCCCGGGCGCGACGTTCACGGCGGTGTCCGACGTCGGCGGCGCGCGCGCTCCACCGCGCCTCCGCGGGCGACGGAGCATCGCCCGGATGCGGCCACGAGCTCGCGGGGCGCGAACGGCTTGGTGATGTAGTCGTCGGCGCCCGAGGACAGCCCGAGCACGCGATCGAACTCGTCCGCGTGCACCGTGACCATGACCACGTACGCATCGGAGACGTCCGCACCTGGCGGCGCACCTCCCAGCCGTCGATGTCGGGAAGGTCGATGTCCAGCAGCACGACGTCGGGCGCCGCCGAACGAGCCAGCTCGAGACCGATGTGTCCGTCGTGGGCGAGACGCACGTCGAAGCCCTCGCTCGTGAGGGTGAGGCGGATCGCCTCGGCCATGTCGCGGGCGTCCTCGACGACCACGATGCACGGGGGTCGGGCGCGCCAGGCGCGGAGCTCGTCTGCCGCCGGCAACGTCACGTCGCGGGCGCCTGTTCGGCGAGCAGGTCCTCGGCGAGCAGGTCCAGGAGGTCGCCGATCCGCCGGTTGGGCGCGACCCCGTCCGGCAGCCAGAGGGTCGGCGACCTTCTCCAGGCACTGACCGAGACGGAGATCGAGACGGCGGACGCCGGCGACGAGGGCCAGCCCTCCTGACTAACCCGCGTCCGTGCGCCCGGCGCACGGACATCGCACGCTCAGTCGTCCCAGGAGCTCGTGATCGAGTGCGTACCGCACGAGCTCGGCCCGCGAAGAGCGCTGGACCTTCTGCTGGATGTGCGCGCGATGCGACTCGACCGTGCGGATCGAGAGGTACAGCTGCTTGCCGACCTCCAAGTTCGTGTGCCCGAGCGCGATGAGGCGCAGGACCTCGAGCTCGCGCGGCGTGAGGGCGTCCGGCGGCCCGGACGGCGCCGCCGGCGCGGCCGCCATGGCCGCGCCCAACCGAGGCGCGAGGTACGTCTTGCCCGCCGCGGCACGCTGTACCGCCTCGACAAGCGGTGTTCGCGGAGTCCTTCAGCACGTAGCCACGCGCGCCGGCCTGCAGCGTGGCCCGCGCGAACGACGGGTCCTCCTGCATGGTCAGCACCACGACAGAGGTACCAGGCGACCGCTCGATGACCTGCGGGATCGCCTCGAGCGAGCTCATGTCCCCCGGCATGTTGAGGTCGAGGACGAGGACCGTCGGCTTGTACCCCAGGACGCTCCGAAGCGCCGACTCGGCGTCGGCGGCCTCGGCGACGACGGTGAAGTTCTCCTCCACCTCGAGCAGCAGACGTAGGCCCGAGCGGACGACGTGGTGGTCATCGGCCACGACGATCGTGATCGTCTCGGCGGCGAGGGACGGCTCGGCGAGTGATGACATGAGTAGCAGGCTAGGTGCGCAGCGACGGCTCGTCCTCCGCGCCCGACACCCTCACCGTTCCGTAGGTCCTACGGAACGGGCCGGCGTCGTGCTCGTCGGCGGCCGATGCGCGCATCCGAGCTGGCTCGCCCTCCCGCGGCGGACGCGCGCGCGTACGCGCACGCCCGGCATATCGCGGTAGTCGCCCATGCGAGAGGTCGTCGATCTAGGCAGAGGCGGTCTCGAGCTCTCGGGCGAGGTCGGTCTGCACCGCGAGACCGGCCATGCCCGGCCCGCGACCGCGATTCGATGGCTCGTCGCGTGCGGCCAGGTACGGCGCGAGGCGTCGGCCGGCGACCTTGCTCGGTGGCCACCACAGCGTGTGATCCGCCACCGAGCCGCCACCGCCACCGGCTACGTGATGCATGTAGCGCTCGCCGTGACCGGTCAGCAGCCGGCCGCGGAGCACGGGCACGAAGGGCTGCGGCACGATGTCGGCACCCGCGAGCTCGGCGATCGCCTCGGCGGCCGCGTCGGCCTGCTCGGCCGCGAGCCCGCCGAACTTGACCGGGAACACGATGCCGTCGCCCGCGGCCCAAACGTGGTCGACGCGGGTCACCTTGCAGTGCGCGTCGACGTACACGAACCCATCGTCATCAGTCGGCACGCCGGAAGGCGCCCGCCCGCGCAGGTTCGGCAGCGCCACCACACGGTCGACCTCGATCCGGCGCATTCCGGGATGGACGACCACGGTGGGGGCGTGCCCCTTCTCGATCTCGACATACGAGGCGCCGTGGAAGCCGATCCCCGCCGCCTCGAGGTCGGCCTTGACCTCCGCCGTCGCCTGCGGTCCGAAGATCGCGAGCGGGGCGGCCTCGGGAGTCAGGAGGGTGATCTGGGGGCGGGTCTGCGCGTCCCACGCCATGCGCGCGGTCATGAACGCGAGCTCGTAGGCCGGAAGCGGCCAGCCCGGCCCCGGCGGCACGACGAACGCCAGCCGGCGGACGAACCCCTGCTCGATGTCCCTGAGCAGGCCGCCGAGATGGTCGGGCCCGGACTGGTCGTCCCAGGTGAGTGCGTGCTCGTACGCCGGAACCGACCGGGCGCCGGTTGCGAGCAGCAGCGCGTCGTAGCGCAGCTCAGCGCCACCCGCGGTGTGCGCGACACGGGCGTCGGAGTCGACCGCGGTGACGGCATCGGCGACGATCCGGGCGCCCGCGTCGCGCGCAACGTCCGCCATCGGGTAGTGCCGCGCGAGGCCGCGAGCGAACGGCTCGGCGACCTTCATGGGGCGGTAGATGAAGTCGGGCTGGGCGTCAACGAGCGTCAGGTCGACGAGGTCGCCGGCCAGGGCGTGCAGCGTGAGGAGCGCCTCGATGCCGGCGACGCCACCGCCGGCCACCAGGACGCGAAGAGGTGAGTTCGTCATGCGACGAACGCTACGTTCGGCACACGGCGATGCCATCCGGACCGGGCGCGGCATCCGTTGCGGGAAAACACGGACCCGTGCCCCGGCGCGATCGCTCGCGTCCACAACGGCTCCCACCGGCCGCCTGCCGGCAGCCGCGAGCGCTGCGGAGCGCGTCACGCGGCATCTTCCTGAGCCTCCGTGTCGGTCGCGGATCTCCGCGATCGCCAAACCACTGCCGTACAGCTCCGCGAGCCGGCCCCGCGGTCTGCGACAAACATCGGAGTCGCGGGCCGACCGCTGGGGTCACCCTTGGCTTCAGCAACGCCTCCCGAGTACGAGCGCGAGCCACGAACGCTCGGATGGTCGTCACTCACCGGGCACCAGCTGAACGCCGTTGACGTCCAGCCGCCCCGGCACCCGAACGACCGCTTTGCCTCGGAGTCCACGACACGAAAGAAGGATCGACATGCCAAGCATCGGCCCCATGGAGCTGATCGTCGTGCTCATCATCGCGCTGCTCGTCGTCGGCCCGCGCAAGCTGCCCGAGCTCGGCCGCTCACTCGGAGCGGGGATGCGCGAGTTCAAGGACGGCGTCAGCAAAAGCGACCCGCGTCGGAGTTTGAGCGAGCCTGACGACGAGCCGCCCGCGAAGACGGGCTAGGTTGAACCGCGCCCGCGTTCTCGAACACGCGGCCCGTCTCCGACATCGAGGTCCAGCGGCATGACGGAGACGCCACTCGGCGGGTCGTCGTGCGCCGCCCGCGCGCGCCCGCCGCGAGTCTGAAAGGCTCGCGGCGGATGGGAGACGCCGACGAGATAACGATCGTCCTCGCCGACGATCACGCCGTGGTGCGGTCAGGCCTTCGGCTGCTGCTCGACCAGGCGGGTCTCCACGTCCTGGCCGAAGCCGGCGACGCCGAGTCCGCGCTGCGTAGCGTCCTCGGCCACAAGCCGACGGTCCTCATCCTCGACCTCAACATGCCCGGCGAGCCGACCTCGCTCGAGGCGATCCCGCGCGTGGCGGACGTGTCGCCCGCCACGCATGTCGTCGTGCTCACCATGCAGGAGGACCCCGTGTTCGCCCGCGAGGCCCTGCGCGCCGGGGCTGTGGGCTACGTCCTCAAGGAGGCAGCGGACAGCGAGCTCGTGGAAGCGGTGCGCCGGGCGGCGGTCGGGGAGACGTACCTCAACCCGCGTCTCGGGGCCGCGCTGGCCACGGCGCCGGTCGACGCTCATGGCCCGCCCGACGACCTCACGGACCGCGAGGCGGAGATCCTGCGGCTCGTCGCGCTCGGCCACACGAACGCCGAGATCGCCGGCCAGCTCTTCCTGTCGGTCCGCACCGTCGAGTCCCACCGCGCGCGGATCGGCCAGAAGCTCCGGCTCTCCACCCGCGCCGAGCTCGTGCGCTACGCGCTCGATCGCGGGCTCCTCGAGGACCGGGACTAGCCCCCCGCGAACTCGAGCCGATCGGCGGATCCGCCTATCGGATCCGTGGAAAGCACGGAGCGCGTTGTCGTACCCAGCGCGGTTCCTCGCGCGGCACGGGGAAGCCCGTCTCGAACCCCGCGCCTCAGATCTGGTTGACCGAGGCCGCGCTGACCACCGCGCTGAACACCTCCGGAGCGGCGCCCACCGTCGGCTGAGCGCTCTTTCCTCCCCAGCCGCCAGCCGGCGCGATTCCCTTCCGACCCGCGCCGCCAAGGAGCCCGGCCCCGCACTCCGGGCGGGGCTCCTGGTCGTTCGACCGTCCCGAACACGTCGCGGAGCCACCACGCGATGCGTAGAAGTCACGGTCCGGCCCGCGGGATTAACGCGCGCATCCGTGGGCAGCATCGGATGATCGGCCGGACGCGATCCGCGACGCTGGTGGCAACCCCTGAAAGCCGGCCAGCCCCCACCGGGCCGCGATCAGCCGCAAAGGACTCCCAGCAATGCGAAAGCTGCTTCCCCTACTCATCGCAGTCGGCGCCGTACCCGCCGCTGTCATCGGCGTCCAGACCATCAACTCCTCGATGCATCCAACAGCCGCGGCACACGCCCGCGTCGCACCGGTCGCCGCCGTGACGGCCCCGGCGCGCACCGCCCCCGCAACCGTGAAGGTCGTCATGCGCGACCCCGGCTGCCACTGGTTCGCCGTCGGCGCGCACTTCAAGACCAAGCTCGCCGTGACCGGCACCGCGAAGCTGTCGAACCTCGACGAGGCGACGCTCAAGATCAAGCGCGCCGGGTCGGTCAAGCGCGTAAACGTCGGCCGCACCACGGCCCTCGGCCGCGGCGCCTACACCATCACGATGGTCGGCCAGAAGTCGGACGACAACACGCTTCACCTGACCGTCCACTAGCCGGCGCGACCCGAAGGCCGGCGTCGCCCGCCGGCCTCCGGGCCTGCCTGCCCCACCGGGGGCGCCGCTGCCAAAGCGACGCCCCCTTTCTGCGTCCCCGAAACCAGCCGCTGGGCGGGCGATCAGTCCGCCGGCCGAGCGTCGAGCAGCGTCGCCTCGAAGAACGGCGCATAGCGGGGCGTGCCGAACCACCACCCGACCGTCAGCCGGCTCGGGATCACGACGTCGCCGAAGCGCCGTTCCTCGGCGACCTCGCCGCCGAACGGGATGTAGCCGTAGGCCGGCCGGCCGACCTTGCCCCACCGCTCGAGCCTCACGCTGCGCACGCGGCCGTCCGGGTCGATCCGAAGGTGTACCTCGGGCCGCTCCGGCGGCACCGACAGCGTCGCGACGACGTGCTCGTCGCTCTCGGCGCGCCACGAGACGCCCTGCTGCGGCACGAGGCTCCCCGGGGCCCACATGCGCTCCGCCGCGGCACGCCCCGCCGCCGCCCGCGCCGTGTCGTCGTCGTCGGCGTGCAGGAACGACCATCGCCCGAACAGGCGGCCGTCGGTGGCGCCGGACCCGGGCACGTAGCGATCGACGACATGGAGCGGGCGAAGGCGCCCGATGCCCGCGCGTGCGCGCCACTCGAAGGCGTCGGCGGTGAGCCGCTGGGTCGCCGAGAAGGCGAGCCACGGACCGACCTTGATCCGGCCGGCCATGCGGAGCTCGACCCCGCCATGGAGCGCGCCACCCTCGACGAGCGCGTGCGCGAGATACCTCCGCACCGGCTCGTCCAAGGCGGCCAGGTCGGCGGACCGAAAGCGGCAGGCAGGTTCACGTCGGGGATTCACGACAACGTGACGACATCGTCGCGCACCGCCGTCACCCGGAGGAGCGCGGCTCGCCGTCGCTCACGACGGGATGTGCCGGGCGTGCTCGAGGGCCTCGCCGACGTCCACGCGGACCGGGACGACGTCGGCCGTGGGGCGGATCTCGGGCGCCCGCGCGGGGCAGCGCCACGACGTGCTCGGCGCCGACGGAGCGGCCGTCGACAAGGCGAAGCTCGCCCTCCGTCACCGCGAGCGGTTCAGCGTTCGCGACGAAGGTGACGTCGTAGTCCGCGAGCAGCTCGGCGACGAACGCGCTCGCGCGGGCTCCAAACAGCTCGAGCGGGACGGCCTCCGGCGTGACGAGCGTGATCTCGCACCTGACGCCGCGCGCCCGCAGCTCCCCGGATGTGAGCAGTGCGAGCTCGTACATCGGCAACGGCCAGGACATCGCCGGGCCGACCGCGAACACGATCCGGGGCCGCAGTCGGCCCGCGGCGTCATCGAGGAGCCGCCGCACGGCAGGCGCGTCGGCCGCGCCCCCGAACGTGATGGCCCCCGGTAGCTGGGGCCTGGGACGAGCTCCGATCGCGACGAGCAGAAGGTCGTAGGACGTGTGCACACCGGACGTCGTCACGATCGCCGCTCGGGTGCGAGCAGCGTTCCGATTCCGCCAGGCACGAGCTCGACGTCCTGATCGGCGGCGAACTGGTCGAGCGGCATGCTCCACGTGCGAGCTCCGCCAAACGACTCGAGCACGGAGAGCGGGCGATAGGAGAAGACGTCGCTCGGCGTGAGCAGATGGATCGCGACGTCGTCCTCGGCCGCATACGCGCGCAGCAGCAGGCACGCCTCGAGGGCCGCCACGCCGCCGCCCGCAACCAGCACGCACGGTCGGTCAACTCCGGCTGGATCCATGACGTCATGCGCCGCAGCGTGCCTCCGCCGCGGCTCGCACGCATCCGGGGAAGTCACGGATTCCTCGTGCGCACGACCCGCGCGTCTCACGTGCCCGGTCCGGATGCGGTCGGATGGAGCATCGGGACGATGACGCTCGCCGTTCCCGACTCCACGCCGCCGGCAATCGATCCGCAGGAGGCGCGCGACATCCTGCTCGCGCACGTCGGGTCGCCGCGAACGTGGTCGACGCGCCGTAGGAATAACCCGGGCTGATCGACCGAACGCTTCACCAGCGCGTGAACCGGTCGGTGTCCCCCCCACACGGACTGATGCCGAACCCCGGAGGCCGTCACAGCGCCCCGCGGGGCGTCCGGGTTCTTGCGTGCGTCGCGTACCCTGCCGCGCGATGGTAGGCATGGCCTCGCCCATGACCCGGCGTCGCGTCGCTCCGCGCCGTCGCGGCCGGACGGCTCGGCCGTCGACCTCTACTGGCTGGCGCTCGGCGCCGGCGGGCGCAGCGTCCGCCTCAACGGACTCGTCTTCGAGGCGATCGCGGCACGACTCGGTCACCGAGCGCCGTGCGACCTCTACCACTCCGTCGCTCGAGGTCTGGACGCATACGACAGGCACGTCATCGAGATGGCGCCCGTGTGGAACGAGCGCTCGGACGACCGCGGCGCCGTCAGCGAGGGGGTCGTCGGGAGCCGCCTGCTCCGTGGCCTGCGCATGTTCCGGTACGAGATCCGCTGCTGGCACGACGGCCGGATCCCGGACGTCGACGAGGCGGTCGACAGCCCGCAGCGCCTGATCGAGGACGCTGTCATCGCCCAACGCGTCCTCGCCCTCGTGGCGGACGTCCCGACGCCAGGGTGGGGCCGCGACGAGTTGCACACCGGGGAGATGTGGGACTCGAACTACGGTCACCGCCTGGCTTCTGGGCCACAGTGGCATCGACACACGCCTGGCGCGCCTGCCCGCCGGGGGCCGCGCCCCGGGATGGGCAGCGGGCTGCGCCGGCAGGACCGGTCGCCACACGGAGTCATCGAGCGCCGCGTAGGCGGGCTCGTTCAGGCAACGGCCGAGCTACCGCCGCCGTCGGACGATCGCGACGGGTGGCCCTGGCAGGACGCTCCGCGGTCCCTGACAGTCAGCGGTCTCTACGGATAGATCCGCGGACCTTCGCGGACGACGACGGGCACGTTCGCTCGTAGCCTCGAGCTATGCCTGTCACCGCGCCCTCGCCACCCGCGCTGAGCACGATCTCGATCGTGCTCGCCGATGACCACCGCATGGTCCGCTCAGCGCTGCGCGCGTTGCTCGAGGCATACGAGGACCTCGACGTGGTCGCCGATGTCGGCGACGCCGCGGCGGCTCTGGACAGCTCGATCGAGCATCAACCCGCCGTCCTCGTCCTCGATCTCAACATGCCGGGCAACCTCGCCGCGCTCGACGCGATTCCCGAGGTGCGGGCGGCGTCCCCGGGCACCGGGATCGTGGTGCTCACGATGCAGCAGGATCCGGCGTTCGCGCGTCGGGCCCTCAGGCTCGGCGCGATGGCATACGTGCTCAAGGAGGCCGCCGACGCCGAACTCGTCGACGCCGTCCGGCGCGCCGCGGCCGGCGAGGTCTACGTGGCGTCGCAGCTCCCCGCTATCGCCCCCGTAGCGCGCTTCGCAGCGCGGAGGGACAACCTGACATCGCGTGAGCTCGAGGTCCTTCGCATGATTGCCATGGGCCACACGAACAGGGAGATCGCCACGCGCCTGGTCCTGTCCGTGCGCACCGTCGAGTCACACCGCGCGCACATCCAGGCCAAGCTCGGACGCTCCAGCTGCGCGGAGCTCACGCGGTACGCGCTCGACCATCACCTTCTCGCGGCATAGCCCTGGCCGGCGTCCGCGTGCTGCGGCGTTGTTCGCATCGCCCCGGGCGGATGCTCGTGTCCCGTCCGTCGGCCCGCGGCGGAGACGGCCGATCGAGCCGCGCGCAGCGGCCGCCGAACGGGCGTCCTGGAGGCGTTCGTCGCAGCCGCAGCGGCTTTGGCCGTGGGGTAGCGGGTGCAGCGACCACGGGCTCAGCCGCGGACCGCCGGGCGTCGCGAACGTGGTTCCGTCCCCGAGCGCGCGCCCGCGCATCGCACCGCCGTGCCCGGGCGTCTGCCTTCGCACGGCCGTGCCGCCTCTGCGCGCGACCTTGGGCCGGCCACAGCGTCGGGCGCCCGATCCGACGCAGGCGCTGGCCGGGCGGCCCGCGCATCGGGCCGCCGGGCGCTGCAACGCCGTACGGCCCTCTCGTCCGCAGGCGCCCGTGCCAGTCCGGCGCGCAACATCGCGGCGGCCGCGTCGAAGCTCGGCCGGCGTGCCCGAGAAGGCGGAATCATCACTCAGGCGTTCACGGAGCGACGCGTCGGCCTGTACGTACCACGGGCCGGCGCGCACATGCGGCTGGCCCGTAGCGGTGGGGGAACATGTCGGGCGGCCGTTCCCCATCCGTACTGCGCCCCGGCGAGCGTGCGGCTTTCCCGGCGATCGGAGCGGGACGACGCCGCCGTCACGCCGAGGCCGTGGATCCCGCGACGCGATTGTTTCGACGGCGCGGTGCGTGGTACGCGAGGATGTCGCCTGCACGAAGCGGTGTCCGCCGAGCGTGCGAGCCGTGAATGCGTCAAGAGCCCGACAAGAAGGACGACGAGTCACGGGGGTTGCCCGCCGAGGTCGACGCGCGAGCGCGTGAGACTCGCGATCGGGACGACCGCCAGCACCGTCAGGAGTCGCTGATCACGCGGCTTCGGGAAGAGGCCGCGGTGCACGCGAGGGATCTCGCCGCCCTGCGTGAGCACCTGGAGGAGGTCGAGCACGAGCTGGAGGACCTGCGCGCGATCCGCGATGCGCTCACCCCGCCCGAGTTGCCGCAACGTCCGGGCTTGGACCTCGCCGCGGCGTTCCTGCCGGCGGCTGCCGAGCACATCAGCGGCGACTTCTATCTGGTGGCTCCGGGGCCGCTGGATTCCACTGTGCTCGTCGTCGGCGATGTCGTCGGCCACGGCGTACAAGCCGGACGCCGCGCGGCGTTCATCCGGACGGCGTTCGCCGCGACCGCCCCGTTCTCGGACGATCCCGCTCGGCTGCTGAGCTGGGCGAACACGGCCCTGACGGAGCGCGCCGGCACCGGCAGCGAGTTCGTCACCGCCGCCTGTGTGACGTATCTGCCGGGCGAGCGGCTGCTGCGCTGGGCCTACGCCGGCCATCCTCCGGCGCTGTGGCTCGACGATGGCCATGAGATGATCGCGCTGCGGCAGGGAACCCCGCTGGGAGTCCAGGCCGACCACCGCTGTGGGGAGGGTTCGCGGCGAGCGAGCCCCGGCGCAGGCGTGCTGCTGTACACCGACGGACTGGTCGAGGCCCGCCGCGACGGAAAGCTGTTGGGGCTGGACGCCGTGCGTGCCGTGCTCACCGGCCTCCACCGGGCCTCGCCGAAGGAGGCGGTCGCCGTCCTGCGCGCCCGCGCCGCCGAGTTCGCCTACGGGACGCTCACTGACGACATCTGCCTCCTCGCCGCGCGCATCACGTGACGACGGGCCCATGGCCGGGGGCTGCACGATCTTGTCGATCAGAAACGCCGGCGGCGGGGCGCAACACTGCACCCCGCCGCGACCTTCGCTTCTGTTCAGGCTTCGGCGTCTAGCGGACGACCTGGTTGAGGAGGACGCCGCCGCGTGCTGACTCGATGCTGACGCGGGTGTTGCCCGCGATGGTCGAGTTGCGGATGTCGAGCTGGTAGGCGCCGGTGGCGTCGACCGGCACGGTGCCGATCACAGGCCCGGTGAGGGTGCTGCCGGCGTGGATCGTGACGCTGTTCTGGAGCGTCGATCCGGCCGTGCCGGCCACGACCCACCGACCGCCGTTGAACCGCGCCCGGGCCACTGTCAGCGGATCGGGCTGGCCCGAGATCTTGACCGTGGTCGTGCTGCAGACCGGCGTCTTGGCCGAGTTGCAGGCCTTCAGGCTGAACGTCAGCGTCCGCGTCGTGGTCGGGAACGTGAACGTCAGCTTCGACTGGTTGGTCGCACCCAGGGTGAGCGCGGGGTCGTTGGCGCCGCGGACGTACGTCCACAGGAACGTCGAGGCGCCCGTGGACGGCGTGCCGTCGAGCGTGACGGGCCAGTTCTGCGGCACAGTCGGCCCGATCGCTGCGATCCTCGCCACCGGAGCGACGACCGGGTTGACCGTGACGACGACGGTGTCGAGCCTCGTCACCGCGGTCGGCGGGACGCCGTCGACTCCGCTCACCGCGAGGGTGATCGTGTAGGTGCCCGGGGCGCTGGCGGTGAACGACGTCGCCTTCGCGGTCGTCGAGGTCAGCGCGACGCCGGCGGGTGCCGACCACGCGTACTCAGTGATGTTGCCGGTCGAGTTGCCGGCGTCGAGATTGAGGGTGACGCCCTGCGCGACCGTCTGGTCGGGCCCGGCGTTGGCGACGAGCGCGAGCGGCGGCAGCGCCGCGCCCTGCAGGCCCTCGACAGGGACCGTCATGGCGCCGCCCTTCGACGACTTGATCGTGATCGAGTCGGGCGGCGCGATGAACGCGATGTCACCGGCGCCCGTGGCGTCGAGGGTCGTGTTGAACGCCGGGACGGTGAGCGCTCCGGCGGTGGTGGACTTGTCGCTCGTCCTGCCCTGGACGTGCAGCGTCTTCGCTGTTGCGTCGTAGGTGGCCGATCCGGTGACGAGGTCGGTGACGGGCACCGACTTCACGGTCTGCGGCGTGTCGCTGCGGTTGACGACCTCGACCGTCGCCGGCAGCGTGCCCGTGACGTCGAGGTGGGCGTAGTAGCGGCCGTTCTCGGGCCGCATCGGGGTGATCGGGAACGTCGGCGTCGTGGCGGGGTCGCGGACCACGATGTCCTGACTCGCCTTGGAATCGCCGTACACGTCGAGCTGCTTGGTCGCCCCGTCCGCGGAGCGGGAGTACGAGGCGCGCGCCACGCTCGCCCCGCCGTTGACCGACTGCTTGCCGACCACCGTGAAGAGGTTCGTCTGGATGCAGTTCGCGGCGAGGCCCGTGTAGGGGTTCGTGCCGGTCGTCGGGCACGGGTTGGGGTTGTTCGCGCCGCCGATGCCGGGGCCCTCGATGCGCACGAAGTTCGTCCCGAGGTCGCTCCCGGTGACCGCATGCGCGGTGAGGCCGTCACCCAGGTAGCCCGCCGGCGGTCCGCCGTTGGCGGGCGTCTGGCCGAACGTGTCCCACTTCAGGAACGGGCCGACGCGCCCGCTGAGCACCTCGCTGAACGCGCCCGGCGTGACGCCGACGTCCTGCGTGACGAACAGGTTGGGCGAGTCCGCGGTCGGGCCGCTCTTGACGACGTCGACGCCGTAGGGATGCGTGATCTTGTAGGTCGTGTCCGGCACGAGGGCGGTGTTGATGCGGAAGCGGATCCGCGAGAAGACCGCCTGCTGTCCGTCGGTGATCGCGCCTGTACCGCCGAACGCGCCCTCGACGGCGAACTGCGCGAGCACCTTCACGCCGGCGCCGGTGGTGAGATTCGCGGCGTCAGCGTCCATGTAGAAACCCTCTGCTGGCAATATGCCGCCAAGGACTACGGCGACGGTCCGTCGGCGCCCGCGTAAATCATGCGGTCTATTACGCTCTTTCCCCCGATCGGGAGGCGAAACGGGCTCTCGACGTTGCGTTATGGCGTGAGCCGCCCAGGTCAACACGCCACGCCGGCCGAGGATCCGAGCCGGAAGGTCGCTCGCCGTTGTGCGGTCGCCCGCCACGCGCGAAAGCGGCGCGGCGGTTACTGAGGCGAAGCGAAGGCCGACGGTACATCGGCCCGGATCAGCCACCGCCCTGGTCTCACACCCTGGGGGGTGAGCCCCGGGCCCGCGCATCGGAGACCGCGGCGGGGCGCACGGTCGGCGGCCATCCCCAGGACCGCGCCGACCGTGCCCGCCGGTGCTGCTAGGAGCGGACCACGTGCTCGCAGCTGGCCCCGACGCGATCAGTGCGGTCGGCGTGGACGGTGTCGTCCCCGGCGCCGCAGGTGACCGTGTCGCGCCGGCCGTCACGCGCGTTGATGCG
>Ga0070702_100000256_pt1 | contig 18072 bp, 21 predicted proteins | sample KBSK5103metaG_FD_65466 | JGI IMG/M metagenome (GOLD analysis project Ga0070702, IMG submission 65466) | Corn, switchgrass and miscanthus rhizosphere microbial communities from Kellogg Biological Station, Michigan, USA - KBS K5-10-3 metaG | ecosystem: Host-associated > Plants > Roots >... | reverse complement strand
ATGGAATGGCGACTATTGAGATGCATACCAACGATAGAGCATTGCTCGAAATGTGGGCAAGCGATCTAGGCAAACGCATGGACAGGCGCAACTATCGTATAGGCGATCTATGGCAAGCCGAACATTGGGCTAAATGGGTTGAATGGCTGATCTTAATCGTGAAAGTGTTACAAAAATGAGCTTGATTGTAGCAATTGATCCAGGTAAAACAACGGGCTTCTGTGTTATTGGGTGTCCAGCTGATGTTATGCACCCCGATATATACGATGTGTTTCAGGCATCAGAAGTAGAATGGAAAAACCGTTTCTTTTTTCATGCTTTCTTTGCTCTACATCGAATAGAGATCCGTGCAATCGTAATCGAGCGCTTCAAGTTATTCCGCAATCCTAAGACGATGGAAGCGCAAATTAATAGCGAGTTTCCATCGGTTAGAGTTATCGGCATTGTTGAAGCGTATGCTGAACTATTCGATCTAGGTAACAAGATCGTGTTTCAAGAGCCGAACGATCGAAGAAGTGCACAGATACCTCGTATCCATTGGAAAGCGCTAGGAACATCAGACCATGTGCGTGACGCATATCGTCACGCTCGATACTACGTACTAACACATAGGACAAAAGTATGAACGATAAACCGGTCGAAATATCCTGAACTTTCAATGCCGGTAGGGCAACATTGCGAGAAATGTTAATTAAAGAAATTGCCGCGCTTAACTACTATAACGATGCACGGGATTATGTTATAGGCTTAACATGTATAACGTGCAAGCGAGATACCGGACCATATAAGTATGATATTCTTAGTAACCATAGCGATCATATTGTTGAAGTACCTTTTGCTATACCAGACCGTATTATAACAGTAACACACTGTCTATGGTGTCTAATACGATGAAAACACTACGCACATATCAAGAGCTGCCCTACAGACGTGCTTTCGAGCAAAACTTGCTCATAGCCGACGATCGCGGTTTAGGTAAAACCGTTACCAGTATCGAAACGGCAAAGCGCATCATGCATGAGCGACAGGCGCCTGTGCTGGTGATCGTACCTAAAACACTCAAGACACAATGGCAAGAAGAAATTAGAGATCAAGATGCCAGTAATCCTATTGTGCCGATTGACACAGGTTTTGTACTCTTACAACCATTTAACAGTAAAAAAGCGTTTTGGGTTTTGACGCACTATGAGGCCGTGTTAAAACACTGGCAAAAGCTATCAAAAACGATGTGGGCTTGTATCATCGTTGATGAGGCTCATAGGATCAAAAATCGCAAAGCACAACGAAGCGTAGCAATTAAGAAGATCAAAGCCTACCGGAAGATTGCGCTAACTGGTACACCTTACGATCGCAATCCTGCCGATATATGGAGCATTCTGAATTGGCTTGCACCTGATATGTTTCGATCGTATTGGGATTTCTTCAAGGCGCATGTGAACTACGAAGGGCAGCTAGACGGCGCACATACGATCCATGGTGTGCAAGATGGAGCAAAGTTTGGTCGTGTCATTGCGCCGTATGTTGTACGCAGGTCAAAGCAAGATGTTGCGCCATTACTGCCAAAGAAGATAGAGCAACACATCTCGATTGAATTGACAGGCAAGCAAGCCGATCTCTACAAACGCATCAGAGAAGCAGCTGAGACAGATGCAACGCTCGATGACGGATCAACGCTTACTATGCCAAATGTGTTAGCACGCATCTTGCGCTTGCAGCAAGCTGCTGTCGATCCGCGCTTGCTTGGTACTGATGTTAATGGAGCAAAGATCGATTGGTTGCTCGAATACGTTGACGATAATCCTAGTGATACTTTACTTGTATTTACGCGCTTTCGAGACACAGCAATCCGCGTTGCTAACATGCTAGGTATTCCATACTATGTTGGCGGTAGCACACTCGAAAATCCAGCGCAGTATCCTCGAATGATCGCAACCATTGACGCTGCAAAGGAAGGGCTAAATCTAGGTCACATATGGAATACTGTCTTTCTCGATTGCCAATGGTCAAGCATTGCAATGGCGCAAGCGGTAGACAGAACTGAGCGCGACCTATCGGCCACAGAGCCGCATATCATCATGTACCTGGAAGCCGTAGACACGGTTGATTGCCTGGTCCGGCAAGCCCTAGCTGGCAAGTGGGAGACTATTGATCTCGTAAATGCGTGGCTGAAGAAAGCGCACCAAGAAGCCTAAAATCGTGCTTGACAGCCCATCGTAGCTGTGCTATACTGGCCTTAGTCTGATAGCCTATCGTAAAGGAAGCAAGCCCATGATACCGCAAGAGTTCCAGAACAGATATAGCAACTATCGAGCGCAAAGCGAGCGCCTAGCACAAGAGGAGGCAATCAGAGCCAACAATGAAGGCATCGACAATGACCACGCCGTAGCTGTTGAATTTCCGTCGCTAGGCTGGTGCCTTATGCTAGAAAGCGCATACGCATTCATAGCTCAATTGGGAATAGGCAAAGATAAGGAGGACAAGCCCATGGACGATACAGACGATACAGACGACACACAGCAAAGAGCGGCAGTAAAGTGTCCACAGTGTAAGCAGCTGTTCAGGCTTGAATAGGTTGGGTATACCGATCAACCTGTGACGCTTCAGATACGCAGTTGCCCTAGCGGCAGCGTGTATGATGTGAGCATTCATTGCCCGCATTGCCCGCATTGCAATTATGAGGAGGATCTATGAACCCTAACGCTTTCCTGTCTGATATACCAGACACAAGCGACCCGCAACAGCCCGCGCCGCGTGTCATGAAAGCTGAGTTGACAACGCCACAAGCGCTAAACAGCGATCAGAAGCATGCACCTCTAACCAATCTAGCTACTAACGTAAGATATGCCGAAGGCTCAATCAAGGATTATGCAACAACTGTATACATGTTGATTGATGACACTACCCCACCAGACGGCATGGCCGATCCAATGCTTGCGCAAGCATACCAGAGCTTGACGAAAGCTGCCCAACTGTTATTTGAGGCTCGCACGCACATCTACCGCTATGCTAACAAGCTCGATACGCAAGAGATCGTACAACAAGACTTGTAAGCGTTGAAGCAAGTGTTATCAATCGACATGCAAACCGAATTAGCACGCTGATCAATCGACAAGGTACTGAGCCGTTAACATACGGAAACAGAGCGAGCGGATCAAACGTGTAAATCGTCTTTCGCGGCTCGCACCAGGAAAGAAATACAGATGCCAACACATAATGTACATATTTCCGATGTACTTGCCTTCAAGTCTTGCCGTCGAAAGTGGGATTTCAGTTCCTCACTACGGCGCAATCTTACACCGCTAGGTGTCTATGTGCCCTTCTTCGTTGGCCGCGTGATCCATGGCGCACTTGATCGCATGTATCGCTATGGCGTCAATCCGGTTGACGAAGTAGCATCGTTAGTTGAAGAGGAAACGAGACACATACAACAAGATCACCCACAAATCTACGCAACACAGATACAAAAAGTTAACGAGCAAGCTGTATTGTGCGCTGCATACCTCCAACACTATGTTGAATGGTCGCAAGTGTTCAACGGTCCGTTCAACGATCGTGACCTTGACTTCATCAACGTCGAGCAACAATTCAATGTACCACTACGGACTGATCGCGGCTTCATTGCGAAGAGCTTGCGCAAGGCGGGCAAATTTGACGGGGTAGTGAGATACAAGAAAGATGACAAGTTGTATTTGTGGGAGATTAAAACTACACGTAGCATCAACGAACGCTTGAAAATGCTAGATCTGGAAGAGCAAGCCGATAGCTACGCAATCGATGCACAACAGATGCTAGGTGAACCAATTGCTGGTATTATCTACATGCTCATTCGCAAGGCCATACCAGAGACACCCGAAATACTCAAGAATGGTTGCTTATCGCAAAACAAGCGGATTGATACAACTTTCGAGCATTATCTAGCATGCATTCGAGCACATCACAAGCATGAAGCAACGCGCGATTTTATCTCTGCAAAGTATGGTGATTTTCTTCAGCACTTACTTGATAATGCAAATCCATTCTTTATGCGTATTTGTATCAGGCGCACGCAAGAGCAGTTAATAGCAGCTCGCAACGAGTTGTATGCAGTTGCGCGCGAAATGACAAACCCCAGGATACCGATCTATCATCATGGGCAACCTTCGTGCAACTGGTGTGTGTTTCGTGAACCGTGTGTTGCAATCCAGCAAGGCAAGCACGATGAAGCAGAACGTTTGTTGAGAGAAAACTATACACAAAACACATACCATCTAACAGGAGTTGACGAACTATGAGTAACCAATATATCGTAATTACACCCTCGGACGATGGAGCATATATTGAACAAGTACCAGAAGAGGAATTACTAGAACGTGTTAACACTCCTGATTGGTATGGCCCTGATGCTATATTCTTAGATAAATTACCTAATGATGAATGCAATACAGCATATTGGCCTGAAAATGCTGTGCTCATTCTAAAAGCTGAGTTTATTGTACCGAAACCCGCAGAGGTTGTGAGAAGGTACATACTATGACACAAGAAGAAAAGCGATTGATTGCTATTCTGATCATTCTCAATCTAATACTGTATATCCATCGTCCGTTCTGAAAGAAGGCCCATAACATGCAAATCGTCAACTTAGATCAGCCCGAAAGCCTAGCCGTGCTAGTATACGGCAAACCAGGGAGCGGAAAGACAACGTTTCTAGGGTCTGCTTGTGACGACGATCGCAGCTATCCTGTACTACATGTTGATATATCGGGCAATCCTGAAACACTCGCAAAGCGCAAAGGGCGCAAACCGTATGTGTTGCGGCTCGATAAGCTATCGGAGTTGAACGCAATCTTTGATTGGTTCAGCAAGGGGCAACCGACCGATCACACGGTTGTTGAAAAGCTAGGTTGTAAATCAGGCTATAAAACACTGGTGTTTGACGGTATAACAGCAATACAACGCAAATCGTTCAATATTGTATTAGGGCAGGAATTAAAGCCTGGTGACATACCAAAAAAACCAGAATGGAACGATTATAGCGCTGTGTTGCGTCAAATGCTCGTGATCGCTACGTGTTTTCTTCAGCAACTACGCAGCGTGCATGTATTGGTGTCTTGTTTAGAGCACACTGACACGCGCTACAGAGTACCAGGGGCCGCAAACACAGCCTATGCCTATGCTGAGCCTGGTTTGCAAGGTCAAGCCGTCACAGAGCTTCCTGGTGAGGCTCTAGCGGTCATGCGTTTTGCACACAAATCGACACTTGCACCAGAGATCGACAAAGCCTTGCGAGCAAAGTATACGATTGCTCAGTTGAGAGAGAACCGCTATGTGTATGCCAAAGATCAGCATCATTTGGGCGGCACAATCGTTGACGACGCGGTGTACCTAGCCGATCCTACAGTGCCCATGCTACTAGACGCAATCAACGCGGTCTAAACCGCTTGATATAGAAAGCTGTTTTATTAGAGGAAAGCCTATCGAAGCATAGCACATGCGCGGCGCATACAATAGCCGAAACTCACTAAACCAAAACACAAAACAAACAGGAGCAAAAACACACCATGCCTAGCAAAAACACACCACAAGAGATCGATCCAGCTGTGTTCGCAAGCGATGACAACACACAGGTTGACATGCCGTCAACAGGCTATGCGATCGACTTTGCGTCGGTTCCTGATCAGCAGGAATTGATCGTCAAGGGCACCTATGAGGCCGTGATCAAGAATGCCGAACCTGTCATGAGCAAGACAAGCGGCAATCCGATGATTAAGCTGCGTTGGCAGATCGCTGATGGGGAATACGAGGGCCGAACGGTATTTGATCAGCTAGTTTTTACTCGGCCAACCGGCGATTGGAACGCTGATTTCCCGCTTCGCAAGATCAAAGAGCTGTTGCTTGCGATCGGCTATGATGCGCGATTTGGTGGACAGGTTATACCCGAGAACCTGATTGGGGAGCGGTGCATGATTACCGTGAAAATCGATCAGGGCAAAGGCATGAACCCTGAAACCGGCGAGCCGTATCCGCCTAAGAACGCAGTTGCCAGTTATGCGACTGCGACCAGTCGCCGCAAGGTTGACGATCTGCTCTAGCTCTCGATAGCAACACAAGCGCGCGTGATCTGTGTCAAAGCAGATCACGCGCGAGAAAGTATAAAGCAATGGATCGTCAAACGTTGATCAATCGGCTGGTAGAACTAGACAACGCAGTTGATAGCAAAGAACTGCTAGCAGCAAAAGCAGTGCTAAAACTTTTCATTGCAGCATCACTAACGCACCAAGAAATTGTGTTTTTAGACCTAAGTGCGCCAATCGGCAAATACCTCGAAAAGCTACGCCAAACATGGTTAAACTGATGCAACATAAAGCAATCTTGTTGATACTTGAAGCCGTCAACAAGATCATTTCGGATCAATGCGAATTGAGAACCATTCACCAGGTGCAACCGTTGTTAGAAGCAATTCAAGAGTTAGTAGAGAGCGTGGAAGAAAATGAGTCAACTAACGGTCAACAGGCAAGGCCCTGAAGCCTTTGCAGATAATGAAACGTCATACGTTGACACGTTTACGCAGCAGCGCGATTATAAGCCTCCACAAGCAAAACACATCGATTATCGTGTCTATGCTGTTTGGGCTATTGCTTGCATTAGTGCATTGCTTGTGTTTTGGTTAATCTATTCAATCTGGAAATTCTTTTACTGCTGGAATATAAACAACTTTTCAATGTGTCGATCGCTTGATCGTTTCGAGCCGTTAGCATTCGCACTTATATTCTTTGCGCCACTTGTGCTCGTTGCTGCAAATTTGATATTGAAATATTGGACGCGCACGAGATATGAGAATGCCCTAGCAAACAGAGCAAATCTTGTGCTAAACCGATATGGCGATCAAGAGCCGGCTGATCTGTATGACCGCTTACAAGTATCTGAATTGATTGCACTGCTAGAAGCGCGCTATGCAGCTGCTACAGGACTTGAGCGATCCATTGCTCCACACAAGCTCTATCGCGGTGTCAATTCATTGTCACTTGGAAAAGATACCAAAGATCAGACAACAATTGCTCTTGCGCCGTCGATGCCTCCTGATGTGTTAGTACCTGTTGCCCCTGATGAATGGTTAGCTTGGCTGAACGATCAGCCGCATGTACTGTTCGGAGCACAAACCGGCAAAGGTAAAACGACCACCGCGAAAGCTGTGTTGAATATGCGTATCGAGCGTGGCGATCTCATTTTCGTCATTGACCCGCACTCCGATGATTGGTATGGTTTGCCTGTTCGTGGCGGTGGGGAGAATTGGCAAGATGTGGCTGCTGCAATCGAGCAAATCTATGCGGAATATAACGAACGCCAAACGATGCGGCATCAGCATCTCTTAGTAACACAGTCAGCTATGGAAGTAGCTGCACACCAGGCGCTAACCGTGTTAGTCGATGAAGCACTTTTGATAGCAAAGCATCTGAACGTCAGCAAGAAAGGACAGATCAATTATTGGGAATTGTTGACCGAAGTGCTAGGGAGCGGCGCACGCAAGGTTAACATTAGTGTGATCCTTCTATCGCAATCGACCAATGTAGAAGATTTGGATCTGAGCGGCCCTATGCGCCGCAATTTTACACGTGTAGCGCTTGACGCTCCTACCATCAAGACGATGATAGTACAAGAAGAAAACGATAAGCTCTATCGTCAACAGTTGTATGAGGCATTGATCGGTATGCAGTACCCTGCTACAACCGTTGTAGATAGTCGTATCCTATTGCTCGATAGGACAGGACTTGATACGATAGCAGCGCGACACATCGATGCGAGATCGCGCCTATGGATACCACCGGACTGTCCGAAGGGTAGGGCTAGCAGACCGATAGGCCCCTTTCAGACGGACGGACGCAACGTTATCGAGCAGCTAGCCGCGTTGCGGCGTCAAGGATTTACGCGCGATCAGGCACGAGAAGAGCATGGCTTGACGTTTACGAACGAGGATTGGACGGTTGCGGGTATGATCGTTACTTCTGAACAGAAAGCCTAAAATGAGCTAATAGAGAGCTACGCAGGAGCTAATCATGAGCTATTTGACAGCTACGTTACCAGCTCGCAGGGTAATTGAAACCGGATACAAAACGCTTGACAAGTGCCTGAAGTTTTTTACAACGATGGCATGGATCGCAATTCAAGTGCCATTACACGGTATCAAGATATACATGCCGATTTTCCTCATTAGTTCGGCAGCTGCATACGCAAGTGCGCAGTTTGCTGGACACAGCGGCTTGTTTCCTTTTCCGCTCGATTATGCGCAAGCGTTCGCCTATGAATGGGTATACATTGGTACGCTTGCTATGGCAAACGTCAAACGCGGTCGATGGTTTTTTGTTGTGTTATTTGCTGGTGCCTTGACAGCAGTGCTATATATCACGATGTACTCAGCTGCGCACTATGGTCTAGCAGCACAAATTGACGCAATCCTACCGACAGATGCCAAGCCGTTATGGCATATTTTCATCACACTTGTGTTGATCCTTGTGCATGCATTACCTCTTACATTCGTCAACGTTGTATATGGTTTTCTTATTCACCAACATAATCGAGAATTAGCAGACACACAACAAGAGTTAGCATCTCGAATATATTGCTCATATGGTTGCGGTTACTGGAACAAAAGCGAGCCGGCTATCCGAGGGCATAAAGCACAATGCCCCAACAAGCCAAAGGAATAGAGACAAATGATAATGAATAAAGTGTACCTTGATCAAACTGGTCTAGCTGTATTTCTTGGTGGTAAAACACAGGAGTTAGTCTATCGAGCTGTGCAAGCGAAATCAGGATCGGTGACAAGTATCCGATCATACGTCAATGCTAAGTTGGATAAGCCGCTCGCATATACAACGGTTGCTACTATTGCTAATAAGTTGTGTGACAAGGGCATATTGAAGCGTGTTAATGCCTATAAAACAATCCATAACAAACCAGAATACTGCTATAGCATTCTGCTAGATGAAAATCGTCTAGTACGTTGTGCTATGCATCGCATTCTCACAAAGTTACTTGAAGAGCAACCCGCTATACTTAATGAGCTTTTGCGAGAGATCGGAAAGTAACCATGTGCAATAGGTACCCTAAATGCGGCCATGCTGGTGCTATCATAGACAAGATCGATGGTATTGATCGCCATTGCGAAACGGTCAAACCTAATCACGAGTGTATGTATCTTCGCCTAGGGTGCAAAGGTTGTGCATTTGCTAATGCCGACAAGCCGCCAATGCTTATATATCGAGCAAAGGATCGACACAAATGGAAAATCTAAATGAATTTCTTGATCCACATATCTCGCACACATTAGAAGTACCTAATGCTGACGAGCTAGGTGTAATGGTTGGTTCACTAAATAAGTTAGGGTTGATGTACATTATCGAGTTGATTGGGTATTCACGCACACAGATTATACCACGTTATCGTATCTACATCTTGAAGGTAGCAAAGCAAGAGGTACAATAGCATGTCAAAACTCGATAACATGCTTTTACCTGAATTAGAGAGTGTGTTACTTATTCGTATATATAATACTGCCGAGCAAGCCACATTCACTAAGTTGTTAAACGACGGCATTGTTATCTGTGATCAATTGTACATTGTAAGAGAAGCAGAGCGCATACAAATACTTACAGAGGCGCGTGATTACGAAATCTGGAAGTGTGTCCTAGTACCAACACATAGGAGCATCATAGATGACAACGCTTGACAGGGAACCAATCCAGCCGAAAGCTCCCTATGCTGATTGTGCTAACTGTCCATTGGCCGATCGGCCATGCGTACCATCGCATATGCCCGTAGGGGCTTCTATGCTCGTCGTAGGGGAGGCACCAGGCAGAAATGAGGTAGAGCAAGGCCGTCCGTTCGTCGGCCAATCTGGACAGCTCCTAGACCACATAGCGCGGCAATCAGGCATCGACCCGCAATCGATTGCGCGTACCAACGCTGTGCTGTGCCGTCCCGATGGCAATGCAACTCCACCGAGAAGCGCCGTAGCAGCTTGCGCGTTGCGGCTTGCAACTGAAATCAACCAACTATCTCCACAGGTTATCGTACCAATGGGAGGTACCGCACTTTTCGCCGTCGATTGTCTTTCACACAAGACAAGCAAGATTGGAGGTACCATTACGAGCCGTAGGGGCAAATGGTACGATCTCTCGCACTATCGAGTATTGCCAACCTTCCACCCTGCGTATGTGTTGCGTCAACCAGGATTAATGACACAGGTTGTCAATGATTTTCAGAAAGCGGTAGCAGGATTGCATACCAACACATCTAAGAGCCGCAAACCCTTCAAGACAACCGACGTTAAATACATCGTTTGTAACCCTGAAAACCAACACAGAGTTATTGAATATCTGAACCGCATGCCAGACGGCGCGGTGTTAGCATTTGACGTGGAAAGCGATCATCTGCAATGGTACGATACACCAGCACAACAAGCCGCTGACGTGTTAGCAATCGGCCTTGCATGGAAGCCCAATCAGGTTGTTGTAATACCTGTGTACAGATTGCTCTTTGATAGAGAGACCCCATTGTATAAAGCGATTAAATCAGCTTTCGAGCGCGGCAAGCCAACAGCACACAACGGCAAATTCGACCAACACAATCTCGCATTGCTTGATCTTTTTCCAACGCTCGCATATGATACGATGTTAGCTCATTATGTGTTGAATGAGGAAAAAGGTACACACGGTCTGAAAGAGCTTGTATCGAGCGTACTAGGGTGTGATGACGATTACGAACACAGGTTGATCCATGCATGGTTTGACGAAAACAAGATCAAGAAGGAAGATCGCCGTTATGGTCTAGTACTAAAAGACCGATTATATGAATATCTCGCAATCGACGTAGCTGCTACACTAGCACTATGGTCGATCTTGAAGGTTGAGTTAGAAGCAGCTGATCTATTTGATTGGCCGTTCAACAATGTGTTAATGCCGATCGCAAATGCAATCCAGCACGTTGAAGCAAACGGTATTCGAGTTGATCGCGAGTACCTTCACAAACTATCTGCATATATCACACACCAAATGAGCCTAATCGAGCAACCAATGAAGGATATGGTACGCCAACACACGCTCGATTGGCTTGCAAAAGGTAATATTAAAATACCAAAGGCTCACTGGATCAAAGATCAAGCAACGTATGCAAAATGTATTGCAAGAATGAGAGATGATTTCAACGCAGGTTCATGGCAACAGGTACAAGTGTTCTTATACGATGTGTTGAAATTAAAGCATACCAAGAAGCTAGGCTATAAAGCCGATCCACGATCGACGCAGGAGGAGAATTTACTTTCCTTACAACCTAACGATACATCAGGGTTTATCGATATGCTCTTTACATATCGAAGGTTGGAGAAGATACGCGGTACCTATGTTGACAAGCTATTACAGCTTGCTGACACAGAGGATAGAGTACATATCAACTATCTGATCCATGGAACTGAAATCGGTCGATTGTCTGCAACCGATGCGATGCATGGTATACCCCGCCCTGGCGACGACGAATACGGGGCGGCCATTCGCGGCGCCTTCATCGCATCACCAGGTTGTGTATTAGTCATCGCTGACTATTCACAGGCTGAATTGAGAGTATTTGCGGCTGAAAGTGGAGAGACGTTTTTACTGTCCATCTTCAACGAAAACCGCGATCCGCATGGTGAAGCGAATAAGCTGCTCTATGCTGGTGATCCGCTCGTTGATGATGCTGTATACAATCCAGAAACACAGTCTTGGTATTGGCCGACTGATGTAGACTATCAAGGGGTGCGTGATATTGGAGCATACTGGAAAGAGCGCCGTACTACTGCGAAAAATGTCGTATTTGGTGGACTTGTGTACCTCGGGGGGCCGAGTGGGATTGCCGCAATGCTTCAAGGCAAACTGACAGCTGGGCAGATTAAACCAATCCTAGATCGCATGTTGGCACAGATGCCCAACGCTCGAAACTGGCAACTGACACAGTTTCGTAAAGCGCGATCACAAGGCTTTGTGAAATCGCGCTTCGGTCGTATGCGTCGGTTCCCATTGATCACAGATGACAATCTAGAGGACGTGCGCAAGGCATCAGTACACATGCCGATCGCATCAGGCGCAAGCGATCTTACACAGCTGTCGATTGTTGACATTGATAGAGAAGGTTATCGTGTCGTTGGTACATGGCATGATAGTATCATCTGTGATGTACCTATCGAGCAAGCTGAAGCATGCGCCAATTTCATGGAGTACACGATGCAAGCAAAGGGAGAATACTGGTACCCTGAAGTAGCATGGAAAGCTGAAATCGAATGTTTGCCCGATGGAACATTTCCTACACGATGGTACACGAAAATACCCGACTTGACGATTAAATAAGACGATCGATCCAAAATTCAGGGGAGTAGTTAGCAGCAGTGTCAACATTCAAGTTGCCGCCGCTGTTTTGGAATACGACTAACTCAACATAGTCACCAGCTGTTAACAGATAATCAGCTGTAACCTGTTGGATCAATACCACACCAGCTGGTGACGCTTGCTCTAGTACAATGCCGATCGTCGTACCACCAACGCCATTTAGCATGATGCGTGTTTGTCGCGAGCCTGTAGCATTAGCGGCCCATGATACAATCCCTGTTATTCTATAGTAGCCGTCAAAGGGAATTGTAAATCGTGACGTGTTGCTGCTCGTGGAATGTATTGCATCTGTATCGTAGCGTTCACTATTGAGTGTTAGTGCTGTCAAAGTTGCGGTTGCTATTGTTAGCGCTGCGCTATTATACGCGCGCGCTCGCACACCGCGCGGTGTGTCAGTTGCTTTTAACTCTTGTAAACGGCTCTCGATTGCCGTTATACGTTGCATAATATCGAAATTTGACATTATACGTCTTTCATCGCTACCGATACGGTTTCTTTTTTATCTCGATAAGCAAAAATGATTTCATCGACATATTGTGTTGCTGTAATACCAGCAAACACAGCCTTGGTTTTATTACCCAGAAAATAATCTTTTTCAACTCTGCATGTTTGTGTCTGTAGCACGTCATACTCGATTACATTTCTATACAGTGTTTCTTTTAGTTTGACAGCGCCTATACCGTCAAGTATTGTTGTGTCAGTACCACTATTGCGCGCGTCAACAAACATTTCAATTCTATTCGTCGATGCGTTATAGTTAGTGCCATGTACAGAACGTACAATACGTGTACTATCTTCACCAGATCCACCAACAAATGCCACCGTTCGCTCTTGAGATCGCATCTGCTTTAGCTTTGGATTGCCCATATTCGCATTTTCGAGCGAGAACACAACGGCAGCTGCGCCCGTCGATAGATCAGTTGGTATGACCCAATCAAACCGAAACGTTGTCAAGCCCGTTCGTGTTACCTTGAAATCCCCGCCGGCAGCATCAACGATCTTCTTGAGTGCATCTAATAGGTTCTGATGTGATATTTCAATCGAAAGTGTGTTACCACGTGCGCTATCCGCTTCGATGCTAAAGCCCGTATATATAGCATCTTCAACGCGACCATTGCTAGCAAGTGCATTACCGCATATATTGGTATCTACGAGTGTCTTTAATATCGTTTCTGCTTTCGCAGTTGTAAATTTAGTATAGTTTGCTTTACCGGAAGGATACCCTATATCTCTCCATGTTAGCATGTGTTCGTATGAATAAGCGTATGCAACGAATTGCATACGCTTATCACTACTGTCATACGTTACTATACTATCCCTGTACAGACCATCAAATGATGTGTACTCAGTTATGCCGCGATCAAAATCAGATCGAATAACTTCGATCTGATCTTTATCCGATAATAATGCAACGTCTGGGCTATTGTAATCGAGCACAAGCGTACACGTATGTACATCGTTGCGCTTCTTTCGCCAATCGAGCGATAGGAAGCCATTGTCAGCATCAACACTTGGCGGCACGTTGCGCCCTGTTGCTGTTATAATCGATTTGACGGCGCCTGATGACCCGTTCTTTATTTTGATGTATGCTGTTGCAGCCAATGATCCCCGCCCAATTCAGTCTGAATAAAGGGCACATATGTACAGACACGAGGGTTTTGTATATCAAATGTGTCACTATCTGTGTCAGTTGCCATGCCTATTGTTGCGGTAGACGTAAAAGTATATGCGCCTTTATGGCAATCACTTATGTGTCCCGTCAAGCGAATATACCAATCGCTGCTACTCGAAACTTTGTCGTAAGGGCAAACGACCGATCCGCTATCAATTGTACAGTCACCAGGAAAATACCCGTTGGGATCACCATACACAACACTATCGATCGTTATATCAGGATCGAAGCTATATGTAACAATCGCTGATCTAGCACTCTCGCTAGACGTTGTGATATAGCTTTCAACTTGGATTAGATGCGCGAATGGTGTTACTGGAAGTGTTACTAGCTGTACGTCGTCAGTTTGCGCTTTTACTGACACAGCTACGAACAAGATAATGGCAATTACGAGCATGGTAATCCATCGAAGACGCGGCATGATAGCTCCTTTTATTCATCGCCCACAGCAAACCAAAAAATAACTTGTGTTGTACCTAGATCATGCTGCACATCGAATGATGTGTTGCTTACCCCAACTACGTTTACCTTGCCCAGCGATCCGTTTATTTGCCCGAACACCAAAGGCTGATTTGTAAAAGAAACAGGGAAATTGACAGTAGTAAATCCGCCGGTTGGTACAGATATTGATCCGCCTTGCATACGCACTGCTAATGGCGTTCTAGTAGTTGTACCAGCAGTTGTCCAGTTTGTAGCTGATCCGCCTTGCCGTCGATAGAACTGCGGTACTCTATTACCCGCGATTGTATCGTCAACACTATTAAGTGCCATTTTAGCTGTTGTAATGCCTAAATCTTTCACGCGCAATGTATCGGTATTGATCTCGATTGTGCTACTATCAACATTGACAGAAAGCGCGGTACCAGCACCGCCAGCAAGGCCGTTACCGGCAACAGCTGTCGCTATCTTTGCTGCCGTTACACTGCTATCTTCTAGCATTGCCGTTGATACATTCGTCGCAATGTTCAGATATACGCGCGCGTCTGTGAGCGCAATAACGCCGCCGGTTGTAATGGTACCTGTTGCTAGAGAGATCTCCCATGTCGTACCGGCAGACTGTGTTACGGCTGGAATAGCAGCAACGCCGTTGCTATTCGAGACGATCGCCGCTCTTACCGTTTGCGCGGCCCATGAGGCACGCAACACGACACGAAAGCCAGTTGTACCTAGGGTTGGCGTTGACACGGTTAGATTTAATGATGCCGTGTTCTTATAGAAGAAGCCATAGACAAATGCAGCACCAGTATTGACCGCAACAGGACTAGCAGTACCACTACACGCAAGCGTGTTACCCTTACGCGGCAATACGCCTGCTGTCGCTTCTAAATCGGGGTTGAACAGGTAACGATGAAAGTCTAACCAGTTTTGCTGTGTATAGCCGCCAATTGGCCCATCACCAGTACCAGCGGTCGTTGTCCATAGTAGGCTATCTTCAGCCATGATAGCTCCTAAATGCCGCTATAGCGGTCGTAATATTGCATATAGACTTGTGTAACGCTGTTTGCGCTGGTGCCTGTAATCGTTATAGGATTGATCCCATCTGCTACTGTGGGATCAGCTTCGATTGCGAATGTTGCAAGTTGACTATCAGTCGTTACCTCACCCGTTCGCAAATCAGTTGTGTCGCCATTTTTATACGCAAACTTGCGACCATAACGCAGGTCGATCGTATAATAACTACCGCTGGCAATAGTAATACCTGTTAAGTCGATTTTCTTGCCTGTTGCACTATTAACAATCTTCGGATCAACAATCGGACCATAGACAAGAAATAATGGAAATTCAGCAAATGTGCCAGCATAGTTAATTGTAGTTGTCTGGTTAAGTACACTACTACCCATGGGTGTTGGTACTGGTGTAGGCACACTGAATGCACTATTACCAGCTGCAATACCAAATGAAAGAGAATGCATCTCTGGATTATACCATAATGGATCAGGACACCTAAACGCAATACCTGCCTTTAATAACTGATCGTCAACTAAGCTCCTGCGTACACCTGTATTACCTAAACACCTTGCAACGATTTCATACACACTTGCGTTATTGTACGTTATGCGTAGCTTGCCAAGCTGCGTACTAGGCGTGAAGATGCGATTAAATGTTGCTCGATTGGTTTCATGATCATAGACAGCCGTAGTACGCGCCTGTAATACCATTTGTATGATACGCGGATCTAGCCGCATATCTACGTCAGTATCGCCATGCTGTAATGGCCCTTGCTCTGTTACTGGCGACACAGACGCAATATCAATGCCATCGATAGATACAACCTCAAAAGGCGCGCTATCGGACAGCTCATATGTATGTGTACCATATATCCATTGATACTGCATATACTAGCCCGTTGGATTGGTATTTAGCAACATAGCTTGCATGCGGATCTCATCTCTAATAGTTCGTTCTGGTTGCGGGGCAAAATTGCCGTTGATTGTCCAATTATGCGTTGTACTGTTGCCGGATAGTGCATCACCTATCGCAGCTACTTTGTTCAATCCGTTGTTCTGATCTTTGCGCTCGATACCGATATCACGGTTGGCACTTGCAAGCCGTTCAACATTACTATGAAATGCATTGACGTTTGCATTCACCGATTGCACTTGAGAACCAAAACCAGATACTAATCCGCTTGCCTTTTGCGCTGACGATCCAATATCGCCAAACCAATTTGCCATAGGTGGGGGGCTATGCCCTTGTAACCAATCAGGCACATGTATGCTGTTGAGTTTGTCAGCTACACTTTGTATCCATTTGATCGCATCTTTAATAGCATCGCTAATATGACCGAAGGCATCTTTAACGCCGTTTAGTGCTCCTTTAGCAGTATCGAGAGCGGGTCCAAGATTACCGCTAATGGTGCCTTTGATTGCCATAAACTGCGGTATTAGTGTGCCAAGAATAAAGAAAGCAACCGCTTGTAGGGCTGGTTTCAACCCCTTTTCAATTACTTGATCGTATAATTGAATTAGGATCGGTATGACATGTTGATTAAGATAATTCCATGCATTTGTAAGCGCTGGCAATAACACAGTTTGCCATACAGCAGCAAGCGTGCGCAACGCAAGCATAAATACTGCAATATTCACATTGACGATCGCCTTGAAAAGCGGTACAACATATGTATTAAGAAAATTATAGACCGCTTTTAATGCGGGCCAAAGGATATTTGTCCAAAAGTTAGCAAGTGCTTGTATGGCAGCCTTGAATGCTGCAATATGCACTTGAACGATTGTAACGAAGATCGGTATCACATACTGATCTATGAAGCTCCAAACTGCATTGAATGCCGGTATCAACGTATTATTGAGGAAATCTGATGTAGCTTGCAATGCTACCGGTATAGCAACTGCAAGCCATGCTTGTATTGCCGTAAATGCTGGTAACACATAACCGTTCCAAATATTGATCAACGTATCTCGGATACCTAAGAAATTAGTATTCCATGCGGTGTAGAGTAATGCAGCTGCTACACCAACAGCGGCAAGTACCAGCAACACAGGTGCAAGTGCAACAATAGTAGCTATCGCCGCCGCGCCTGCTGATACTGCCCATGCAATAAAGGCAGGTACTACAATGGTTACAAGTATGCTCCCTAGACCAACCAACACAGCATCGGCATTTTGTTTCACAAAATTACTGAATGTTACCAAACCATTGTATACAGTCGCTAACGCAGCTCCTAATTCTGGAAATCCGTTATCCTGAACCGTACCAGCAAGGTTACTAAAATCAGGGATAAGCGGTACTATAATTTCAGCAATGCGACCTAGCAAAAATGTAGCTGTGTCTAACACAGGTTGTAGAAAATGCCCTAATCCATCGGCTAGCTCTGTTATCGTATCAACCCACGACGTACCGAAATCACCAGGGTCATTACCTAGCAAGATTTGTATTTCATCAGCTACACCCTGTATAACCGTGCGTACAGTCTCGAATACAGCATTTAGCATATCCCATGCCATAAGGGCATCAGGTATAACGGTATTACTGATAAAATCTATTGCATTG
>Ga0070702_100000244_pt1 | contig 18517 bp, 21 predicted proteins | sample KBSK5103metaG_FD_65466 | JGI IMG/M metagenome (GOLD analysis project Ga0070702, IMG submission 65466) | Corn, switchgrass and miscanthus rhizosphere microbial communities from Kellogg Biological Station, Michigan, USA - KBS K5-10-3 metaG | ecosystem: Host-associated > Plants > Roots >... | reverse complement strand
ATCCAGGTCAGGTTTCCGCCCATGTCCGGGTTCGCTTCCATGACCGCGCTGATCGCGTCGGCGATCGCTTCCACGTCGACGTCGGTGGCGCGGACATCACCGTCCGGGCGTAGCACCTTGACGTACAGGCCGATGGTGACGACCTCGGAGGCGACCAGGTTCTCCTCAGCGGACAGTGGTGTGACCACGCTTCGGAACCCACCCAGGTAGATGACCTTCCGGGGCGGGTTCGGCGGGTAGTCGTAGGACACGGTGACCCCGTCGAGGGGCTGCGCCGGGCCGGCCTGGGCGGTCAGGGCGTCGATCAGGGCACGCTTCGCCGCAATCCCCATCGTCGACTTCATTCGGGCACCGGGTCATAACGCTGGGGCTCGTCGAAGGAGTGCAGAAGGAAGTACCAGCCCCGGGAGCCGATACGCAGCCACACGCCACAAGGCCGCCCACCGAGGCGCATCGATCGCACGGTGGCCGGCCAGGATGCGGTGAATCCGGTCCGATGTAGGCGCGGACTCCGTTTCGATCCGCCGACGAGCATGATGTTGCGGCGCCACGTCGTCATGACGGGCCGGCCGTCGTCCGGCAACTCCCGGAGCGGTCTGCGCCGGTATGCGAGCACCCGGACGCCACGCACTCCCGGCACACGGGGCACGGCGAATGTGAGCTGCCGCATCGAGACTCCCTGGTCAGCCGATGGTGGACACGGTTGTTCCGGCGTCGACGCTGCTGCTCCGGGCGCCGGATGCGTCGACACCCGACGTGGCGGTGCCGGCGTCGATCCCGATCCGTGGGGTGACAAGCAGCAGCGGGTTCACCCCAACGGCGACGTCGACGGCCAGGGCGGAGTCGGCGGTGGCGCGCACGAACTGCTGGGCCGCCCGGACTGCGGTGTCGGCGGCGAGTGCCGCGCTGGTGGTGGAGCGGCTGCGGGTGAGCGCCTTCACCGCGGCGTCGGTGCTGGCGGCGGTGCTGGCGGCGGTGCGGGTCCGGGCGGTGGTCCGGGTGGCGACGTCGGTGCCGCCGGCCGTGTCCGAGGCGGTCCGGGTGAAGACCTGAACGGCGCGGGTTGCGGCGTCGGTGGCCGAGGCTGTGTCCGCCGCGGTGCGGGCCAGCCCACCGCCGGTGGCCCCAACGGCGGTGTCGGTGGCGATAGCCGTGTCGGTCGTGGACCGGGTCCTGGTCAGCGTCGCCCGGACCGCGGTGTCCGCTGCCGCCGCGGTGGTGGCGGCGCTGCGGGTTTCGGTGAGGAGTCGGGTGGCTGCGTCCGTGCCCGCCGCAGCGTCTGCTGTGGTCCGGGTCCGGGTCAGGGCGGCCCGGGTTGCCGCGTCGCTCGCGGCCGCCGTGTCGGTTCCGGTGCGGGTGAACACCTGCGCCGCACGGGTCGCCGTGTCCGTCGCGACGGCGTTCTCCGAGGTCGACCGGGCCAGTGCGAGCCCACCGCGGGTGGCCACGTCTGTGGCGGCCGCGGTGTCGGTGCCGGTCCGGGCCCGGACGCTGGTGCGGGTCGCGGCGTCCGTTGCCGCTGCCGTGTCTGCGGCGGTGCGGGACTGGCCGCCGCTGACGAGCGACCCCGCAGCCGTGTCGGTTGCCGTGGCCGCCGAGGTCGAGGTCCGGGCGCGGACCGCCGCCGCCCGCGCTGCGGCGTCGGTTGCCGTGGCCGCTGAGCCGCTGGTGCGCGCGGTGACAGCGGCCCGGGTCGCCTGGTCCGTCGCAACTGCGGTATCCGCGGCGGCCCGGGTCACGGCGAGGACCGCGCGGGTGGAAGCGTCGGCGGCTACCGCCGTGTCCGTTGCCGTCCGGGCGTCGGCCAGGGCCCGGGTGCTGGCGTCGACGGCCTGCGCGGTTTCCGCGGCTGTCCGGACGGTGACCAGTGCTGCGGCCGCGGCGTCGGAGGCGGCCGCGGCGTCGGAGGCGGTCCGGCTGAACGACTGGGTAGCCCTGGTCGCAACGTCGGTAGCCGCCGCCGTGTCAGTTGCGGTCCGGGTCCCGCCACCGGTGGCAGCGGTCGGAAGAATTTCGACCCACGCCCAACTCAGCGCCGTGCTGGTGCCGGCCATTTGCACGTTCATGCGGTTGGCGGCCGTGTTGACGTCGTCCGGGATCGCCCGCTTGACCATGCCGTACGAGAGTTGCGTCGGCGGGATCGTTCCAGTCGTGCTCGGCGTATCCGCCTCGAAGCAGTCCATGCCGGCCCGGGGGGTGCCGGTCGCAGCGAAGTCCGCCAGGACAAGGAAACCCTGCCCACCGGTCGCCTGCGCCGTGTACGACTGCGTAATCAGGTTGGCCGAGTTGGACTGTGTCTTGCCGTGCGCACCGACGGAGATGCCGGTGGGGCAGGTCAGAACGAGTACCTGCATCGCCGAGTGCCGGAACCCGCTGGCAGCGCCGTTCGTCACGGTCACGGTCATCGGTGCACTGCTGACGACGGGTGCGGTCCAGATCGCGACCTGGCCGTCGACGTGGTTCACCGGATCGTCAGCGCGCGAGCGCCAGTCCGACAGGGTGTAGGTCAGGTGCCCGCCGAGCGAGTCCGTGATCGTCGGCGCGGTCGGGTCCGCGCCGAATGAACTGTTGCCCGACCACAGGATCAGCAGCGTGCTGCTGGCGGGCGGGGTGAACGACGCTGTGGTGACGGTCGCGACCGTGCCGGGGTCCGGGTTGATCGCCAGCGCCGGGCCGGACTCGTGGATCCGGATGCGGGTGTCGTCCGGTGCCGCGTTGTCCGTGCCCGCCCATGGGTTCCACACCCCGTTCGGGGCGAGCCCTTCGCCCGGCGGGTGCCAGAATACGAACGGCGGCGGGTCCTTCTCCGCCGGGTCACCGACGAGCGGCACCAGTTCGACGAATGCCCAGGTCAGGTTCGCCGAGTTGCCCGGCAGGGTCAGGTTCATGGTGGTCAGGCCACCGTTGGCACCGTCGGCGACGGTGCGGTGCTCGAACCCGTAACTGACCTGGTTGGCCGGGATCGTCGCGGATCCGTCGCGGGTGCAGCCCGTGCCGGCGGTCTGGACTCCGAGGGCGTCCCAGTCGCAGGCGACGAGGAAGCCTTGGCTGTTGTCCGCGGTGGCGGTGTACGAGTCGGCTATTGCCGACGCGGACACGGAACTGTCCGCCCCGTGCGTACCGGCTGCGGAGCCGGTGGTGACCCACACCTTGAGGGCGAGGTCGCGGTTGCTGGCGGCGTTGTTGGTGACACTGACCGTCATCGCCACGCCCGTGGCCACCGTGGCGGTCCAGATGGCGACCTGCCCGTCGGGGTGCCCGAGCGGGTCGTCGGGGCGGGACCGCCAGTCCGTGAGCGTGTATGTCAGGTGTGCGCCAAGGCTGTCCGTGACCGTCGGAATGGACGGATCCTGCGACGAGAACGTGTTGCCGGCCATCGCGACCACGAGGACCGCGCCGTTGGGCGGGGTGAATGAGGCGGTGGTGGCGGTGGGGTTGCCGGTGACGATGGCCGGGGAGGTGGCGTCGATGACGATGGCCACGGTTCAACCCCTCCCGGGCCGGTGGGGCTCGGGCGCTAGTGGAAGTTCGTTCCGCCCAGGTGCTTCGCGTCGAACCAGAAGTCCACCAGGGACGGCACCGTTGATCCGCCCCGCGACACGGTGTTGAGCAGGCTCATTGACGTGAAGGAGTTGCGGATCTGCTGGATCTCGCCGGTGGACGACGAGCCGCCGTACGTGAGGGCGGTCAACACGCTGTCCGGCAGGATTGACGTGTCGTCGAGCAACGCCTTGAAGCTCACGCAGGCGTTCAGCGAGTCACGGACGCTGACGATCAGGCCGCCCATGAGGTTGTCAAGCCCAGCCTTGGTGATGGGGTAGCCGATGGGCACAGTGGACGCTCCTCAGGACCAGAGGCGGACGGACAGGTCTTCGCAGGTCAGGGTGTTGCTGGCCGAGTTCGTGCCCCACTGCGCACCGACCGTGATCGTCTTGACGATCGTCGTGTCGATCGTCACGGTTCTTGCCGCAAGGGTTTCCGGGAACGGGCGCACGGTGAACGCGGTCAGCGCGGTGCCGAGGTAGAGGACGCCCTGGCCGAGGATGGAGCCGGAGGTGCCGGTGGACCGGACCCGCCCAGACCAGCGCATGATCCACGGCACACCGGTCAGCGTCGTCGTGGTCGTGATCGCCGAGGTCGCGCCGAGCGCCACGCCCGCGACGCCGCCGTAGTAGAAGCCGAGCAGCAGCGTGGGTGTGCCTGTGTTGGAGAAGAATCCCTGCGCGACCAGTTCCAGTTCGGTGCCCTCGGTGAGCTGCGCCGCGGCGAACTGCTTCTGCGGCGCGCGGCTGACATCGGTGAGGGTGACCGAGGTGTTGTAGCTGGTGCCGCTGGCGACGTGCAGGGGCGGCTGTGGGGCGGCCCACCATTGCGCTGGCATCGCCGCTCAGCTCGTCGTCACTGTGTCGGTCACGGTGAGCTGGTCACCGGAGAGGGAGAGCGTGGCGGTGGCGTTCAGGAGCGTTTCGAACGCCATGATTCCGCCGGTCAAGCTGTTGAAGGTGCCCATCTTCGCCACGGTCACCGGCAGCGAGTCGGTGCCGTTCGCGGTGAACACGGCGGTCTGGGTGTAGGACGCGACCCCGGCGGTGTGTGCGTAGGTGGACAGCTTGCGGATCAGCCCACCACCGGAGGTGGTGATCTCACCGGTGAGGGTGGTGTCGGAGCCGGCCGCCGCGCCCGCGTTCGCCGTGAGTCCCATGTACGCGACGGGGGCGCCGCCGGGCATGATGATGAACGTCGTCGTGGCCGAGGGTGTGCTGGCTGCGGTGCCGCCGGGGGTGAGCGGGTTGTACCACCGGTCGATCGTCAGCACGGTGGTGCTGTTCGCGGTGATGATGCCGTAGACCGCGGTCCCGGGCGTGGTACCCGCTACGACGATCTTCCCGATGTACGCGGATGCGGTGAATCCCGACGCCACGGTCAGCGATGTTGCCGAGGTGGCGGTGGCGGTGCCGGTGAACGCGGTGACGTCGCCACCCATCGTCTGCGACTGCAGATCCCTGCCGCTGTTGACGAGCATGTCAGCCCAGCCCCTTCCACTTCGCCGGGCGACCGACCGGGCAGCCCAGGGCACTACCGAGCACGGTCGCGAGGGCCGGGTCGTCGGCGTCGACCCAGTCCGGGGTGGAGTCCGCGACGCTGTCCCCCTGGCTGTGGTTGTTCCACACCCCGTCCGCCGCCGTGATCGCGGCGACCTTTTCCATGAAGGTGTAGGTGTCCGGGATGGTCACGGTGGTGACCCGCGCGCCGTCGACTGGGCGGTGCCGCAGCGCGCCTTCGTCGTCGCGCCATGCCTCTTTCGCTGCGCTGTTGCCGATCCGCACCTGCACGTTGCACCTTCCTGCTTACGCGAACACTGCCCGCCGGTAGCGGGTGTACCGGTGGTAGACGGCGTCGACCTCGGGGATGCCGGTGGCGTCGGCGGTGGGGAGGGCGATCCGGTAGGTGGCCCCGTTGACGTCGGTGTACGACTGGGTCCGGTCGGGGATGCCGGAGCGGGTCAGGTTCAGCCTCGACCGGAGCCGGATCATCGCCGCTTCCCGGAGGTCTTCGGGTGGGGAGTCCCAGCCGTGCTCGTACTCGACGACGATGTTCCCGGCGCCGGCCGGCCACACCGAGCCGGACGGGCGGGTCAGCATCCCGGACTCAGACACGGCGACCGCGGCCACGTCGGGGGCCGACCACGCCGTTCCGGACACGATCACGGCGCGGAGCCGCCGCAGCATCGGGTAGCGCGTGCCGATCCGGTCGATGTCACGACCGGAAAGGGTCTCGCGGTAGAAGCGGGGCACGAACGCCTGCCGGCAGATCTTCTCGCACTCGTTCTCGACCTCGATCCGCTTCGCGGCGAGCAGCGCGGTCGTGTACGTGCTGGTGGAGGTCAGCGAGGTGTCGGACGCGCGGGCTTCGGCGAGGCCGAAAATGAACGAACCGACGACCTCGACCTGATCGGTGAGGGTGACGACGGCGCCGCCGATGGTGCCGGTCCAGGCCACGGTCAGGGTGTCGAGTTGCCAGGTCGCCGACGAGGGGCTGCTGGGGCCGCCGGGCAGCACGTAGGTGTAGATGCCGGTGCCGCCGTGGGTGGCGTTGCCGGCGGCGACCGCGGTGCCGTCCTGGCGGGTCACCGCCACGGTGACCGTGCCTGCGGCGTCGGTGGCAACCTCGTCGACATAGACGGTCCTCGACAGTGTTGCGGCAGCCGTTTTGATCACGCGGATCAGCGACACCGCGACGCCAGCCTATCGACCATCGTTTTCACCTTCGCCACGTCGGCGGCGAGCCCGTCGCGCTTCCACGCCTCGAACGCCTGCCGGTCGGCCTCGTACCGGGCGGTGGCGTTGCTAGCCCGGTAGGAGTCGTCCCATCGCGCCTTCCCGGCGGCGGGGTGCAGGTGCTCGATCACGACGTCGGGTCGGTACACGATCCGGTTGGCGGCCTGTCCGAGCGCGAGGACCGCGTCATCGACGTACATGTGCCCGCACGTGGGCAGCATCATCCAGCCGACCGCGTGGACCAGCTCGGCGGACACGACCCACGCCGTGGGCTTGTGGCCGCCCTGGAGCAGGTCGTTGCCGTAGGCGATGCCCACCCCGCCGGGTAGCGCCTCGATCGCCGCGGTCAGCTTGAGGTTCCAGTCGCGGGTCCGTGGCCGGTGGTCGTCGCCCAGCGATGCGAGGTACCGCGGCGGCTCCGGACCGTCTAGCAGCGCGAGCGCCGCATGGTTCGTCCAGCCCGACAGCGACTTGCGTTCACCCGTCCAGATGCGGACCGGCAGCGCCTTGTACGCCGCTCGCTGCGGGTCGTCGAAGTCGACGAGCCCGAGGACGTCCGCGCGGCCGCCGGTCGTTTCCCAGACCGCGTGCGTCAGCTCGTTGAGCTGCCTGGGCCGGTCCCGGGACGGGGTGATGACGACGAGGTCAGCCATTGCGGACCCAGTAGCCGGCCGGGTTCGAGCTGACCGGGTCGGTCCGCTCGATCGCGAGGTCGCGGGACCAGTCGTCGTTGCCGACGAGGCATTTCACGATCGCATCGAGCGGGGTGCCGTCGAGGTGGGCCATGCCGTGTTGCTTGCGGATCTCGTGGCCGTAGCCGAAGAGGGCGTCTTCGACGACGAGGTAGCAGCCGGGGCTGACCAAAGGCCCGTACAGGGCGATCTCGGCGGCGACGTGCGGCGCGGAGTGGTCGGAGTCGAGGGACACCATGCACCGGCGACCAGAGGTGAGCGCGCGGACCTGCTCGATGGTTGCAGGGTCAGTGGAGGCGCCGAGCAGGTAGAAGATGTCCCGCGGCGCCGCTGTCATGTCGAGGTTGGCGTGGTCGATGTCCACGGTGATGACGGCCAGCCCGTGGTCGGCGAACCAGCGGGCGCTCGCGCCGGTGCGGGTGCCGCACTCCACGATCACCTCGGGCCGGGTCGCCTCGATGATCTGGGCGTAGCGGTCGAGGTCCGGTTGCAGCTTGAGCATCCCGTCGTGGTCGTGCTCGTGCCGGGCCAGCGCGCCGAAGCTCTTCTCCAGGTCGATGGCCACGGTCAGGTCCGGGTACGGCTGCAACTCGACGGCGTTCTGCACGATGTAGTCGAGCTCGCCGACCCACATCTCCTTGTGGTGGGTGGTCTTCACGCCGGTGTGGACGGCGGGAATGATCCCGGCCTTCAACAGGCGCCCACAGAAGGCGATGTCCTCGCCGACGATGTCCCCGGCGTGGTCGTAGATCTGGTCAAACCAGTGGTCTCCGTGCTCGGCGCGCAGCTTCTCCAGCGCGGAGCGGTGGATGAGGATGAACGCCCCACCGGTGGCGGCGACCGGGGTAACCGTGTCGTCGTCGTAGTCGCCGTAGTAGCAGAACGACGGGTCGCCGTTGCTGTCGGTGCCCATTCGGTACATGGTGGGCACGATGGTGCGGCGCCACCCGCCCATGCCGTCGTAGGCGGCTTCCATCAGAGCGAAACACAACGCGCCGACGACGGGCCGTTCGGCGGGGTCGGCTGCGGCGAGGAGCCGGTGCGCGGCGTCGAAGTTGAACCCCATGTCGGTGTCCACGTACAGCAGCCACTCGTGGTTGGTTTTGTCCAGGAACAGGCGGGCCCCGTAGTTGCGGGTCTGCGCCACCATCCCGGCTCCGCACCGCAGGTTGAGCGGCTTGCGGGCGATCCGGCCGTGGGCGAGGTCGTACTCGAGCATGGCCCGCATCGATTCGACCCACGAGTGGGAGACGTGCTCGTTGTGCAGATAGGCGACCTGGACGATTCCGTCTCCGGTGGGTGTGGTGTGGGATTCCATCGCCCTCACCTCGTCCGGGGTCAGCATGTCGGACATGTGCGGCCTTTCGGTTGGAGAGTCCTGAGCCCGCTGCCGTGGTGTGGGACTCTCCTCTCACACCACGGCAGCGGACGGCCTGGTCAGCTACCCGAGTAGGTGATCTTCGTGACGGCCTTCGGTCGGCGGCCGAAGGTGACGGCCTCGTAGCCCCACACACCGACCCTGACCAGGGCCGGGCCCGCGGGCTGTTCGAACTGGAACTGCATCGGCGGGGAGATGCTGAACAGGTGCTCCTGGGAGTTGAGGATGAACCCGGTCGACGCCGCCACGGTCGGGGAGGTGACGACGAGCAGGCTTTCCAGGGAGCCCTGCACCGCGGTGCGGAACCCGTTCGTGGCCCCACCCTCACCGATGGCGTTCGCCGGCCCGTACGCCTGCGCGAGGATCAGCGGCCGGCCGGTGGAGTCGGTCAGCTTGAGGTAGGTGGTCCACCGGGCGGTCCGGCCGACGAACAGGTCCGCGTCCCCGGCGGGGGCGTCGGAGATGGCGGCGATCCCGTCGAGGATCCCGGCCCGCTGCCCGGCGATGTCGGTCGTGGTGAGCACGCCGGCGGACACGGTGACCGCGTTGACGTTGGCCTGGCCGTTGAGGGCGACGATGACCTCAAGCTCGGCGTTGTCGTAGAAGTCGCCGAGGAGGTCACCCCAGATGACGGAGTCCACTGCGGGGTTGGCGGCTTCGAGCATCTGCCGCGACACCTCCGAGTAGCCCATGATCGCCTTCGGGGTGACGGTGATCGTCGTGTACTGCGGGTCGGTCTCGGTGCTGTTGACACCCTCAGCGACGGACGACGTCTTCGCCACCGTTCCGGCGACCGGAATGGTCCACGGGTACGGCCCGGCCCACGGCACCTGCCGCAGCCGTTCGGCCAGCCGGAGCCGGCGGTGCATGACCGGTGCGAACTGCTCGGCCAGCCACACCGGCGGCACCAGACCGGCGCCGAAGGTGGTGGCGCCGGCGCCGAGAACGTCGCGGAGGTGGGTGTTGTCCCGCAGCGCGTTGGAGTGCTTGAGGAGCCGCTCCGCGGCGGCGGTGTCGCCCATCTTCATGGACCGGTACTGATCGCCGATGAACGAGTGCTCCGACCCGCGGGTGTAGAAGCCGGGGTCGCGGTCCTGGGTACGGGCCCCGCCGAGGTTCACGGAGCGGGCCTGGTCGCTGCTGCTGCTCTGGTCGTCGTCCGCGGCCGCGTCCCGCGCCGGCGCGGTGGCGCCGGCGACGGTGCCGGCCAGCGCCGCGACCTTCGCGTTGCGGACCTCGATCTCGGACAGGTCCTTGATCTGGGAGTAGAGCATTTCGGCGCGCTCGCCCATTTCGCAGACCGACCGCAGTTCCTCGTTGGTCATGTCGCGCTTGGCTTCGGCGGCGCGGGCCTGCAGGCCCGCGATGGACTTCTGCAGGGCGGCGTACTGGTCACGGATGCTCGTGAGATAGACGTTTTCGGACACAACAACCCCTTTACGGGCTCACAGGGACGGGAATGCTCCGAGTGACCGGGGTGTCGTCACAGTCCGGGCCGCGAGGGTGCCGGACAGAGCCGGGGTGTTCGCGGGCGCGGAAGGCGGGGTGTCGGTCGTATGGAACGGGGGGAGTTACCGGGGAACACCGAGCCGGATGGCCCGGATCTCGGTTTCGTAGTCGGGCACTTCGCGGCGCGCCGAGGGCGCCAGGTACTGCTCGGCCCGGGTACGCAGGTCCATGTCTGCGTCGGTGTAGGTGGTGCTCGGCTGCTGCCGTGTGCTGCGGACGGCGGTGGCCACGGCCAGGTCGCCGTACGCGCCTTCCATGACGATGGCGACCTCTTTCAGGTCGGCCTGGATCCGCTCGACGATGCCGCCGCCGAGCCGCCGGTTACGCCCTTCACGGAACATGATCGACAACTGGTCCAGTGCCCCGTCGCGGACGAGTTCCAGCGTGGCCTCACCAGCCGGGGTCTTCGCCGTGCGCAGTTCGACGTACAGGCCGGCACTGTCGTCACGGAGCATCGTCGCCGCGCCGATCAACTCCCCGCCGAGCAGGACGTGCTCGCGGGCGAACTTCACCCGCTGCGGCCGGTCGAGCTGGTGCGAGAACGCCCCCCGCGCGAACTGCTCGATGAGCTGGTCATCGATGCGTGTGGGCGCGTTGTACGGCACGGCGATGCCGCACACGGTGCGCCCGTCGCCGGACGAGCGGACCTGCAGGTCCGGGCAGAAGTTCCGGAACAGGTTTTCGCTCATCGCGGCGTCCCATCGGCGTGGTACTGCATCGCGTGGTACGAGCAGACCTTCCCGTTGACGGCCCGGCCGACGTGCATGCCGCGGCCGTTGTTGACGACGCAGTCGCTCGTCCGGGCATTCGGCTCCGCCCCGGCCGGCTTGTCCTTCGGCGCGTTGGCGGTGGCGTCGTCCGGGTCGGGCTTCGACACCTGGGCCGCCGGCGGGTCGGACTTCGCCGTGCGGGTGCTGGACGCCGCCGTGCCAGCGACGGCGGGCTCGGTCTTGTCGGTCGCTTTGTTCACGGCTTCTCCAGTCCGTTTCTGCCCCCATCGGGACCGTTCTTGGCTTGATTCGCCGCAATTTCGGCTGGATTGGGGGTGTATGCGTCGACCATCGGGGGCTTGTCCGGCAGCGGCGGGCGGTGCTCGTACTCGCGGGCCTCGTCGATGGTCAGGAACCCGGCTTCGATGCCGATCTTGTGGGCTTCGTAGCGGGTCAGGGTGTCCGAGCGCAGTACCGCGTCGAGGTTCGCCCGGGCGCAGGTGCCGCGGGGGAATGCGAGGGTCAGGGTCTGCTCGAACCGGGCCACATGACCGCCGAGGCTGAACTTGAGCAGGTTCGCGGCGTCCTGCTCGATGTTCGCGTACGTCCGCGAGCTGGTCTGACCGCCGAGCCACCCGACCGGCAGGCCGAAGACCAGCTCCAACTCGGTGAGGGTCATCTTGCGGGCCTCGACGAGTTGCAGCTCTTCGGGATTCCACGACAGCGCCTCGAACTCGGTGGAGGCGTTCAGGACGGCGATCGACCGGCTGGACTGGTTCGCCAGCCACTGGGCTTTCATGTCGAGGGCTTCGGTCTCGGTCAGGTCCGGGTTCGACGACTTGAGCACCCCGGTCGGCACCCCGTGCGAGGACAGGGACCGGGCCTGCTTGTTCTGCTCCGCTGCCAGGTTGAACGTGTTTAGGTGCGCTTCGAGGACACCCATGCCCCGGACCGCACCGGGCTCGCACGGTCCCTTGATGTGGATGACGTCCTGACTGCCGAGCGCTTTCAACGCGCCCACGGTGTACTCCAGTGCGCCGACGGGCAGCGGGGAGTCCATGTACGGGGTGACCCGGCGGACCTGGCACATCTGCGCCGGCACGGGCAGGACGGCGGTGGGCCACCCGGCGTAGTTCCGGGCCGCGATGACCCCGATGGCGTTCCCGTGCCAGATCAGGTCCAACGCCCATGACGAGAACGTGGTCATCCTCGTGTCCGGCGGGGCCGGCTGTTCCAGGAGCGGCGGCGTCGGGACCATCTTCTCCTCTGGCGAGCCGACGTACTCCCGGTACGCGTCCCAGGGCACCTGCCCGAGGAGGTCGGACAGGAGCACGCTGGCCCGCCAGGCGCCCGGGATCGACAGGCCACCGCGGTAGCTGCCCGGGCCGACGAAGTCCGGGGCCAGGTTGTCCAGCACTACGTAGGACTGGGACGCGCCGGTCACGGTGTCCGTCGCGGTGTACCGCGTGGATCGTGTGAGCAGCCGCCCGAGACCCATCTAGATCTTGCCGGCCTCGCGGAGGGCGCCGAGGACGGTGGCCGCTATCCCGCCGACGATCATCGTCACGCCGGCGCCGAAGGTCACGTAGACACCGGCCAGCGCGGACACGCCCCCACCGAGCTGGACGAGCAGGGTTGCCGGCAGGGTCGGGAACCGTAGCGGCGCGATCCGGGTACGTGGCCGGGCCGCGCCGTTCTGCGTGGTGAGGTAGGCCGTGTCGGCAACCATGCGGCTCTCCCTGTTCAGTAGACCTTGGAACGCGGAATGGAGGCGTTCCGTAGCCCCCACAGGGCCGCGGTGACGGCTCCGACGGGGCAGAACGTGGTGGAGTGCTGCCGGTCCCAGGCCCGGGCGTCGCCGATCTTCCGTTCGACGGCTCCGGCGACGGCGGTGTTGAGGGCGTCCTGGTTGCCGTGGCGGACGTTGCGGGCTGCGATGTCCTCTCCGGCGAGCCCGTCGTGGAGGTCGCCGAAGCTGCGCGCCGCGTCAGACATGGTCATCTTGACGATGGGAACGTTGGCGTCCTCGAAGTCTTTGAGCAGGCTCCCGGCCGGCCCGCCGGGGTCGAGCACGAGCACCGAGCCGGGCCACCGTTTGAGGAGTTCCTGCCCGCGGGCGAGGCACCATCCGGTTCCGGGCCGGTAGTCCTCGCCGGTGTCGTCCTTGGTGAGTTCGACCTGGCGGAGGCCGTCCGCGCGCCTCCACGCGACGCCGAACGCCGCGGCGGAGCGGTCCCATTCGACTTCCAGGCCGAACGCGAGCGGCGCACGCGGGGCGTCCGGAACGTCGATGGCGGCGGTCCATTCCGCCTCGGAGATGACCAGCCACCGCGCGGTGCCGGTGAGCGGCCAGATTCCGCACCGCTCGACCCCGAACTCCTCGATACCGCCTCCGTTGACGGCGATGTCGAGTTCGTCGCGGCAGCCACGTTCGGTGATCCGGATGCCGTAGGCCGGGTTCGCGGCCGCCCACGTTGTCGGCTGGGTGACGTCGGTGCCCCGCTCGACGCCCCATTCGATCCAGGTGATCCGCGGCGTTTCGCGGGCCGCGATCCCGGCGAGGACACCGGCCCGCACGCCCATCAGCAGTTCGCACGGCTCGCCGATCGGCGGCGGGGTGGAGAAGTGGTTCATCTGCGGGTCCGCCTGCGCCGAGATGGCGTACAGCAGCGCGGCGAGCTGGGCTTTCGTCAGGGCGAACGCCTCGTCCAGGACGAGCCGCTGCGGGCTCTTCCCGCGGCCGCCGCCCTTCGTGCGGGCGTGGAAGTACAGGTTTCCACCCGGACCGCCCCGGTCGTAGAGCAGACCGTCGCCGCCGAACACCGCCGGCCGGGGCAGCAGCTCGATGCCTTCCTTGCCGTGCGCCCGGTTGACGCGGTTGACGCGACGGTCGAGGTCGGGGGTGTTCTCGATCAGGGCGAGGGCCCGGCTGAACGCGTCCCGGGCGGTGTCGAACAGGTGCGCGCTGTGCAGGATCGTCTCGTGGAGGATGAACATCCCGTACAACTCGACCGGCTCGATGCAACCCCCTTTGCCGTTCTGACGGGGCACGATCGTGTACGTCCGCCGGGCGGCGGCCATGCCATGCTCGTCCTCCGCGAGGAGGTCGTTGACGACGTCGCACTGCCACGGGTCCGGCTCCTGCCCGGCCGAGCGGAGCAGGTCAAGCGCCTCCGGTCCGGCCGTCGCCGCCCACGGCGGGACCGCCCGGATCCGCGGCTGGCGCTGGCCCAGCAGCACGGCGCCGGGCGCGTCGAGCAGCGATCTCGTCAAGTGGGCTCTCCTGGGTGGTCGCGCCGAGCCGCCGCAGTTCCAGCAGGACCGCGCGGAGTTCCTTGCTGATCGCTGCGGCGGGGGCGCCTTCGGCGTCGGCGAGCCGGTCGGCGAGGAGCGCGCGGATCGCGGTCAACGCCTGAATATCGTTACCGTCCGCTATCGGGTTGGGGGTTACCATCCGTAGCCCTTCGCGGTGGCGCCTACAATCCGTGACGGCCACCCGGTCACTAGCCGTAGTGTCCTATTTGGACAGTGCGCATATCGACGTTTGACGATAGCCTGCTGACCTGCAAGAACGATTGGATCAAGGCTCTGACCTGCGCAAACACGGGCTGGATCTTGGCCAATGTTTCCCGGGGAGGGAAACGAAGGGCTGGAGGTCTCGACCGGGGTGCGATCATGAAAAAATCGACCGCCGCCTATGCGACGCTCGGTTACTTCCATCTTGGATGTAACGGTACGTAGCATCCGGTTGATCAAGGTTTGGCCCGCACATATCACTAAGCGTCACATCAACACGAACGGCACCGATAGACAGGCATTACCATCGACGGTCGGCAACAGGTCGAGGTGAAGGAGTGATCACCCTCGTGTCGCGGTTGCCAGCCCTCAGGTTGCAGCGCCTGTGCTCGGGCCTGCCGTTGGCTGGGTCCAGTGGTGCACCCCCACGCGAGAGCGGTATCACGTGCCCGGCTGTGGCGGCCATGGGGTGGGTCCAGTGCAGGCGCTTGTCGATGGGTCCACCACAGCGCCAGCACATGGGCACAGGGGCTGCTAGGACGGCTTCCCGCCAGCGCCTGTAGGGCCTGCCCATGCGGCCCTTGCGCAGCTCAGGGTCCCGGTATGTGGTCCAGCGCTGCTTGCGTTCGGTGTACGTGGGGTGCCGGGACCGGGCCACCTGATCACCCTTCCGTAGGAGACCCGGTCTCAGCCACACAGGTAACCGAGGGGTCGTACTTTCGGTCAACCCGATGCGGGCTACAGGCCCTTCGCTGTACGCCACACCTGGTAGGCGTGGGCCGCGTGGGCGTTGTCCCCCGTATGGCGGTGATGCGCCCAACCGTCCAGTGCCTGGACCAGAGCCGCATCAGCGGGATCCCGGACCGGTGGAACCGGCGGCGGCCCGGGTGCGGGGGTGATCGGGAACCGCTCCCCCGTCAGGGAATGGAACGCGTCCGCCAAGGCGCTGAGGCCGATCCCCGCCGGGTTCATCCCCGCAGCGGTCAGCCACTCCGGGCTGATGACCACCCACGCCTCTTCGACATAGCGGCCCCACCACACCGCGGAGAACGGCTGGACCCGGGCCCAGGTAACCACCTTGAACCCGGCGTTGGCGTCATAGCCGAGGTTCACCGCGTGCCCGCCGGCTATCCCACCGTCGTCCGCGACCAGATGCCACGCCTCGCGGCGGTCGAACTGGGCGAAGGCGGCGTTCGGGAGGTTCACGCCGAGCATCAGGTGTCCGAACAGCCACAGCGCCCGGTTGACCTCTGCCGGGTTGTGGACATCGACCTGGGCGAACGCTGCGATCCGGTGCCCGCCGATCCCGACCCTGCGCCAGTACGACAGGGCGTCCTGGATGATCGTGCCCTGATCGGTCGGGTTCTGCCCCGGCGGGCCGGCGGCCGGGTCGAACCCGGTGACCGCCGAGTAGGCGGCCAGCACATCCTGGTCCGACACGGATACCGCCGAACCGTGGCCGTAGGCGGTGGTTGCCTCGATCGCGTGGCCGATCATCGCGAAGACGCAGTCGCCCCACCGGTCGTTGCCGTACATCGGCCAGTTGCTCACCTGGGACACCCAGTCCACCACCGGCGGGGTCGTTGGGAGCGGGCCGCGCAGATACCGGCCGAGGAGCAGCCGTGGGGCGGTCTGCGGACTGTGCGGAGGACGGCGACCCAGCCGGTACGACACGCCTACCCGCCCGCTGCGATCTGCGCGTTCCGGTTCGTCACAGCGTCCGCGTAGAGCGCGGTGAACAGGGCGACGACGTCCGGTGCGGTCATGGCGAAGTTCTTCCGCAGGTCCCGCCCCAACTGGATGAACGAATCCCGCGCCGGCTGGCTCACCCATCCCAGACCGCCCGGGATCGCGTCCAACTGGGCGCGTACCGCGGCCGGGAGCTCGTTCGTCATCATCCACTCGCGGACGAGCGGCGGACCCGTTGTCACCTGCAGCCACCCGCGTACGTGCTGGCTGCCGGCGACGATCTCACCCGGATTCCCCGCACCCGAACCGATAGCGCTCAGGTACTCCGGTGGGAAGTAGAACGTCAACCCATCCAAAGCCAGAGCAGCAGCAGGAGTCTCACCAGCCACCGCACGAAACACGATCGGAACGAAGCTGTTCAACGGTGAGGACATGACGAAGCCCTCCCGCATTTGGGCACGACGAAGATCGGTGGGGCCATGGTCCCGCTGACCAGCGAGTACGTCAAGTCGCCACGCTAGAGCGCGAAGCGGCCGTCCTTCGCCTCCATGTTCGGCTGCTCCGTGCCCAGCCCGGCCGCGTACAGCCACCCGGACACCTCCGGTTCGAGCATGCTCATGCCGCTTCTCCGTGCGAGACGTAGGTCTCGTCAAAGTCGATAGCACCCACATGCCACGGCTGGAAGCCCTCGCCCTCGATGACCAGCCATTCGTCGGCAACCACCGCGGCGTGCTTGCCGTTGGCCTGTTTGACGACCAGGTAGGCAACCTTGCCCGCCAGATACTCGACGGCCGGCGGCGGGATCGAGCTGTACGGGCTCACCGCCCGGTAGCGGCGCTCCAGCCACGCCCGGATCGTCTCGGCGCATTCCGCGGAGCCGTCGAACCGCATCGCCTCGACCCCGTCATCCGGATCGGGCGGATCGGGGCGTCTGTGGTAGTGCTTCGGCTCGGTCATGCTGCTGCTGCTCCGTTCGGATGCTCGTCGTCCCCGTCTTCATGTTCCGCCGCCTGGGCGGCGAGGTCATCCCGCCACGTATACCGCCCACACGATCGACACCAGAGGCAGCGGATCACCCCCGTCTCCCCACGTTCGATGAACAACGCCGGCTGCCGCGTCTCGGTGGGCTCGTGCTCCGCCGGCACCCAGCGGACCTGGTCCGGGCGGCCGGGCTCCGGATCCGGGACCGACACCACCCACGCAGCCCCGCAGCCCCGACATTTCGCCCCGACGATCCCCCGACCCGCCGATTCCGGTGGGGACAGCATCCCCTCGATGCGGATCTTCCAGCGGCGACAGTTCCGTTCCACCGCCACCGCCATCTGATCCCGATCCGTCCTGCCCGTAATCTCCGCAGCAACAGCCCGCAGCAGCAGGCCAACCGGTGGGGGGCTGTACTCGTCGGCGGCGCGGGGACCATTGCGGTACTTCCTCCGGTCAACCCCGAGAACACCAGCCCACGCACCCACACTGACCAGGACCTCCGTCCACAAGTCCAGGGCGTCCATCCCCAACGGCGCCCTGGTCCCCGGCGTCGTCCTACCCCCCGCACCCGTGGAACTGCTCGCCACCGCCTCCTCCAACTGGCGGAGCAGACACGGAGCCCGAACATCGTAGTGGACACGTCCGACATGAATCCGCTTCCTCGGCGGGACCAACAACACCCCAACCGCCCTATGCAGCGACTCGTGATCCGACATCAAATCTCCATCCGCACCAGTCAGCTATCCTGCGGTCGAGATCCAATGCGCTGCCCGCGTCGGTACTCTGTTGCCCGGCCCTCAGGTTGTCGAAGACCTGAGGGCCGCCCACTGTTCAGCGCCGACGTCGCCGGGCACGTAGCCGCCGCGAGTACGCGCAGTGCATAGCCCTCACCCGAGGATGCCGGCGGCGGAACAGCAGCGAGTACCCGTCGTTGACCACCGAGCCGAGCGGCGTCCACTCCGGCCCGCCGAACGTGTCCGGTGAGGTGCCGACAGAAGCCGAGAACAGGTAGCCCGTCACCGGTCCACCGCCTCGTGTCTCGGCACCCACCCCGGACACGGAACCGCGCCCGGATGCGCCAAACCCGGCAACGATCTGGCACACCACCGGCACTCGTCCAAGTCCGGCTGATCACACCGCGCGCACCTCGGCACATGCCCGAGAACAGCGCACAGCAGCGGCATCACCACCTGGTACGGGGTGAACGCCCACCGCAACGGCAGGAGCCGGGCGGGTGCCCACGCCCAGTCGTGGCCGTCGTCGAGCCAAGCAGCGACACGGTCGCGGATGTCAGCCACGCGGCTCACCACCCTTCGCCGGGGGCTCCTCGACCGCGGCCAGATCCAGCGGCGTCCACCCACCCAGGGCCGGCGCGACCGCCAACGTCCACGACCGCCACTCCACCCGGTACGACCCCGCCGACCCCTCGTACCAGCAGGCCAGGATCACCTCGTGGCGGCTGAGCCCGTAGTCGGCGGCCACCGTGTCGAAGTCCTCACCGGCGTAGACCATCCCCGCTATCGCCTCGGTGCTGACACCTCGGATGTGCGGGGCACCGAAGCTCATCCCCGGGTCGATGGTGATCACGGGACGGTCAGGCATGCCGCTGCTCCTCGACGAACTCGGCAGGCGTCAACGTGCAGTCCACGACCACGACCGACCCATCCGGCCACCGCTGCGGCCCGTCCCCGTACACATCCGGATGCATCAACCGCAGGTGATCGACCATTCCGGAATCCGGGACGGCATTGTCGCCGGGCG
>Ga0070702_100000242_pt1 | contig 18527 bp, 15 predicted proteins | sample KBSK5103metaG_FD_65466 | JGI IMG/M metagenome (GOLD analysis project Ga0070702, IMG submission 65466) | Corn, switchgrass and miscanthus rhizosphere microbial communities from Kellogg Biological Station, Michigan, USA - KBS K5-10-3 metaG | ecosystem: Host-associated > Plants > Roots >... | reverse complement strand
GTGTCGGAGCGCGAGAGCTTCGTGCAGAAAGGCCTGATCGGTCTCGCCGACACCAACCAATTGATCGTGGCCGATCGCCCCGATCTCAAGTTCCAGCCTTTCGTCAGCCGCTTCCCGGAGCGCATTAGAGAGCACCACGGCGATTGCTTTGCTGCGATCCGCAAGAAGGACATCGTGGTGCATCACCCCTACGAGTCCTTCGACGTCGTGCTCCAGTTCCTGAAACAGGCAACGGCAGATCCCGACGTGGTGGCGATCAAGTGGACGCTCTACCGCACGTCGAAGAGCTCGCCGATCATCGAGGCGCTGAAAGATGCCGCCGAAGCGGGCAAGTCAGTCACAGCCGTGGTCGAGCTGAAAGCCCGCTTCGACGAAGAGGCCAACATCAAGTGGGCGCGCGATCTTGAAAGTGCGGGCGTGCAGGTCGTGTATGGCTTCATCGAGCTCAAGACACACGCAAAGCTCAGCCTGATCGTGCGGCGAGAGATGGGCGAGCTCATCACCTATTGCCACGTGGGCACTGGCAATTACCACCCGGTCACCGCCAAGATCTACACCGACCTGTCTTTTTTCACCGCGGACCGCACCATCGGCCAGGATGTCTCGCGCATTTTCAACTATGTGACGGGCTATGCCGAGCCCGCCGAGCTCGAACTCATGGCGGTGTCGCCGGGAGGCATCAGGGCGCGCATCCTCGACCATATCCGCGAGGAGATGTACCACGCCAAAGCCGGCCGACCTGCCGCCATCTGGATGAAGATGAACTCCCTGGTCGACGCCGAGATCATCGACGCGCTGTACGAGGCGAGCCAGGCTGGCGTCGAAATCGATCTCGTCGTGCGCGGCATTTGCTGCTTGCGGCCCGGCGTTCCCGACCTCTCCGAGAACATCCACGTCAAGAGCATCGTCGGGCGGTTTCTCGAGCATTCGCGCATCTATTGCTTCGGCGCTGGTCACGGCCTTCCGAATCGCAAGGCCGTGGTCTATATCAGCTCAGCCGACATGATGCCGCGCAATCTCGACCGCCGGGTCGAGGCGATGGTGCCGATCCTCAATCCAACCGTGCACGAGCAGATCCTCGACCAGATCATGGTAGCCAATCTCAAGGACAATCTGCAGAGCTGGCGGGTGCGGCCCGACGGCAGCTCCGAGCGGTTCCATCCCGGCAAGGATCAGGAGCCATTCAGCGCCCAGGATTATTTCATGACCAATCCAAGCCTGTCCGGCCGCGGCACGTCTCTTACCGGGAACATGCCACCGCGCTTCACCCGGCTGGTCGAATCGACCTGAAGCGCCTCACGCGAGACGCCATGCTTCAAAGCAATGATCTGAGCCCTGTCGCGGTCGTCGACATCGGCTCAAACTCGGTGCGTCTCATCGTCTATGAAGGCGCGGGTCGTGCGCCGGCGCCTCTCTTCAACGAGAAGGTGCTGTGCGGGCTTGGCCGCACGCTGGCCACCACCGGCAGGCTTGCCTCCGATGCGATCGTTCGCGCGCTGGGAGCGCTCCGGCGCTTCCGCGCCCTGATCAAGCAGCTCGGCGTCACGCATGTCGAGGTCATCGCCACTGCGGCGGCGCGCGAGGCGGGCAACGGTCCGGAATTCATCGCCCAGGCCGAGAGGGTACTCGGCTGGCCGATCACGGTCTTGTCGGGCACCAGGGAGGCCGAGCTTGCCGCACTCGGTGTCGTGTCTGGCATCCATGCAGCCGATGGTTTTGCTGGGGACCTTGGCGGCGGCAGCCTCGAACTGATCGACGTGAGAGGCGGACGGCTATCCGATGCCGCAACGCTTCCCCTTGGCGGCTTGCGGCTGATCGATGCCGCCGGCGGCAGTCTCAAGAAGGCGCGCGAGATCGTCGACGAGGAGCTGTCGAAGGTGAGCTGGCTCGAGAAGGGCAGGGGCCGCGACTTCTACGCCATCGGCGGAACGTGGCGGGCGCTTGCGCGGCTGCACATGACGCAGACCAATTATCCTCTGAGCGTGATGCACAACTACCGCATCAACGCCGAGGACGCACTCAGGTTCTCGGCGGTCCTCGATCACCAATCGCAAAGCTCGCTCGCCGGCATTCGCGATATCTCGAGCGCTCGCCGCGAGACCATCCCCTACGGCGCCTTGGTGCTCGAGAGGCTCATCAGGCAGATGAAGCCGCGCGCGGTCGTGGTCTCGGTGTTCGGCATTCGCGAAGGCCTGCTCTACAGCCTGCTGAGCCCCGAGGAGAAGCGCAAGGATGTGTTGATTGCAGCTTGCGACGATATCGCCCGCCGCTGGTCGCGCTCGGTGGACAGCGCCTACGAGCTGTGCTTCTGGACCGACGCTTTGTTCCGGGCGCCCGGTCCGGTGGAGACGCCCGAGCAGAGGCGGCTCCGCCATGCCGCCTGCCTGCTTTCCGATATTGGCTGGCGGGCGCATCCCGATTACCGCGGCATTCAGAGCCTGAACCTCATTGCTCACGGCACGCTTGTCGGCGTCGATCACCCTGGCCGCGCCTTCCTCGCGCTCACCGTCTATTACCGCAACGAAGGACTGGTCAAAGACGAGCTCAGCCAAACGCTGGTCGAACTCGTCGACAAGGACATGCTGAAGCGGGCGCGTATCCTCGGCGCCGCTTTCCGCGCGGCGCATATGGTGTCGGCCGCCATGCCGGGCGTGCTCACCAATACGCCGATCAGCTACGAGGGCAACCGGCTGGTCTGGACGCTGCCCGAACCTTACGCGAATCTCGAAGGGGAACGCGTCGAGCGCCGTTTCAAACAGCTTGCCGAACTGCTCGATCGCGACGCCGAGATCAGAGTCGGCTCGGCGTTCCAGCTTGCCGCGAGCTAGTTTCGAGTTGCTGGACCAAGTCTCGCTTCCCAAATCATCGGCTAAATTGCCGTTCCGGCGAGAGCCGGAATGCGGTAACGACGAACATTGAGCTCACTCCAACTGTAAAATTTGGTAATGGCAGAAGACCTCTATTCCGTCCTTAGCGTGCCGAAGACTGCAAGCGCTGAGGACATCACCAAGGCCTATCGCAAGCTCGCCAAGAAGCTGCACCCCGACCTCAATCCGGGGGACAAGGCGGCCGAGGAGAAGTTCAAGAAGGTTACAGCCGCCTACGACATCCTTGGAGATGCCGAGAAGCGCGGTCGCTACGACCGGGGCGAAATCGATGCCTCCGGCCAGGAAACGCCGCAGCAGCGTTACTACCGCGAATATGCGGGGGGCGAGGACGGCGCGCGTTACCGCTCAACCGCTGGCTTCGAGGATATCGGCGCCTTCAGCGATCTGTTCGGCGACCTGTTCGGCGAACGCGGCGGCATGCGCGGGGGCCGTGGTGCGCGCTTCTCGATGCGTGGGTCCGATGCCCAATATCGCCTGGACGTCGATTTCCTGGATGCCGTGAACGGCACCAAGACGCGCATCACCCTGCCTGACGGGGGCACGCTCGACGTCACCATCCCGCCCGGCGTCGCTGACGGACAGGTCCTGCGGCTAAGGGGCAAGGGCAATCCCGGTATCGGCGAGGGCGAGTTAGGCGACGCGCTGATCGAGATCCATGTCCGGCCGCACCCGGTGTTCAAACGCGAAGGCAACGATATCGTCGTCGAAGTGCCGATCACCTTCGATGAGGCGGTGCTCGGTGGCAAGATCGAGGTGCCGACCATCGGCGGACGCGTGTTCGCCACCGTCCCGCCCGGCTCGAACACGGGCCAGACACTCAGGCTGAAAGGCCGCGGCATCAAGACCAAGGGCAGCGCTGGCGACCAACTGGTGAAGCTCAGTATCATCCTGCCTGATCGGATTGACGACGACCTCAAGCGCTTCGCCGAGACCTGGCGCGAGGCTCACCGTTATGACCCGCGGCGCAAGCTCAAGGAGCAAGCCTGATGCTGAGCGAGCGGGACCTGGTTGCAAGGGTGCAGCGCCTGACGGTCACGCGGTTTCGGGTGTGGATCAAGCAAGGCCTAATCAAGCCGGCAGACCAGACCGCGCAACGCTTTTCTGAAGCCGATCTCGCCCGGGCCACGCTAATCTGCAATCTCGAGGACCAGCTCGGCTTCTCCGAAGAAGACGTGCCGGTGCTGCTCAATCTTATCGATCAGATCCATGGACTCCGCTCCGAGCTGCTATGCCTGCTCGGCGCCCTCGATGACTTGCCGCCCGATGTCCGCGCCACGGTCAAGTTGCGGATTGAAAGCCGTAGAGGCGGGGACGGCGGGCAATGAAATGGGCGGCAGGAGTCCTGCTTTTCCTGATCGGCGTGGCCGTCTTCACCTATCTCAGCATTCGCTATGGGCCCGGACGTCTGCCGGGCGACATCGTGGTCGATCGCGGCAACTTCTATTTCTATGCGCCGTTCACCACGGCGATTATCGTGAGTCTCTTGCTAAGCCTTGCGCTTTGGCTGTTCCGCCGCTGACGCTTGCCACGAAGCAATTCACTCATGTCCAGGCGAACCGTCGTCGTAAACGACAAGATGCAACGGGGATACCATTACGAGCTCGTTGCGCCTTCTGCGCGGGGTTTCGATCCGGACTTCATTCCCGAGCTGACTCCCGGAGAGATGCTCCGGTTAGGCGTATTCTGCGGCAAGTACATGACCGACACGCGGCGGGAATTTCCAAAAAGCTGGTTCGAGGGCGCAAAACTCGCCAAGCGAGGTCGCGATTGCTCGCTCAACTATTTCGGCGTCGATGCGAGCCAACCACTGTCAGTCTAGCACAAGAAGGGCTGGATTCATCCAGATGACCCGCGAGGCTGGTTCCAGTGGTATTGCCGCTACTATATGGGCCGACGCATGCCCAAGGAGGACCGCCGCCAGATCAAAAGGTGGAAGGCAATGCGGCGGCATGTCGTCCAGATCAAGCGGAATTGCGACCAAGGTAATCTGGGATGCCCGCCGCGCCAGCGCCAGGCGCTACTTCATTGGGCCTACGATAGCCGGAAGATTGATTGAGCTTGGCCGGGCGGAACTGTTCAGTCGGCCTTTGCTTTCGTTGGCTCGACGGCGACTTCGCCGTTCTTGATGGCGAGCGCAAGCTCGCCTCGCTTCAGCGCAAGCGCATCCTCGCCGAACAATTTTCTGCGCCAGCCGCGCAGCACCGGCACATCATCGTCGTCCGAGCGGGCGATTTGCTCGAGCTCATCGCTCGTGGCGATGAGCTTCGGCGCCACGCCGTGCCGGCCAGCCGTCGCCTTCAGTAGTACGCGCAGGAGATCGACCACGGCTTGCGCTTCGGGCGGCATCGGCTCGCCTCGCTCGATCGGCGGTATGGTTTTGGGATCGCGCTCGAGGCCGCGCGCCACGGCCTCGAGCACGGCACGGCCGCGCATCGAGCGTGCAAAGCCGTTGTGCAACGTGCGCAAGGAGCCGAGATCCTCGACGGTGCGCGGGGCCTGGCTCGCAATATCATAAAGCGCCTCGTCCTTGAGAATGCGGGAACGCGGCACGTCTTGCGTCTGCGCCTCGCGCTCGCGCCAGGCGGCAAGCTCCATGAGCACAGCCAGCGACTTCGGAGTCTTGACGCGCATCTTGAGCCGCTTCCATGCCTGCTCAGGGTGAAGCTCGTAAGTCGCGGGGTTGGTCAGCACTGCCATCTCCTCACTGAGCCAGCTTGCCCGCTCGGATTTGTCGAGCTGGGCCCTGAGCTTCGGATAGAGATCGCGAAGGTGGAGGACATCGCCGAGCGCATAAGTGAGCTGGCGCTCGGACAGGGGACGGCGACTCCAATCGGTGAATCGCGATGTCTTATCGAGGTTGCGGTTCAGAAGCCGCTTCACCAGCATCGAGTAGCTAACCGCCTCGCCGAAGCCGCACACCATCGCCGCCACCTGGGTGTCGAAGATCGGATGGGGAATGACGCTCGCTAAATGATGCACAATTTCAATGTCTTGTCGCGCCGAGTGAAAAACCTTTAGCACCTTCTCATTGACCATCAACCCGAACAAAGGCGTGAGGTCGAGGCCTGGCGCGAGGCTGTCGATTAGGACTTCTGTGCCGTTGCCGGCCATCTGGATGAGACATAGCCGCGGCCAGAACGTCTGCTCCCGCATGAACTCGGTGTCGACCGCGACGAATGGCCCCTGGCCGAGTTTGGCACAAGATTCCACGAGCTCATCGTTGCGGGAGATCAGCTTCATGGGGGGCGGGTATAGCCCAAGCGCGCGCGCGAGGCCAAGGGCGCTACGCATGGAAGCTTTGAGTTTCGGGTCTAGTTTGCCCTAAGCGCGCTGCCAATCGTAAGCAGCGTCAACATGATAGGGACGTCGAGCGCGTGCGACCGCGGAACGCGCCGGCACCTTTATCGTCCTCTGTACGCGACGCGACAGAAGCATAGGCCCTACCGGAGCATCGTCGCCGACATGACGCCGTTGATTGAAGCCCTCGCTTGTTCCCAATTCACCACGCCGTGGCCTGGAGCCAAGCCGTGCACGAGCGATGAGATAATCGAGCAAAGCGTGATGAGCCCGGCGAAAGCCCAAGCAGCAAGGGGCAGTCGAGTCTTGACCGGGGGCAGGTTTGGAATCCTTGGCATCTTATTCTCCCTCGCTAGTGCCTGCTCCCGAAACGCGGACAGACTCACTTCGTTCCCTCGGCGTCTATTTCGGTTGTGCGTTCTTGCTGCCGGGCAGTTGCGGGGGCGGAGCGATCTCGTCGCGAGGTCCTGCATTAGGGTTGGGGACTTCGGTGTGGATGCCCTCGTCACCCGTCGGTGGCGGCTTAATGACTCCGTCCTCCTGCGCCAGTGGCGGCTGCACATTGTCGTCAGGGCCGGGAGCATCCTTGCCTTGCGGGGCTGTTTGCTCTTGCGTGTCAGTGTCGGCGGCGCGAGCCTGATGTATTCCAAGGCCGAACAGCAACGCTGCGACCGCCGCGGCGCTCATCGCGCCGGCATGGAACTTTGACATGGCGTTTCTCCCAATTGTTGGGGCCGAAGGCGAAACCGATGTGCCAAGCCATCGTTCCAGAGCTGTGACCCTCACGCGCCCCGCCTTGACAGGGACGCCATCCCATGCGCTGTTCCCGCGCACTTGAAACCCTTGCCTCGCAAGCCCCGAGGCTATCCCCACGCCATGCACGAGTATCGCACCCACACCTGCGGAGAACTTCGCAAAGAGGACGTCGGCAAGACCGTCCGCCTGTCCGGCTGGGTGCATCGCATTCGCGACCATGGCGGCCTTCTGTTCATCGACCTTCGCGACCATTACGGCATCACGCAGGCTGTAGCCGATCCGAAATCGCCGGCATTTGCACGTGCCGAGACGCTGAAGCCTGAGTGGGTGGTGCGCATCGACGGCGAGGTGGTCGCCCGCTCCCAAGAGACCATCAATCCCAACCTTCCGACCGGAGAAATTGAGGTCAGGATCAAAAGCCTCGACACCTTGTCGGAAGCAAAAGAGCTACCGCTGCCGGTGTTCGGCGAGCCCGACTATCCGGAGGAGACGAGGCTCAAATACCGCTTCCTCGATCTCAGGCGCGAGAGCCTGCACAAGAACATCATGAAGCGGCAGGCGATCATCTGGTCGCTGCGCAACCGCATGCGCGAGGCGGGCTTCTTCGAATTCCAGACGCCAATCCTCACCGCGTCATCGCCGGAAGGCGCGCGCGACTATCTCGTGCCGTCACGGATCCATCCCGGCAAATTCTACGCGCTGCCGCAGGCGCCGCAGCAGTTCAAGCAGCTCATCATGATTGCGGGCTTCGACCGCTACTTCCAGATCGCACCCTGCTTCCGCGACGAGGACGCGCGCGCCGACCGGTCGCCCGGCGAGTTCTATCAGCTCGATCTTGAGATGAGCTTCGTCACGCAAGAGGACGTGTTCGATGCTGTCGAGCCGATTCTGCGCGGGCTGTTCGAAGAGTTCGGCGGCGGCAAGCCTGTCACGCAGAAATTCCCGCGCATCCCTTACGTCGAAGCGATGCGCAAATACGGGACCGACAAGCCCGATTTGCGCAACCCAATCGAGATGGCCGACGTGACCGAGCATTTCAGGGGCTCTGGCTTCAAAGTGTTCGCCGGCATGCTCGACCGGGACGTGAACGCGCAGATCTGGGCGATACCGGCCAAGGGCGGCGGCTCACGCGCGTTCTGCGACCGCATGAACGCCTGGGCGCAATCCGAGGGTCAGCCTGGCCTCGGCTATATCATATTCGATAAGCACATTGAGACGGTGGTCTGGGACAAGCCCGTCGATGCCCTTAGGGGCAAAGTAAAGCCAAGTGCTGCCTATCAGCAACTGGATCCGGTGCGCACGGTTGGAAAAGGTCCAATCGCCAAGAACCTTGGCGAGGAAAAGTCGGAAGCCATCCGCCAGCAACTGGACCTTAAGGCTGGCGATGCGGTGTTCTTCGTCGCCGGGCTGCCGAAGGAGTTCGCTTCGTTTGCCGGGCAAGCGCGCGTCAAGATTGGCAACGAGCTTGGGCTGACACAGCAGGATCGTTTCGAGTTCTGCTGGGTCGTCGATTTCCCCATGTATGAATGGAACGAGGAGGAGGGGCGGATCGACTTCTCGCACAATCCCTTTTCCATGCCGCAAGGCGGGCTCGATGCGCTCGAGACCAAGGAGCCGCTCGACATCCTTGCCTATCAATACGACGTGGTCTGCAACGGCGTCGAGCTGTCGTCAGGCGCGATCAGGAATCACAAGCCCGACATCATGGAGAAGGCCTTCGCCATCGCGGGTTATTCCAGGGAAGAGCTCGAGCAGCGGTTCGGCGGGATGCTGCGTGCGCTGCAATACGGCGCGCCGCCCCATGGCGGCATCGCACCCGGCATCGACCGCATCGTCATGCTGCTATGCGGCGAGGAGAATCTCCGGCAGGTCGTCATGTTCCCGATGAACCAGCAGGCCGAGGACCTGCTGATGGGAGCGCCGTCCGAGGTGTCACCTAAGCAATTGAAAGAGCTTAACATTCGAGTTGTTCTGCCGCCCAAAACTTAAGGGGGTCGAACAGCCGCACCTCTAAGGCCGCTCCAACTGTTGCCCAAATGTCGAGTCATTCCTTACCTTTGGCGGGAACCGCTAACGCCCAGATCGCAAATATCATGGCGGTTGGGAGGGGCAGGCATGGATCAGTCTTACGTATCACGCGTTGCCGCGCTCGGCGTTTTCGCCGCCTTTTGCTTTCACGCGGCGAGCCTAGAAGCCAAGCCTGCCGTGGCGGCCCCGGCCAAGCTCAACACTGCGGCCTTTCTCGACGCTTGTAGTACCGACCAGAACGTTACCGACAGTCCTGGCTTTGCCGACGGCAAGGTGACGCCGAAGGCCTATTGCGAATGCGTCGCGGGTAAGTTCGAGGAGAACAAGCTCACGCAGAAAGACGTCGACATGCTGACCAAGATGCACAAGGACGAAATCACTGATGCCGACGCCGAGGCCTATCCGACGCTCGAGGACCTGTTGACCTCCAATGAAAGCTATGAGGACGCCTGCAAGAAAAGCCTCGGCCTTCCTGCCGATGCGGGCAACGACGAGGTGCCGATGGAAGAAGACACGGTGCCTGACGAGGAGGCACCGGACCAGGGTGCGCCTCCGCCGGATGACGCTTCGCCTCCCGAATGATCGGTGAGACGTAATAGGCGATAATTGACCGGAGGTGGAACCGACGGCGACCGAGGCTCTTTCCTGGAGTGGCGGCTGAATGGGAACGGGCAGCATGACACTCGGCGAACACGTCTTCCTCTATTGCGAGCGGGGCACGAGCTCGGCGCTCAGCGCCGAGCCCATCAATGCGGTCAGCAACATCGCCTTCATTCTTGCCGCCTTTATGGGGCTTCAGCTCCTCGAGTGGCGCCCCCGCGAGCAGCAGACCTCGGACCATTTCCTCCTTATCGGACTCGTTGCCCTGATCGGCATCGGAAGCTTCGCGTTCCATTTGTTCGCGACGCAGGAAACCGAGCTTCTCGATGTGATTCCAATTGCGGTATTCACGCTTGTTTATCTCGGTTTCGCCCTGAACCGATTTCTCGGCGTTCCGCCGGGCTGGACGGTGCTGCTGGTGATCGGCTTTACCGCCCTTATGGGCGCCGCAACAGAAGTGAGATGCTGGGACGGTGGCGTTATTCTTGCGGGCCCTGACGTGCAAGGCGCGAAGCCTTGCCTCAATGGCAGCGTGTTCTATCTTCCTGCTTTGGGCGCTCTGATCGTGGTCGGGCTACTGCTCGAGGAGCGCCGCCATCGTGCGGCGCCCTATGTCTTATGGGCCGGCGCGATTTTCGCCGTCTCGCTCACGCTCCGCTCGCTCGATATGGCGCTGTGCGACAAGCTTCTGCTCGAAGGTCGGAAGGTCGGCACCCACGCGGCATGGCATGTGCTGAATGCGCTCGCTCTCTTCTTATTACTGAGAGCGAGCCTCGAGGCCCGACCTTCCACGGAGGCAACTGATGCGATACCTCCGGACGAGGTAGAGGAGCGCAGGCCCACGATCCTGGTCGACAAAGCGCCAGTCGAACCTGAAGCACCACCGGTAGCCGAAACCGAGCAGGTTGCGCCGGTAGCCGAAGAGGCGGCAAAAGAGGACGCCGCGCCTGAAGCGCGCAAGAAGGTCTTCTTCCCGGCCTAAGGGAACTCTACACGTTCCCCTGCCATACACTGGCCGGATGCGGACGTGGTGGAACAGGTAGACACACAGGACTTAAAATCCTGAGACCCGCAAGGGTCGTGCGAGTTCGACTCTCGCCGTCCGCACCAACAATCCGTCATATGGCTCAGGGACTTGCAGCGCACTTTTGCTATAGCACTGAAGCGGCCTCAACAGCCTCTGTTTGTCTGAGACCTGCGTGAGACCTTGGAGCGGGAGCCGCGCTGCTGGCTGGCAGTCGGGGGACGCCTGGGTGGATGGGGTCCCCGTCGGCTGCCCCCCGGCCCAGGGGTCCCCCGGTGGCACTGCTCGCTTCTCCCTCTCTACCTTCAGCGGGGCTTCTTTTTCGCGGCCTGCCGAGCACCGCGGGAACTCGACCCTCCAAAGCACGTTCAGCCGTCGCAAGCATAGCGGCGCTGTCTCATTCCCGAGCCACCCCAGCGCCGCAACCTGACTAATAGGGAAGCCCCGGCTCTTCCTCGCTGGGGCTTCTTCTTGTCGGAACATGGCGGGTAAGCACCGCTTAACCGTCTTCCCAGGTTGGAGTTATAGCGAGGCAAGTCAGCGACTAGGCTGGGGAGTGTGACGGAACCCGTCGTCACAGGTTCCTCAACCCAAGGAACCAAAAGAGCCCCGCTGCGCTCGCGACCGGCGGGGCTTCTTCTTAGCGGAGTTGATGATCTGCTCTTAGCCTCTAACTACGGAATAGTGGTGGGCGCGTCCCTCTTGCTCACCATAGGTTCCCTGCGACCCCCCGCAGGAATCGGGAGAAGCCCCGCAGTGCTTGACGGGGCTTCTTCTTGGTCGGAATTTGGGTGCTATCCAGCGACAAAGGCTGGTTAGGCCCGGCAAAATCTCCTCGTTCCGTCGGAAACGGGGCCGCTGGAAGCCCCGGTTCGCGTGCCGGGGCTTCTACTTGAGCAGCGGCCCTTAGCCCTGGAACCCATCTCCGAAAAATGAAGGGGAGCGGTGCTATCGCATCCCCCAAGGGCCCCAGCGCCGCTACTTCCGTGAACGGCTGAAGGCCCGGCCCCACCGGGCCTTCGTTTTTTGAGCGTCTGCGCCGTTAACCATCTTCCCACGCTGAAGTTGATAACGCGGCTCGCCCGGCGATTAGGCCGCCGAGTGTGACGGACCCTGCTCCCCGCAAGACCATCACGCGGGTTCGCTAGGGACCCGGAGGCCCCGCCGCCTCGCTTGGAAACGCAGGTGGGGCCTCCTCCCTGCGATCGTGCCGCGCCGTTAAACCAGATATTCACGGCCTTGCCTGACTATTCCCCGACCATGTTTTTCCGATCCCTCTTCTACGAGAGAACGATCCTGAGCCACCTGGAAAGGGTCGAGCGGCTCCCGACTGAGGTTCAGGCAGAGATAGCAATGCGGGTCGGCAACTTGATCGAGATGGCAAAGCCAGTTGGCGATGCCCTATTGGAGCGGTTCGCCGAAATTGTCCGACAAGAGCAACTTCTCGCTGTTAAGGAGGGCGCAAAGTCCGACACGGACCCCCTTTGGGCTGCGCCAGCCATCTCCGAGGCATGGTGCAACGCTCAGCTCGGGTTGGCCAAGGGCAACTTGGACCGGCACAGCGCCGTGGCGATCATCGCCGCGGTCGAAAGCTTCGCGAAGAAGAAGGCTTCCGACCGTCGGCACTCCAGAACCTAACCCCCCTCGGTGTGACGGCTCCCGGTTGTCGCTGTCGCGGCCGGTTTGCCTGAGGGCAACGGTTCAAGGGAGCCAAGAAGGCAAGGGTGCCAAGGTGGCCAAGAAGGCCATAATAGGGCGACACCTAAGTCAGTTGGTCGCCAACGCCGTGGGACAGCATCAAGCGTATGAGCTGGCTTTGGCCATAACCGCGCTGGATCCAAATGGGTTACGCGTTTTCGTGCGCCCCTGAGAAGCACATTTCGGGGGAGTCAGGTGCGCTATACCCAAGGGCAACCGCAACAACGCAACAGCCCCAAGAAACCGCGACCTAGCCCTTAGAGCTGCCCCCACATCGAGCGACTTAATGGCGAATCGAACGTGAAAGGTTGTGGCGGTGTTGCGGTTTTACGGCGATATGGAGGGCAGAGCGGTCTCGCCAGAGCGATAAAACCGGCAGGGAGACGGTGTTCAGTCGAACAACAGCCCAGAGCCCGCGGCGAGCGACTCCTCCCGCGCGCGGGCGGCTACCGTTAGGCAGTCGCTTCGGTCGCCATGAGGTGCAGCGCCAGCGATGGGCGAACCAGTTCGGCTCCTGGCCGACGCTGCCGACGTCCACAAAGCGTACACCCTTGAGCTTGGCACACTCCTTCAAGCCACGGAGCGTGGCCATCATCTTGCGCTCCAGCTCTGCGGCTGGAAGAGCAATGCGAGTCGGCAGCTTTATTCTTCTTCGTCTAGGCATAGCAGCTCCTGTCCACACTCGCCCAACCGCGACAAATGTCTAACCCCGGATGTTGGTTCCGCAAAGAGAAGGGCCGCCCAAGGCGAGCGGCCCTTTCCTCTGCTAGGGTTCTGCTAGGGTGAGGCTGCTCTGCTAGGGCGAAAGCGGCATGAAGTGGGAATGGCTTGTCGGCGCTGCTATCGCCCTTGCGTATGCCTACTACTCTGAGAGCCTGTCGGGACTGGAGCGGCTTGCGCTAATTGCACTGGCGCTGTGTGCACTCTGGATTTTCGACTGGCGGAGGTGAAGGACCCACCGCTGCTAGGTCCGGCGGGCTGCCCTGTTCCGCGTTAACCAGCTTCTGCGTTCTGAAGGTTACTATGGCGCTTGAGGATAGCGCCATGACTGTGGACCGCGACCAACTGTTCGCCGAACTTGATAAACTTTCCGCTGACGAAATCGAGGCGGGTCTCTACGCTGGCGTATGGAGTGGCGATAGGCGTCAACTGGTGGAGCATTATCTCGACCAGATGAAGTTGGCCACACTGCAGATGGACATTGCCGACACAGCCAAGGTCGCAGCAAAAGCGGCCGAGGGTCAGTCCAGGAGGGCAACCTCAATTGCAACGGCAGCCTTGATCATCGCTGTCGGCGCGATGATCGCTGCAATGGCGTCGGCCATCATTGCCTTCCTTGCTCTGCGAAGATATGGCTTCCAGCCGCCTTGGTAATGAGCCTGCCGCTCCTAGGACGGCGAGCTGCTCTGCTAGGACAGGTTATGCAGCTTCTTCGGCGCGATCACGTCTTGGCTCGTATCGCCCAAGTTGCTCGGCGCGTACTTGCGCTAATAGTTCCCATACCGCTGCTAGGCTGAGTAGCCTATCTTCTGTGTCTTTGTTTTAGTCGCAAGCTTCTGACGAAATGGTTCGAGGCGATAGTCATCACGCCGAGAAGATCCACGACCAAAAGCGCGCGCTTTATCGAAATCGTGCCACGCTATCGAAATCGTGTCACCAAACGCGCTATCTTGATTTTGAAGGCTCGTTTCACGCCTTCTGGAGATGCTTCAAACGTGCCCGAGCCAGCAACTCCCAAGCCTGGGCCATGTCCGCAAGCTGTTTCTTCTGCTCCGGGTCCTTCATCTGAGCAGCAAGCCTTCGGCACTCCTCGGCGCGGACATTCCGCCACATTACGCATGACGAGTTACCCCCTGGAGGCTCGGGCTGCAGGTCAAACTCTGAACTGTGGAAAATGTTCGCTGTGGAAAGTGTGACCCCGCTTATTGTGCGGGCCCGCCTACTCCGGGGGAAAGTCCTTCGGCAGTATCTCAACTTCGGGCGGCAGAGCGTGGCTGGCGCGTAGGAACTGCTCAAGGGTCTCGATGAACTCGTAGCTCTTCGCTACGTGCTGCCATTGCTGTTCCAGAGCTAGAAATTGGCCACGAACGCGGTCATCGGTCTCGGCGGCGGCAGCCTCTCTGCATTGATCTGCCCGTTGAAGACAGGCGCTGATGTACTCACCAAGCTGCTGAAGCATTGCCGTATCCCCGATCCGAACCGATCCTACCGTCGTTTCCGCTTAACCTCTGAGCCTCAGTGCGGCAGCCGGCCACGGCGACCGGCTGCCACGGGCCGGGCCAAGCCGGAGGTGTATCGTCGGGAAGCCCGACGAAGCTCTGCACAGTCGGCCGATGATAGCAACCCCTTCCCAAGAGGACCTTCGAGCGAAGGTCCTCTTTCTTTGACCCGAGCCTGGCAGGCTTGGCGGCGTCCCCTTGGCTCCGCTTCCTCCAGCAAGAGAAAATTATTCCGCGCTGTAGAGAAAGACGGGCATTGCTAATTGCAGCCGTGTCCTTCCGTCGCCGCGTGCCCGCGCCCATTTCTCGACAGCGCCATAGCTGGGCTCCGCTCGTCTGCCGCTCATACGGAGACATTAATATGTACGCTGAAGGTGAAGGCCGTGGTATGAAGGATGCGCCCTACGGAGTGTTACCAGCACCCCGTAGGACGACTTGCCGTAGCAACCTGTAAGGAGGCTGCCATGACCACCGATCAGCCTAGCCCTTCTCCCCACAGTCCAGACCCGGAAACGCGGCGGTAAGCTGAAGCCCAAGGCGTGCCCGCCAAGACGGATCACCTATCGCTCCATCCTGAAGGAGCTGAAGGGCAAGCCCAAGGGCAAGTCCATCTGCGACATTGCCGTGGAGGGGCTGAGGTGGAGGCGTAGCGACAACAAGGGTTCCATCGTAGCCGAGTACCGTTATGCAGATCCCGTCACTGGGAAGCAGCGTGGCAAGACCCTGGGCCGCTTGCCCAGTGAGGCGCAGCTTGAGGCTCTGCACGGCAGCTCGGACCAGGCCGCGTTCTGGCTAAACGGTGACGCGTCGGTAGAGAGGCTCCGGAGCGGAGGCCCGACGACTTGCTGCCCTGCGGCTATCGGGACATGACCCGGCATCTCGCATCGGACCCCGAGGGGATGACCATGCGGCAGGCGTTCGAAAGCCACAAACAGGGGATGCTCAACAAGGGCGCAAGCTCGCTGAGCATTGCCGAGTATGACCTGGCCTTTCGCCACTTGAACGATTGGGCTGACGTGCCGCTGCGACGGCTCACTGGCACTGTTGGAAGGCGGATGGTGCGCGAGCGCCAGTTGAAGATCGGCAAGACCAAGGGCAAGGCCGCTGCCGACAAGACCATGCGTGGGCTGCGGGCGTGGTGGAACACCGCAAAGCGGGAGGATCTCGGCCTTGGTGAGAGCCCGACCATCAACGTAGCTTGGTACAAGTCGCAGCCGAGGAAGTCGGCGCTGCGAACGCGAGACCTCGAACAGTTCGGCCGCGAGCTGGAGGCGCTGCGGAGGCTGACTTCTTCACGCGACCCTGACAAGCATGTGGCTGACTTACGGGGCGATGGAGCGTTCAGCGACTGGAAGGACGCTGAGGGCAAGCCCGTGAAGTTCACCCCGCACGGTCTACGCGCCACCTTCATCGGTGCTGGTCATGCTGCCGGTGTGACTGATCGCTACGTGGAGTTGCTGGCGAACCATAAGCAGCGAAAGGGCGACGTTCACGGCGGATATGTGCCGGAGGATGATCTTCCGGCCCTGCGAGTTGCTACTCAGAAGATCACCGACTATCTGCGGCAGCGCGGTCTGCCGTTCTAGCTCCGTGCGACACGCGCGTGCTGCCGAGCTTCTAGGAGTGGAGTTCTTGCGGATCCTCGAGCATGGGAGAGTGTGAAAGTAGAGAGGCTTGCCGTCGAGGGGCCAGCCTTGCGCTTTGGGCTTCGCGCGCCTTCCGGTTTTACTCCGCGGTATATTTCTGAGACCAAGCTGAGACCTTGCGTGCGTGTAGCAGCGACCGAAGGGGCGAAGTGGCTGGACAAAAAGCCTTGTTGGCCAACGGATCCGAACGTGAGAAGGGCTTCTGAGAGGACTTAAAATCCTCAGACCCGCAAGGGTCGTGCGAGTTCGACTCTCGCCGTCCGCACCAACCCCGACAGTCAGCGAACTAAGCTAGGAGCCAAGCTGGTGATCCGGCGCGCGACTTTCTGCCTGTTGCGGCGCGGGGAGGAGGGGATTATGACAGATTTGTGACGGGAGCGATGGAGGCTTCCCATGAGAATCACCATCCTTCTGGCCCTCATTTTTGCCGTTGCGTTTTCGACAGCGACCTGGGCAGGGCCGTCACAAGGCCCCGCCTGGGAGCCATGCGACTACACGACGGGATGGAAGACCAATAGCTGCGGATAGCAGAAGCCAGCCTGGGGTAGCACTTGCGCGAAGACATCGCCTTCAGCCCCGCTTCCGGCGGGGCTTTTTCTTGGCGGAATAAAGAGCCCGAGTTTGCCATCGAGCGCAAAACTCAATCGACAAGACCCGTGCCGCTTTCGTAGGCTGATCCAAATCAGCGCCGGCGAACGGCGCGATCAGCTGGGAGGTATTCATGAACGAGCAGCCTCGACGCACGGCGTTCTTCGGCGGGTGTCCGCACGACTGCCCCGACACTTGCGCCATGATCTACGAGGTCGAGGACGGCCGGCTCGTCGAGGTGAGGGGCAACAAGGAGCACCCGATGACGCGCGGGGGGCTCTGCGTGAAGCTCAAGGACTATCACGACCACCATTACAATCCCAACCGCGTGCTCTACCCCTTGCGCCGAGTCGGCCCCAAGGCGTCGCGCCAGTTCACGCGCACTACCTGGGATGAGGCAATCGCCGAGATCGTCTCGCGCTGGAAGGACATCATCGCGCGCTACGGCAGCCAGGCGATCATGCCTTACTCCTATCTCGGGAATGAGGGGCTAGTGCAGGGGCTGACCGCCGGCGATGCGTTCTTCAACAAGCTCGGCTCGACGGTGAATGAGAAGACCTTCTGCGCTTCGGGCTCATCAACGGCGTGGCTGCTCACCGTAGGCCCGACCGGCGGAGTCGATCCGGAGAGCTTCGTGCATTCCCGATACATCGTGATCTGGGCCTGCAACTCGATCTCGACCAATCTCCACCATTGGCCGTTCGTGCTCGAGGCGCAGAAGAAAGGCGCCAAGGTGGTGGTGATCGATTCCTATCGCTCGCGCACGGCGAAGGCCGCCGATTGGCACATCATGCCGAAGCCCGGCACTGACGGTGCGCTCGCCATGGGTATCATCGCCGAGATCATCCGCCAGGACCTCGTCGACAAGGCCTGGGTAGAGAAGCACACAATCGGCTTCCCCGAGCTTGCTGCGCGTGCGGCCGAGTTTACGCCTGACTATGTCGAGCAGGTCACCGGCGTTCCGGCAGATGACGTTGCGCGCTTCGCCCGCGAGTTTGCCACGACTCAGCCTTCCGTCATCCGGTTGGGGGTTGCGCTAGAGCGGCACGCCGGCGGCGGCCAGACCATTCGCGCCGTGTGCGCGATCCCCGCGCTCGCCGGCTCTTGGCGTCATGTCGGCGGTGGGCTCCTTCAGATGCCGCTGTGGGAGTTCCCCATCGACTGGGCACGCGTGTCCCGTCCCGACTTCATTCGCCCTGGCACCCGCGTCGTGAACAATCTTCAGCTCGGCCGGGCACTTATCGGCGATATGAAGCTCGATCCGCCGATCATGGGGCTCTACATCTACAACACCAACCCGGTGAGCCAGGCCCCGGAGACCAACAAGATCGTGCAGGGGCTCTCACGCGGGGACCTGTTCTTCGTGACGGCCGAGCATTTCGTCACCGACACCGCGGCTTACGCCGACATCATCCTGCCCGCGACCATGGCCGGAGAGCACGACGACATGATGTTCTCCTGGGGCCACTTCTATTTGACCATCAACGAAAAGGCGATTGAGCCACGCGGCGAGGCCAAATCGAATGCCGAGATCTTCCGGCTGCTCGCCGCGGCATTCGGCTTTGACGATCCGCAATTCAAAATGAGCGACATGAAACTTGCCGAGCACTTCGTGAAATGGGATGCGCCGCAGATGGCCGGCATCGACATGGAGTATTTCCGCCGCCACGGCTATTTCCACCTCGCGGCGGGCACGCCTGACGACCGCCTGCCGCACGCGAATGGGAATTTCCCGACCCCGTCAGGGAAGGTCGAGTTCTTGGTGAGGGACGCCAAGAACTTT
>Ga0070702_100000240_pt1 | contig 18563 bp, 19 predicted proteins | sample KBSK5103metaG_FD_65466 | JGI IMG/M metagenome (GOLD analysis project Ga0070702, IMG submission 65466) | Corn, switchgrass and miscanthus rhizosphere microbial communities from Kellogg Biological Station, Michigan, USA - KBS K5-10-3 metaG | ecosystem: Host-associated > Plants > Roots >... | reverse complement strand
ATCGCGCCTGCATAAGGATGCGTCCCGCCGCCCTCGACGTAGTTCACCTGAAGCAGCGTATCCCAGCGCAGGCGGATCTGGTGGTTGAAGAATGCCTCGAAGGCGGCGGCGCTCGGCGCCGGCATCACGAAGGCGAGCCTTCCATGGGAGGGCTTCACTACTTAGATGCCCATGCCATTTGATAGTGGTGCTCCGTTGAGCCCACTTCACGGAACCCGGCCCGTTCATAGAACCGCCTCGCACCAGGGTTGGTCTTGAGGACGGCAAGCGACATTCGGTTCCATTTCGTCTTGAGTTGCCCGAGCACGGCGCTGCCAATTCCGCTCGACTGCCACCCGGGCGCCACGACCATGGTGTGCACGACACAATGATCGTCGAAGGCCCGCAGATCGACGAACCCGATCACCTGCTCCTCCACCACGATGACCTGGACGGATGCAGGTGCAAGCTGCTCGAAAAACTGCGCGCGCTCCCGCCCGTCGTTCCAAGGCTCGCCCCTCGCCGCAACTACGTGCGATTCCATGGCACTGCGGAAGAGTTGATAGAGCGCCTCCGGATGCTGCGCCTGCGCGGTCAGGGCGACGTTCATAGGCCTCAGGCGCCCTCGATTCGCAACCATGGAACCTGCTCTTTGGCCCGGGCGACCGCGTCTTCCTCGGAGCCGAACACCAGGCTGGAATATCGGTGCAGACAGCACCAAACATCGTCCTCCGGATCGCGCCGATATTCCTCAAACCCGAATGAGCCGTCTGCGCGCGTGAAGATATCCACGCAATAGTCACCGTGCGAATTCTCGAGCGACACGAGCACCTTGTTGCGCATCGATTACGGCGCTTCAGGGCTCCGTCTGGGCTAGCGCTTGCTGGACTGCACATCGGTGACACTCATGGAAAAAGGCAGGCGGCTGTGGCAAAGCTGGAACCCAGCGCAGTTCATGCTGCGCCGGCGCGTCGAGCGGGGTTCCGAAACGACCGAGGAAGAAATCGGCATGCAGTTCGCACGCTTCGCCGGCAGCGGTCTGAAAGAACTGGACCGCCGAATCGAGCGGCGCAATGACTTCGAGCGCGCGAGCGCACTCTTCGGCGACCTCGCGATGCACCGCGCGCAGGGGCTCCTCCCCGGCTTCGATCCCGCCGCCTGGAAGGAAGAGTCGCAGCTTATCGACCACGCACGCTACCCGAAGCTTCTCGTCGAGGATCACTACATACGCGGCGCGGCGCCGCCGAGGATCGCCTGTGCTCGCGCTGGCCAAAGGTGTGGACGATGCTCATCGGTCCGGCGCGTACGGTACTCCAGAGGGCTCGCTTCGCAAACTACTTAGTGCACGCAATAGGTCGCGTCACCGATGGGGCTTGCTTAAGGGTTATATAAAGTATATATAATGAGTCCATGGTCAAGGCGAAGGCCCAGGTCAGCACGTTTTCCGCCACGGCGCGCGATCTCGCGATGCTGGAGGCGGTGGCGCGCTACCACGGCCTGAACAAGAGCGCGACCATCGCGAGCCTCGTACGCAGGGAGTTCTGGCGCGTGTTTCCCGGCGGGACCGACAAGATCAAGCCGGACCGCGGCGCAAAAGTGGAAGGCGAGACATGAATCTACTCAAAGTCCTGGCGATCGGAGCCGGATTGGCCGCTTCGTTCGCCGTTCAAGGTCAAAGCGTCAAGATCGGCGAGCTGAACAGCTACAAGGTGTTCCCCGCCTTTCTCGAACCCTACAAGAAGGGCATGGAGCTCGCGCTCGAGGAGATCAACGCCTCGGGCGGGGTCAACGGCCGCAAGCTCGAGCTGGTGAGCCGCGACGACGGCGGCACGCCGGGCGACGCGGTGCGCGTGGCCGAAGAGCTCATCTCGCGGGAGAAGGTGAACGTGCTCATGGGCACCTTCGCTTCGAACGTCGGTCTCGCGGTGGCGAACCTGGCCAATCAGCGGAAGGTGCTGTTCGTCGCCTCGGAGCCGCTCACCGACAAGATCGTGTGGGAGAACGGCAACCGCTACACGTTCCGCCTGCGCCCCTCGACCTACATGCAGACCGCGATGCTGATCCCGCAGGCGGCCAAGCTCGGCAAGAAGCGCTGGGCGATCGTGTATCCCAACTACGAGTACGGCCAGTCGGCGACCGCGTCTTTCAAGAAGCTCCTCAAGCAGGTACAGCCGGACGTCGAGTTCGTGGCCGAGCAGGCGCCGGCGCTCGGCAAGATCGACGCAGGCGCGGTGGTGCAGGCGCTCGCCGACGCCAAGCCCGACGCGATTTTCAGCTCGCTTTTCGCCGCGGACCTGCAGAAGTTCGTGCGGGAGGGAAATACGCGCGGGCTCTTCAAGGACCGGCCGGTGTTCAACCTGATCGCCGGCGAGCCGGAGTATCTCGACACGCTGAAGGACGAGACGCCGCCGGGCTGGTGGGTCACCGGCTACCCGTGGAACGAGATCAACACGCCCGAGCACACGAAGTTCCGCAGCGCATATGAAAAGCGCTGGAAGGATTACCCGCGCCAGGGATCGGTCGTCGGCTACACCGCGGTGTACACGGTGGCGAATGCAATGCGCAAGGCGAAGTCGGCCGACACCGAAAAGCTCGTCGAGGCGCTGAAGGGCCTCGAGATGCGCTCGCCCTTCGGCCCGATCCTGTGGCGGCCCATCGACCACCAGTCCACCATGGGCGCCTACGTCGGCCAGCTCGCGCAGAAGGACGGCAAGGGCGTGATGGTGAACTGGTACTACGCCGACGGGGCGAAGTTCCAGCCCTCCGACGACGAGATCCGCCTGCTGCGCAAGGAGCCGTAGGGATTCGAAGCCCAATGCTTCCGCGCATCGCGCCTGTCGATCCTCCGTACGCGCCGGAGCTGCGGGCACAGTTCGACAAGCTGATGCGCGGCGCACCGCCGCTGCTGCTGTTCCGCACGATCGCGCGCAACCCACGCGTCCTGCAGCGCATGATGGACGGCTCCCTGCTCGACAGCGGCAGCGTCGCCCTGCGCTCGAGGGAGCTCGTGATCCTGCGCACCTGCGCGCGCTGCGGCTCCGAGTACGAGTGGGGCGTGCACGTGGCGCTATTCGGCGCCAAGGCGCAGTTGACCCAGGCCGAGCTGCATTCCACGGTCCACGGCGGCGCTGCCGACCCCTGCTGGAGCGCCGAAGACCGCCTCGTCATCGGCCTGGCCGACCAGCTTCACGATACGAGCCACGCCGACGAAGCCCTGTGGGGCGAGCTCTCGCGCCGCTTCTCCGCCGACCAGCTGGTGGAGCTGATCGTGCTCGCGGGTCTCTACCATGCCGTATCCTTCGCGACCAATGCGATCGGCGTCCAGAACGAGGCTTTCGCGCCGGGATTTCCCAAGCGCCCCGACTAGGATCGCGTGAGCGGTTCCGCGATCCTGCTGCAGTTCCTGAACGGCCTCGCGGCGGCGAGCTCGCTGTTCCTCGTCGCGGCCGGCCTCTCGCTGATCTTCGGCGTCACCCGCATCGTGAACTTCGCGCACGGCTCGCTCTACATGCTCGGCATGTACCTCGCCGTGTGGCTCTCCCCGCGAGTCGGCTTCTGGGCCGCGATCCCGCTCGCGGCCGCTGCGGTGGGGGCGTTCGGTTTTGTCATAGAAGTGATCCTCCTGCGGAGGATCTACAAGGCGCCGGAGCTCTTCCAGCTGCTCGCCACGTTCGCGCTGGTCCTCCTCATCAAGGACTTCGCCCTGTGGGCCTGGGGCCCGGAGGACGTGCTCGGGCCGCGCGCGCCGGGCCTGCGCGGCGCCGTCGACATCGCCGGCGGGGCTTTTCCGCAGTACGACCTCTTCCTCATCGCGCTCGGGCCGGCGGTCTTCGTCCTGCTGCACTTGCTCCTCACGCGCACGCGCTGGGGGACGCTGGTGCGAGCCGCGACGCAGGACCGCGAGATGGCCGCCGCGCTCGGCGTGAACCAGAGGCTCCTCTTCACGGCGGTGTTCGCGCTCGGCGCGGCGCTCGCCGGCCTCGGCGGCGCGCTCGCGATCCCGCGCGAGCCGGCGAGCCTGGAGATCGACCTCGGCGTGGTCTCCGACGCCTTCGTCGTCGTGGTGGTGGGCGGGCTTGGCTCGATTCCCGGCGCGCTCCTCGCGGCGCTCCTCATTGGAGTAATCAAGGCCTTCTGCTTCGCCCTGGGCTTCTCCAAGCTCACGCTCGCGGTGGAGTTCGTCGTGATGGCGGTGGTGCTGGTGCTGCGGCCGTGGGGGCTGCTTGGACGCCCGATCGCCGAGGCGCGCGGCCCCGGGTCGATGCAGGTCCCGTTCGGCGTTCCGTCGCGCGCCTTTCTCATCCTGGTCGCCGCAGCCTTCGGCGTGCTGGCGCTGGCCCCGCTCGTGTCCCAGGGCTATCTGCTCGTCCTGCTCACCGATGTCCTGGTGTTCACGCTTTTCGCCGCGAGCCTGCACTTCATGATGGGACCTGGCGGCATGGCCTCGTTCGGCCACGCCGCTTTCTTCGGCCTGGGCGCCTACGGCGCCGCGCTCCTCGTGCTGCGCCTCGCTGCGCCGATGGAGGTCGCGCTCGTGGCAGCGCCGCTGCTGGCGCTCGCCGGCGCGCTGGTGTCGGGATGGTTTTGCGTGCGCCTCTCCGGCGTCTATCTCGCCATGCTCACCCTCGCCTTCTCGCAGATCGCCTGGTCGGTCGCGTTCCAATGGGATGCCGTCACCGGCGGCTCGAACGGCCTGATCGGCGTATGGCCCGCGCCTTGGCTCGCCTCCAAGCCCGCGTACTTCTATCTGGCGCTCGTCCTCTGCGGCGGCGCCGTCGCGCTCGTCTGGCGCACGATCTTCTCCCCCTTCGGCTTCGCGCTGCGCGCGGCGCGCGACTCTCCGCTGCGGGCCGAAGCCGTCGGCATTCCCGTGCGGGCGGTGCAGTGGGCCGCATTCGCCATCGCCGGGACGCTTGCCGGGGTGGCGGGGGCCCTGTTCGCTTTCTCGAAGGGCTCGATCTCGCCGGAAGTGCTCTCGGTCCCGCGCTCTGTCGACGCGCTGGTGATGGTGCTCCTCGGCGGAGTGCAGACGCTCACCGGCCCGGTGTGGGGCGCGGCCCTCTTCACCTGGCTCGAGGACTCGATCTCCCGCGAGATCGAGTACTGGCGCGCCGCCATCGGCGCGGTCATCGTTCTACTCGTTCTTGCGTTCCCCCAGGGCGTCGCAGGCTTCGTCAAGGAGAAGCTGGCGCGATGAGCGCGCTCGAGGTCCGCGGACTCTCCAAGGCCTACGGCGGCGTGCAGGCGGTGAAGGACGTGTCGTTCGCGCTCGAGGCGAGCGAGGTGGTCGCGCTCATCGGGCCGAACGGCGCCGGCAAGACCACCTGCTTCAACCTGCTGAACGGCCAGCTCGTCCCTGATGCGGGCAAGATCCTGGTCGGGAAGGCGAGCGTTGCCGGCCTGCCGCCGCACCGCATCGCGCGCTTCGGCGTCGGGCGCACGTTCCAGATCACGCAGACGTTCGGCTCGATGAGCGTGCGCGAGAACGTGCAGGTGGCGCTTCTTTCGTACCACCATGGGTTCGGATCCCTCCTTTCGGCCGCGCCAAAGCTTCATCTCGACGAGGCGCACGAGCTGCTCGAGCGCGTCGGGATGGGGAGCCAGGCCGAACGGCCCTGTGCCGTGCTCGCCTACGGCGACCTGAAGCGCGTGGAGCTCGCCGCGGCGCTCGCCGGCCGACCGCGCGTCCTCCTCATGGACGAGCCGACCGCGGGAATGGCGCCGGAGGAGCGCAGCGCGCTCATGCAGCTCGCCGCCGAGGTCGCGCTCAGCGACCGGATCGCGGTGCTCTTCACCGAGCACGACATGGGCGTGGTGTTCGGCCACGCGGCGCGCGTCATCGTGCTGCACCAGGGCGAAATCATCGCTTCGGGCACGCCCGACGCGGTACGCGCCGACCCCAGGGTGCGCGAGGTGTACCTTGGCGATGCTTGAAGCGCGGGACTTGAGCGCCGGCTACGGCCGGGCGCAGATCCTGTTCGGCCTCGACCTCGCGATCGACCGGGGCGAGGTCGTCGCCCTCCTCGGCCGCAACGGCGCCGGCAAATCGACCACCCTCAAGGCGCTGATGGGCCTGATCGAGACGCGCTCGGGCGAGGTCCGCTTCGAAGGCGCGCACATCGAGCGGCACGCGCCGCACGAGATCGCACGGCTCGGCCTGGGCTATGTGCCCGAGGACCGGCGCATCTTCACCGACCTCACGGTGGCCGAGAATCTCGAGGTGGGCCGCCAGCCTGCGCGCACCGGCGCACCGACGTGGGGCACGGAGAAGCTCCTCGCCCTTTTTCCCGCCCTAGGCGCCATGCTGAAGCGCCGCGGCGGCAGCATGTCGGGCGGCGAGCAGCAGATGCTCTGCATCGCGCGGACCCTCGCCGGCAATCCGAAGGCCATCCTGCTCGACGAGCCTTCGGAGGGCCTCGCGCCGGTGATCGTCGACCAGGTCGCCGCGGCCATCCTCGAAATGAAGTGGGCCGGGGTCGCCGTGCTCCTCGCCGAGCAGAGCGCGCGCTTCACCGAACGCGTGGCCGATCGCGGCTACAAGCTGGAAAAGGGCAAAATCAGTCCCGCATGATTCTCTGAAAATGGAATCCCGCCCGCCTCCCGGCCTGTCGCGATCGACCTACCTCGAGCGCTTCGCCTGGCTCTCGATCGCAGCGGCGCTCGCCACCATCGCGCTGAAGACGCTCGCGTGGTGGCTGACCGGATCGGTCGGACTTCTCTCCGACGCGCTCGAGTCGCTCGTCAACCTGGTCGCCGCGGTGCTCGCCCTCTCGATGCTCCGGCTCGCCGCCACGCCGCCGGACGACGAATACCCGCACGGACTCTCCAAGGCGGAGTACCTCTCCGCGGGCATCGAAGGCGCGCTGATCGTGCTGGCCGCGGCCGGCATCCTGTATACCGCGATCCCGCGCCTCGTTTCGCCCCAGCCGATCGACGCGCCGTTCCTCGGCCTGGGAATCAGCTTCGTAGCCTCGCTCATCAACCTGGGTGCCGCCCTCGTCCTGATCCGCGCCGGCAAGCGCTACGACAGCATCACGCTCGAAGCCGACGGCAAGCACCTCATGACCGACGTGTGGACCTCCGCGGGCGTCATAGTCGGGGTCGCGCTCGTCTTTCTCACCGGCTGGCTGCGCCTGGATCCGCTCGTCGCGCTGGCGGTGGCCTTGCACATCGTCTGGACCGGCGTGGGTCTCGTGCGCCGCTCCGTCGCCGGTCTCCTCGACGCCGCGATCGTGCCCGGCGAGCAGGCCGAGGTCACCAAGATCTTCAGTGAGTACGGGCAGCGCTATGCCGTGAAATTCCACGCCTTCCGCACCCGCCGCGCCGGCGTGCGGCGCTTCATCTCGTTCCACCTCCTCGTCCCCGACGAGTGGAGCGTCCAGCGTGCGCACCAGTTGTCGGAAGAGATCGAGGAGCGCATTCGCGAGCTCGTGCCGAGCTCCGCCATCCTGGTTCACATCGAGCCGATCTCCGACCCGGCTTCCTACGACGACGAAACGCTGGACCGAATGTGAATGGCAGTTGAACTACGTTGAAACGGCGGTCTTGATCGCCCAGTAGAAGAAGACGAAAAATACCAGAGCGGTCGTCACCGCCAGCCAGAATAGCGGAGAGCGCGCGAGGGGATGGTTGGTGATCCTGGCCCTGACCTTCTTCATCTTTCCCAGGCTACAGCTTCAAGAGCTGACCGGCGTCAGATCCACGCTGCCCAGCTTCGCGGCGCGGCTTGCGGCCGATAGGGACGGGGTCTTCTCGAGGGCGATGGAGAGCACTGCTTCCGGCGAGCCGGCTTTGACGGCAAACCTGAGCTCACCCCCGTCGATCTGATAAGCGTAGATCGCGGAGCCGGTCGCCTGCTGAATGCTCTGCGGCTGGCCAAGGCGTGCCACGACTTCGCTTCCGGTAGGCGCGAGGCGCTCGTTGAGCGCGACATAGACGAGCGTGCCCTTGGCCACGCCCTTTACACGCGCGGTGCGGCACTCGACTTCGGCGATCGCGCCATTCGCGTCGCCGCAGCCACGGAAGACCCGGAAGTTGCCGTTCGAGCGCGCCGGGTCGAGGCTGAGCTTGACGCCAGTCGTCTCGCCGACCTTCTCGATTTCGACGGCGTCCATTTGCGACAGCAGGATCGCGGCTTCGATGATTTTGTTGGTTTTCATGCGGTCCCCGTAGCGCTGCCCCTGAGCAGGTGTGCACGATAACGGCCTCCGGGGAAGTGGCGGTAAGGAATACCGCACACGGCGTAGATTGCTGCGCTGCGGAGGGGGAAGCTGACTTCCGGCGGTGCCTTCAGCGCAGCGGAAGCAGGCCGCCGTTGACCTTTTCGGCGATGAACGAAAGCAGCGCGTCGGCGCGGACGGGCTTGCGGAGGTAGCCGACCGCGCCCAGCTCTCTTCCCCTGGCTTCGCTGTCGACCGCCGTCGTCAGGAAAATCACCGGAACATTTTGTTGCACCGGATCCGCCCGCAAAGCCGCCACGAACTCGAAGCCGTTCATGTGCGGCATGAAGACGTCGCAGATGATGAGGTCGGGCTGCTGGTAGAGCACGGCGTAGCCGGCCGCGATGCCGTCTTCGGCGACATGGACTTCGTAGCCTGCGCTCTTGAGATGCAGCGACAGCAGCTCGCGCATGTTGCGGTCGTCGTCGACGACCAGAATCTTCAACATCGAATCGCCTCCCCGGGCGAGCCGACAAGCTACCTCCGATCCCTCGAATTCGAGCAGGGAACTAATCACAAGTCGAACGCCTACCGGACCAGCAACTTGAACGCCTTCGCTCGCGTCAGGCGTTTGATAGCTAAGAGGAGCTAACGGGACGGAACAACTACACGAATCGGCAACTTTCTTCGAAGCTGAAGCGGGGATTGCGCGGCGGCAGCTTGGTGCTGATGCCGTAGCCGATGTTGATGAGGAAGTTCGATTTCAGCCGCCCGTCAGGGAAGAACGCGGCGTCGACCTTGGCATTGTCGAATCCGGACATCGCGCCGCAGTCCAGGCCCACGGCGCGCAGCGCGAGGATGAGGTAGGCGCCCTGCAGGCTGCCGTTGCGGAAGCCGTGGATCTCCGCGACAGGCGGCTTGTTGTACCAGTTGATGGCGTCGGGGTTGTGGTAGAGGCGCGGCAGGTGCTCCCAGAACTTCGTGTCGTAGGCGACGATCGCCACCATCGGCGCCTTCATCGTCTTCGCCGCGTTCACCGGCGAAAGCGCCGGCCGCAGCTTCTCGCGCGACTCCTGCGACCTGAGGTACAGCACGCGCATCGGCTGGCTGTTGGCGGTGGTCGGGCCCCATTTCATGAGGTCGTGCGCCTCGCGCAGCAGCTCTTCCGGAACTGGCCGGTCCTCGAATTCGCCGTAGCTCCTCGCCTCGCGCAGCATGAGGTCGAGCGTGCGTTCATCCGCGGTCATCCCGATACCCCGATCTTCACCAGCGCGCCGCCGTCGACCGGCAGCGCGACTCCGGTAATGAAGTTGGCCTCATCCGAGGCGAGGAAAAGCGCCGCGTGGGCGACGTCCCAGGCGGTGCCCATTTTTCTTCGCAGCGGCACCTTGGCGTCGCGCATCGCCGCGACCTCGGCGCGGGTCTTGCCGCTCACCCGCGCGCGTGTGTCGACGGCCATCGGCGTGTCCATGAGTCCGGGGAGGATGACGTTGGCGCGCACGCCGAACTCCGCGTTCTGGATCGCGATCTGCTGCGTGTAGGCGATCATCGCCGCCTTGGTCGCCTTGTAGGCGACGGTCGGATAGACCTCCCAGGCCGCGACCGAGGAGATGTTGATGATGACCCCCGAGCGCTGCGCGCGCATGATCGGCAGGGCGTGCTTGCAGGCCATGACGCAGCCGCGCAGGTTGATCGCGCTGATGCGATCGAAGGCCTCTTCGGTGATCTCGAGCGGCGAGGCGTCGCCGCCCGCGAGCGAGAGGCCGACGTTGTAGTGGAGGATGTCGAGCCGTCCCCAGCGCTCCTTCGCGGCGCGCATCGCCGCCGCGAGCGTCGCCTCCTTCGTGACGTCGGCCTCGAAGGCGACGCAGTCGCCGCCGGCAAGCTTCGCGGTCTCCTTCGCCGAGGCATGATCGCGGTCGACCGCGAGCACCGCGGCGCCCTCCTGGATGAAGCGCAGGGTGACCGCGCGGCCGTTGCCGAGTCCTTCGCCAGGCCCCTGGCCCGCGCCGACGACGACGGCGATCTTGTTCTTGAGCCGCATGATGGACCCGGTCATTCTGGCATAGCATCGCGCCGATGGTGGAGCTTGCGAGCGTCATCCGTCCGGGCGACGGCGTGGTGTGGGGACAGGCCTGCGCCGAGCCGCAGACGCTGGTCGAGCTGTTCGTCGCCCAACGCGAGTCGTTCTCGGGAGCGCGCGTGTTCCTCGGCGCGAGCTACTCGGGGCTGGTCAAGCCGGAGCACGCCGACCACCTGCGCCTCGCCTCGTACTGTGGCAGCGGCGCCAACCGCGCGCTCGCCGACGCGGGCGTGCTGGAAATCTATCCCACTCCCTACTCCCAACTTGGCGGGCTGATCCGCGATGGGAGGGTGGGCACCGACGTCGTGCTGCTGCAGGTTTCGCCGCCCAACGCGCGCGGCGAGTACAGCCTCGGCCTCGGCGTCGAGTACCTGGCTCCTGCGCTGCGGGCCTCGCGCGCGATCATCGCGGAAGTCAACGAGCGCGTGCCGTGGACCCACACCGACCCCTTGCTCCGCAGGAAGGACTTCGCGCTCGTCATCGAGAGCTCGCGCCCCCCGGTCTACCTGCCCTACCGCTCGGGCGATATCGAGAGCGCCATCGCCAGCCACGCCGCGAAGTACATTCCGGACCGCGCGGTCCTCGAGTGCGGCATCGGCAACGTGCCGAACGCCGTCCTCGGCGCCTTGGGCGAGCGGCGCGGGCTGCGCTTTCATTCCGGCCTGATCCCGGACGGCGTCGCCGCGCTGCACGCGAAGGGAGCCCTGACAGGGGAGATCCACGGCGGCTGCCTCATGGGGACGCAGGAGCTCTTCGACTGGGCGCGCGAGAACCCCCAGGTGCGGCTGCATTCCTCGGACTACACCCACGGTGCAACGGTGCTGGCGAAGCTCGAGCGCTTCGTCGCCATCAACTCGGCCGTCGAAGTGGACCTCACCGGACAGGTGAACGCCGAGCTCGCGCGCGGCAGCTACGTCGGCGCGGTCGGCGGCGCGCTCGACTTCATCCGCGCCGCCAACCAGTCGCCGGGCGGGGTCGCGCTCATCTGCCTGCCGTCGAACCGAGTCGTGAAGAAGCTCTCGGGGCCGGTCGCGACGCCGAGGAGCGAGGCGGCGGTGATCGTGACCGAGAAAGGCGCGGCGGATCTCCGCGGCTGCACGCTGCGCGAGCGCGAGGAGCGCCTGAGCGAGATCAGCGGAAATTCCTGAGATCGCGCACCACCCAGAACGGGAGCGCGGCGAGCATGATAAACACGAGCGCGATCGCGAGCCCCGCGCGGTAGCCGCCCGTGAGGTCATGCAGCACGCCGCCCGTCAGCGCGCCGGCTGCCGCGCCGACTGCGTTGGCCGAATAGATGCCGCCGTAGATCGTCGCCACCGCCGGCCCGGCGAAGTAGCGCGCCGCAAGCGACGAGATGATGGGCCCGCGGGTTCCCATGCACAGGCCGAAGAGCAGCACGAAGAGCACGAGCAGCGCCGCCGTCGGCTGGTACGTCATCGCGAACAGGATCGCCATTCCGGCGGCGGTGCCGGCGAAGCTCACGCTCACGGTCTGGCGGTAGCCGAAGCGGTCCGAGAGCACCCCGCTCGCCATCACGCTGCCGGCCGAGAGCAGTCCCAGGATGCCGTAGGCCGTCGCGGCGTTGAGCGGCGCGAAGCCTGCGTCGATGAAGAACGCGACGAGCTGCACCAGCACCGAGAACATCGACGCCGAGGTGAAGAAGAAGATCGCGGCGAGCCCCCAGAACACCGGGGTGCGGGACGCCGCGCGGAAGGTCCAGCCTTCCCCCGCCTTTTTCAGGCGCTTTTCACGGTGATACGCGAGGCTCCCGGCGGCGAGGCGCCTCCACGGAAGCAAGAGCACCGCCGGCAGGAGCGCGAGGAGCGCGATGCCGAGGATGCGGTAGGCGCTGCGCCAGCCGAACTCGCCGATCAGCGATTGCGCGAGCGGGACGAGGAACACCGCGCCGACGCCGGTGGCCGAGAAGGCGATCCCGATCGCCGTGGAGAGGCGCGAGCGGTACCAACGCGAAAGCAGCGCCGAGCCCGGGACCATGCCGTTCAGGCTCGCCCCCAGCCCTACCAGCATGCCGATGCACAGGTAGAACTGCCAGAGGCTGGTGACCTCGCCCGCGAGCCAGAATGCCGCGCCGAGGAGCGCGGTTCCCGCCCCGTACACCCAGCGCGGGCCGAGGCGGTCGAACACCAGGCCGGCGAGCGTGGCGGTGCCGCCGTGCACCAGCAGGTAGATCGAATAGACGCTCGCGACCTGGGACCGGGTCCAGCCGAAGTCGCGCTCGAGCGGCAGCAGGAACACCGTGTAGCTGTCGCCCAGCCCGCGCCCGAGCAGGATGAACGCGAATACCGCGGCGAGCACTCCGACCGCGCTGCGGGAAGAGGTCGTCAGATCGGCTTTTTCAGGTTTTCTGCGCGGGGTCGAGCCCGTAGACCTGGCGCAGGTAGGCGAGGTAGCCCGCGTCCTTGCTGATGGTCTTGCCGGGCGCGTCCGAGACCTTGGCGACCGGCTGGCCGTTGCACTCGGTCATCTTGAGCACGATATTGATCGGCACGTAGCCGAGGTCGTTGGTCAGGTTGGTGCCGATGCCGAACGAGATGCGCGCGCGGCCCTGGAAGCGGCGCGCGATCTCGATCGCGAGCGGGAACGAGAGCTGGTCGGAAAAGATGAGCGTCTTCCACTGCGGATCGACCCGGTTCTTCCGGTAGTGCGCGATCATGCGCTCGCCCCAGTCGAACGGGTCGCCCGAGTCGTGGCGCACGCCGTCGAAGAGCTTGCAGAAGTACATGTCGTAGTCGCGCAGGAAGGCGTTGAAGCCGTAGGTGTCGGAGAGCGCGATGCCGAGGTCGCCGCGGTATTCCTGCGCCCACTTGTCGAAGGCGAACACCTGCGCGTCGCGCAGGCGCGGCCCCAGCGCCTGGCAGGCCTGCATGTATTCGTGCGCCATGGTGCCGAGGGGCGTGAGCCCATTGCGCATGGCGAATAGCACGTTGGAGGTGCCGGCGAAGTACTGCGGCACCTCGCGCTTCAGGGTCTGCAGCACCTCCTCCTGCCAGGCGCCCGCAAAGCGCCGGCGCGTGCCGAAGTCGGAGATCCTGAGCTCGAGCGAGGGCTCGACCTTGCGCACCAGCTCGATCTTCGCCTGCAGCCGCCTGCGGCCCTCGTCGAGGTTCGGCCGCGGCTGGGTGCGCCGGAAGTAAACCTCCGACACGAGCGCGAGCACCGGGATCTCGTAGAGGATGGTGTGCAGCCACGGGCCGCGGATCGTGATCTCGATCTCGCCCGGGGCTTCGCCGTGGCCCGCTCTCAGGTATTTCTGGTTGAACTGGAACAGGCCCAGGAAGTCGACGAAGTCGGATTTCATGAAGCGCAGGCCGCGCAGATAGGCGAGCTCGTCGTCGCGGAAGCGCAGCTTGCACAGATTCGCGAACTCCGCCTTCATCTCGTCGAGGTGCGGACGCAGGTCGACGCCGGGCGTGCGGCACTTGAACTTGTACTCGACCTGCGCGCCCGGAAAGTGATGCAGCACCACCTGCATCATGGTGAACTTGTACAGGTCGGTGTCGAGCAGCGACTGGATCAGCATGCCGCGCGCATTGTAATCCGAGCTACGACCATAGCTCTGGGATCGAGTCATCCCGCCGAATCAGATCGGGCCCTTCGCTATCCGGGCTGCTCACGCGCCTGGACACGGGTCGCGACTCCATCTCGCTCGCGGGATAGGGACGCAACAGCTTCGTGAGCATCGCCGCGTCGGTCGTGGTCGGATCGAGCCACCGCGCCACGTCGCGCGCGTGCAGCAGCACCGGCATGCGGTCGTGCACCCTGGCGGCGAGCGCGTTCGGCTCGGTGGTCATCAGGATATAGCTCGCCACCGCGTCGGGCTGGCCGCCGTGCCAGCGGTCCCACAGCCCCGCGAGGAAGAAGGGCTCGCCGCTCTTCTGGCTGAACCAGAACGGCACCTTGCCGCTCGAGGTGGCGCGCCACTCGTAATAGCCGTCGATCGGCACCACGCAGCGGCGGCTGCGCAGCAGATCGCGGAACATCGGCCGCTCGGCGAGCGTCTCGGCGCGGGCATTGATCGGCCGCCGCGCGGACGTCGGGTTCTTGGTCCACGACGGCAGCAGGCCCCACTGGAACTGTTCGAAGCGCAGCTCGCGCGTGCGGTACGACTGGCGGATGATCCAGTCCGGCAGGCCCGGGCAGACGTTGTAGCGCGGCGCGAGCTCGTCGCCCCCCACGATGGCGTGCTCGAGCACCGCCTCGATGCGCTCCTTGCGGCTGAACCGCCCGTATCGTCCGCACATGAGTGCGGAGCTTACAGCGCGCTGTGCTCGACCAGCCCGTTCACGCGCGCGCCGAGCAGGCGCACCGGGCGCCGTCCCGCCTGGGTGCGATGAAGGAGCTCCGCCGCCCAGGACGAGATGACGTCGGCGTCGCAGGTCGGGCGCGACAAAGTGTGACTGCGCGTCACCGTGGTGAAGTCCGCGTAGCGCACCTTGATCGTTACCGTGCGCCCGGCGAGCTGCTTTTTCTCGAGCCACTCCGCGGTCTCGCGGGCGAGGCGCGCGAGCTCGGTCCTGATCGTGTCCAGGTCCTGCAGGTCCTGGGCGTACGTGGTCTCGCTGCTCGCCGATTTCGCCGCGCGGTGCGCGACCACCGGGCGCGGATCGTCGCCGTAAGAGAGCTGGCGCAGCCAGTCCGCAAGGCTCCCCACGTGAAGGCGGAGCTCCTCGATGTCGAACTGCCTGATGTCCACGACGCGCTTGAGACCCAGGGCATGGAGCTTCTTCGCCGTGACCGGCCCTACGCCCCAGAGCGCGTCCACCGGCAGGGCCTGGAGGAACTCCTCCACCCGGTCGGGCGAAATGACGGTGAGCCCGTCGGGCTTGCGCCAGCCCGAGGCGATCTTGGCGAGGAACTTGTTGGGGGCGACGCCGGCCGAGACGGTGCAGCGGGTCTCCTCGAAGATGCGGCGCTTCAGCTCCTTCGCGACCAGGCTGCCGTAGGCGGTGCCCCAGCGGTTCTCGGTGACGTCGACGTAGGCTTCGTCGAGCGACAGCGGCTCCACGAGGTCGCTGCACGAGCGCAGGATCGCCATGACCTGCGACGAGACCTCGTGGTACTTGGCGAAGTCGGGCCGCACGATGACGAGCCCGGGGCACAGGCGCAGCGCGCGCGCCATCGGCATCGCCGAGCGCACGCCGAAGGCGCGCGCCTCGTAGCTCGCCGCCGCCACGACGCCCCTGCCCTCCGGGCTTCCGCCCACCGCCACCGGCCGCCCGCGCAGCCGCGGATCGTCGCGGGCTTCGACCGACGCGTAGAAGGCGTCCATGTCGAGGTGGACGATCTTGCGCATACTGTATATATTGCCACTATCAGTGATACTGCGAAAGAGAAGTCTAAGGCTGTAAGCCTCTACTTCTACTTCGCTGACGGGCCGTGGCCGGGGATGCGCTCGGGATGGGACACGCGGTAGCCCTGCGCGTAGTCGACGCCGAGCTCGCGCACCACCCGCAGGACAGCGTCGGTCTCGACCCACTCGGCGACGGTGGGGATGCCCATCGCGCGCCCGACCCCGCAGATCGCGGTGACCATGGCGCGGTCGACCGGATCGTTGGCGAGATTGCGCACGAACTCGCCGTCGATCTTGAGGAAGTCCACCGGCAGGTTCTTGAGATAGCCGAAGGAGCTCACGCCCGAGCCGAAGTCGTCCAGCGCGAAGCGGCAGCCGAGGCCGCGCAGGGTGTTCATGAAGCGGATCGCGTGCGCGAGGTTGTTGATCGCGGCGGTCTCGGTCACCTCGAAGCAGAGCACCTGCGGCGCGATGCGCGAGGCGGCGATCTCGTTGCGCACGAAGCGCAGGAACTCCTCGTCGCCGAGCGAGGTGCCCGAGAGGTTGAGGGCGACGATGCGCCGCGCGTCGGCGGGAAGCGAGCCCTCGGCGATCAGGCGGCACACCGTGCGCACCACGAAGCGGTCGATGCGGCCCGGCATCAGGTTGTAGCGTTCGGCCGCCTGGATGAGGGCGCTCGTCGGCACCGGGGTGCTGTCGCGATCGTGCATGCGCAGGAGCGCCTCGCGGTACTCGGTCACCGCGAGCTCCGGACGCAGCGCCACCGCCTTCTGCACCTCGACGAAGATGCGCTCCTCGCGCAGCGCGTCGCCGATGCGCGTGCCCCACTCGAGGTCGCTCGTGCGCCGCCCGAGCTCGCCGTCGCTCGCCTTGAGGACGTGGATGCGGTTGCGGCCGCCCTCCTTCGCCGCGTAGCAGGCGACGTCGGCCGCGCTCATGAGCTGCGCGACGCTCTTGCTCTGTGCGTCGATCGGCACCAGGCCGATGCTGACGCCGGTCTCGAACAGGCGGTTGCCCCAGCTGAAGCGGAACCCCGCGACGACCTGACGCAGCTTCTCCGCGATCTCGCGCGCCTTGGGCAGGTCGCAGTGCGCCACCAGCACGCCGAACTCGTCGCCGCCGAGGCGCCCGAGCGTGTCGTTGGCGCGCAGCTGGGATTTCAGCAGCGCGCCGAGCTGCCGCAGCAGCTCGTCGCCGGCGGTGTGGCCGCTCGTATCGTTCACCACCTTGAACTGGTCGAGGTCGAGGAACATGAGCGCGTGACGGCTGGCGTCGACTTGCGCGTCCTCGAGCGCCTGGCCGAGCTTGCGCTCGAAGTGGCGGCGGTTGATGAGGCCCGTGAGCGCGTCGTGGCTAGCCTGCCACGCGAGCTCGTGGTTGAGCGCCCGCGCCCGCGACACGTCCGCATACACGAAGTAGCCGATGCACAGCATCCCGCCGAGCGCCAGAAGCAGCACGCTGAGCAGCGCCACCTGGCTGTGGTCGCGGGCCATTGCCGCAACGCGGTCGAGCGGCAGCTGCACCTCGATCGCGCCCATCAGCCGGTTCACCTCGAAGACCTTGCCCGCCGGCACCCCGCCATGCACGCGGTTGGCCACCGTCTGTGGGCGCGACTCGAGCGCGTTGTGGCAGTTCACGCACGCCTGGCTCACCGCCGGGTCGGCGCGCATGTAGCGGAGCGTGCTCACGCCGTCGACTGCCTCGATGCGCCATACCGGGACCCAGGCGATCGGAGCGTTCGGCGCGGGCCGGTCCTGCTCCTCGAGGCGCGCCCAGGCCCAGCTCTGGAAATCGTCGGAGAGGCCCTGATCGGGGGCAAGGTTCCATTTGCTCACCGGCCGATAGCGGTAGAGGCCGCGGCTGTCGACGCTGATGCGCTCGCCCACGAGCTTGAGGAACTGCGCCGGAAGCGGCACGTTGCCGCGCTCGTCCTTGTAGTGCTCGGAGGCCACTGCGACCCCGTCGCGCGTGAGCTTGCCGACCACGTGCTCGGCGTAGACCGACCTCGAGCTCGCCGACTGCCGCGTGACGATCTCGGCGAGCTGCACGGCCTGGAACTCGATCAGGCTCTGCTGGCCGCGGCTGATGAGGTAGCCGGTCAGCGCGACCACCGCGGACAGAAACGCCACCGCAGTGATCAGGACGCGGCGGCGCAGGCCGATCCCGCTTTGCTTCCAGTCCTCGACCCCGGCGCGGGCGCTCGCGCGCGCCGCCAGGCGGCGCAAGCGCGGCTTGAAGCGGTGCACAAAAGCTCCCCCGCGAGTCCGGATGTGGGCGGAATTCACGCCGGCACTCTAGCGTCCGGTGGCGGCCGCCGAGAGGACAAACCTTTCGCGCTGACGAGCTTTTGCACCGCAAGGCGCGCTTGCGGCGCGCCCCATACTGGATATAATGCCAGCTATGTAAGGAGTCACAGTAGGGTCACCGGTAAGGCGGCTGCAAGGCTCACCGAAGTTTGTCAAACGTTTGTCAGAAGAGGTGCGAGAGGCCGCATGGATGCGTTGACCGACCGGCAGTCCGAGATCCTCAAGCTGATCCGCGAGCTCACCGAGGTGTCCGGGTTTCCGCCGACCCGCGCCGAGATCGCCGAGCGCATGGGCTTTCGCTCGGTGAACGCGGCCGAGCAGCACTTGAGGGCGCTCGAGAAGAAGGGCGCGATCGAGATCGCCTCGGGAGCCTCGCGCGGCATCCGCGTGCGCGAGGGCCGGCCGGCGAGCCGCGCCGGCCGCCTGCTCGAGCTGCCGGTGATCGGACGGGTCGCCGCCGGCAGCCCGATGCTCGCGCAGGAGCACGTGCAGGAACGCTACCAGGTCGACCCGAATCTCTTCACGCCGCGCGCCGACTACCTGCTTCGCGTGCGCGGCATGTCCATGCGCGACGCGGGGATCCTCGAGGGCGACCTCCTCGCCGTGCACCGCACGCAGGAGGCGCGCACCGGCCAGGTGGTGGTGGCGCGGCTCGCCGACGAGGTCACCGTGAAGCGCTTCCGGCGCCGCGGGCACGCAGTGCAGCTCCTCCCCGAGAACCCCGA
>Ga0070702_100000239_pt1 | contig 18582 bp, 10 predicted proteins | sample KBSK5103metaG_FD_65466 | JGI IMG/M metagenome (GOLD analysis project Ga0070702, IMG submission 65466) | Corn, switchgrass and miscanthus rhizosphere microbial communities from Kellogg Biological Station, Michigan, USA - KBS K5-10-3 metaG | ecosystem: Host-associated > Plants > Roots >... | reverse complement strand
ATGCCTAAACTGCTGGGAAGCGTCATCGTCTTTGGGGCGCTCTCCGTCGTGCTCATCGCCATGCTCTGGTGGCGCTACGCGGTCGATGAGAAGCTAGGCTACTGCCAGACACCAGAGCAGACCTGCATCAATCGACAGGGCTTTGCCCTCGGCGAGCCATGCGAATGTCACGGCATGGGCGGGGGCGTTTTCGGCCTCGACTCCACGGGCAAGGTGGTCGCTCAACCATAGCCGTTACTAGCAAGAAGGCCCGAAATCACGATGGAGATGGTCGACAAATTTCTGACCAAGATGTATCGCACCAACCCCGACTTCGTTTTTACCGTCACACGCAATTTCGTGCGAAATTGCCAGATGCCCGTACTGATCCTGTCCGATGATATCCCCGCGCATCCATACGCCGTCGCCATGGAGGCCGCGATGCTCGCGCCGAAGGCCGAAGTGAGCATGTTCCCCTGGAAAGAGCCCAAGGAGCGGATTCCCCTGGCGGTGCGCCAAATACGTTCCTTCCTCCGAGCGCATCGATCTGCCTCTGCTTAGTAATACCCCACCACGCGCGCACAAGCGCGTAGTTCTGGCGAAACTCTCAAGTCGCAAGCGGTGTTATTGGCCAATCAGGCCGAGCAATGCGAAGTAATCGAGAGCTGGGTCGTCGGGGTTGCGGCCGTCGGGATCAATGAGGTGAGTGCGCACGATCTCGTGATTTGGATTGGCGGGGTCGTAGAGCGGCGGCGCGCCCGGCTCGGTCAGATCCTCGCCAATGAACGCGGGATCGTACGGCGCCACGGCGTGGGGCCGCGCCAGATTGCCTTCCGCCGCGGCGCGCAGCATCTCGAATCCGCGCCGCGGATCGAGCACGAGCGGCCCCCCGGCCGCCCCGAGCCGGAGGTGGTCGCGCCACAGCGCAATGCGGAAGTCGCGAGCGTAGCGGCGTACGCCTCGGGAGATCTGCCCGTCGATCACGTCGCAGTTGATCTCGCCGTCGTAGGTCATGCTGCGGAAGCCGAGGTTGCTCGAGCCGATGCTGGCCCAGACGTCATCCACGATCATGTTCTTGGCGTGGACGTAGGTGAACTGGCCCGATCGGTTGCGCAGGTGGTAGATCAGTAGGCGTTCACGCTTCTGCTCATCTGTCAGTCCATGCGTGAGGAACGTGATGAACCGCTTGCGCATTTCGTAGAGTACCCCGTCCGCGAACCGTGGGTCTTCCCCGAGCCGGCGCGGGATGAGGATGGCCACGAAGTCGAGCGGGTTCGATCCCACGATCCGCTCTCGGAGGGCGGCGGCAATGGTGTCGGGATCGGAGGCCACGAATGTGAGTGGCGTGGCGCTTGCGAGCAGCGCCGCGTGGTCGGCCGAGTCGACCATCGTCAGGTATTGCTCTTCAATGTAAACGTATCGCCGTGCCTGGCGAATGGCATTGACGCGGGCCTGGCGGGCGCCGGGATCGCCGTGTTCAGGATTGAGGAATGAGAATGACGGCACGCCCTGCGGCATGTTGCGATTGATCTGCACGAAGTGGCTCGCGTCCGGAATCGGATCGATCAGCTCCGCCGGCGGACGCGCCGGCACCGGGGTGCGGCCTCCGAGCACCGAGTCGGGATGCGCGTTCCAGCGCTGGCGGAAGTTGGCCTCGACATCGTCCACCGCCGGGCCCTCGATCATCGTGTGCGTATCATGGAAGCCCTCATTGGAGATGTTACGTCCGCCCCGCGCTCGCTCATCGTTCGGCAGGTGCTCGGGCGTGTCCCACCGTCCAAGCGCGAGGTCCACGCCGCCGACGAACGCTAGCCGGCCATCGGCGTTCTGCACAACGACGGCCTTTTGATGATGTGAGCCCACGGTGCGTCCTTCGGCGTCGAGGATTGCTTGGCCGCGCCGGCCGGCCTCCTCGCGGTTGATGAACAGCACCGCCGCGGTGTTGTCGGTCTTGAAGTCAGGGTTCTCCTGTTGCTGCCGCCACAGCTGCGCGCGCACGGCGACACCAGCGCTGATCGCCGCGCGCAGGATGCCCATCAGGTGCCCGACTGCGCTGAATGCGCCCGAGGTCATATTTGCCTGCGCACCGTAGGTCGGCACTGGCTCGGCTTCGGGCGTGAAGTCCGGCATCCACAGCTCGGGCGCGAGCTTCCAGCCGGCGATGTAGATGCAGTGGCCGTCGAGATCGGCTAGCGGCGCACCTTGGGCCGCGGGTCGAGCGCCTTCGTCCACGCCGGTGAAGTCGTCGTCGCGGAAGGTGCGGCGGAACGCGCGGTACATCATCCAGTAGGTGCGCCTCGCGTCCACCATGGCGGTGACGCGATTGCCCTCGCTGAACCGCCGCAGCGGCTCCTCCGATGGAATCGTCGGTGTGATGCGCGCGGGAAACCACTGCTCGAGATCGATGGCCGAGACGATCAGGTAGTCGTCCGCCATCGCGTCACGTTCCAGCGCAGGATATGAACGCGGAGCGTTAGGCAACGTACCGAGCCGGATGCTCGGCACTTCGGGCACGAGCGTGAGCCGTTCCACCGCGACTGCGGTGTCGCCGGCGGCGAGTGCCGGGCCGATCCACAAGCCCGCGTCGTCGGTGGCGATGAACGTGGTGGCGTCACCGGTCGCCGGCGGCAGTGCGAACCGCGCATTCGCCACGGGGCGGCCGCGCTCGTCCCGCCAGTCGAGGATGCGGCGTCGCGGCGTCAGCTTCGGCAGCGGATGGTCCTTCACCGCCTGCCGCGACGGGATCAGTGTCTTGTCGATCACGACAGGGATCTCGACGAGATCGCCCAGCTCCTGCACCTTACGGAGGAAATAGCCGGGATCGAACAATTGCCCGAGCCGATCGGCGGCGCGGAAGGTAAGGCGGCGCCACGTGGGTCCGGCGCCGGAGGGCACGGGTTGCGGGCCGGGGTCGCCAGCCGCGGCCTCGCCGAGCACTCGGCCCGCGCGCGCGAGGATCTGAATGTTGCCAGCACGGAACGATTGCACCATCGTGGTGCGCTCCGCAGCCGTGAAGAACGGATCGGGGCGCGCCTCGCGGATCAGGGCTTCGATCGCCGTGTCGAGCGTGATGAGATCGACATTCTCGTAGAGTAAGTACTCGAGCGCCGGCCGGCCGCCGCGACCCTCTTCAGTCTGCGGAATGAGATAACTGCCGTCCTCGGCCATGCGCTCGAGGTTATCGCGCAGTGTCGGCCAGACCTGGAGCACGAGCGTTGCGTCGGTCACGGTGAGCGGCGACCCGTCCCGCGTGCGCAGGCCCGGAACCGGCTGCCCTGCGCCCACAAAGCGCAACCACCCGTGTGTGCACGCGATCAACGTGCGGATCGGCAGCGTGATCGCCGCCCCGTCGGGGGGGTCGTAACTGTTGCTCACGGTGTCGTCCACCCAAACGTCGAGCACATCGCTGCCGGGCGCGCCGAAGGTGCGTCCGACGACGAACACCGTGTTGCCCCCGGTGGCGGGCGCGGGGAATGGCAGCGCCAGCTCGAGGTTGTGAACATTGCCAGTGAACTCGGGCACGTGGTCGCCTCGTCAGATCGCCGTGATGTGCAGGACGGGACCATCGGCCGTCAGGCCGATGCGGTCGCGCACCCGCACGCGATAGTCGTACTCGACGCCGGTTTCGACGCCCGCGTCGGTGAACGCGTAGTCGCCCGAAGGGCCCCACGGTCCGAGCGGACGCCAGATGGTGCCGCCGCTGCGACGCAGCACCAGGCACTCGAGATCGGCTTCCGCGGCCGTCCATTGCAACGCGACTTGGCCTGACGCGAGCGCAGGGACACCAAACACCGGTGGCTCGGGCGGCTGTGCCTTGGGCAGCGTCACGACCAGCCGCTCCGACGACGGCGAGCGGCTGCCGCCGCTGTCCTCCGCGACGAGGCGGTAGTAGATCGGCCGGCCAGGTTCGGCGGCGGTATCGAGAAGCTGCACGAGCCGGCCCGGCCGACGATCGCCAACCGCGAGCTCGGTGACGGCAGTGACCTTGCCGGTCGCGTCGCGCGTGAGCACGACTCCGGTCACGCCGCCGCTGCCCTCGGCCTGCGCGGCGCCGAAGAGCGGCGTCATCGAGCGCACATCTTCAGCCGCGGTTTCTTCGTAGGCGCGATACACGCGATAGCCGAGAAGCGACGACTCAGTGTTCGGCACCCAGCGAAGCGTGACGCCGTCGGCAGGGAACGTCGCATCGGCCCACACCGGTGCCGCTGGGGGCACACCGGGCAGATCGACGACTACGCAGGAACCGCTCGACGCGGGCGGCCAGGGCGCGAGCGTGCCACCGGGATCGGTCGCGCGCACACGATACACGAACCGGTTCAGCACCGCACCCGGCAGCGCGTCGCGATACTGCATCGCGCCGCCGCTGCTCGCGAGCGGGGCTGACGTCACGATTCGGAACGCCTCGATGTGGGCCGGGTCCAGGGCCAACTGCTGGAGCTCAAGGCGCTGCTCGTCCGCGGTGCGCGCGCGGTGCGCGGCGAGATCGATGCCGCCGGCAGCCAGGAGATCGAGGTCGCCGGCGCGGTAGACGAGGTAGCCAAGACCCGCCACTCCGGTCCATGCCAGCAGGAACCAGGAGGTGCCGTGATAGTCGGCGCGCGTCGCGAAGTTGACCGGCGGATAGACGAGCGGCGGCACCGTTGGCGTCGCGCGGTGGATCGCCAGAATCGCGGCGGGCGGCGCGATCCGTCCCTCGTTTGATACTTCGTCCACCGAGCCGATGCCAAAGGTGCCGACGGCACGCGGGCGCTCGGCTGTCGGCGCAAGCGTGAGGCCACGCAGCCGCAGCAGGTAGTGCCAGTGCACGTCGGCGCCTTGCGGCTCCAGCACGCGCGACACATCCACATCGGTGCTGGTGAGTCCGGCTGGCAAGGGACCGCGCACTGTGCCGTCGGCCGAAACCCGCAACGGCGGCGACGGAATGGCAGGGTCGAGCTGGAAGCCGACCCAGTGCGCAGGCAGCCCGAACGACTTGAAGGCAGGATACGGAGCGCGCGCGGTCTGCGTCGCCGTCGGTGACGTGCCGCGACCTAGACGGAACGCACACGGTCCGACGAGCGGCGGCGCCGCAGGGTTGGCGCGCACGCGGAACGTCAGCCGGCCGGTCACAGTCGCCACAGTCAGGATCGGACACTCCTCTCCTTCGTTGCGCAGCGCGCCGAGATCGATAGCGGCCTGCGGTGATGGGAAGTCGGGCCCGACTGGCACTATGTCGGTGTCGACGGTGTATTCGCCCGTCGCGACCTCGGCCACCGACGTGATGCGGCCCAGGACGTGATTGAGCGACCCACCACGGTAGTAGAGGCGGAACTCGTCGAGGTCCGGGTACTGCAGCTGCCGGCTCGCCGGCCAAATCCAGCGAATCGCAACCGCCGCTCGCCGTGGCGCGTTGGGCGCGACGTCGCGATTCGCCCAGGCGAGCACGTCGCTGCCTGTACGATCGGGATCGCCCGGATCGAAGTGTTCGGCGGCCAGGTTGAGCGGCGGCCCTGGCGCCACTTCGTCTTTCACCGAAACCGCCGCGGAGGAAGACGGTGTGCTCGTGCGCCCGAACAAATCGCGGCCGAGCACACGGTAGTAAAACACGCCGTACCCAGGCCCGCGGTCCACGAAGTACCCGGCCGCGAATCGAGACGGCCCTTCTGTCGGATCCGCGATCATCGCCGGCACGGCCTCGGGCTCGGCGCCCTTCTCGAACGCGCGCAGCGTCGCGAGATGATACGGGCCAGTATCCGGTGCGCCGGCGTCGGTGCGCTCGACCAGGTATGCAATCGGACTCAACACCGGATCCGTCATCTCGCAGACCGAAGGGCGACGCCAGTTCACGGTGACGTCCATCTCGCAGGGGTTGAGCACGCCGTCAGGCGTCATATGGGCCGAGCCGGGCACAGAGGTTCCGGCGATTCCGGTCGGCGCCGGCAGCGCCGGCTGCGCCTCCATGCCGCGATCGAACACCACCCAGCAGAAGACGCGCTTATCGCCGTCCACCGGCCACTCCGCCTCGAGCTTGTAGTCGAAGCGCTCGGTCTTGTTGGCGAGCGTGTGGACCCAATACAGGCCGAGCACGCGCGCGAAATACGGATCAGCGGCCGCGGTCAGCGCATCGCGTACCACGTCGTAGCGCCAGGTCGTTCCGTCGTCCGGATCGTCAGAAGCAAGGCGCGCAAAGAACTGGCCGCCCGCGCCGAGTGCCTGTTCGAGTGAGTGGTGCAGCTCGTCGAAGTCGGGACCGAGCAGCCGTGCCTCGAGCGCAGCCCGCCGTGGCGCGTTCGGCGGCAGCTCGGCTTCCTCGGGAATCCGCCGCTTTGCGATCGAGCGCGCATCCCCAGCCTCCCGCGTACAGCCATACGCCGGCACTCCCTCGACGGGCAGGCAGATTGGCCCGTGCAGCGGTTTCCATCCACGGTCGCACTCGTCGGGCGCGAACGGACTCCACACCAGACCGAGCAGCGTCGCATTGCAGCCCGACACGTGGACCGCATCGATCGCATCGGCGCGCAGCGTCAATTGGAAGGGCACGCAGGTGGCGACGGCCCGTAGCCGGACGCCAAGGTCCGCAAGCCGCTTCGCGGCGGCGGCGCGCTCGCCCTTGATCACTGCGGACCAGGTCGTGCGCACGCCGCGACGCTGTCGGCGCAGGTCCCGTCCCGCGAGCACACGTTCGCCGGCCTCGAGCCGGGTGAGCTGCGACGCGACGGTGGGATCGAGCACTTGCGTGAGGCACGCCTGCTGGCCAATGGCCGCGCAGTCCGCCGCGCGGCCGTGATGCAGCGCACGAGCGAACGCCGCGCCCTGCTGAGTGACGCCGATTAGCGTGACCTCGCGAACCAGTCCTGGCGGCGCGCCAAAGTTCGGCCGGAAGCGCAGCACGAGCGGCGCGCTCCCGAGATCGAGACCGATTTGATCGCAGCGTGTACCAACGGCCAGCCGATCTCCGTCAGCGCGATGCACCGTCACGCCGCCATCCACACCCGCGGGCGCCGCGTGCTGCTGCAGTTGACGGGCAAGGTTAGCCAACGACACCTTCAGCGTTGTCTTGGGCGCGGGGGCACGGACGTACAGCTGGAATCCCTCGGCCGGAAAGCCGAGGTCCGGGTCGAACGACCACCGTAGGTGCACACCGTCCTGGGCTTCCTTGTCGCCGAGGAAGCCGGCGCTGATCAGCGTGAGACGGGGATCTTGGATGAAGTGGACCGCCACGATCAGGCCTCCGGATCTACGATCGGATCGGGAGTGGCAGGCACGGTGAAGCCCCATGTGCCCGATTCGTCGCTGCTGTCGCCCTGCCGGCTCAAGTCCGGCAACCCTGCGACGCCCGTGAGTCGGTAAGTGAACTCGAGCCGGTAGGCGCCCGGTGCCAGACGCACCGGCTGACCGGAGGTGTCCACCGGCACCGCGACCGCTCGCGCGCCGTCGAGGGAGCGGACAAGGCCAAGCGCGACCTCGCGCCACGTCACCACCGGCCGACGTCCCGCGGGTGTGAATATGAACCGCGTGACCTTGCGTTTGAGCACGAGCACGGTGCGGTCCGATGCGAAGAGCGGTTCAGGGCTAGCGAGCGCGAACGCGCGCGCCTCAAAAGCACCCGGCTGCGTCCAGAACAGGGTGACCTCCGGCCGCTCGGGCAGTGTGGGAATCGGGAAGCCGAAGTCGGTCTGCCAGATCGCGCGCCACGCTTCGTCTTCCGTCGCACGATCGGCGAAGGGTCCGAGCCGCGTTGCGATCGTGCTGAACGCCGCTGCGGCCGCGAGCCTTTCGTGCCACGGCAGCGCTCGGAGGTCGGCGAGGTGCCCCGCAAACGTACGGTAGCGGCTGGTGACAAAGCTCCAGCGATAGACCGGATCGGGTAGCCCGCCGCCGTTGATTCTGACTTCGTAGGCCGTGGAGGTGGCGAGGCGCGTGCGGTAGATGGTCTCGTCGTAGCCCGCGATCGAGTCGATGTCCATCACGACGCAGTCAGCCGACTGCAGCTCGTCGAGCAGGATCGCAGTCTCGCTCGAGATCGCGGGCAGCATCGTGCGGCTGCGAATCACCTCGGGCTCGACCCGCTGCCCGCCCACGGTAAAGAGATCGGCGACTAGGGCGCTACCGGCCTTTTGGTACATCGCGTCCACGTAGGGCTGGTTGTAGGTGATGCGTAGGTCGTAGTCCGCATAGAACGGCCGTGCGCCGTCGCCGGGCGCCAGCGCCTGCACGTACGGACTGAGGTCGGCCGGGGCGCCGGCTGTCGAGACGGTGAGCTGCTCGGTGGCGACACCGAGATCGGTCCACGTTCCGTCGAGGGCTTCCGCGCTCTCCGTGCGCACGTCGAGCTCGATTCGATAGGTTGCGAACGGCTCATGCACGAGGTGCGCGCCGAAATGGTTGTCGTCGGTTTCCGGCTCGTCGATGGTGAGCGGGCCGAGCACGTGTTGCCAGAGCCCGCGCTGGGTGAGGACGTCATCCTGGTTGGCTACCGCGCCCACCGTAGTGTAGCAGAAGCGGCAGAGGAAGTGATGCAGGCCGGGGCCGAGGTGATGGCCGCTGCGCGGCTGCACGCGAATCACTAAGCGGTTGAACGCCGGTTTGGGGTCGGAGGCAATCTCAAAGTCCGGTCCGTTAGCCGCGATCGCCGCCACCGGCTCGTCGTTCATATAGGCGAGCACGAACATGAAGGTGAGGTCGGCGTTGTGTTCAACCCGTCCGCGCGCGTGCACGCTCGGCAGCAGGTCGATGCTCACGCCCCAGAACGTAATGCCGTCGCCGACGGACCCGGTGGCCTGCTTCTGACCGTCCGCACCACCAAGGTAAGTGGTGCGTGCAAGCTGCAGGCAGTGCATCTTCTGCCCCTGGGCGCTAGTGTTGACGATCGCCAGGGGAACCTGGACGGATTCGCCCACCTGGCCATCGACGTCGTCCTTGCGCGCGGCGTTGGGCCACGGCGTGAACACGACCGCACCGAACGCCGGCTCGGGCCGGTACCGCAGTTCGGGGTCATAGATCGCGACTGGGACGAACTCGAAGTTGATGCAGCGCTCGGTGGGCGGCAGCGTGCCGCATGGCCACGTCGTATAGGTGTCGAACAGCAGATCGACCCACGAGCGGCGCTCGGTGCGGCCTGGCCACGCGAGGTTGCCGGCGGCGGGAAACGGTGTCAGGCCCCACAGCACCAGGCTTTCCGCCTGCGGACCGTTGGCGTCGCCGTGGCCGAGCGTCCACTGACCGAAGAGGTCTTCGGTGGCATCGTGCGGCGACCCCGACGTGGGTGTGACGCGAACGCGCACCGCGATCAGCGTGTAGCGGTAGTAGATGTCACCGATCTGATCAGGCTGCGCCAGATCGACCGGGGTAGGAGCCCCGGGCCACGAGGAGCGCAGCGGCCGCTGAAAGGTGACGGTAACTCGACCGTCGAGCGGCAGCGCGACGTTAGCCAAGGCTCCGGTCTCGCGCTCGTAGAACCGCTCCCCCACCACTGAATAGCCGGGGCTGACCGTGGCCCCGTCCACCATCGGCGTAACCGGCGGCGGCAGCGCGCTCGCGTCGCCCCAGCTGAAGGGAATGTCCTTCTTGATGTCAGGCAGCGGCCACGGCAACCCGATCTTGATCCGCACCTTGCCGCCGAAGAACAGGTCGTCGTCGTTGACCGGCGCTTCGAGCGCAAGGAGCGCATCCAGCATCAGCTCGAAGCCGATGCCGAAGACCTTGATACTGGCCTCGCCGTGCAGCGAGACCTCGGCGAGGACGTAGCGCGGGTTGAACGAGAGCGCGACATCACCGGCGATCCACACCGCTAGCACGCCGCGCACCGGACCCCACTTACCGCGCTTGTCGATGCCGGTGCGGTAGCCGAGCGCAAGGGCTGTGCCGGGGATCGTCCGATCGGCGAGCTCGAGATCCGAACCGCTGATTATGAAGTAGAAGTCCCAGTCGAGCAGCCGCAGAGCCTTGGCCTTGACGCGGCGGGTGATCGGTTCCGGGAAGCCGATCGCCAGATGCCAGTCACCGGGACGATGTCCGTAGAACACCTCACCCGCGGCATGGACGTCGAGGAGCAGGCCCGACTCGGGGAGCTTGTACTCGACCTCGAGCGCGAGCAGGAAGTCGCCCTGCTCGAAGTCCAGCACCATGAGCCCGCGGATCGTCGAGGCGCGCGGCGGACCGCTGTGGGGCTCGCGTGTCTTCAGAATGCGCAGCCGCCCTTCGATGATCACCACTGGGCCCGGCGCGATCACCGCAAGCAACGCGCGCAGGCTCCACGCCTTGCCGTCGCTCGAGCCGATGGTCACGCCTGCGCCCGCGGCCCAGCCGTCGTCGACCGGCGACCACTTCCGAGCGTTGAGCACCGAAAATGGTCCCGGCGAAGGAGCGTACCAGTGCTGATACCAGTTGAAGCTGTCGCCCTGGTTGCCGGCCAGCGTGCGATCTGGGTTGACGTTCACACCCGCGAGAAGCGCCGCGCCGAACCACGTCACCGAGGCGCAGATCGGGATGCCGCTGCCAAAGGTGGCGTCGAGTGCAACGTAGCCGAATCTGGTACCATCCTTGGTGCCGAACAGCACTGAACCTTCGAGCTCAACGCCGACACCGCTCGCGATCGACAGCCGCACGTCGCCGCGAAAGATCTTGTCGGACGGATCGGCGATGCCCTGGTCGTCGGCGCCGGTTGTCATCTCGACGAAGCCGTGGAAGCTGAAGCCCGGACGCACCAGTTTCAACTCGATGCCGTCGAAGGTGAGATGAATGCCGCGCGGCCCGTCGAAGAACACCCGCAAGCCCTTGACGGAGGCAGCCGGACCGATGCCCTTGCCGAAGTCCACCGCGGCGTCGAGCCCGACCCACTTCTCGTCGCCCTCCTGGCCGAACCCAATGCGCGAGATCGACACCGGAAAGGCCGCAAGTTTGGTGCGGGCGGCTTCCGACAATGACATCCACAGGCCGCTAGGCAGCACGACGTCGAACCGCGGCGCAACCTGCAGCGCGAGCCCGGTGAACTCGGCACCGAAGACCGAGTTTGCCACCGTCGCCGCGACGCCGATCTCGGCGCGTCCGTCGATGAGGATGTCCCAGAACCGCGTGTCGGCCGGGAACTCGTTGCCGGCCCGCCCCGGATCGGGCTTGGCGCGCACGCCCAACTTCCTGACGCCGACACGAAGCACTGGATCGAGCGGCAGCACCAGGATCTCGTCCTGCCGCGGTGGCTGCTGCGGGCCTGGCGGCTGCACACCGGAAATGGCGCCCATGAAGCCGACCGACTCGGGGAAGTCGAGCGTCGGCTCGTTAGTGATTGCCAGATCGAGATAGACGACCGTGTCGTGGTAGTAGACCAGCTTGACCGCTAGCTGCACGAGCCCTTCCAGCAGTGTGTTCTGCCGAAACGCCACACGGAGAGCACGAAGCGCAAAGTTCTGCGAGGTCATGTCCGGGTGGAGATCGAAAACCGCCGTCGCCTTGCCGGTGACTCCGCCGCGGCCGATGAACCATTTCTCGAGATCGATCTTCGAAGGAAGCCATTCGACCAGACTGTTCAGGTTGAACAACTGCACGCGCCCGAGATAAACGCCTTTCCAGTCAGGCTCGAGATCGAAGGCCTCCGGATCGATTCCCTCGGGGAACGGCTGCACGTCCGAGAGCCGCAGCACCAGATCCTGAGCGGAGATGACGATGCCGGTCGAGCCGATCTGGCAGTACGGCAAATCCAGGTCGCCGGGTGCTTCTAGCCGCACGCCGGTGTCGGTGTTGATGGCGACAGCCGCGCGGAAATTCAGCTGCACCGCCTCGACCGCCGGATCGGGCTCAAAGCCCTTACTCAGATCAGCCGCGTCCTTCGGGCGCATCGGCCGCAGCTTGTCGGGATCGAAGCGCAGCCCGATGTCCACCTCTGGCAGCAGCAGCTCGTATGGGCCCGGACGCCCTTTGAGAAAGAGGTTGAGCGCCTTCTCCGCGGCATCGCCCGTGTCGCCTTCTGCAGGGGGACCGAAGTTCAGCTCGAATGGAAGAGCCGTGAGATTTAGGCCAGGCTGGCCGATGACTAGCGCAACGCCGTCGATGAGCGGCAGGTCGAGCACGAGCTGCCGCCACAATGCGAGCTTGCCCACGAGATTGAGCGCCCCTTCGTACTCGATCAGATCGAAGTCGGTGACGCCGAGGTATTGCGAGACGCGTCCGAGCATCCCCACGTCGCTCGTGGCGATGAGGTCGTGAGGCCAGTACGGAAGGAGGTCGGCGGAAGGGACGAAATACGGGGCGGCCATGCAGCGCGTCCTAGTTCCCGTGTATACGCCTTGCTTTCGCGGGCTATGAGCGCGCGTCGTGCCCGGGCGCGCATCCCTCGAACGTCGTGCTTGCGGTCATGATGGTGCTCTTAGCAGATCGTTGGTTCAACGTATTTGCGAGACCAGTAGCGGCGCGCTCGCGCTCCTTTAGGTCGGAAGAGTAACCTTTTACCGTTTCGACCATACGCGCGCGCAGGCGCGCGTCACAGTGCTGGATCTTACTTTTGGTGCGAATGGGGAGGGTCGGCGACGTCTACACCGTGCGAGGCGGGTCTACATGATCACGGCCTTAGTTGCTGATGACGCTGACGACGTTGGCCCGACCGGTAAGCACACCGCGGTCGCGACTGCATCTGTTGACGATGATGCGACAATTGAATGATGACGCCGAGGCGTTGTTGACGGTCACACGAAGCAAGAACCCAGGGCAGACGTCAACAACGCTGACTACTCGGGTCATGAATTCGCCTCTTGTGCCTTCCATCGGCCCAGACCTGCACTTCGTCCTGTGTGCTTTTGGCCGATCCGGTCTCGCTTATGCGGAGAGACCGAACCGCTAGTGGCTGATGCCACAACCATCGAGCGCTCGCTCTTTGCACGCGGCCTGCATGACCACCCGTTGCGGGTTGTAGCGCTCAATGCCGGGGAGGGTGGTCGCCGCGACGTGTCAGAGCCATCGCTGATAAGGTCCGCGAGGTCGCCGAACTTGAAGACCGCGAGCTAAACGGCAAGCTCGTTTTCATCGAACTGTACACCGAAGGGTGCAGCGGCCTAGCTAGGGCGTTTACTCAATAAATCGCGGCAGGTGAGAATGGCCTCATCAATGTCTGCTATGGATCGCTTTGCGGACTTAAGTCGCACATCGTGACATGTCCGAAAAGTGCCAATCGCGTCATTTGGCACCGCAGCAAAACAGGCCGCTACTCGATCACCTCGTCGGCGCGGCCGAGCAGCGACAGCGGCACGTCGAGGCCGAGCGCCTTGGCGGTCCGGAGATTGAGGATCAGCTCGACCTTCGTGGATTGCTGGACCGGCAGGTCAGCGGGCTTCTCGCCCTTGAGAATGCGGCCGGTGTAGACGCCGCTCTGACGGTGCGCATCCGCAAAGCTGTTTCCGTAGCTGATGAGGCCGCCTGCTATAGCGTACTCTCGAAATGGGTACATCGTGGGGATCGCATGGCGAAAGGCCAATGCGGCGAGCTGTTGGCTCCGGCTATTGAAGAATGGATCGCTGCCGATCACGAGCGCGGCGGCTCGCAGTCTGGATAAGGTTGCGAAAACCGTATCGAAGTCGCGCTCGGTGCTCGCATGCAGGACATGAAGCTGCAGCCCGAGGGTGCGGGCCGCCGCCTGCAGGTCTCGCGATAGGGTCTCGGCATTTGTGGGATTAGTTGGGTTAACGAGCAGGGCAAAGATGGTGGCCGTGGGAACCAGCTCGTGCAGCATTTCCAGCTGCTTCGCCCCTAGCTGCACGGTCAGGGTGGCCACGCCCGTGAGGTTGCCGCCCGGCCGGTTGAGGCTGGCGACAAGTCCCAGCGCGACCGGGTCGGCCGCTGTCACAAAGACGATCGGTATAGTCGTGGTCGCCGCCTTCGCCGCGAATACCGGGGGAGTGCCCGTGACGGCGACAATCACGGTCACCTCGCGGCGAACGAGATCGGCCAACAGCGCTGGAAATCGATCGTATTGATTCTCCGCCCACCGGTATTCGACAGCCAGGTTCTTGCCTTCGACATAGCCGGCTTCGCTCAGGCCTTGACGGAACGCGCGCAAACGCCCCGCGAACGCGTCAGGAGATTCACTGCCGAGGTATCCGATCACAGGCATCGTCGACTGCTGCGCCCGCGCCGATAGCGGCCACGCGACCGCCGCTCCGCCGAGTAGCGTGATGAACTCCCGTCGGCTCATGTGGAGCATCGGGGACTTCCTCCCCAGGGCTTAGAGCAGTCTATCGCAAGACGCAGGGCAGGTCCCTGAGAACAGGCCTGAATTGTTCTGAATCGAGGTGGCTTGCTGCTGGCGCCTCAAACCGAGCACGGTGCGCCTGCCCCCCGGTCCAATGTCCGAGTCGGGGTCAACCTCTGCCGTCTCAGGATTTCTGCGGCACGGCTGCTTTACCCCCTGAAATCGGACATCGCCCGGCGCGGCTGGCACGGCAGAAAAGTGCCAAATTCGGAAGTCGCCGCCCTCATTCGATCACCTCGTCGGCGCGGCCGAGCAACGTCGGTGGCACGGTGAGGCCGAGGGCTTTCGCGGTCTTGAGGTTGATCACCAGTTCGAACTTTTCCGGGGCCTCGACGGGCAGTTCGCTCGGCTTCGCGCCCTTGAAGATGCGATCGGCATAGATTGCCGCGCGCCGGAAATTATCGAGTATTACATTTCCATAGGAGAGCAAGCCGCCAAGTTCAATAAAGTGCCGCAGCGAATAGACCGTGGGTAGATGGTAGCGATCCGCTAGCGATATGATCTCCAGAGTATGCGCGGTCAAGAAGGCTTCAGGTATTACGACAAGGCCGCCAAGAGGCGGACGTGCGTGTTCGACGATGGCCGATTCGAGTTCGGATGCGTCCCGAACGAAGGCTGCGCGCGCATCAATCTTAAGGAACGAAGCGGTGGCTCTCAACGAGCTGAGGTAATATTCGGCAGAGGGCAAGCCGGACAGGGTTGCCGAGTTATGCGGGACGAGGACCCGAGTAACACTTGGCGCAATTTCGTTGAGCAGCTCAAGCCACTTGCCGCCCATCGTCGGTTCGCTAATGGTAAAACCGGTTACATTCCCACCTGGTCGCGGAAAGCTCGCGACGAAGCCATTGCCGATCGGATCAGAAACGATTGCGAAAATGATTGGGATAACGCGCGTTTGTTGCAGTAGAGCGTCCGTAGTGTTCGTGTTTTGCGAAAGAAGTAAGTCTGGCTGCAGCGCGACGAGTTCCTTCGCGTATCGCTGAACAGTCTCAGCGTCGGAGGATGCGAAATAGCGCGTCTCCATGATGATGTCCGTCCAGCCGAGCTTTTGCAGTTCCCCCCGGAAGACGGCAAGGCGGGACTGTACTTGCCGATCGCTCTCGGCTGCCGCCATCAACACGCCAATTCGTCGTATCCTGCCCGATTGTTGCGCCCCTGCCGCAAGCGGCCACGCTGCTGCCGCGCTTCCGAGCACTCCGAGAAATTCCCGCCGACGCATGTCAGCCCCTCGCTCATCGGCAGGATCATGCGCCTCAGACGAGCGCTTTGATAGGGTTGGAAACGAGCTTCGTTACTGAGCATGAAGGGCTGACTGATGTCGCATTTGGGTCATTAGGCGACATCGCGCCGCTTCATTCGATCACCTCGTCGGCGCGGCCGAGCAAGTTCAGCGGCACATTAATGCCGAGAGCTTTCGCGGTTTTGAGGTTGACGATCAACTCGACTTTTGTCGATTGCTGGACCGGCAAGTCGGCGGGCCTCTCGCCTTTGAGAATGCGGCCGGTATACGTGCCAGACAGTCGATACAAGTCCACTAGATCGCCGCCGTAACTCATCAAACCGCCGGCCGCTGCAAACGTACGAAACTGGAAAATTGTCGGTAACGCATAACGCGTGGCCAGAGCGGCGAGCCTTTCAGGCTTACTAATAAAAAGACCGTCGTTCGCGATCACGAGCCCGCCAACGCGCTGTTCGATTAGCTTGGCAAAGACCGCCTCAAAATCGTCCTCAATACTGGCGCTAACAATTAGAACCGTCAGGCCTAACGCGTGAGCAGCCTGCTGAAGCCTTACGGATTGCGATTGGGCAAATGGATTTGTGTCGTTGATGAGAACACCAACGATTTTTGAAGACGGGATTACACCTTGCAGAAGCTCCAACTTCTTTGGTTCGAGTTCAGTGCTGAGTGAAACTACGCCGGTGACGTTGCCGCCCGGTCTGTTCAGACTGTCAACTAAACCAAGCGCCACTGGGTCACCCCCAGTCAAGAACACGATGGGAATTGTTTTGGTCAGTGCTTTGGCTGCGAGTGCCCCAGAAATTTGACCAGCCTGCACTATCACGCCGACCGATCGGCGAACCAGATCGGCAGCCATAGCCGGTAACCGATCATTTTGCTCCTCTGCCCAGCGATATTCGATGCCGACATTACGCCCTTCGATGTAGCCACTTTCGCTCAGGCCCTGACGAAAGCCACGTAGCCGACCCGCATCTTGACCAGGTGATGCGCTGCTGAGGAAGCCGATCACCGGCATCATCGCTGGCTGCTGCGCGTGCCCAGAAAATGGCCAAGCAACTGCGCCACCCAGACCTGCGATGAACTCCCGTCTCCTCATGTCAGCCTCTAGGATCAGGAGACGACATCGTATCGGCTCAACCGAGTGCTTTGATAGAGGTTGAAACCGGCTTCGCTATTGCAACATGAGAGGCTGGCCGATGTCCGCTTTGGGTCATGAACGTCGCTTTCGCTATCTCCGTGGCACGTCCGCTTACCCTCCAAGACTCGCCGTGAAAGCGGACATTCCGGATCGGCAGGTTCGTGCCAACACCGGCCGTGAGCAGATGCGGCAAATATGCCGTGCGCGGAGGTAGAGTTATTCAATCACCTCGTCGGCGCGGACGAGCAGCGTGGGGGGGATTTCGAGGCCGAGCGCCTTCGCCGTGATTAGGTTGACGGCCAGCTCAAACTTAGTCGGCTGCTCGACCGGGAGGTCGGCCGGCTTCGCCCCGCGCAGGAGCTTATCGACATAGTCGGCAGCACGCCGGTTCAGATCCAAGAAGTTCGATCCGTAAGACATCAGACCACCTCCTGCAACGTACTCCCGTTGTGAGAACATCGTCGGCAGGCGCGCTACGAGCGCAAAGGTGTTGATCCTAAGCCGCTGCGCGTTCACGAGAGGGTCGCCAGTAGTATAAAGCGCTTCCGCGCGTCCTTGGAGCTCGTGGAAGGCGGACGCGATATCCTCCACTCGCCGGATTGGCAATGGAATGACCTCAAGGCCGAGCGCGCGCGCTGCCGCGTCAATCTCCTCCCTCTCGGTCACGCCACCGGAATAGTCGGCATTGGCCATGACGGCTAACCGCCTTAGAGCTGGGATAACCTCGCGCAGAAGTCCGAGGCGCTTGGCAGGAAGATCACTTCCCTGGTTTGACAGGCCGGTGACGTTGCCGCCCGGTCGCGCCAGCGAAGCGACCAAACCACTGCCGACCGGGTCTCCCGCCGTCGGGAAGACGATCGGAATGAGTGATGTCGCTTTCTTTGCCACAACCGCTGCTTCGGTTGCGCCTGCGAGAATGACATCTACCTTGAGCCGGACAAACTCGGCCGCGATCTCGGCATAGCGCTCGGCGCGTCCCTCCCCCCAGCGGTACTCGATCGCAATGGTGCGGCCCTCGATCCAACCGAGTTCGCGCAGCCGCTGCACAAACGCCTCGACCCATGCGCGTTGCGTTATTGGCCCACCGCCGCCGATGTACCCGATTGTCGGCTGCTTCCCTGCCGTCTGCGCGCTCACCGCGAAGGGCCACGCGACCGCCGCGCCCCCAAGCAGCGTGATGAACTCGCGCCGTTTCATTCAATCGCCTCGTCGGCGCGAGCGAGAAGCGAGGAAGGGACTTCGAGGCCCATCGCCTTGGCCGTCCTGAGGTTGATGACCAACTCGTACTTGGTCGCCGACTGCACCGGCAGGTCCGCGGGCTTCTCGCCTTTCAGGATGCGATCGACATAGCTAGCCGCGCGCCGGAACTGGTCGAGGAAATTCGGCCCATAAGAGATCAACCCGCCGGCTTCGACAAACATGCGCTGATTGTAGATCGCCGGCATTTTGTGCTGGGCCGCGAGCCTCGTGATCGGATGGCGATGAGCTGCCGCCAATGCACTCCCGGTTACGATCACGCCCCCATGGGGGTAGCGCGCGAAGGCCGTGATGTCACGCTCGATCTCTTTGGGATCGCGTGCATTGACCGGTGTCACGTCCACCCCTAGCGAGGGCGCCACGGCCTGGATCGCTGCGAACTGGCCGAGCCCGGACGCGATGGCTGGATCGCGAATAACCGCCACGTGCGTCATGCTCGGCATGACCTCCTTGAGCAGCTCCAGCCACTTCGCGCCGACGCCGAATTCGAAGGGGGTAAAGCCGGTGGCATTGCCGCCCGGCCGAGCCAAGCTCGCGACGAATCCAGCGCCGACGGGATCGGGGACGATCACGAACACGATCGGCACTGTGTGTGTCACTTGCAGCAAGGGCCCTGTCGTCGCGCTGCCACTTGCAAGGATCACTTCCGGCGCAAGCGCGACCATTTCCGCCGCGTGCTTGCGTAAGGTGGCATTGTCCGGCCCAAACCGGACGTCGATTTGAACGTTGCGGCCCTCGGTCCAACCTAATTCC
>Ga0070702_100000238_pt1 | contig 18602 bp, 15 predicted proteins | sample KBSK5103metaG_FD_65466 | JGI IMG/M metagenome (GOLD analysis project Ga0070702, IMG submission 65466) | Corn, switchgrass and miscanthus rhizosphere microbial communities from Kellogg Biological Station, Michigan, USA - KBS K5-10-3 metaG | ecosystem: Host-associated > Plants > Roots >... | reverse complement strand
AATCCGCAATCCGCAATCCGCATTCCGCAATGTCTTATTTCCAGTTCACGATGTCTTTGGGCGGCAGGTTCGGTACCTGCCGTAGCTGCTCCGCCTGCCGCCCGTGCAGCCCCGGCGAAATCGCGAACGCCGTGTCCATCCGCACGACGCCGGTGTCGAAATCGAGCTCGGGCACGCCCTCGAGGCATCCGGTCGGACACTCCTCGATGCAGACGCGGCAGCCTTTGCAGTAGTCGACCATGATCTTGTAGAGCCCGTTCGATCGGTCCGTTCGAATGATGCACGGTTCCGGGCACACCAGGTAGCAGTTATCGCAGGCGTTGCAGGTGCCGCAGCTGAAGCAGCGGTTCGCTTCCTCGACCGCCTGCTCCTCCGAATACGCCTGGATGACCTCGTCCTGCGTCTTCTTGCGGCTCTCCGGCTGCAGCAGCGCCTGCGGCACGCGCGGGAAGTGCGGGAAGTAGGTCATGTTCATCCGCTTCAGGTCGGTGATCACGTCGATGAACATCGCCCGCGGCTGCAGCGTCTCGCCGCGCAGCACCTTGTCGACGTTGAAGGCGACGCGCTTGCCGTCGCCCACCGCGTTCACCACCATCAGCGGCTGGCTGCCGCCGGCCTGCACGATGTCGCCGGCGGCGAAGAAGTTGGTGCTGCCCAGGCGGCCGGAGGCGTCGACCGCGATCGTGCCGCGCTCGTTCTTGAACTCCGCCGGCAGCCAGGCAAGCGAGGCGTGCTGGCCGACGGCGATGATCACGTTGTCGACCGCGAAGCGCGCGCTCGCCGCGTCGCGATCGATCGCGATCGGCGACTTGTTCACCGCCCCGGTGAACCGCGCCGGATGCAGCTGCAGCGCCTCGACCGAGCCGTTGCCGAGGATCGAGGTCACTGCCAGCCCGTGGAGCAGGTCGACCCCTTCCTCGCGCATGTCGTGCAGATCTTCCGGCACGCACGGCATCTCGTCGGTGTTGCCCTCGACGGTGATCATCGTCACTTCCTGCGCGCCCTGGCGCAGCGCCTCGCGCGCGCAGTCGATCGCCGTGTTGCCGCCGCCAATCACCGCCACGCGCGCCCCCAGCTTGACGGCGGAGGTGCCCATGCCGATGTCACGCAGGAACGGCAGCCCGTAGAGGACGCCCTTCTTGTCTTCGCCCTCGGCGCGGACGCTGTTCGGCTCGGTGAGGCCGACGGCGAGGACGCAGGCGTCGTAGTTCTTCTTCAGGTCGTCCCAGCTGACGTCCTTGCCGACCTCGACGCCGGTCTTGATCGCCACGCCGAGCTCTTCGAGCCGCTCGATCTCGCGGTCGAGGATGTGCTGCGGCAGCACCCAGTCAGGGATCCCGCCGCGATTGAGGCCGCCGGCCTTCGGCGACTTCTCGAGGATCGTCACCGCATGGCCGAGGCGCGCGAGCTGGTAGGCCGCGCTGTGCCCTGCCGGCCCGGAACCAACCACGGCGACTTTCTTGCCCGTCGACGGTCCGGCGGTGACGACGTCCTTCTTCAGCGCCTGTCCGAGATCGCCGAGGAAGCGCTCGACCGCCCGAATCGAGATCGCCTCATCGTGCTTGCCGCGGTTGCACGCCTGCTCGCACGGGTGATAGCAGACCCGGCCGGTGATCGACGGGAACGGCATGTCCTCCTTGATCAGCGCGTAGGCGTCGAGGTACTTGCCGCGCTTCACCAGGTCGAGATAACCCTGGATTTTCTCGTTCGTGCCGCAGGCGTTGTTGCACGGCGGCATCTTGTCGCGATAGACCGGACGAATCGATCGCCAGTTGCCGGTGGGAAAAAGATCCTGACCTTTCTTCTGCGACGGCGCCGGCGTGATTCCGGCAAACGGCACCTGAAGCCAGTCCGGGATGTGCGTACCCTTCGTCGACATGGGCCCTCTCCAATCACCAGTTCGCCAACTACGCCACCTTCTCCATGGTCAGAATCTGCAGTTCGTCCATCGCCGCGCGGAACGCCGCCTTGTTGGCCAGCAGCGGCTCGATGGTCTCGATCTTGACGATGCCCGTCGTCTTCACAACCGCCGCAATCAGCGGCGCGGCGATGTCGGGGGCCACCGCCTTGCTGCGCTCCGCCGCGCCTTCCGTCGACAGGCGATCGAGCCCGAGCTCGCCGAGGCGGTAGTAGAGCCACTTGTGCTCCGCCAGCTTCGCCGCGTCGACGCAGACCAGCTGCGCCAGCCGCTCCGGGCCCGGCACGAAGCGCAGCATGTAATCGGGCGAGTAGTGGGTGTTGATCACCAGCGTGCCGCCGGGCGGCATGCCGCGCATGTAATCCCAGCCCTTCACCATCGTCTGCTCGACCAGCACGACGATGTTCGGCTGCTCGTTCTCGTAGGTGAGGGCGTTCTCGATCTCGCTGTCGCTGATCCGGCAGTACTTGCGGGTCGGCGCGTTGGTGCGATCGGGGTTGTCGACGTAGTTTTCCATCGCCTGCGCGAACTTGCCTTCGGTTCGCGCCGCCGCGGCGACGGAGTTGACGATGTCGCGCCCCTCCTTGTCCATGATGATGCCGCGCGTCCAGACCGTGAGCTCGGTATAAGCCATCACTCCTCCACCTTCAGCACGTCCCCGAAATGTCTTCGCGCGACCGCGAAGCCTGCCGCACGTCCCGCCTGATTGAACTCGGCAATGGCGGCCAGCGCCGCCTTCTTGCAGGCGCTCTCGAGATCAGCGCCGGTCAAGCCCTCGCTGAGCCGGGCCAGCTCTTCGAGATCGACGTCGGCCTCGAGCGGCATCCGCCGGCAGCACACCTGCAGAATCGCCGCGCGGTCGGGTGCCGACGGCTTCTCGAAGCGGACCACGTGATCGAAGCGGCCGCTGCGCAGGAGAGCGGGGTCAATCCGTTCGGGCCGGTTGGTCGCGGCCATCAGGATCACGCCCTTGACGTCGCGCAGGTTGTCGATCTCGCGCACCAGCTGACTGAGGATCCGCGCGTGGACCCCCTGGACGTCGTCGGCCGTTTTCGGGGCGATGGCGTCGATGGTGTCGAAGAAGAGGAGGCACGGCGCCGATCGCCGGGCCTTCTTGAACACGTCGCGCAGCGCCTTCTCCGATTCGCCGAGCCACTTCGAATAGAGCTGCGGTCCGTCGATGGTGATGAGCGGCAGCTGCTCTTCGCCGGACAATGCGCGCGCCATCGCGGTCTTGCCGGTGCCCGACGCCCCGACCAGCAGGATGCCTCGCGGCGGCGCCAGCCCGACCTGGTCGTACATGCTGTCGTCGGTGTGCGCGTGCTCGATCACCGCGGCGAGCATCCGCTTGACGTCGTCGAGGCCGCCGATCGACGCGAAGGTGGTTCCGCTCTTCTCGATGAAGAATTCGCGTGTCGCGCTCGGTTCGACCTCCTTGAGGCCGGCGAGGAAGTCGTCGCGCGTCACGTCCAGCCGCGCCAGCTCGACGTCGCCGATTCCCTCGACCAGCGGCGCCGACGCGAGGAAGCGGCGCAGCGCGATCATCCCCACTTCCTGGCACAGCGCCTCGAGGTCGGCGCCGACGAAGCCGTGCGAGTGCTCGGCGATCTCGGGCAGGCTGACGTCGGCGGCCAGCGGCATCGCCCGCGTGTGGATCTTCAGGATCTGCAGCCGGGCCTGCGTGTTCGGCACGCCGATCTCGATCTCGCGGTCGAACCTTCCGGGCCGCCGCAGCGCCGGATCGAGCATCTCGGGAATGTTGGTGGCGCCGATCACGACCACCTGGCCGCGCGAGACGAAGCCGTCCATCAGGCTCAACAGCTGCGCCACGACGCGCTTTTCGACATCGCCGATGACTTCGGCGCGCTTCGGCGCGACCGCGTCGATCTCGTCGATGAACAGAATCGCCGGCGCGCGGCGCGCCGCCTCGTCGAACACGTCGCGCAGCTTGGCTTCGCTCTCCCCGTAGAACTTCCGCATGATCTCGGGGCCATTGAGGTGGATGAAATGCACGCGGGTCTCGGCGGCCACGGCGCGGGCGAGCAGCGTTTTGCCGGTGCCTGGCGCGCCGTAGAGGAGGACTCCTTTCGGCGGCAGGATGCCCAGCCGCTCGAAGATCCGCGAGTGCTTCAGCGGCAGCTCGACGATCTCGCGCACGCGGGCGACCTCGCGCTCGAGCCCGCCGATATCCTCGTACGACACCACAGGGGCGTGCACGCCGGTCTGCTCGCCCTCGACGATGCGCAGGTCGGTGCGCGGGCCGATGACGACCGGGCCGGCGGGGATGGTGCGGACCACCTGGAAGTTCACCGCCTTCGCGAAGGTGGGGACGCGGATGACGGCGCCGGTGATCACCGGCACGTCGACGAGATCCTCGAGCATCCGCTCCGGCGCGATGATCGCCGGCGGCGCGCCAACCCAGGACGGCGTCAGGCGGACGGCGACCGCCTGCGAATGCTCGACCATCGACACCGACACCTGTTCCTCGAGGCCGGCGCCGCAATTGCTGCGCAGCGTGCCGTCGATCTGGATCACGCTCTCGAGGTCGAGCGACGAGGTCTCGGCGCGCGCGACCGCCTGCGTGCGTCCGACGATCTTCAACACGTCGCCGGGCCGGGCGCCGATGCGGGCGAGATCCGCCGGCGACAGCCGCGCGATCGCATGGCCGATGTCTTCGACGCGCGCCTCGGCGACGCGAACGGCGAGCGTCGCGGACGCCTGCGAGGTGGTTTCCATCAGCAGGCCACCTGGAAGCGGCGCTGAATCAGCCGGGCGAAGTTGTCGAAGAGACGCCCGGGGCTGTCTGGTGTCTGGTGGTCGACGCGTGCCTTGTCGGCCGGCGCGAGCGTGACGCGGGTGCGGTCGTTGCCGGCGTCGGTCAGCCGGATGGTGCCGAGGTTCTGGTGCTCGATCGCCCAGCCGTCGATGCGGGCGGAGGTGACCGACATCGACAGCGTCTCCTCGTCGCTCTCCCAGGGGACCACGAGCGCGTTCACCATCCGCTGTTCGATGGCGTACTCCTCGATCGCGCGCGACACGGTGCGCGGCGATCCCGCCACCACGAATTCGACGTCGTCACCCATCGCGAAAATCGGGTCGGATTCCTGCTCGACCGTTGTGCTAAAGTGGCCCGGTGGTCGAACCAGTCAGGCGGCACAGTCTGCCACTCGCCAGCTCGAGTGTCAAGGCGGCCGCGACCTCCCGAACGCGCGCCGGCGCGCGCGAAGCCCGGCTCATCGAACCCATCAAAAAGACCCGTGTTCACGAGGAGATTGCCGATCGGATCCGCCAGCTGATCCTGGAGGGGACCTACCCGCCCGACCAGCCGCTGCCGTCCGAACGCGTGCTGTCGGCGCGGCTCGGCGTGAGCCGCGGATCGGTGCGCGACGCGCTCCGCACGCTCGAAGTGCTCGGGTTGCTCGAGCCGCGCCACGGGCAGGGCACGTTCCCGCGCGAGCTGTCGGTCGATCGTCTGGTGACGCCGCTGTCGGAGGTGCTCGTCTACCGCCGTGACCTGCAGGACGAGTTGATGGACGTCCGCCGCATGTTCGAGCCGGCGGTTGCCCGCGTGGCCGCCACCCGCGTCACCGACGACGATGTCGCCGAGCTCGAGCGGGTGATCGACCGGCAGCGGCGCAAGATCGCCTCCGGGCGTTCGGCGATTGGCGAGGACACCGAGTTCCACGCGGCGATGGCGCGGGCGACGCACAACAGCGTTGCGGTCCGGCTGATGGCGACGCTGAACGACCTGCTGATGGAATCGCGCAAGCTGACGCTGAAGCAGCGCGGGCGCCCCGAGCGCTCGCTGCGCGGCCACGAAGCGATCGTCACTGCGATGCGCCGGCGTGATCCCCGCGCCGCCGAGCAGGCGATGCACGATCACATCGACGAGATTGCCGCGCTGCTGAAAACCGCTGGCGACGGGGCCGATCGATCGTAGAATCCGCTGGCGCCCCCGGCGCGGAAACGGTCCATCCATGGAACAACCACTCGTCGACGGGTTCCGGCAGAGGGTCGATCGCCTCATCATCGAGGGTGACGCGTTGCGCGCGCGCGTCGCCGACACCGGCGCGACCGACTCGGCGTCGCTCGCCGCGATGCGCGCGTGGCAGCAGCAGTGCGGCGTCGCCGTCAACGAGCTGTCGGGCGGCAGCAAGGCGCACTGGCTGGCGCGCGCTTTCAGCGAGGCGTTCCTGGTGCGGCCGGTGCCAGGCGACCCCGTCGAAGAAGCATCGGTCACCGAGATCGTCTCGCGCCTGATCGAGGTGCTGCAGCAGGCCGACCAGGCGCTGGCGCGAACCGACGACGCCGTCCTCACCCAGGAAGCCTCGCAGCCGCGCCGGTTCGACTTCGTCCACAACCTGGCGCTGCGGCCGGTGCTCGAGCGCGCCTACGCCGACGCGCGCTCAGCCTTCGATCGCGGCGACTTCGGCTCGTCGCTGGTCACGGCCTGCGGCCTGCTGGAGTCGATCCTGACCGATGCGCTCGAGTCCACCGGTCAGCGCGTGCATCACCTGACCTTCGACGCGCGGATTGCCGCCGCCGAGCAGGCCGGGATGATCAAGTCCGAGTGCGCCCGCCTGCCGCCGGCGGCGCATCACTACCGCGAGCTCTCCGGCGCGCATGGCGATCTGCCGCAGGACGTCGTCGTCACCGCGCGCGACGCGCGCGCGGTCATCCAGGTGCTGCAGATGGTGATGCGCGATCTCAATCCCGGCCGGTGAACCCGGGACCACGAAGGTGGGACTACGTTCGCGCGAGCGCCGCGAGCGCCACTTTGCGCTGCTTGTGGGTATCGTGCGCCAGGCGCTGGATGTCCGAGACGTGGCCGTCGGCGTACATCACCGCCATCTCGCTCGACACGCCGCACTTCTCGTTGCACGCACGGACGCCGTCGAGCGTGTCGGTCGCGATCGAGAACACGGTCTCGAGATTGAGCGCGTCCATCGAGCGCGCGGCGTTGTAGGGATCGCGAATCAGGTAGTGGCCGAGAAACGCCGCCGGGCCGACGCAGTCGTGGCCGGCCACCTCGCGCAGCGCCGTGTTCAGCGTGTGGAAGAGCGCGTAGCGCTTTTCGGCCGGTGAATAGAGCGCGATGAACGCCGAGAACTCCTGCTCCGCCGTCGGCAGCCCGATCTGATCCTGGTAGGCCTCGAACAGCGCGTGCTCGATCGCGTCCTTCATGCCGTCGATGGTGCGCTGCGCTGCCGGCAGCGCCTCGAGCGCCGTCTCGCTCCGCTCGAAGGCCGCTGACGTCCAGCCGACGATATCGCTGGCGACGAACACCGAGCGCGCGCACTGGGGCGGTTCGCCGTACTGCCGCTGGAAAATCCGCCGCGACTCGCGCGGTGCGACGCTCCGCGGGCGATCGGCGTCGGCGAACAGCAGGATGCCCGAATTGAACGAGAGCGCGGCGGCAATCATCACAGCACCCCTTGAATCGAAACGCCCCGGGATCCTCGTCGGCGGTCGGCGAGTCTACCATACCTCTGCGATGGTTCAGGACGCCGAAATCGACCGCAACGGGCGGTCTCGTCGAGCTGATCGCCGGGCGCTTTCACGCACCGGCCGGCCGCTCGTCTGTTCCGCCATCGTCGCCGCCAGCCTCGTCATCTATTTCGTGATGACGCTGCCGCGGCTCGGCGTTTTTCCGCCGGTCGGCGAAGACGAGCCGTGGATTGCGGCGGCACCCTACAAGCTCGCAACCGACGGCGTGCTCGGCTCGGACCTGTTCGCCGGCTACTACGGGATGGAGCGGCACCATTACGCGCACCTGCCGCTCTTTCCGCTGGCGCAGGCGGCGATCTTCAAGCTCGCCGGCGTGGGCGTGGTACCGATGCGCGCGCTGCCGGTCGCCTTCGGCGCCCTCCTGCTCTGCGCCGTCTTCGTTGTCGGCCGTCAGGCAGGCGGCGATCGCGTGGGCGCGATTGCCATGGCACTGATGGTCGTGCTCCGCATCACCGCCGGGGGAGCGGCAACGGGAATCCTGCTGCTCGATCGCGCGCGCATCAACCGCTACGACATCGCCGTGCCGGTCTTCGGTCTCGCCGCGTTGTGGGCGTTCAACCGCTGGGAATACACACGGCGCCGGTTGTGGATTGCCATTGCCGGCTCGCTTGCCGCGCTCGCGACGCTCAGCCATCTGTACGGCGTGTTCTGGCTGCCGCTCCTCGTGGGACTGCTCATCGCGCGCCACGGGCGACGCGCGCATCGCGATCTCATCGCGCTCGCTGCGGGTTTCGCCGCCCCCTGCCTGCCGTGGCTCGCGTTCATCGCCATTGGCTGGACTGATTTTCTCGGTCAGATGCGCATGACCGCCGGCCGCTTCGATCTCCTGAACCCGTCGTTCTATGTCGACAACATGTTCCGCGGTGATGGTCCGATCTCGCTCGGGTGGGCGGCGCGGACGATCGCGTCGCTGCCGCTGACGCGCATCGGGACGTGGACGATGCTGGCCGGCGGCGCGGGTGCGTGTGTGGCGATGCTCGCGCTCACCAGGCGACGCGATGCCGATCCCGGCAGGACGTTGGCCATCGCCTGCCTCGCGCAGACGGCGATGTTCGCGGCGCTCCTGAAGGTGAAGATCGTCGCCTACATGATCGCGCTGTGGCCGCTGTGGGCAGTTCTCGTCGCGTGGCTCGCCGTGCGGCTGTGGGACCGCGGAGCAATCGCCGTGCGCGCGGCGCTCGTCGCGCTGGCCGTCGCAGTTGCCGGTGAAAGCTCCGCGCGCGCCGCCACCGCGTGGAAGAACGCCGGTGAAACCGGCGCGTACGCTTGGTACGAATCGCAGATCGCCGGATGCATTCCGCCCGGCTCACGCGTCCTCGGGCTGCAGCACTACTGGCTCGGGCTGCGCCAGTATCCGTACCGGACGTGGCTGCTTCCAATCCTGCTGGCGCAGCCGCCGGCGGGGGAGACGGCAATCGCCTTTGACGCAGCGCTCGAACGTGTCGATCCGGACGTCGTCCTTCTCGATCGCTACATCGACGATCTCATGCGCACCGCGGCAGATCCCCGGGATCCCAACCATCGCCTTTACGTCGGGTTCGAGGCGTTCAAGGCTCGTCGCCGCGTTCGTGTCGCGTGCGTCGTTCGCGACCACACCTACGGCACGATGCAGGTGCTGACCGTCCCGCGATTCACGCCGACAGGCGCTCGAGGTGCGCCGTGACCGCGCGCGCCAGCCCCTCCTGCGAATAGCCGCCTTCGAGGACGGAGACGACGCGGTTGCGCGCATGCTGCCGTGCGATCTCCAGCACGATCGTCGTCAGCTCGGCGAAATCAGTGTCGCCCAGAGTGAACTGGCCGAGCGGATCGCCCGCGCGCGAATCGAAGCCGGCCGAGATCATCACCAGGTCGGGCTTGAAGCGCTCCGCCGCCGGCACCAGCTCGGTGCGGAACGCGTTGACGATCTCGCTGCGTCCGGAGCCGGCGGGGAACGGCCGGTTGACGATCAGGCCGCGGCCCTTGCCCTCGCCCCCTTCGCTGGGCAGGCCGGTGCCGGGATACCACGGGTGTTGATGCGTGTCGAAGAACAGCACCGCCCCGTCGCTCCAGAAGATCGCTTGCGTGCCGTTGCCGTGGTGCACGTCCCAGTCGGCGATGAGGACGCGCTCGACGCCGAACGCCTTCGCGGCATGCCGGGCTCCGATCGCCAGGTTGTTGAAGACGCAGAAGCCCATGCCGCGCGCCTGCGACGCGTGGTGCCCGGGCGGCCGCACGGCGCAGAACGCGTTGCGCGCGCGCCCGCGCATCACCGCGTCGACGGCGGACACGACGGTACCGGCCGCGGCGACCGCAGCAGCCTCGGAGCCGGCGGAGAGTTCGGTGTCGCCGGTGCTCAGCGTGCGGCGCCCCGCCGCGATCTCGGCGCGAACCAGCTTCAGGTAGTCCGCCGTGTGGACGCGCAGGATCTCATCGTCGGTCGCCGCGCGGGGCGCAGCGACGACGACGCGGTGCTGGCGCTCGAGCGCGCCGACGCTGGCCATCACCGCATCGAGGCGCTTCGGGTTCTCGGGATGATCGCCGCCCGGCTGGTGGCGCAGCGTGGCCGGGTCGTAGAAGACCTCGGTGACGGGCGTTTGCGCCGGCGCCGGGAAGGCGCTGCTGCCGACGGCAACCAGCGCTCCCGACGCCTGCTGCAGAAAAGCGCGGCGGTCTATTTCTTCGCCGCCTCGGTCTTCGGCGGATCGGTCCAGATCTTCTTCGGCGCCGGCCCCGGATCGGCCTTGACGCTGTGGTTCAACGTGCCGATGCCCTCGATGCTCGCGACGATCTTGTCGCCCGCCTTGAGCCAGATCTGCTCCGGCCGCACGCTGCGCGACATCCCGGTGCCGGCCGGGCTGCCCGATGAGATCACGTCGCCGGGGAACATCGTGAGGATCGAGGTGCTGTACTCGACGAGCTCGTAGATGTTGTGGATCATGTCGGTCGAGCGCGAGTCCTGCATCACCTTGCCGTTGACCGTCAGCTTCTGGCCGACGTTCATCGGATCGCGGTAGAACTCCTTCGGCACGATCCACGGGCCCATCGGCGCGAAGGTGTCGTGGCTCTTGCCGATGAACCAGTCCGAGCCGCCGAAGCGCGGTTCCTTCTCGGGCCGCCCGCCGCGATCCGACATGTCGAGCTCGATGGTGTAGCCGAAGATGTAGTCCTTCGCCTGCTCGGCGGTCACGTACTTCGCCTTCTTCCCGATCACGACCGCGAGCTCGCACTCCCAATCGACGCGTTCGCGGCCGCGCGGCATCAGGATGTCGTCGCCGTCGCCGATGACCGCGCCTTCCATCGCCTTCAGGAAGAGATACGGCGCGCCGCGATCCTTGCGCCTCGCCTCGGCTTCCTTCCGCTGCTCCTCGGGGGTGCCGGTTTCGCCGGCGTGGCCGTAGTAGTTCGCGGCCGCGTTCAGGCTCTTGCCGGGGTAGATGATCGGAGCCAGCGTCTTGACCGCCGACACGTTGCGCACGAACGCCGGCCGCGAGGTGCCGTCCAGCTGCTTCGCCGCCACGAGGCCGCCGACAATCTGCTTGATGCGCTGCGACACGCCGCTGTCGTAGCGGGTGATCAGGTCTTTCATATCCGACGGCGCGGTCAGCTTCGCCGCCGACCCGTTCTTCGTCTCGTAGTCACGGTTGGCCGCCGCCAGATCGACGACGATCGAATCGCGAAGTACGACCCCGACCGTCGTCCGGCCGTCGATCGAGAAGGTGCCCAGCTTGTAAGGCTCGCCATTTTGGGCGGCGCCCTGGCCAGCCGTGAGCGTGACCGCCCCCGCCAGCAGCACTGCCGCCGAAGCCCACCCCAGAACTCGTCCGCGCATGAATGCCTCCAGTCAGTCCGAGAAAATGCAGGCTGACGCTAACCGCCGCGCGGCGGAGTGTCAATACGCTTTCATTACGGGCTCGTGAGCCCCGCCAAAGTGCCAGCACATCCGGCACCTTCGAGCGGGGGCGGCGCCTCTCATTGAGAAAATAGGTTCCCTCGAGGCAGACTTCGACCGCTCGCCGGCACGGCGAAAGTCAGGCGCAACAATCGTCGAATCAGCAAGTTAACGGTGGCGAAGCGGATCTGGACCGTTCGGCCCGATTCCTGAAGTGCAGCTCTGTCGAGATGTTGAAGGTCGAACTGCACGCCCATACCGCGGACGACCCGGTCGACCGCATCCCGCATACAACCCTCGATCTGATCGATCGCGCTGCCGACCTCGGATACGACGCGCTGGCCATCACGCTGCACGAGAAGCAGCTCGATCTGGCCCGGTTCGCCCCGTACGCGGCGGAGCGCGGCCTGGTGCTGATCCCCGGCGTCGAGCGCACCATCGAAGGCAAGCACGTGCTGCTGCTGAACTTCGCATCGGGCGCCGAGCAGGTCGAGACGTTCAGCGATCTCGCGCGCCTCAAAGCGGCTCAGCCCGGCCTGGTGGTCGCCCCGCATCCGTACTTCCCGGTGTCGGTCTGCCTTCGCGGCGACCTCGATCGCTACGCGGGGCTGTTCGACGCGGTGGAAATGAACGCGATGTTCACGCGCGGCCTGAACTTCAACGTCCGCGCGGAGCGATGGGCGCGGCGCCACGGCAAGCCGCTCGTCGGCAACTGCGACGTCCATCGCCTGGCGCAGCTCGGATCCACCTACTCGCTGGTCGACGCAGCGCGCGATGCGGACGCGATCTGCCAGGCGGTTGCCGCCGGACGCGTCGTCGTCGAAAGCCGTCCGCTCTCGTGGAGCGACGCGACTCGCATCATCGCCTCGATGACGTTTGGCGGGATGGTCAGCGCACCGTTTGAGGCGCTCAAAGAGAAGGTCGCGCGCGTCGAGCTGTCGACCGACTAATACATCCACCCGACGGTCAGCGCGGTCGCGCCGTCGCGAAGGCCTCGCGCGACGTCGATCCGCATCACTCCGGCCGCACCGGGCACCTTGACGCGAACGCCGCCGCCCGCGTCGATCTGCGCCTGCGACGCGCCGCCTGCGTCCGCGCCTCGTCGGCTCGCGCGCGCGAGATCGACAAAGACCGCGGGCGCGATGCGGACGAGCGCGGGCCGTGCCAGCCAGCGTTGCGCTTCGACGCTTCCGTAACCGAGCGTTCTTCCGAACACGCTCGCGCCACCAACCGGGATGATCCCGTCGTCGAGCAGCGGATGCGCGCGGACGAGCGGCGGACGGGCGCGGCCTTCGCCGGCGCCGGGCCACACGCCGAGCGGAGCCTCGTCGCTCACGCGGATCGCGCCCGTTGTGCCGGCAAAGACCCAGCCCAGCGCGTCGTTCGACGATCGCGCGCTCACGCGGGCGCCGGCTGAATCGAACGACCGGCCGCCGTCGACGGCGTACCAACGTCCGGCGTCGCCCGACAGGGCGATGAGATCGCCGAAGAAGCGGCGCTCGAGGACGCCGCCAATCGACAGCGCCTTGCGGTCGGCGCCAACCTCGGGCGCCGCGAACGATCCTGCGCCGCGCCACGCGTCCAGCCCGGCGCTCAACGAATAACGCAGGCGCCCCGTCAACCAGTCGCTGACGCTCAGTTCACCGCGGGTGCGCGTCTGGCGAATGAGCGGAGTCAGCTGCGCGGGGTCGGTCGCATAGCTCTCGGCCTGCCACGACCCCTCGACGCGCCACACGCCAGGCAGGCGCCCGCGGCCGGGTGCTGCGAACGCCACGCTCACGGCCGGCCGGTTGTTCCACCATCGCCACTTCGCGGACCACACCTCGCCTTGTCCGCCGCCTGGCACCGTGAGCGCAACTTCGCGATCGATCGCCGCACGCGCCCCGGCGCCAACCCACTGCACGGCGCCGCGCGGCAACACGGGCTGTTCGGTGACGACCACGTCGACGGTTGCGAAGCCGTCGGCCTCCGGTCGGACCTTCACTGCCGCCCCGCTCTGGCCTGGCAGATCGCTGACACGCCGCCGGGCGAGCTCGAAGCGATCGGCGTCGAGCAGTGTGTTCGCGCGGATGCCGAGAATGTCCGCGAGCGTCTGCTGGCGCGTCCGACGCATGCCTTCAATTCGCACCAGGTTCACCCGCGGCTTGTCGATGCGGTTCCACGCCCGCAGCGCGCCCACGGCGTCGTCGCGCATGAACAGGCTGGACCCGAGGATATCGAGCGCATACGCGTCGGCGGGATCGCGTTCGAGCGCCGCGCGGGCAAGCGATTCGGCCTCCGCCCATCGCCTTTGCGCAAACCTGACGCCGCTCAGCTCGTGCAGCGGCCCGGCAGCGTGCGGGCATTCGGCGTGAACACGACCCAGCAGGTCGTCCGCGCGATCGAGGCCGCGTTCGCGCACCTCGGCGATGGCTTGCGCCAGCCGCGCATCGCACGCGCCAATCGATGCTGGGGATGAGGTGTTGCTCGATTCGATTGTGGAGCTGGCGGTGGAAGCCATGCCAGCGGCCGGAGGCAGGATCACCAGCGACCAGAAACCTGCCGCGCGCCACGCGCGCTCGAAGTCCGCCGCGCGCATCGATCGCGACGGCCCCCACGACGGATCGTGGATCAGGATCTCGTCGCCGGCGGCGCCGGTCACCACAACATAGTGATAACGGTTGCCGCGCTCCGGAACCAATACGACGACCGGCTGCCGGTCGGCGATACGCGCCTTCAACGCGTCGAGCGAACCGGTGATGCGGCCGGCTCGCCAGCCGCGCGCGGTCACCGCGCCGACGAGTGCGGTGGTGACGATGCCGCCGGCGCGGCGATCGACCAGCTTCGCGAACTCCTGCACGTCCGCGTGCGCGTCGCCCCAGTAGCGAAACACCATCGCTGCCGCCGCGCCGCCGCACATCGCGTCGGTCTGCGGAAGAAACGGCACGTCAATCGCAGGCGCCGCGGCGGCCAGCGAAAGCGCGACGGTCAGCGTGGCCAGCATGGATCGCGGGCGGGGCGGTCGCGGCGTGCTACTTCACGGCGATGATCAGGATGATCACCAGCAGCAGGATGATGATGATCGTCGTGGTCGAGATGACGACGGTCGACGCGCCGCCGGCAAGCTGATGATTGACGTCTCGAGCGGCCGCCGCCGCGCGCTCGAGATCGGCGGCGTTCATGGTGTCGAGCGCCGCGGTTGCCCGCGCGAGATCCAATCCCATCGTCCCGGCGACGCGCTGCACCTCGGGGCGGGTGAGCGTTTCACGAACGGTGGCGCGATCGCCATCCTGTTTCGCAACCTGGTCGGCCAGCGTCGCCGCCACCTGTGCCGGCGGCACGACGTGCTGCGCCGCGGCAAAGCCAGGCACCGACAGCATCATGACCGAGGCGAGCACACACACGAAAAGCCTTCGAGCAATCGACATCGCAGTCCTCCATCGAAAGAACATCAGGGGCTCAGAAGCAATCCGGATACCGCGAATTGGCCGAGCTGGCCGATCGAAGCTCAACGGTGCGAAGATCGCGGCCCTGTGACGTCGCGCGCCGCGTTCGATCGGTGGGTAACAGCTCTCGAGTCGAGGCATTTCGCCGAGCTCACGTTCCCGGAAGTGTCGCGCGCGCTGCGCGCGCTATCGTCGACCTACGTCGAGCGGCGCGGCAAGCTGGCCGAGGGCGCGGCGCTCGCCGGCGCCGGCAAGCGAGCCGCCTTCGCGCTGTTTTACGCGCCGCTGCATTATCTGCTGATCGAGCACATCGCGACGCATCTTCCCGGCGCGAGCGCACGAGTGCCGTCGCTCGTCGATCTCGGATGCGGCACGGGCGCGGCCGGCGCAGCCTGGGCCGGAGCCTTCGACACGCCGCCGCCGATCGTCGGCATCGATCGTCATCCGTGGGCGGTCGCCGAGGCTGCCGCCACCTATCGACTGTTCGGGTTCGCCGCGACCGCACGGCGCGGCGACATCGCGACGGCGCGCCTTCCCGATGCGCCGGCGGCGCTGCTGGCGGCGTTCACGCTCAACGAGCTCGCGGACGCGGCGCGCGAGACGTTGATGGAGCGTTTCCTCGAACGCGGCCGCCGCGGCGGCCGCGTGCTGGTCGTCGAACCGCTTGCCGGCGGCGCCGCACCGTGGTGGAAGCGGTGGCAGTCGGCGTTCGAGGCGGCCGGCGGCCGTGCGGATGAGTGGCGTACGCGCGCCGAGCTGCCGCCGATCGTGCAGAAGCTCGATCGCGCAGCCGGACTCGATCACCGCGAAATCACCGGCCGCTCGCTCTGGCTGGCGGGGTAGACTTTTCGTATCCATGTCATCTCACTGGGAGATGCGCGTGGCGCTCGCGGCCTCCGAGTCGGACGCGCTCGCCATCGCGCCGCTGCATGCCTGGGGCCTGGTCCTGCCGGCCGGCGACGGACGCGTCTCCTTTCAGCTGTCGCATCGAGCCGGCACGCACGTGAACGTGCTGCCGGCGGACGAGTTGCCGGAGGAGCTGAGGACGCCGATCCGCGAGCCGCGGCGCGCTGCGCTGTCGAATCCGAACGGCAACCCGATCGAAGCGTCATGGAAGGCGCTCGACGCCGGCGCGCTCGTGGCGATCCCATTGCCCGGCGACCGCGGCGTGTATTGGGCCGCGTCGCGTGAACCCCTGGCCGATTCGCAGGTGACGGCGCTCGGTGCGATCGCGGCTCGCATCGCGGCCCGCGCGCAGGAACCCGAGTCGCCGGAGGCGCGTGCCGCGCGGCTGGAGCGGCTCGATCTCCTGCGCGGCGTGCTGCCGCTCATCGCCGGGGCGCTGGATCTGCGCGACGTGTTCGAGCGCCTCTCGGCGATGGCGCGCCCCGCGCTGCCGCACGACACCTGCGTCGTCGGCATCCACAACGAGGATCACACCGAGGTGCGGCTGCACGCGCTGAGCGGGGCGACGTCGCTCGGCGGGATGCCCGAGGTGGTGCCGAATCCGTACCCGAAAGCGCTGACCGCCAGCCGTGAATTCGCGATCATCCGCGATCTCGCGACGCACCCGTTCGAACGCGACGGCGTCGGGGCACGGCTCGGGCTGCGGTCGGCGCTGCGGCTGCCGCTGGTCGTCGACGGCCAGCTGCGCGGGGTGCTCGACTTCAGTTCCGCCGAGGCGGGGCGATACAGCGAGCACGATCTGCCGATCGCGCGCCGCATCGCCGACTACATCACGCTGGCGCTCTCGCACAAGGAAATCGCCGATCAGGCGCAGCGCGCGGCGACGCTGGCCGAGCGCGCGGCCAGCCTCAACGCGCTCGAGGAGCTGCTGTCGACGATCACCGGCGTGCTCGACGTGCGCGAGGTCGTCGATCGCATCTCGGAGATCGCGCAGCGGGTGCTGCCGCACGACGCGATGTCGATTCCGCTCGCCATCGAGGGCACCGATCGCGTCCGCGTGTACGCCAACAGCGGCCTCGGCGGCGAGACCGGGCAGTACGAGACGCGGATCCCGGAGCAGATGCGCGACGTCCACGAATGGGACTACCAGATCTTCGACGACCTCGGGAACGTTCCCGTCTACAGCTTCGAGCGGCCGCGGCAGGTCGGCATGCGATCGGTGCTGATGATTGCGATCAAGCGGCGCGGCCGGGTGATGGGCGCGGTCAACTTCTACTCGCGCCGGCCCGCCGGCTTCACGGCGGCGGACGTGCCGCTGGCGCGGCGCGTGGCCGATCACATCGCGCTCGCGGTGTCGCACCAGCGGCTCGCCGACGAGGCGCACCATCACGAGGAGCTGCGCGCGCGCGCCGCCAACCTCGAGCTGCTCGATGAACTGATCGCGACGCTCACCGACGCAGGCGAGCTGCGGCAGACCTTCGATCGGGTTTCGGAGATCGCCAAGAAAGTGCTGCCGCACGACCTGCTGGCGCTGCCGGTGCTGATGCCCGACGGCGAGCATGCGCGGGTCTATGCCACCAGCGGCCCGGCCTCGCCGTTTCCCGACGTCGTGCCGATGCCGCCGGTCTTCGCCACCGGGCCCGACTGGGAGTTCGACCTGATCGACGATCTGCCCGACGTGCCCGAGCAGCGCAACCTCACGGCCACCAAGCTCGGGTATCGCTCGGCGCTGCGCGTGCCGATTCGCCTCGAAGGGCGGCTGATGGCCGCGCTCGCGTTCCTGTCGTTCACGCCGGCCGCCTTCAAGCCCAGCGACATCCTGATTGCGCGGCGCGTCGCCGATCGCATCGCGCTGAGCCTGTCGCGGGAGCAGGGCGCGGCGGCGCTGCAGCGCGCCGAAGAGGCGGCGGCGCGGGTCTCGAAGCTCGAATCGCGCGTGCGTGAACTGACAGAGGAGCTCGACGCGCGTACCGGCTACCGGCGCGTCGTCGGCGAGACGGCGGAATGGCGCGAGGTGCTGACGCAGGCCGCCCGCGTCGCGGCCACCGACACGACGGTGCTGCTGCTCGGCGAGTCGGGCACCGGCAAGGAAGTGATCGCGCGCTTCATCCACCGTGCCTCGGCGCGCAGCAACGGGCCGTTCGTCGCCCTCAACTGCGCCGCGATGCCCGAGCAGCTGCTCGAGTCGGAGCTGTTCGGCTACGAGCGCGGCGCGTTCACCGGCGCGACACAGAGCAAGCCGGGGCAGATCGAGCAGGCGGCCGGCGGCCTGCTGTTCCTCGACGAAGTCGGCGAGATGGCCCCGCAGTCGCAGGCGAAGTTCCTGCGCGTGCTCCAGGAACGCGAGTTCCAGCGGCTCGGCGGCAACCGCGTGCTCCGCGCCGACATCCGCGTCGTCGCCGCCACCAACCGCGATCTGCGCAAGGCGATCGAGCGCGGCGCGTTCCGCGAGGATCTCTACTACCGCCTGAACGTGTTCGAGATCCGGCTGCCGCCGCTGCGCGACCGGCGCAACGACATCGTGCCGTTGAGCGAGGCGTTCATCGGCGAGATCGGCCGCTCGATCGGCCGGCCGCCGGCGGGCCTGTCGCGCGACGCCAGGACGGCGCTGATGGACTATCACTGGCCAGGCAACGTGCGCGAGCTGCGCAACGTGCTGGAGCGGGCGGCAATCCTGTGCGACGGCGGTCTGATCGCCACCGAGCACCTGGCGCTCAGCCGGGGCGCCGCGGCGCCGCCGAAAGACGACGTGGCCACGCCACCGCCGGTGACGGCGCCGGCGCCGCCGGTTCGCACGCCAGAGGCGCCGGCCGAGCGCGCCGCCGCCGCCGCAGGGCGCGACCTGAAGTCGGTCGAGCGCGTGATGATCGAGAAAGCGCTGGCCGAGGCGCGTTTCAACAAGTCGCGCGCCGCCAAGGCGCTCGGCCTGACCCGCGCCCAGCTCTACGTGCGCATGCGCCGGCACGGCCTCGAATAG
>Ga0070702_100000234_pt1 | contig 18725 bp, 11 predicted proteins | sample KBSK5103metaG_FD_65466 | JGI IMG/M metagenome (GOLD analysis project Ga0070702, IMG submission 65466) | Corn, switchgrass and miscanthus rhizosphere microbial communities from Kellogg Biological Station, Michigan, USA - KBS K5-10-3 metaG | ecosystem: Host-associated > Plants > Roots >... | reverse complement strand
TTTGTGCTGAGTGTAATCGCCACGTTATATCCAGCTCGGGCGGCGGCAAGAATGCGACCGGTTGATACATTGCGTGATTCATGAAATCTGAACCAAGCGAGATCTAGTTTTGCAGGTAACACAAACCGATTCGATTTACGAACCAACTCCAATCTCACCAATCAAGGTGGGAGAAGGCGATTTGCGTGTCGTCGATCTGAGGAAGAGTTTTGCTTCACCTGCCGGCGAAAGAGTCGACGTGCTGCGTGGGGTGACATTTGATGTCAAAGCTGGGGAGTCAGTGGCGATTACTGGTGCCTCGGGTTCTGGCAAGTCGACCTTGCTCCATTTGTTAGGAGGACTCGACGCGCCTGACCACGGTTCGATATCTTTCGCCGGAACGGAGCTCGGTAGATTAGAAGGCGACGCGTTGGCAGCTTTTCGGCAACGCAGCATCGGCTTTATCTTTCAGTTTCACTATCTTCTCGCCGATCTTTCGGCCACTGAAAACGTCGCGTTGCCGCTAATGATCTCCAGGCAATCGTTCAGCGATGCAAAACGCTTGGCCCGAGAACGGCTAAGAGAAGTGGGGTTGGGGGATAGAGTGGAATTCCCCACGTCACATCTGTCAGGTGGTGAACAACAGCGGGTTGCGCTGGCGAGAGCGCTCGTCTCTTCGCCACCAATCCTGCTAGCCGACGAGCCAACAGGCAATCTGGACGCCTCGATCGGCGATGAAATTGGAAAAACACTAGTGAACTACGTCCGCAGCAGAAATGGCATCGCAATCATTGCGACTCACAACGATAGTCTAGCCGGTCTGTGTGATCGAGTAATGCTACTGGATGAGGGTCGTATTACGAGAGTTTGATGGTTCTCCATCTGAAAAAACCATCGAGTTATGTCTTTATATCTAATTGAAATCGTACAAAGCTTCTGGAGCCCTCTAGTGATGGGTTATAATGCCAACGCTTGCCGGGCTAATTAAATTTCGCCAGGCGCGATAATCATAGGAACCTTTTCGACAAAACAAGATGTTCGAACGCTACACAGAAAAAGCGCGCAGAGTCATCTTCTTCGCGCGTTACGAAGCATCCCAGTTTGGCGCTCCCGCAATTGAGCCTGAGCATCTCTTACTGGGTTTAATGCGGGAAGACAAAACCTTAACAGGCCGTTTTTTTCCGCGGGCTCAGGTCTCCATTGAGTCGATTCGTAAGGAGATAGAGGGCCGGACTCTGTTACGAGACAAGATTTCGACGTCAGTAGAACTGCCCCTGGCGCCCGAGACCAAGCATGTTCTCGCTTACGCCCACGAAGAGAGCGATCGTTTACAACACCGTCATATCGGTACCGAACATTTGCTTTTGGGGTTACTGCGTGAAGAGCGGTCAATGGCCGCTGAGATCTTGTATGAACGCGGACTGCGCCTCAATGCTGTTCGAGATGAAATTGCGAGACAATCCGGTGCCGATGCGCGAACCTCGCAAAAGAAAGACACGCCCCACCTTGTAGAGTTTTCTCGTGATCTCACCGAAGATGCGTCTAACGACAAGTTAGATCCATTGATTGGTCGTGAAGCTGAGATCGAAAGAGTAGTTCAGATTCTTTGTCGACGTACCAAGAATAATCCCGTCTTGATTGGTGAGCCCGGTGTTGGCAAGACCGCTATCGTCGAAGGGCTCGCTCAGCGAATCGTTCGAGGTGAGGTTCCTTCTTTTCTTGAAAACAAACGAATACTTTCTCTCGACTTGTCGCTGATTGTTGCTGGAACTAAATATCGGGGTCAGTTTGAAGAGCGCTTGAAACAGATCATGCGCGAACTGGTTGAGAATCCGCAGTACATTGTATTCATTGACGAGTTACACACCCTGGTCGGCGCTGGTTCAGCCGAGGGGTCGTTAGACGCAGCAAATATTCTGAAGCCGGCATTGTCGCGAGGCGAGATTCAGTGCATCGGTGCTACGACACCCGCCGAGTTTCGTAAGTCGATTGAAAAAGATCGTTCTCTAGAACGTCGTTTCCAGGCTGTAAAAGTTCCACCACCTTCAGAAGAAGAAGCCGTTAGTATTCTTGATGGCGTGCGCGAGCGGTACGAGAGTTTTCACCAGGTACGTTATTCGGACGACGCCCTTGAAGCTGCGGTCTACCAATCTCATCGCTACATCCCAGATCGTTTCCTGCCTGACAAAGCTATTGACGTAATTGACGAAGCCGGTGCGCGAGTAAAGCTACGTGTCAGACGCGAACAGGGCAATCTTGCTGATTGGAACGAAATAAACGAATGGTCACGTAGCTATGGCGACACTTCGGGTTTGCGAAACCAGGAAGACGCACTGGTTTCGGCCGAGGTTACTCGCGACGATGTTGAAGATGTTATTGCGCGCTGGACTGGAATCCCGGTTAATTCGCTGAAGGAAGAAGAAACTCAGAAGCTACTGCGAATTGAAGTTGAGCTTCACAAGCGAGTTGTTTCCCAGCGCCCGGCAATTTCCGCACTGGCCCGTGCTATTCGACGTTCACGCGCTGGACTGAAAAATCCGTTACGGCCAGTCGGATCCTTCCTTTTCCTTGGGCCTACAGGTGTTGGGAAGACCGAAGTTGCGCGTTCTCTCGCCCAGTTTCTGTTTAGCAGTGAACGGGCTCTGATACGTTTTGATATGTCAGAGTTCATGGAAAAACATTCGGTTTCGAAGTTGATTGGTTCGCCGCCTGGATACGTTGGGCACGAAGAAGGTGGGCAACTAACCGAACGCATCAAGCGCTCGCCCTACGCAGTTTTGCTTTTTGACGAGATTGAAAAGGCCCATCCAGACATCTTCAACATTCTCTTGCAGGTGTTTGAGGACGGTATTTTGACAGATGCCCTGGGTAATACAGTCGACTTCAAGAATGCAATCATCATCATGACGTCTAACATCGGTGCCCGTTTTATTCAGAAGAAGGGCACACTCGGTTTCCAGGCCAATGTCGATGCAAGCCGCGAGAAGATGGAAGAGATGGTCATGTCGTCCGTACGTCAAACCTTCAATCCGGAGTTTATTAACCGACTCGACGAAATAATTATATTTGATGAACTCGTCGACAAAGAGTTGCTGGAAGTGGTTCAACTCCAAGTCGACCAGATGAACCGAACGATGAGTCGACACGGCTTTGAGGTGAGGCTGTCTGAAGAAGCAAAGCGCTGGATTGTCGACAAGACTTGTGCTGACCGATCATATGGAGCCAGGCCTTTGCGACGAGCGTTGCAAAAACACGTTGAAGACCCGCTCTCCGAGGCGCTTATTCAGGGGCAACTTACCGGTTCATCGTTGGTTGAAGTGTTTCTTAGTGGTGATGAACTCGATTTTCGACCAGCAGGAATCGAGACGGCAGACGACGCGCTACTGATTCACTAATTAGGTTAGACGAAACTACTTAGTCCAAAGTCAAAAGTCCATGCAAGTCAATCCGCTGGCTGGACTTCGGGCTTTGGACTTTACGCTTTACACCCTATATAATGCGCCACTTTGCTGGGCGCGAAGCTGGCAACTGGGTACCCCTTGCGAGAATCATAGTTGCTGTCTTCGAGCCATTTCGTCACTAGGCGGTTTGCCTTTATTTTTCTATCTCTGGATTATTATTCACTCAAAAGCTCCCCGAAGTTTCTTGAGGCCCGGTAAGAACTACTGAGGGAATTGGTGCCTATGCACTTATATCGCGCGTCTTTGCTCTTCTTTTCGAGCCTTTTGGTAGGAATCATTGCAGTTTTTGCGGCACCTGAACGCATTTCGGCTCAGCAGCCTCAACCGGCACCTCAACAACTCGTAGAGTCCGTTGATATCACGGGCAATCGTCGTCTACGCAAAGACGATATTCTCTATTACATTCAAACCAGACCTGGTGATCCGTACAACGTCGATCAGGTTCAGCGTGACTACCAGACTCTCCTGTCCTTGTCGTTCTTCGACAAAGTAAAGACTCGCGTTTTCACTGAACCCGGCCCGCGCGGTGGAGTGGCCGTCACTTTTGAGGTCTTTGAGTTACCGATTATTCGGGACCTTACTTTTGAAGGTTTGAAGAGCGTTCCGGAGTCGGATGTCTTGAAGGCATTCCGTGAACGACGCGTTGGCGTTTCGAAAGAGAGTATTTACGATCCAGTAAAAGTTCGAAACGCGATTCGCGTTATCAAAGAGCTGTTAGCTGCCGGTGGTCACCCAAACGCCACGGTTGAAGAGCGTACCGAAGAGGTTTCAGCAACGTCCCTGGCGATAACCTTCGAAGTTCACGAAGGTGACCGGGTGCGTGTCGTGGAGATCCAGTTTGAAGGAAACACCGTTTTTAGCGACAAATCGTTGCGTGGGGTAATGAAGTATGTAAAAGAGGCAGGCTTGATCACGCGCTTCAAGAGCACTGACATACTTAACCGTGAGAAGCTCGATTATGACCTTCACCTGGTCGACAATTACATGCGCTCGAAGGGATACCTACAGGCGAGGCACGGCGAACCACGAGTTGAAGGCATCGGGCCAAGGCGTACTGGTTTTCCAGTTTTGCCACTCCCGTTTCTTTCCAGCACCGATGAAGCTCTGCGAATTACTGTTCCAATCGTCGAGGGCAAGGTTTATCGATTAGGCGAGTTTAAGGTAACTGGTAATTCGATTTTTTCTGAAGCGCAGATACTCGCTGTTATCGGATTGAACAAAGGCGATATCGCAAACGGAGAGAAAGTCAGCAAGGGACTTTTCGAAAATCTCAAAAAGTACTACGGCGGCCAGGGCTTTATCGAGTACACAGCCGAACCAGTTCCAACCTTCAAAGACAATCCAGCAAATCCGAATGAAGGCATCGTCGATTTTGAGGTGACGGTGGAAGAAGGTAAGCAGTTCACGCTGCGACGTCTTGAGTTTATTGGTAATACGTTCACGCGTGACAACGTTTTGCGGCGCGAAGTTCTAATTAACGAAGGCGATATCTACAACGACAACTACTGGGAATATTCAGTCGTCAAACTTAATCAACTCGGCTACTTCAATCCGATTGATAAAGACAAAGATGTAGATCGCCGAACAAACGATGAAGAAGCAACTGTAGATCTGAACCTGAAAGTCAGCGAACGCGGTCGTCAACAGATTTCATTCAATGGTGGTATTTCCGGAATTGGTGGCTCGTTCTTTGGTCTTGAGTATTCAACGAACAACCTGCTGGGTCGAGGCGAAGTCCTGTCTTTCAATGTGGCAGCCGGAAATCGACAACGATCGTTCCAGTTCTCTTTCACGGAGCCTTACATCAAGGATCGACCGATCAGTGCCGGGTTTTCGCTTTTCGCCTTCACTCAGAAGTTCTTCGGAGAGGGAACCTTTCTTTCAGGAAATCTGAACGCACAACAGGATCTGATCAATTCCCAATTCAATCCCAACGACGTCAACGAAGAGAACCTCTTTACCCGCGACTCGTATGGCGCCTCGGTCTACCTCAGTGCCCCGTTGTCGGAGTTTTATAAGAAGCGAAGGTTCACGCAGTTTTCCAGGGTTGGCGCTTCGTACCAAGTCTCTATCTCTAGTGTTAAGGATCCGCAAACAAACGCTGATCCCACAAGTGGAGCCTTCATCCCTGTGATTTACAGTCAGCCAAACATCCTGACGAGCCGAGCCACACTAACGTTCACTTACGACACCCGTAACGCCAGTGTCGATCCGACGAGTGGTCGCGAGTTGTCGGCTGCAATGGCCGTGGCCGGAATCTTTGGCGACGTTCGTACTTATCAACCTTCGCTTTCGTACACGCAGTTCTTTCCTGTCAGACGAAAGAAGTCGACGCGTCCTGAAGTATTCGGTTTCCGCCTCCTGGCTGGAACTGTTGGAAGCTTTGCTATTACGGACAAGGTTAAGAATGCCAACTCTCTTGCCTTCGTTGATGGTGTTCCGATCTTTGAGCGCTACTTCCTGGGTGATGAGTTCACAATTCGCGGCTACAACGTCCGGTCGATTAGTCCGGTCGCCCCGGTTGACACTTTTATTACGTCACAGAATGTGCAGTTTGCATCGAATGCATCGGGAACACCTGTTAACGTCCCAGGTTTGCCTGCTAGCGCACTTAGCTTGGGAACTTTTACAGGTTCGTCAGGAAGTAACGTAGTTGGTCTGCCTCATTCGTTCACCTCGATCGGCGGTGATACGCAGTTGCTTGGCAACTTCGAGTATCGCATTCCGATCATTGGCGACGCAGTAAGCATTGCAGCGTTCGCTGACATTGGTACGGCATTCAATATTAGAACCAAGAGCGACCAGACGTTCTCTAGCAATTTCCTGGACGATCAACCCTTCTTGTCGACGGTTGGCGTGGTTCCCTGTCCGCGATTCGCCACTGGTTTTGCGCCCGTCAGTCTCAGTTCGCTGGCACTCTGTAAGAACCCGGCCATCGCTGCATCGCCATTGCTTAGCTTGGTAGCTCGCGATAATCGCATCGTTAGCCAGGAAGAGCTTAACGCCGCGGGTACAGGCGAAATAAATCCAGCGACCTTGTTGCCGATTGGTTTTCAGCCCGTGTACCTTAGAGGCCAGGCGCAGACAAACAGCGTCGTCAGACTGTCAGAGAGTTTATTCGCGAATATAGGTGATTACCGTTCAAGTTTGGGTATGGAAGTGCGCGTGCAAGTACCCATCATCAATGTACCGTTTCGCTTAATCTTTGCGTATAATCCAAACGCTCGGAAAGACCAGGTAATTGATGGTTTTCCGTTTTTCTTCAATGAGAAAAAGAAAGTCGTACGCTTCAGCGTAGGACGAACCTTTTAACCATTTGAGCCAACCTGGGTGGGTAGATTTACAACTAACAAGTTTATCTGACCGCCTCAAAGTAAGGAGTATTACTAGAAAGTTATGAAGATAGTTCGCCTATTTGCCGCAGTCGCACTGCTGACGACCGTCGCAAACATTTCAGTTTCAGCTCAACAGCCGAAGCCAGGTGCCAGTGCGCCGGCGGCGGCCCCCCAAAGCAACGTGGCTGTGCCGGACAGCAAGATGGCGTTGATTTATTCCGACGCTTTTACTGATCCGAAGAATGGCATCGCTCGGTTCGGAACCTTGCTTACCACTTTGAATAAAGAATTTCAGCCGCGCCAAACTGAGCTCACCAGCATGGATCAAAAAATCCAGCAGCTTACGAAAGAAATCAACGATACCCAGGCGGTCGCAGATCCAAAGACGATTGCGCAAAAGCGAGATCAGCTCGAATCGCTTAACCGTGACTTCAAACGTAAGGGCGAAGATGCGCAGGCTGCTTATGGTCGACGTCGTCAGGAAATCTTCCAGCCATTGCAGGAAGACATCGGCAAAGCTCTTGAAGCGTTCGCAAAGGCGCGTGGTATTACGGTCATCGTAGACGGTAGTCAAGTGCCTGTTGTTTATGCTGCCGACAGCATTGATGTTACAAAAGCATTCATCGCCGATTTCAATAGCAAGAATCCGGCAACAGCGTCAGTTACCCAGCCGTAGTCGGGCGCAGTTTTCATAAATGGCATTGCCAGGGAAAGGCCTCGGGCTAACCCCGAGGCCTTAATGGCCAAATCAATGAAGAGATATCAATTCCTATCAGCCGGCTTGTTGACGATTCTGACTGCCTTGTCAGTTTCAGCTCAACGACCGACCGCTCAGGCTACACCAACTCCAGCGCAACGACCTCCGGCACAAACAACTACTCAGACACCTCCGGCGAATGTCTCGCTGCCGATGAGTAAAATGGGAGTGATTTACACCGAGCTGTTTCTCGATTCTAAGGAAGGCATCCTGAAGTTTGCTACCTTGGTCACAAAACTCAACAGTGAGTTTCAAAAACAAAAGGACGAGCTCACTCAAATGGGTCAGCAAGCTCAAGCGCTGGAAACTGAAATCACCAAATTGCAGAGCGCGCCGGCTGGAACACCAATCGATGCGAAATCAATACAGGCCAAGAGCGATCAGTTGGAAGCGCTCAAGCGCGACATTCAACGTAAAGGCGAAGATGCGCAGGCTGGTTACAATCGACGTCGCGCAGAACTTTTCCAACCGTTGCAGGAAGATATAGGGAAAGCTTTGGAAGTGTTTGCAAAAGCCCGGAACATAAATGTGATCATCGATGGAACCCAGGTTCCACTCATCTATGCAGCGGACAGTATAGATATCACTAAGGCTTTCATTATCGAATTCAATAGTAAGAACCCAGTAACCGCAGCCACTACACCTCCTCGGTAACAATTGGAGGCAGCTCATCCTATGCGCGGTGATGCGGCTTTAGATCCCGCTTCACCGCGTTGTTTATTTCAGCCATGGAAACTGTTCTTGACGCACTAGCGATTCAGCAGCTCCTGCCCCACCGCTACCCGTTCCTTCTCGTCGACCGCATTATCGAGTTGGTTCCCCGCGAGCGCATAGTTGGGATCAAGCAAGTGAGCATCAATGAATCGTTCTTTCAGGGGCACTTTCCAGGTGCTCCGGTGATGCCTGGCGTACTAGTAGTGGAAGCATTGGCGCAAGTGGGCGCTGTACTCGCATTGCGCGAGATCGAGGATCGTGATCAAAAGTTGGTTTTGTTTACCGGAATAAAGGAGGCCAGGTTCCGTCGGCCAGTTGTACCCGGTGACACCCTGGTTCTCGAGGTTACGGCTTTACGTATTGGCTCACGCGTGCAACGTATGCGTGGCGAAGCAAAGGTCGATGGCCAACTCGCTGCTGACGCTGAAATCATGAGTATTGTTGCGCCACGAGAAGCTGAAAAATGATCTCAGGCCGAAGATGATCTCAGATCTCAAATTTCAGATCTCAGACTCCAAGCTTAAGGCATGGAAATCTGAAATCTGCAATTTTAAATCTGCGCTCTGAGATTCTTTAATTTGCCCCATGTCGACAGTGACCCGCCCGACAAATATCCATCCAACCGCAGTCGTAAGTCCTAAAGCGCGTCTCGGTGAGGATTGTTTCATTGGTCCGTATTCACTCATCGGCGATGACGTCGAACTGGGCGACGGCGTGAGACTGGAGTCTCACTGCGTTGTTGATGGACACACTTCAATAGGCGCCCAGACTCACGTTTTTCCTTTCGTCTCAATCGGCCTCGCTTCGCAGGATTTGAAATATCAAGGTGAACCTTCCAAAACGCAGATAGGTAAACGAAACAAGATTCGAGAGTTCGTAACTATTCATCGGGGCACTGCCGGCGGTGGAATGCTTACCAGCATTGGCGACGATTGTTTGATAATGGCTCAAGCCCACGTCGCACATGATTGTATTATTGGTGATGGCGTTATCATGGCCAATGCAGCGACGCTTGCCGGCCACGTTCTGATTGGTGACCGTGCCAATATCGGCGCCTATTCCGGAGTACACCAGTTTTGTCGCGTGGGAAAAGAAGCTTACGTTGGTGGCTATTCAGTAGTTGTTAAAGATGCCCTTCCATTTGCTTTGACCGTTGGCAATCATGCGAAGTGTTACGGCCTGAACATTACTGGAATGAAACGACGCGGATACTCTCGCGCCACTATCGACTCGCTGCATCACGCATTTCATCTGCTCTTGTCCGCTAAGCTAAACACGACGCAAGCCCTCGAAAAGATAAACGAAGAGATAACGGACTCGCCGGAAGTTGGTGACCTCGTTCGCTTCATTCAAGACTCCAGCCGCGGCGTTACCAAATGAAATTCGGATTGATTGCCGGTAACGGCAGGTTTCCATTCATGGTCCTTGAGGGCGCTCGCCGTGCAGGGACTCAGATGGCCGTGGCTGCAATTCGTGAAGAAACTGATCCCGAAATTGAGAGTCTCGCGGAAAGTCTAAAGTGGGTGGGCATTGGTCAGCTCGGGAAGATGATCCGTTTTTTCAAGGATGAAAAAGTTGAGAAAGCGATCATGGCGGGTCAGGTAAAGCACGTACAGATATTCAGTCGAGCTGTTCCTGATGCGCGAATGCTGAAAGTGCTATTGAAACTACCGCGTCGCAACACTGACTCTTTGATAGGTGCGATCGCCAACGAGCTTCAGAGCGAAGGGATCGAACTGGTTGATTCGACGTATTTCCTTCAGGATCAATTGCCGAAGCCAGGAGTGTTAACTCGCCGGAAGCCCGACAAGCGCGAACAGGAAGACATCGACTATGCCCTCGAAATCGCCCGACAGATTGCTCAACTCGATCTTGGTCAAACCATTATCGTTCGCAGCAAGGCTTGCGTAGCAATCGAAGCAATGGAAGGCACGGACGAAACCATTCGACGTGCGGGCAACCTGGTAAAACGACATCTCACGGTTGTGAAACTTGCCAAACCAAATCAAGATATGCGGTTCGATGTGCCCGTTGTCGGCGTTCCTACATTGAAAACCATGACCGAAGCCGGCGCCACCTGTTTGTGCATTACTGCGGGGAAGACGTTGATGTTTGATCGTGATGAGATGATTCGAATGGCCAATGAAACAAAGATTGCGATCGTAGCCGTGTAGCGATGTCCGATATGCTTTAGCTTGTCGTGTCGGAAAAGAGTTTAGCCGAAGTTTCACGCAGAAAAACGCAGATCAGAATTAAAGAACGTAGGAAATTACTTTTCCTAAATGCTTTTTCTGATCTGCGTTTTTTGCGTAAGTCTGCGGCTGATGTTCTTTTATCAACGACAAGCTAAAGCATATCGGACAATCAGTTTTCTGGTGGCAGTGCTTCGGCAGTTTGCGACGCCTTTGGATCGTATGGTGTCGCTAGATACTTCTTCGCAATTGCCTGGGCGTTGTCGTAATCAATCCCCGACTGCACGGCCTTCTGATACTCATATACGGCTTTGTTTCTATCGCCTTTTGCGTCGTAGGCGTTACCGCGTTTGATGTGCGCCCAAACCTCGATCCACGATGGCTTCAGAGTTCCGAGTAATGAAGCATCGAAGTTGTCTAGTGCTTGTTGCCAGTTTCGTTGCTCGAGAAACAGGAGACCGAGGTTGTAGTAAACCCAGGAGTTTGATCGATCGAGTTTTAGTGCCGCTTCAAACTGCTGCTGGGCCTCGGCGTAAACACCTTCCTTCATCTGTTCGATACCACGTCGCGCAATGATCGATACTCGCAGTTCATCCGACATACGCAGGATCTTGTTGTTTGGATCGACTACAACTTCGATCGGCTGTCCGTTGGATTCGAAATCGAAATCTTCGCTTCGTCCCTCAACGCGCACGATGGTTTGTTGATTGTCGCCTTCAGCACGCAACAACAATTCGACCGGCATCCGCAAGGTTTCCAGATTTTGTTTGACGGTGCCGCGCGCGCGGAATTTGCCGGCTCGCGTTCTTATGATCTGGTAGTCAACCGTAAACTCCGGCACTCCTGTGCCTTCAACCCATTGAGCAAAGAAGTAACGCAAGTTCTCCTGATCAATCTTCGATGCCAGCTTTTCAAAGTCATCGATAGATGCGTTCTTACCCTTGAACGTATTCATGTACGTATACAAGAGCTTGTCGAAGTTTTCCTTACCCATGGTCTCGCGCAACATGCGAAAAACCATCGACCCTTTGTAGAAGACTATCGATTGATACGCTGCTGACTGGTCGTCGAGGGAACCGGGCGCACGCGCAATCGATGCGGTTTGCTCAAACGTTAAGGCTCGTTCCTGTTGTTCGCGTTGAGCGGAATCCAGTCCGCCCGCGGTTAAGGTTGACTCACGAAACGCGAAGGCGCTCCACTCAGCCAGGCCCTGCGATAGCCAGGCGTCGTCAAACGATTTCAGGCCGACGCTTTGGCCCCACCATTGATACGCGATCTCACGTTCCAGTTTCTCTTCTGGCATCGGGCGCGACGAATCAAACATCTTTGACGACAAGTAAATGATTCCAGGACCGGAATAGGTATCTAAACTTTCATCGTCGATCTGAACAATCACCAGCCGATTCCCAAACAACGGTGCACCGTATTGTTTGGAGTAGTACTCGAGCACTCGTCCCGTCAATTCAGCAAACGCTTCGATTCGTTTTTCGCTGCCCGGCATTGCATAGAGCTGTAGCTGGTAATTGCCGAACTTTAGATTCTTGTTTATGTACTGACCCGCCGCGAAGTTTCCGATCAAGACCGGTTGACGATGAATGAAGTGATACTTAATCGCACCTTCTTTGGGCGCTGGTTGCGCAACTATCGGGTCATCACTTGTTCCTGCAACTTGCAAACCTGCTGGGACAATAAAAGTAATGTCCGAAGTTGAACGATCCGCCGCGTAGTCGTGAAAAGGAAACCAACGCGACGCATACATCAAGTAGGAGCCTTCCTGGCCAACGTAAGCGAGGCGCTTGGTTGCGAGCGGACCGCCCTCCGGTGACACAAGCGCGCCACTCCAACGAATGCGCAGGGTCACGGGTTGGTTAGCCGGCAACACCTCGCCCAAATCAATGCGGACACTCGGACCTAGTGCTCCCATGCCAACGGCATCCTGCACATATCCAGTGAGCTGTTTCCCATCTCTCTCAATGCTCTCAACTTTTAGTGAACCGTTGAGTTCGAATACGACTGATCGCGTAGCATCAAGGGGAACAAACGTGACATCAGCACCAGCTCGCAGCATGTGCTGATCGGGAATGATTTGGGCTTCAATTCTGTAGTTCGTTACGTCGAAACGGCTCGCTGGCTGTTGGGGAGCCGGCTGCTGCGACTTTCCGGTGATGGCTAACATTAAGACAACCATCAGGGCCGCTACTGTGCCGGGGAAGCTAGGCTTGGTTCTTATCATGGCTTTTCGGTATGAACGATTATACAGCCGTTCTCGCTGGCAGCAGGCATGCGCTGCGACAAACTTTGGTTAACCCGCCGATAAAAGCGCGCTCTAAAACAACCGGTATTTGGTGGCTTGCTCGATGCGAGGGCCGAAGTTGCCGGCTAGTCGGACGCGGGCGTTCTACGCTTGACGATTGTTTTGGATGGTTGGAATTGTCATGCGGTTGGCTGAGCGGAAACGGTCTTCGGTCTTTGGCCTTAGGTCGACGACCAATGGTCTTCCGTCAGAACCCGCCAGTTTGTTATAGCCATCGCGCTTGACACTCCCCAATCCAAGTCATACATTTCGAAGCGCGCAAGCAATGTAAGTAATCTGTGCTGGCGAACTCCACAGACACTAAGTCCGTTCTCATGCGTAGCAGACTGTGGGAGGTCTGCGTTGCTGCCCAGGGTTTAACCTCGAAAATTGAGACATCACCATTCTAAAGGAGTTTGATTTATGAGACGCGTCTCTAAGTTTTTGTCCCTTCTCTCTATTTGCGCGCTCGGCGTTGTCGTTGTGCACGCTCAAGCTGCCCGAAACGTACGAGTCGATTTCAAAGAAACAACGCTAAAAAATGGATTGCGAGTAATTACAGTCGAGGATCACTCCGCCCCTGTGATTGCCGTATCCGTCACCTACAACGTCGGTTCACGCAATGAGCGACAAGGCCGGACCGGTTTCGCTCATTTGTTTGAACACATGATGTTCAAAGGATCCGAGAACGTCGGTTCCGGTGAACACTTTCTGCTCGTTTTCAACAACGGCGGAAACATGAACGGTACGACTAACGAAGACCGCACCAACTATTTCGAAGTTTTACCTGCGAACCAGTTGGACCTGGCGCTTTTCCTCGAGGCTGATCGCATGCGCAGCCTGGCAATCACGAAAGACAATCTCGACAACCAGCGTAACGCCGTGCAAGAAGAGCGACGACTGGGTGTGGACAATCAGGCATACGGCAAAAGCGGGGAAGTGCAGCAGGAGTTGATCTACGACAACTTCGCTTATAAGCACACCACCATCGGTTCGATGGACGATCTGAATGCTGCCAGCGTTGAAGACGTGGCCGCCTTCTTCAAAATGTATTACGCACCAAACAATGCGACGCTCGTGGTTGTTGGTGATTTCAAGACTGCGGATGCCATCGCCAAGGTGCGCTCAAACTTTGAAACGATCGCTCGTCAACCAGATCCGCCGCCGGTTGACATGACTGAACCGCAACAGAAAGCCGAGCGTCGTGCAAGCGTTGACGATGTCTTAGCTCGCGCGATCCGAGTCGATCTCGCTTACAAGGCAGTACCGGGCAATTCGGCCGACTTTTATGCGCTGCAAGTCTTGTCCAATGCGCTTCAATCCGGGCAGAGCTCCAGGCTTTATCAAAAGCTTGTGAAGGAAAAAGAGATGGCTACGAACGTAGGTGGCTTCATGGACGAGAAGCGCGGAGTTGGCGCTCTTTACACGAATGTTCAGTTGCGTCCGAATGTGAAAACCGAGGACGTCGAAACATTAGTCTACGCCGAGATTGATCGTCTCAAGAAAGAACCAATCGCAGATTGGGAGCTGCAAAAATCAAAGAACACGACGAGACGAAATTTTATCAACGGTCTGTCGAGTTCGATCTCGAGAGCGATCACTTTGGGCCAGTACACGGTCTACTACAACGAGCCGAGTCTCATCAATAACCGGCTCGAAAAAGTTGCTGCTGTCACAAAGGAAGACGTGCAACGAGTCGCCAATAAATACCTGGTCGATACAAATCGAACCGTCGTCGTTACTATTCCCAAAGCCAAAGCACGGCCCACAACCGGGACATCAGGCCAGTAAGGAGGCAAGAAAATGAGAAATATCAAGAACCAAAAGTTTGTAATCGCGCTGATGCTGGTTGCGCTGGTGTCGTCGATGGCTTTCGGCCAGGGAGGCATGGCACCGCAGGCTCCCAGCACAAAGGGCACAGTAGTAAAAGGCAAAGCGCCGGTTAACAAGACGGTCTTGCGAGTGAAGTTACCTAAGGCCGAGGAAGCGTCGTTGCCCAATGGTCTGCGCGTGATTTTGCTTCACGACGCCAAGGTGCCCACTTTCAACATGCAGATCGTCGTCTTGACTGGCGGCCTGGCTGATCGAGCGGACTACCACGGCTTAGCAAGCTTCACTGCCGCCTTATTACGCGAAGGCACAACGAAGCGTTCCAGCAAAGAAATCGCAGAACAGACCGACGCGCTCGGAACGACGCTGGCTGCCAACTCGGGTCTTTCGTCGTTGACAAGTACCGTTACGACTTCAGGTCTTGTCGAGAACATCGATCAGACGTTGGATATCTTTGCCGACGTAGTTCGGAACCCCTCGTTCCCGCAGTCCGAAGTCGACAAATACAAGGCGCGAACACTGAGTCAACTTCAGTTTCAGCGATCGATCCCGCAGTTCCTTGCCCTGGAAGCATTCAACAAAGCAATCTACGGAACCCATCCCGCAGCCCTCGTGATTCCTCCGGTAGATTCACTTAAGAAACTTTCGAGTAAGGATCTGGCTGAGTTTCATTCAACCTATTACCGTCCCAACAATGCAATCCTGGCAGTTGTTGGCGACGTAACGATGAAAGATTTGATGCCGAAGGTCCAAAAGGCATTTGGCGATTGGCAAAAGGCGGACATCCCCGCGGTAACCATTCCTCAAGCGCCGGACCCGGCAGGCTCAATGATCTATTTAGTCGATCGCCCTGGCTCAGTCCAGACGGTTTTACAGCTAGGTACACTCGGCATTGAACGTACAAGTCCGGATTACTTTGCCGTGTTGTTGGCGGACCGTGTATTGGGCGGCGGACCATCAGGACGTTTGTTCCTGAACTTACGCGAGGACAAAGGGTACACCTACGGCGCCTATAGCAATTTTGGTAGCTCAAAGTATCGTGGTACCTGGACTGCCAGTTCAGAAGTCAGGACTGAAGTTACTGACGGTGCTATGAAGGAATTCAAGTATGAGCTAACCCGGTTGGGAACCGAGAAGGTCTCAGTCGACGAACTCGAAAATGCGAAGCGAGCGATTATCGGAGGCTTTGCGTTGTCGCTCGAACAGCCTGGCTCGCTGTTGCAGAACATCATTACGCAGAAGCTCTACAACCTGCCTGCCGATTATTGGGATACTTATCCACAGAAGGTTTCGGCAATTACGGCTGACGATGTGCAGCGAGTCGCACAAAAGTACATCGACATGAAGCACCTTCAAGTGGTGGCAGTTGGCGACGCCTCAAAGACACGCGAGATCCTGAGTAAGTACGGGACGGTGCAAGTCTACGACGCCGAGGGTAAACAGATCGGTAGTCCATCGGACAATAGGTAGACCGGGGTCAAGACCGACAACAACGAAGCCCAGGGATCCAATTCCCTGGGCTTTGTTCATTAGCACCGATCGGTCTTGAGTTATGGCGTTCGCCCGACGAAGTCGATTCCTTTTTGATCGTCTAACAAACCTGAGAAGGCTTTATCGACCGGTGAGAAGCTGTAGCCATCCTTTGAGGGAATAACTCGATAAGTCTTGGACGTTGGGATCACGGTAAACGAATAGTTACCTTCATTATCTGTAGTCGCTGAGATCACCGACCCGGATGGGCTGATTAGTACTACCACCACATTCGCGAGCCCCTGGTTGTTCGCGTCCAGCGCCCGGCCCGTAATTCTCACATTCGAACGTAGACGAGGGCTGGCCGCCATTACTGTGTCTTCCGACGGCAACGTTGATTGAGGTGGCTTCGCCGATTCATTCAGTCGCGATGTTGGCGTCGGATTCGTAGTAGGTTCAGCAGTTGGTTTGATCGTCGACTCCGGTTTATTGGTTTCAGTTTGCCCAGTTTCTGCCGGCTTTTCTGACGCTTGGGTTGTGGCCGGAAGCCTTGGTGTGGTGTCAGCGTTTGGCGTGGGACGTGGAGCGTCGTTAGTCGAAGGTGTGCTCTGCGCCTCACCGGTTGTCAGCTGTGATGAACCGATCTTGTCATCCAGGCCGTTAAGTGACCCGTTAACTTTTTTATAGAGTCTCTCAATTGCTGACCGCCGAGTTGGATCACGTAAACCAGAATTGTAGCTCTTGATGTAGTTGTCTAACGCTTCATTGTTGCTTCCGGTTTGTTCGTAAGCCACTCCAAGGTGCCACATGGTATTGCGCCAGGCCGGTGTGCCAAAGGGCAGAATCGTAGTCGCCTTTTTCAAATGTTCGATTGCTTCCGGATACTTGTCCTGGTTGAAGAGAATCCAGCCGGTCAGATCTTCAATGCGACCACGCATTATGTTGTTGAGCGCACTTCGTGGCGCTTCTTCCATGTCAGGAACAGTTCCGGCTGCAAGAGCATTCGCCCGAAGATCCCGCAGCTCTTCCGCCTGCACTGCCGTAGTCACTACCGAAACATTCAAAGCTGCGTCTAAGTCTTTTTTGGCGTCTTCGACAAGCGCGAGAGCAGTCGGAAGGGCAACAGTCTTTCGTAGTAGTCGACTGGCAGCATAAAGCTGACGGTAAGTCTTCATGCTGTCGTTACCAGATCCAAAGTCGCGCGCCGCCTTAGCTGCCACGGTCTCATCCAATTTGCCGCCTTCGTCGACTGTTAGCGAGCTATCGAGCGCGAGCAAGTCTCTCAACACCTTGGCGTTCGCCGGGGAGTCCGCAGCTGTTGGCTGATAAATGCTGGCTTTACGTTCCAGGGTTAACAAATCCAGAAACGATGAATTGCTCGTTAAGATGTGGCCCGCCAGGTAAGTTTCAATCTGCCCATTTTTAAACGAGAACGACTCTCGAAGAATGTCCGCCGCTTCATCGTAAAAGCCCATCGCGGTAACAACATTCGCGAGTTCGTAATTGAGCGTGGGGAACTTGCCGTACTGTCGAGCGAACCGCATCGCTCGCTCTGCACCAACCGGGCGTTTCAAACCGATCAGCGATCTTACGAGAGCGATTTGCGACCACGTGTATCTCGGTTCAAGCGAGATTGCTTTCCGAGCGAAATCAAAAGCCTTTTCATACTGCTCGTGCGCCGCATACCAGTAGGCCATGCCGCTTACCAATGAAAGGTTGCGAGGTTCAGTCGCAAGAGCTGCATCAAGCGCGGCGTTCGCTTCGTCTTTACGACCAAGTTCGAACAGACAAATCACCATGCCCGTAGTTGCCGCAAGATCCTTCGAATCGGCTTTCAACAGTTCATTGTAGAGAGCCAGCGCTTCTTCTGCCTTACCGTTAGCGCGAGTTAAGTCAGCCAGGCTACGGAGCGATGCTTTGGAAGCTGGATCGAGTTCTACAGTTCGCTTGTATTCGGCGGCAGCTTCGTCGAGTTGAAGATTGATGTGGCGGCTAAGAGCCAGCACACGATGCGCTTCGGCCATGTCCGGTGCAAGTTTGACTGCGAGCTCCGCGATTCGTGCAGCTTCGTCTCCGCGCTCAATTCCCACGTAAAAACCGGCGACGTTCAGTAGACGTTTCGGATCGTTACCGAATTTTGTTTCGATATTGGTAGCGGCCTTGAGCGCCGCATCAGCCTGACCACGCAGGTAGAGATTTGAAGGTATTTGTGAGATTACACCGAAAAACAGTTGGTCCGAGATGGCCACATCTGCTTCTTCGATCGCACTCAAGAGCTGTTTCACTCCGGCGTCAATGTCCCCAGCTTTGAGGTACTGATCACCAAGCCCGGCGTGGGTGCTAATTAGCAATTCCGTGGCGCGTGGTCGTGCTTTTGAGTCAGGGTGACTCTCAAGAAAACTCTTCAGCTTTGCTGCTCGTTTCGGGAGTGGCAACGTCAGGGTCAGCTCGACCTCTTCAGCTTCAGCTTCGTCATCGACGGGTGGCGGCGCCGGCGTAACAAGCTTGGCAGAACTCGAGCTGTTCTTCGGCGGCTTTGCAGCGTCACGCACAGGTGCTTTGGCTGTTCGTTTTTCAGTTTCTTTTGTCTTGGGAGAAGTCGATTCCGAAGCGCTCTCAGTCGTAGGTTTTGGTGTGCTCTCAGCCGTAGCGGGTTGCGAGGTGTCGGTTGGAATCGGCTGCGGAGTACTCTCA